>Ga0247841_10000456_pt1 | contig 105472 bp, 49 predicted proteins | sample LaCruzMarch2015__2_FD_192410 | JGI IMG/M metagenome (GOLD analysis project Ga0247841, IMG submission 192410) | Freshwater microbial communities from meromictic Lake La Cruz, Castile-La Mancha, Spain - LaCruzMarch2015_18m | ecosystem: Environmental > Aquatic > Freshwater > Lake | place: Spain... | reverse complement strand
CCTGCAGCAAGACCTAAAGTCACTGCGCCAGTACCGGCATCAACTGTTAAGTTAAAATCCCCGGCCACGTCTCCACCGGTAAGAAGCACGTTGGTTGAACCGTCACCGAGTATTGTTACATTGGCTGCCAGGTTAACATCCGTTGCTCCGTCTAATGAGACGTCATCATCGGCGGTAATATTTCCGTATAAAGTGGTCGTTCCATCGTTATTGATATCCAGGCTTAGGGTATCAACCGTAGCTATCTGAACGGAACCAGGTGTCCCGGCACCGTCTTCAGTTGTATCTATATTCAAGTCAAAAGCACCGGTTATAGTACCTGTTGTCTTAAATAATACATCTCCTCCATTGGTGGCTGCGCCTACTGCATCAGTATCTATGGTGACATTTGCGGTCAGATTTATTATGTTTGTACCGGTAAAATTCACATTAGTATCATTATCTGTTGAGATATTTCCGCCAAGACTCGCTGTACTAGCGTTTACGGTTAAGCCGGCAAGCGGGGTTGTCCCGCCTACTGCGCCAAAGGTTGCAGTGCCATTACTGGTGTTAACCGTTAAGGCTAAAGCTCCGTCTATAGATGAGAAAGTAACATTGCCGTTTGTGCTGGAAACTGTAGAAGCCCCAATAAGTGTTACGGGGTCAGAAAAAGTAACTGTGCCATTAGTATTACCTACAAGCCCGTTAAGAGTAATCGCTCCCGCTCCACCATCAGTAGAATTTATAGTTATTGCTCCGGCAGAGGTAATATTAGTTATGGTTAAGTCGTCATCCGCATCTAATGTAATCGCACCTGTCCCTGTTGTTTGTATTAGGCTAGTGGCATTCATAGTGATATCGCCATTTTGGAGATTACCATCGATATCAGCATTAAAATCAATGGTACCATTGCCGCCGGTTTGAACCAAAACGCCTGCGGCAAGCGTAATATCCTGCCCGGCATTCAACTGGATATCTCCCTGGTCTGACATAATAGTAACGTTAGCATTAACAGCCAAGATATCATCAACTCCACCATCATCAGTAGCGGTCAGGGTAATAGCTCCGTTACCACTCGTAATCACGTCAGCAGCCACGGTTAATGGGCTGAGGGCTACGATTGTAATATTCCCTCCATCATAGTTTGTGGCACCATTTAAAGTTGTTGCTGTTACTCCGCTTTCGTTTGTAATTAGAATATTGCTGGTAGAACCAACTACATCGTTATTAATAAGACTTAAATTAGTAACCGCTGTCTCAAGCGCATCTGCAGAGCCTATACCGCCTTTCGCGGTTATGCTGGCTGTAGTAGCAGTAATTTCTGTTGTACCGGCATCTGTTACAGGCCCTGAAGCGACCAGAGTTACAGTGCCTGAATCAGTATATATGTCCCTCAACGCCATGGTCTTAGTATCTTCGGTTAAATTAACTGAAAAACTTCTGTTAGAATCTTGGCCATCAAGGCTATATAAGGTAAGAGTATCGGTTGAACCGTTAATATCAATTTCGTCATTAGCGCCTGCGAGAGATATATCGACAGATACATCAGCATCACCGATAGTAAGATTAATTGTGCTGTACTGCGCAGCTAATTCGGTAATATCAATATCTCCACCGTTGATAGCCGTACTTGTGATAGTAAGGGTATTGTCAGCGATTCCGTCGCCGCTTATCTCAACATTATTAGTATCGGAACCAATTCCCACCGCGGTCATTATAACGTTACCGTCTGCCCATATTTCATAAATACCGGTTGCGCTGGCTGCCAGGATTTCGCCATTCTGAGCTGCTAAGGTAACAAGCCCAGTATTAGCGCTTATCGCATATTGGCCAAGAGTAATATCAGCACTGGCTGCAGATATAGCAATATTACCGGAACCAGCACCGGCATCGGTAAATACTGTTTCGCTTCCTGTTCCGCCGCCTGCTCCTAATGTCACAGACGAACCTTCCAGCGAAATAGTATTGCCGGTAGCATCACCGGTTATGCTTACCTGTACTCCCGGTGTCACAGAGAGCGCTCCTGCGGCATCAACAGTAATATTGGCCTGTGCCCTGATTATACCGCTTGTTCCGTCAACTGTGCCTATTGTTAAATCATCAATGTCCGCGAAGCTAAAAGTAGCTCCGACATTTCCTGTAGTTACAGCCAAAGTTGTTACATCGTTATTGCTTTCATTTAAAGTAACTGCGGTATCTGCGTCTATCTTTAAACTAGAAACCGTAATTGTATCACCAACCTGCTGGCTGACACCTGCCACAGTAATAAGCGTGAGGTTTGTGATATTGGCTGGTGAAATATCTTCTGTAATCGTAATTGCTCCGGCATCTGTGTCGCCGATACGAAGAGTAGTAGCTGTTATAGTATCAAGTTCTGCATCGCTTAATTCCAGAGTGCCTGCAATAGCGCCATTAGTACCAAGATCAATCGCATCTGCAGCTGTATAAGAACGTAATATCACATTTTGCCCTGTCGCGGTAATAGTGCTGGAAAGAGCCATATCATCCGCTTCTATTGTCAACGTGCCGGCAGTTGAACTGATTATACCGGCTGTTTGGTTGAAGGCTCCGTTATCCGCATTCACAATAAGAGTCATAGCTCCGGTATCCGCAGTGACATTTTGATCTATTGTCATTGTGCCGCTGGAAGTTAAATTAATTACATTAGCAGTCATTGCCGCGCCAGTATTAATCGAACCTGTATTATTAAAGGTAATAGTTCCGGAATCTGCGTTTAGCTGCAAATCAGTAATATCACCGGTATTAGTAATGCGAAGGGTCGCGCCTGTATTAGCATCCGCGTTGATTATTGTTGCGGCTGTGTTTACCGCATTAGTTGCGCCTATTGTTGTATTAGCATTAAGGGTTAAAATTTCGCCGTTGGCTAGAGTTAAAACAGAAGAAGTTCCTTTTATATCATCAATTGCTCCTTCAGTCGCAAGAGTAAGCGAAAAAGTTTCTCCTGATAAATCAATTGCTGAGCTACCCAACTCAATCCTTCCGGTATTGACTCCATCCTCACCTATTGTTACTGTGCCAGTGGATGACAAAGTTTGCAACATAGCCGTGTTTAATTCAAGTTGTCCACCAATTGCTTCGGCATCATCGCCCAGCTGTATAATAGTATCTGCATCTCGTGTGTATATATAAATCCCGCCGTTTCCCGTAATTGATGTACCTCCAAGAGTCATATCATCAGAACGTAAAGTTACAGTGCTCGCGCCTGCGTCTATTGTCGTGCCAGCTGATTGAGTTATGCGAATATCAGATGCGGTAGTAGCAATAGAGATCGCTGCATTAGTGGAAGTAATATTCGCGCCAACAGTAACAGCTCCTGACTGGCTTATAGTAACTATCCCGCCGCTAGTAGTGATCGCTCCGCCGGTGTTGTCAAAAGTGGTACCGCTGGAATTAAAAGTACCGCCGTTGGTAGCTATAGTATTATTAATATCAACCGCACCACTAGAAATAAGGGTAATACCCGCCGCCGTACCAGTTATAGTCAAACCGCCTATGCTCATACTAGCAGCAGTTATAGATATACCATGCGCACCTATAGTATCACTTGAATTCATGGAAAAAGCGCCACCAGCATTAATAGTTAGACTAGTAGCATAACCGTTAGACCTTCCAATATCGAATAAATGATCAACGTTTCCGACATCATTAATAGCATTAAAAGTAATATTATTTGTTGCCTCCAAAGTTATACTAGCCGTCACATAATCTTCTAATGTCATTTCATTTATATGATAATCAACAGCTCCGCCATCACCAGACAAAATAGTAGGCAAACCGGTATCGGGCTGCGCGCCGTCTTCATGAGAATGTACGATTATATTAGTAGGGTCTAACAACAACGAACCCACTTGTCCATTAGCAGCTGCAGCATCAACATGACCATAAAACCCAAGATTTTGTTTACCGGAAACTTCTACAGATCCTCCGTTCCCAGACTGCTCGCCACCTTTAGCGCTGATATTGCCTACATAATAAGTTGAATTATCAGACCAAACTACTACATTACCACCGTTACCCGTTGTTCCTGCATCGGCATTAATGTTTACATCTTTTCCAACAACAGTTAAGCTTGAAGCACGCTCCGGACCCTTACCCTGAAAGCTTCCACCGATAAGCACTGTTCCGCCGCCTGCATCTCCTGAAGCATCAACTAATGCATCTCCGAATAATCTGACATTATCACCTAAAACTTTTATCTCACCGCCCGTTGCCCCTGCTTCTATCGCTGATGCATCAAGAGTGCCTGTATTTTGAACAATACCTTCACTGTTAGAAACTAGAATTATCTTCCCATCTTTCTCTACCATGGAACCGGCTTTTACCACGCCCGACTGATTAATCAAGGTGCTAAAAATATCATTAGCTGCTTCGGCTTCGATATACACCTGGCCGCCGTTGGCGTTGATATCGCCTACGTTATCAACTCCTATGCTAACCCTGTTTCCGTCTTTATCATAAACATTACTTAGGACTTCTTTATTTACGGCAACCTGAATAGAGCCTTCGTTATTTATATTTAAGGTGACTTCACTGCCGGTTACCAGATTTACTGTGCTCAAATTGGCGTTAATTACGCCTTCATTGCGTATTGCTCCGCTAATTAAGGATACGCCCATTGGACCGGTGGCGTTAATTTCACCGGAATTAACGATCAAGCTTGGGTTAACGTCTTTAAACTTATAATCTCCGGACATAAAATCGTCCATTGACATATTTAGAGTGGAAACAACCAATCCGCCTACATTTACCTGAGCGCCCTGGCCAAAAATAATACCGCTGGGATTTAAAAGAAAGACATTGCAGTTGCCGTTTAAGGCGCCCTGGATGTCAGAGATCATGCCTGTTACATCATTATGCAAGATAACTGCTGCGCTAGAAGGGCCAAGATTATTAACGCTATTTCCGGCAGCTATATTAAAGCCGCCCTGCCAGTCAATCCAGGTCTTATCATAAGCACCGGCATTAACTGTCATATCCGTGCCATTAGAAGTAATGGTAGGGTCTCCTGCCTGGACTAATGGATTGCTAGGAAGATCTTCTCCTAAAGCACAAGGAGCTGGAAAAACTACATAATGAATAAAAAGAAACAAAACCAGTGCGGCGTATAGGCTTAGCTTATTTTTCTTATGCGTATTACGCTGTTTGGTTTTCATATTTTTGTCCCCTTATTACCTATATAAAATAGGCATCATTTGATTACCACTCATACTGCAAGCCAAAGTGTAATGTGCTGCTTGAGCCATCAGTAGGCTGTTCATTGCCCACAGGAAAACCTAAGTCGATCCTGCCGCGTAAGTGGTCATATAGATTAAACCTGAAGCCTAAGCCTGCTCCAACAAGGTATTTGTCTTTGGTTTCGTTTACTCGAGGCCTATTAAGATAGCCTTTGCCTAAATCAAGGAAGCCCACCAGCTGTACGGCTTCAGAGATCGATGTATGTTTTTTATCATAAGGTACTTTCAGTATAGATGGCAGGAAAAACAATGGGGTGCGTATTTCTACATTGTTTATCCATCCGTAATCAGCAAGGTATTCGTTTTCAGGAAAGCCTCTCACAGTATCCGCGCCACCTATCAACATCTGTTCTGAATTAACCAGAGAGAACTCTGAAACCTGATATCTAAAGTTATTGATCAAAAGCGAAGATACGGGCAGCCTTGTAATCCTGGATAAAGATCCAATGTATTTCTGGAACTCTCCTCCTGAATCAATGCGGCTTGCGGAATCATCATACTTATCCATCGAGCCTAAGAATTCAGGGATGCCGGCGTGCATTTCAGCTGTAAAGCCGCCGCGGCCTGCATTGTCTGTTTCTTCAAAGTTAATACCGGCTTTAAACACGCGCAATTCATCGTGGCTTGTTTCTGAGGATAAAATTTTATTATAAACGCTGATAGAATCAAACCCAGCTGTAAGATTACTGGTTAACGCAAGGCTAGTATTCGTCGCTTCGTCAAAGAATTCTTTGTCCAGCCAAGGATGGCTCACATACAAGCCCCAGACATTGGCATGGCCTTCTGGAGTGAGGACGGCAAACTGGCCTCCGATATCAGCTTTGGAATAAGCGCCATATACGCCTAAACGGGTGTTGTAGCGGGAAACCGGGAAATCATAAGCTATGCTTCCGCTATAAACATCTGTATCGCTATTACTGACGCCCCTTATAGAAAGAATATCGTCGTTACCTGAAAGATTATTATTAACATAACCGAGGCCCCAGCGGTTTTGGCTGGTATTTTTTGTCCCGCGGTTATTAAGCTCTGCATAAAAATGCTGTGGGGATTTTTCTTTTTCAACCTTTAACAAAACATCAGAAGTCTCCGGGGTCGCCCCTGGAGATAAGACAGCCCTAATAGTCCTGTCGGGCTGTTTATTAATGCTGTGCAAGCTTGTTTCCAATTTTTTGGAATTTACTATCTGGCCTTTTTCCACTAAAAATCGCCTTTTAACGGTTTTGGCTTTGCTGTATTTCGGCTCTTCAACTTTAATATCTCCAACGCGGCCTTCCGCGACATTGAACTCTACGGTATTGTCTTTTATTTCCTGCGCCGGAAGATACGCTAATGTTACGATATAGCCTTTTTTGCGGTAAAGGCCTGTTAAATCATCCGCAGCTTTTTTCAAATCCGTCATGGTTAGTTCTTTATCTCTATACTTACCAAGGACAGCTTCGAATTCTTTGGCGGTAAACAAATTGGCGTTATTAACAACAAACTTTTTGACCAATGTCTTGGGCTCGACAGGGGCAACCGCTGTTTTTACTTCCTGCGGGGCTACCTGAAGTAGCTTATCCAGAACCTTTTTCTGCTGCTCAATAAGGGCTGCCTGGTCTGCGACTGTTTTTTCAAGCCTGCCTACTTTATCCTGAAGAGTATTTATATCAGCCTGCATCCTGGAAGAATCAACTGCTTGAGGAGCCTGGCTAGTTTCTGTAGTAACAGTATCTTCGGAAAAAACATCTTTTACATTTATTAAAACTACAAATGCCGCAAGGACTAGTACCAAGCCTACAAAGAGGCTCTTTCTTCCCTGCTCAAAGATACTGTTTGCTTTTATTTTATATGCCATGCTTTTTCCTTTGGCTATACCTTAAACTTATTTCTCTATTCCTCTTTGTTCCCTTTTTAACTCTTTCCTCAACCTTGCCGCTTCTTTTTTGGATTCGGCTATTTCTTTCCTGGCTTGAGCGGCTATCTTTGCCTCAGCTACTTTCTGGTCGCGTTCCGCCTGGAGCCGGGCTTTTCTAGCCTTAACGGCTTCTTTTTTGGCTTCTGCGGCTTGCCTTTTAGCTTCCGCAACTTGCTTTTGCTCAGCTATTCTCTGGTCACGCTCTGCTTGAATCTGGGCTTTCTTATTTAAGGTATCTTGTTTTGCGGCTTGGGCGACTATTTTCCTGGCTTCAGCGGATAGCTTTGCATCAGATACTTTTTGGTCGCGCTCTCTCTGGGCCTGGGCTTTTTTATCTAGAGCAGCTTGTTTTCTTTCTTCGGATGCTTGTTTTTGCTTAGCTATCTTTTGGTCACGCGCTGCTTGAATCTGGGCCCTCTTATTTAAGGTATCTTGTTTTGCGGCTTGGGCGGCTTCTTTCCTGGCTTGGGCGACTATCTTTGCATCAGATATTTTTTGGTCGCGCTCTCTCTGGGCCTGGGCTTTTTTATCTAGCGCGTTTTGTCTATTGGTCTTTGCTGTATTTTTCGCTTCTATTATTTTTTGGTCGCGTTCCGCCTGGATCTGGGCTTTCTTGACTTGAGCAGCTTGTTTTGCATCAGCTATATTACGTTCACGTTCTTGCTGAAGCTCTTCTTTTCTGGCCTGAACTATTTCTTTTTTTGCTTCAGCAGCTTGTTTTTGTTCTGCTATTCTTTGATCACGCTCTTCTTGGGCTTGGGCTTTCTTATTTAAGGTATCTTGTTTTTTGGCTTGGGCGGCTATCTTTGCATCAGATATTTTTTGGTCGCGCGCTCTGCTTGAGCTTGTGCTTTCTTGGCCTGAGCAGCTTGTCTTGCAGGTTCTGCGGCTTGTTTTTGTTCGACTATCTTCTGGTCGCGTTCTGCTTGAACCTGGGCTTTCTTATCTAGAGCAGCTTGTTTTCTTTCTTCAGCTGCTTGTTTTTGTTCATCTATTTTTTGGTTACGCTCTCTTTGGATCTGCTCTTTTTGGGCGATAGCTGCGACTCTTTTGGATTCCGCGCTATCTCTTTGTTCAGCTGTTCTGCGGTCGCGCTCTTTCTGAAATTGTTCTTTCTTTAAAGTCGCTTTATCTTCTTTAGCCTTGAGCGCTGCTTTTTGATCGGCTATTTTCTGGTCGCGTTCTCTCTGGAGCTGGTCTTTTTGGGCCTGGATAGCTTCTTTTTTGATTCTTATAGCCTCTTTTTTCTCGGCTTCTTTTCGTTCGCGCTCTTTAGAAGCGATAGCGATTTTGACCTTGACGCGTTCTTTTGAAATGTCTCTTCTCTCTAGATTGTCTTTTGTTATGTCACAAAGGTGATTATAAGTTGCTACAGAGTCTTCGTATTTGCCGGCAATTGATAACTGTCTAGCCTCTGCCAAGATATCCTGGCGCGAGCGAGGCTTTACAATTATATAATCACTGGAATCTTTTGCTAACCTTTCTCTTTCATGATCCGCTTTTAGCTGCGCTTTCTTATCCAGGGCTGCTTGCTTTTTGGCTTCCGAGGCATCTTTCTCATCAGCTATTTTCTGGTTGCGCTCTGCTTGGGCCTTGGTTTTCTTATCTAAAGCGGCTTGCTTTTTGGCTTCAGATATTTGTTTTGCATAAGTTATCTTCTGGTCGCGCTCTGCTTGAATCTGGGCTTTTTGAATTTGAGCTGCTTGTTTCTTGGACTCTTCGGCTTGTTTTTGTTCGGCTATCTTCTGGTCGCGCTCTGCTTGAACCTGGGCCCTCTTATTTAAGGTATCTTGTTTTGTGGCTTGGGCGGATTCTTTTTTGGCTTCGGATACTTGCTTTGCATCAGCTATTTTTTGGTCGCGCTCTGTCTGGAACTGGGCTTTTTTTGCTTGCGCTGCTTCTTTTTTGGCTTCAGCGGCTTGTCTTGCAAGTTCCGCGGCTTGTTTTTGTTCGACTATCTTCTGGTCGCGTTCTGCTTGAACCTGGGCTTTCTTATTTAAGGTATCTTGTTTTGTGGCTTGTGCTGCTTCTTTTTTGGCTTCAGCGGCTTGTCTTGCAAGTTCCATGGCTTGTTTTTGTTCGGCTATCTTCTGGTCGCGTTCTGCTTGAACCTGGGCTTTCTTATTTAAGGTGTCTTGCTTTTTGGCTTCGGATGCTTGCTTTGCATCAGCTACTTTTTGGTCGCGCTCTGCTTGAGCCTGCGCTTTCTTTGCCTGAGCGACTTCTTTTCTGGCTTCGACTGCTTCTTTCTTGGCTACAAGACGCTGTTCACGCTCCTGGTTTAGTTGGTCTTTTTTGGCCTGGAGTTTCTCTTCTCTTTCAGCAAGGAGCTGGTTGCGCTCTTTCTGAATCTCGTCTCTTTTGGCCTGAGCCTCTTGTCTTCTAGATTCCTCGGCTTCTTTCTTAACAGCAAGGCGCTGGTCGCGCTCCTGGTTTAACTGATCTTTTTTGGCCTGGAGCTCGCTATTACGCTGATTGCGTTCCTGCTGCAGTTGGTCCTCTCTGGCCTGAGCTATTTGTCTTCTGGATTCTACAGCTTCTTTTTTGGCAGCAATGCGCTGGTCGCGTTCTTGTTGAAGTTTTTCTTTTTTGGCCTGGATATCGTTATTTTTTTCAGCAATGCGCTGGTCGCGTTCTGCTTTAAGTCGGTCTTTTTTGGCTTGAGCGACTTCTTTCCTGACTTGGGCGGCTTCTTTTTTGGCGGCAATACGTTCGTCGCGTTCTTTCTGAAGTTGTTCTTTTTTAATGATAACGCTTTCTTGATCTTCAGCAGAAAACGCTGTAGTTACCGGGGAAACAAGATAACAGCTGATAAATACCAGACAGAGAACAAGCGTAATGCGGGATAATTTTTTAAGAGAAAATTTTTGGAAGAAAGGTAAGTCTTGAATATTAAACACTCAACCTGCCTTTTGTTTATATAAAAACGTAGATACGGTTAGTATATTTTTAACACAAATGGTTATGTCCTGTCAAGAATTATTTTTTGAAAAAAATTTCGAGATTCTGATATATCCAATTAAACTTCTAGTCAAAACCAGACTTAAAGCCTATCTGAGGCTTTGGCTTTACAGGATGAGGGGTTAATAATTTTTTAATAGCTTCAAAAATTATATTAAATTGCCCGTCATATTTTTTCTCCATTACTTCGATTTTCCTTTTTAAAGCAGCGTAGGTTAGGCATATCCTTCTCAAATTCACAAATGCTCTCATAATTTGAATATTTACTCTAATAGCCTGCTTGCTGTTTAGAACGCTTGAAAGCATTGCAACACCCTGTTCGGTAAATGCATATGGAAGATACTTTGAATATTTGCCAATTTCTAAGGTGCCAAATTGGCACCTTAGAAAATCCTGATGTTCCTTTTTGGTTAATTGCAACATAAAATCATCTGGAAATCTTTCAATATTTCTTTTAACCTGCCTTTTTAATTGCTTTGTTTCAACCCCATAAAGCATAGCCAAATCCTCATCCAGCATTACCCCTCTTCCTCTTATCTGGAAGATTTTGCTTTCTATCTTCCCAATTGCGATAAATTCTCCCATAACCGCCTCCTTTCTACCATATAAGACACATCTCGAGGCGGTTTTCTTTCAAATATTTTAGATTTTATTGCAGGAGGTTGGCGGCTCGGGATCATCCGCCGAAGGCGGATGGCTGGGACGTGTGGATTCGAACCACAATAGCGAGATCCAAATTCTCGAGTCCTACCATTGAACGACGTCCCAATTTTTGCTAAATCTTGCTCTTCTCCGCCCCATACGCGTCCAGAATTTTTTTCTGGATATATTCTCTCGCCTGCACGGTAATAGGGTGAGCTATGTCTTTATGTTCCGCTTGCCTGAGGTCGTGTTCTGCTTCGTTGGCTGGGGCAGCTATCTGGGTTGAGACAGGAAGTTGAGAGCCGCATTCATTGCAAAATTTGCTGTGAACTACATTTTTATGATTGCATTTGGGGCATGCTTCTTTTATCTTACGGGAAGGCATCGCGATAAAAAGCCCTGCTTTACCTTCTATGATTTTTATATTCCTCACCACAAAAGCGTTGTCAATTGTTATAGTAGCGTACGCTTTTAATTTATTATTCGCGCCTTCTTTCTGGAAGATCCTGACCTCAGTTATCTCCATAGATGCCTCCTTTATAAGTCTTTGCTAAAAAAACCTCTATATTAACGTTTCTTGAGATTTTCCTAAAAACTTTTTCCGCATCTTTTTTAGTTTCAAAGGAACAAAAAACCGTTGGCCCGCTTCCTGAGAGAAGGCTGCGCTTTGCGCCTGCATCAGCCAGTAAAGCTTTTGCCTTTATTATATGAGCGCTGTCTCCGGCAAGGACGCTTTCAAAAATATTGTAATAATTTTCTTCGAGCGCTGTTACGCCTTTTGTTTTAAGCGCGCGAAGAGCGCTTTTAATAGAATGCTCCTTGCTGGAAAAACTGGACCTATCTATCCTTTTATACATCAGCCTAGTTGAAAGCGAAATAGAAGGTTTAATTAATATATGAAAAAGAACTTTGTCTAAATTTATTTTTTCTACTTTATCCCCTACGCCTTTGGCTAATGCGAAAGAGTTATCCTGCATAAAAAACGGCACGTCTTTACCGATATCGCCCGCTATGACAAGAAGCCTTTTCGCAGAGACGCCCAGCTTAAAAATCTTGTTTACCGCTTTTAGGACAGCTGCCGCGTCGGAAGATCCGCCGCCCAGGCCAGCTGAGACAGGAACCCGCTTTTTAATCTCTATATCCAGATTCAGCTTTGCTCCGGCTTCTTTAAAAATTGCCCTGGCTGCTTTATAAGCTATGTTTTCTTTGCCCTGGCTGCAACTAGACGGGGAGGTCCTAACCTTTAAGTCTTTGCCTTTTTCCTTTATTATTATTTCATCCTTTAAATCTATTTTTTCAAAGATCGTCTCTATATTATGAAACCCGTCAGGCCGCTTTTCCAAAATATCCAAATAAAGATTCAGCTTGCAAGGAGCAAAAACCTTAATTTCGCGCATAAGTGTGCTCAAGACCAGGTCTTGATCTTGGAAATTCTCTACCTCCCCGTTCGCCGAACGGGGAGGTCTTTTTATTTTCTTGAGATTGCTTTCTTCGCGGCGATTGTGATGTCGTCCGCGGTGAGGCCAAAGAGTTTGAATAGCTCTTTTGGGTCTCCCGATTCTCCGAACCTGTCTTTAACGCCTATAAATTCCATAGGCACAGGACAAGCTTGCGCCAAGACTTCGCTCACAGCGCTGCCCATACCTCCGGCTACAGCGTGTTCCTCGGCAGTGACAACCGCACCTGTTTCTTTTGCAGCTTTAATTATAATATCTTTATCTATAGGCTTAATCGTATGGAGATTTATCACTCTGACTGAAATATTTTCTTTTTCCAAAGCCTCAGCCGCACATAACGCCTCGTATACTTCTACGCCGCAGGCTATAATCGTAACGTCTTTGCCGTCTCTTAATAAATTAGCTTTGCCTATCTGAAAAACGTCCGTTTCTTTGGTTATCAAAGGTACGCCGCTTCTTCCAAGCCTGAGATACACAGGACCTGCATGAGAAGCGCTGGCAATAGTCGCTCTTTTCGCTTCCAACGCATCGCACGGAACTATGACAGTCATGTTCGGCAAAATCCTCATCAAAGCGATTTCTTCGTTAGCCTGATGAGTAGGCCCGTCTTCTCCTACTGATATGCCTCCATGCGTGCCGACTATCTTTACATTTGTTTTCATATATGCAAGGGAGACCCTTACCTGGTCCCACGCCCTTCCGGCTGCAAATGCCCCGAACGTACAAGCAAAAGCCACCTTGCCCGATAACGCCAGGCCTGCCGCAGTACCCATCATATCCTGCTCGCTTACGCCCATTGAAAAAAATCTTCCTGGGAATTTTTCTTTGAACCACGCGGCGCGGGTTGACTCTGTAAGATCAGCCGACAGAACGACTACATCGTCCCGCTTTTGGCCAAGCTCCACAAGGCCTTCTCCGAATCCGTCCCGCGTTGGTTTTGACCCGTATATTTGTATCATTGTAGTTCCAGCTCCTTTATCGCCCTCTCCAGCTCTTCTTTATTCGGCGTCGTACCGTGATATTTATTTTTGTTTTCAAAAAATGAAACTCCTTTGCCTTTTACAGTATGAGCAAGGACCATGCTTGGCTTTCCTTTTATGGTCTCCGCTTTATCGTAAGCATCCACAACTTCTTTAACGCTATGTCCATCTATTTCAAGGACCTCCCAGCCAAACGCCTGCCATTTAAGCTTCAAAGGCTCCAGGCCTTTTACGTCCGCCACCCTTCCATCTATCTGGAATTTATTATAATCAATTATGCCGCACACATTGTCCAGCTTGTAGTGCGCGCTTGTCAAAGCTGCTTCCCATACCTGGCCTTCATCCAACTCTCCGTCTCCCATCAGGCAATATACGCGCTTCGGGTCGTTGTTCAGCCTAGCTCCCAAAGCAAATCCATTGGCAATAGAAAGTCCCTGACCCAAAGAGCCACTTGATATCTCAACTCCGGGCAAGCCCCTTTGGGGATGGCCCTGAAGCCTTGTCCCAAGCTTTCGTAAAGTGCAAAGCTCTTCTTTGCCGAAAAAATTCATGTGCGCGAGCGCCGCGTACAAAGCAGGGCACCCATGGCCTTTTGACAGCACAAATATATCACGGGTATTGCAGAGCGGCTTAGTAGGCTCGCATCTAAACTTGTAAAAATACAGCCCCACCAAAAGTTCTACCATTGACAAAGACCCGCCCGTGTGTCCGCTACCGGCACAATTAAGCATCTTTACAATCTCGATACGGATTTCTTTGGAAATCTTTTTTAGCTCGTTAATGTCAGGTTGTTTAGTCATGCCATCCTTTGTTTAAAATTTATTATTTAGTGTTAACTTTTAATGTTTCCAATTTTTCTTTTACTTTTTTATCCTCTTTAAGGCCCAATGATTTGGCCCAATATTCTTTCGCCTTATCCAAACTGCCTATCTTAAAATAGACGTCTCCTAGATGGTCATAAATAACAGGGTCTTCTCCTATTGTTTCTTTGGCCTTCTCTAACTCTACTTTCGCTTCCTCGAACATGCCTTTTTTAAAATAAACCCACCCAAGACTGTCCAGATAAGCGCCGTTGCCCGGGCTCAGCTCAAGCGCTTTTTTTATAAGCAGCTCGGCCTCGTCAATATTTTTGTCGCTGTCCGCATAGATGTAACCTAAATAATTTAAAGCCTCCGGGTCCTGGGGGTCCAGCTCTATCGAGCGCTGCAATTTGAGGATAGACTCTTCTTTCCGGCCCAGCTCTTCCAGCACAGCCCCTAAATAAAAATACGCCTTTGAGTTAAAAGGGTCCAGCTCTATGCTTGTTTTATATTCCTCAATAGCCTGTAATTTATCGCCTTTTTCAGAATAACAAAACGCTATGGCAAGATGTATGTCGGCCTGCCTTTTTTCCAGGCCCAGCGCCTTTTTTAGAACTGCAATTGCCTGGTCAACATCTTTCATTGCGATATATATATAACTTAACTGAACATAAACGTCCACATCTTCCGGATCAATGCTGATTACTTTTTCATATTGTTTTATCGCTTCTTCTTTTTCGTTTATCTCAAAATACAAGTTGCCCAGCTGATAGTACACCCTGGTATTGGAAGGGTCCAGCTTCAGGGCTTTTTTATACTGCGTAAGCGCCTGCTCTTTTTTATTTTGGATTTCAAAAAGCACCGCCAGCCCCAGATGAGCTTCCAAATAATCCGGCTTTAGCTCAACGGCTTTCTCCAAAGCCTTTATAGCGTCGTCAACCCTACCCGCCCTCGCGTAAACTATGCCGAGATTAAAATTTATTACAGGAGAATCCTTTTTTTCTATCGCCAGATTTTCGTATATCTTGACAGCCCTTTCCATATCCTGGCCGACTATATAAAGATCTGCCAGGGACGTCAGGGTAGCCAGGTCATCCGGCTCTGATTTTAATATCTCCTCGTATTCTTTCGTAGCCTCATCAAATTTTTTCTGCGAGGTATAAATAAGGGCCAAGAGGAATCTGGATTTGGTATCCCCCTTATCCATTTCTTTTGCTTTTTTGAGCGCTGTTACAGCTGGAACAAGCTGGCCCGCTTTTATAAAACTAGCTCCTAATCTATAATAAAAAAGCGCTACTCCGGGATCCGACTGTATCGCCTTCTGGTATTCATCTATAGCTTCGTCAGTCTTGCCCTCATTATCATATATCATGCCTGTTGAATAATGAGCGTACGCCTTCGAAGATACGGTATCCCTGTATTTTTTTTTGCCCAAGTCAAGCGTTCTTTCCTTGTGAACTCCAACTGAAGGAAGATTTGTTTTGGCAGGCTTTGTAAACGCGCACCCGGCTATATTGGGAATAAATACGGCCAAAAAAACTAATGTGAGAAAATATCGTAGGGACATTTCAATGTTGTATAAAAAAGTTCTCGACTCGGCTATGAAGCTGCCGAGTCGAGAAAAGAATTACCAAAGTTTCTTTTTATGCCTGTCTCTTCGCAATCTTTTCTTTCTTTTGTGTCTTGCTATCTTTTTTCTCTTTCTCTTTCTTCCGCAGGGCATGTATGCCTCCTTTTAGACCTAACCACCTGTCAAGTGGACAATGGTTAATATATCACTTTGTTTAATGGATACTCTATTATCCCCTGAGCGCCGTTTTGCTTTAGCTTCGGGATCAGGTTTCTTACGACTGCTTCGTCTATAATAGTCTCTATCGCGCACCATCCGTCTTTAGAGAGTTGGGAAACCGTGGGATTTTTAATCGCCGGGAGAATAGCTATTATCTTATTAACATTTTTTGCTTCCACGTTCATTTTAAGGCCGACCTTTTCTTCAGCCAGAATCGCGCCCTGCAAGAGCAGCGCGATATTCTCTATCTTTTCCCTTTTCCAGGAATTCTTCCACGAAGATTTGTTCGCGATAATCAAGGTTGTGGACTCGCATATAGTGTCCACTATCCTGAGATTGTTCGCTTTTAAGCTCGCGCCTGTTTCAGTAAGCTCCACTATCCCGTCCACCAGGCCAGCTCCAACCTTTGCTTCAGTAGCGCCCCAGCTGAATTCTATGTCCGCGTTTACTTTTTTATTTTTGAAATATTCTTTTGTGGCGTTAACCAATTCCGTAGCGATTCTTTTACCCTGGAGGTCTTCCGGCTTTCTTATCTTTGAGTCATTAGGAACAGCCAGCACCCAGCGAACAGGCCTCAAGCCCTGTTTGCCGTATATAAGCTCGCACACTTTTGTCACGTCTCTACCGCTCTCGATAGTCCAGTCACGGCCCGTAATCCCGCAATCAAGAGCTCCGTCAGCAACATACCTCGCCATCTCCTGCGCCCTTAAAAGAAACGGGGAAATTTCCTCGTCGTCTATTGATGGAAAATAACTTCTGGATCCTATATTTATAGTAAAGCCCGCTTTCTTAAACATCCTTACAGTGGCTTCCTGCAAGCTTCCTTTAGGAATCCCGAATTTCAGCTGAGTATCCAACGCCCTTTTATTCATAGTGAAGCCATTATACAATTCAGGAAAAATTTTGTAAAGGGGAATTTTGCGGCGGGGCGGGCATGGTGTCCTGTCCAGGCAGGCCGTTCGGCGCAAGAAAAATTTTGCCGTCCGCTTCGGTTTACAGCTCAGTTTTTATACCGCAGGTAGTCTTGACGGTATAAAAACTTCGCCGTAACTCCTCGCGGACATTTGGCAAAATTTTTCAAATGCGCCTCAGACCTGCCTGGACAGGACAAGCGAGAATTGGCGCGGCGGAAGATTAGACGCCTGTCCTGGCAGCCAAATCAGGTATAAGCTGCTCTTCATCCTGTAACGGCAGGAATGTGTGCGGGTCAACCATAACGTCTTCGACTAAAAATCTCGTTCCGGAATCTGCTTGCTCGACTCGATAGCTTCTGATAGGATTCGTTAGATTAGCTTGCTCCGAGCCTGCATGAAAGCCAAAGGTCTCGAGCAGCCAGTCCGAAGCCTTAACCCCGGGCAATAAATTCTGCCTTACCATCTCTATTATAGTTGAAATATTAAAGTACCCTCTGTTCCCCTCATAATCCGCCGGGGCCTTAAGGATAACCGGGCTTCCATCTTCCCAGCTTAAGCCTTCTATTATAAATTCTCCCTGGATAGCCGGGTCGTTATATCTTATTTTTATTTCGCTCCCATCATCCGAACGGACTATCCTTATAGGATACTTTGTTCTGTCGTCTCTCGCTATATCCAGCGCGGATCTTTCGCCCTCAAAAGAAGTGACAACAACGTCCATATCCACTCTAAAGGCAAACCTGCCTGTGCCCATGGAAATGTCGGATAAGCGATTGTCTCCAGGGGAAGCGATAATAACTTCCGCGCTTTTATCCAGCAGGCTGTCAAAACCATCTCCGAAAACAGGGGATTTGTGCAGATAATATTGCGGCATTTTTTTGCCTTGCGTCAACACAAAGCTCTGCGTTTCCAGCGCCTCGCCCGCTTCCAAAGGAATTATCCTGCCCTCTCTCCATTCATACCCTACAATATTATCCGGGTTGGCTGTGTCTTCGAATATAAGGAATCGCGCGTCGCTTTCCCTGTCCCTATAAACCCTTATCATTCCCGGATGCGTGTTATACCAGGATGGTAAAATAATATCCCCGTGAAAATTTATCTCTTTCCTTAACTGGACGTAACAACTGCCGAACTTATCGTTTCTGAGATGATCCGCAATAGCTTTTAATCTGTCTTTTCCCTGATCAAGCGGTATGGAAAATACCGTATCATAGAAATCAGAAAAAACTGGATTCAAAGCAAGGGTCACAGATGTCCTGCTTTTTACGCCTGCCACTTCCGATGTAACTGTTTTACCTGAAGGCTGAACATAAGTAAGCCTTAACGTGTCCTGCTCTCTAAGGTGCTCCAAGGTCAATCTATTCCCGGGATTATTTATATCTACAAGGTATATCTTTGTTTCATTTGAGATAGGCGTTCTTTCAGCGGCTATTTGTATCATATTGTCAAGTTGCGGCGGCAAAAATATCCTTGTGCCGGAAAATTTAAATTTTCTGTTGACGGTTATATTGGCTTTGCCGGAAAACTTTTCTATACCGTAATCATACGGGTCCATGCCGTGCGATTGGAAATATTTATATAATAGCGCCGCCGGGTCGCGGCTTCCTTCCAGGCTTGGCATGGCTTCCGCGGTTTCCCGTATGTTAGGCGGCCTTTTTAATTTTTCTTTCAGCTCCGCGACAACCGCTTCTAGTTCTAAAATCAGCTGTTCTTTTGTATATGAGCTCCTCATTACCTTTATCAATATGCGATGGCCTTTTTCAAAAGTCGCTTTATCAATTCCCTTGATTTCGCCATTAGCTATTTCAAAATATTCTTCTCCGACGCGCACATAAAAATTATTATTACCGCCTATCCTTACGCGCTCCTGCAAATGATAAGTAGCTTCATCCAACTCCTGTTTGATTTTTCTGTTAACCGTGTCTGATTTTATGCCCGTGGTTTTGGTTTGAAGTTGCCGTATCTTTTCTATCACTGCCAACCCCAGCGCCTTGTCAGTCTTGTCTTGGGCAATCGCTTCTTTATACAGCTCCTGCTGAAGCCGGAAAAGCCTTTCGGATAAATCTTTTTCGGAAGAGTCGGCGCATATTCTAAAAACGCCCTTTTCCGTCTTCGAGCCCCTGAACCACATAAAATGACGATTGCCCCGAATATCCGTCAGCAGGATCTTAAATCCTCCTGTGCCGGTCACCCTACTGGATTTTCCATGCAAAACCCGAGTTTCTTCATAGTTTAAAAACTCATAGCTTGCGAATTCAGCCCCTTCCAAGCCTCCCAAGGTAAAATTTGTCCCGTCCAGATATTTTACTTTTGCTTCAAAAGCATTTTCCAATCCATCTTTTATCTCTTCCTGCGATAATTCAGTCTCTGCAAATATATTGCTTTGGGCGGTATAATATACAGGTAACGAATTTAAAATATCCTGCAAAGAATACGCTTTTTCTTTCCACTCTTCCAGCCCAAGGCTTTTACGCAAATAATTAAAACCTTCCATATTCGAAAGACCGAACAAAGACAGCAAAGCGGTCTGCGTCCCGTCTCTTATATTCGAGCCAAAAAGGATTGTCCCACCGTTGTAACCTTCTATGCCTATAGGGACAAAATAACCTTCCTGCTCCAGCTGGTGCATCTTAGTCACAACATTCGCTTCTCCTATTTCAACTTCGACCACCTCTATCCCTAATTTTTCGCATAACGCCAGATTGCGCAAACTTGTAGCGTCATGAACCACTATCGCCCATTTCTTCCCTTCCGCCAGAGGATAATCTTTGCTGTGCGTTTTTATCCAGGCCAAGATATTCGCGACATTAAGATACGCCACATCCTGGGGAGAAGGCTCTATGATATTGCCTCCGGAATCTATGAACGCGGTATTGCCTCTGTCCGCGTCAAAATCCAGGACCAGGGCAAACGCCGCACCTGATTCTTTTATTTTATCCAACGCGTTTTGCATTGCCTCCCCTACAGGCTCTATCTTGTGAAAAGGCTCCCCTATCTGCGCGTTTATTTCTATGACGTCAAAACCAAAATATTCCAGCACCCTGCTTGAAATCCCGCATGAACTGCCTCCATTCGGGTCTACGACTACCTTTATGTTTTTATTTCTTTGGCGCAGATCCGCTAGAGCTTCTTCTGAAATACCAAAAACTTTTTTAACAAACTCTATATAGCCTTCGATAGCTGATTCACGATAGCTCGCTACGCTTTCCGGAGAGGACAGCAGGGCTAATTTGTCTAAATTTGATTCTAAAAATGCATTAGCTTTTGATACAAAATCTAAGTCGCCTTCTGAAATTTCTTTCAGCAGGATCTTGGCTCCGGAGATGACGTACTTTATTTTGGAAACATTTAATATCCCGCCGTTTTCATTGTAAGAATTTTTTTCCGGCTCTTTTGCGCCTGTAAGATATTTGAACCCGTTGGCTTTCAGAGGATTATGGGAAGCGCTTATCATTACTCCGCCATCCGCGTTAAATGTACAGATAGCTGATTCTACAATAGGAATCGGCGCTACGCCTATATCCAATATTTCTATCTCTACGCCTTTTTCTTTGGCAGCCATCATCATACCTATAATATTCAGCCTCTCTAAAACCTCTCCTGTAGGCCGCGGGTCATGCCCTATAACAAATCTAAATTTTGTTTTAGCAGGGCTGAACTTTTGCCATCTCTCTATCATATAAAGCGCGTAATTATACCCGTAAGCCAAGGCAATGACTTTCGCGTCTTCGGAAACCTCTGGGTCCAGCCCGAAATCCCCCCTGATCCCTGAAACAGATTCCACCAGCCTTAAGCTCGCATTTGAAGGATCTGACAGGACTCTTGCATTTAATTTATCCGGGGCTACCCTGGCGTCCGCCAATATTTTACTTTTTATTTTTTGCCCGGGGCTAGCGGCTTTAAGCGCCGCCACACTGCTCTCCGCCAGATAACTCAAGTATCCTTTTTGAGTTTCTAAATCCTGCTCATATTCTCTAATAAAATTAATGTATTGTTTTATTCGCTCCGCGCTAAGTAAAGATACGGCGGAGTTCGCGCAAGAAGCGGCAAGTTTTTCTTCTGTAGCAACGCTGCCATCAGCGCCTCTTTCATGAGCAAGCTCTTCGGACAATACAGAGGTTATAAGCTCGAAAATAAAAGCTGTATCTCTCCCGGAAGAGATTATTTTTTCAAGGTCGGAAGCGTTAAGAATTATTACGTTGTTTTGTTTATGGTCTCCCGCAATAAAATCATATTGGTCGGCAAACACTATTGTTATATTTTGGCTCAGCTCTCCGTCATGAAGAATCTGCGAGCGGCCTAAGGCGTTTATGAGAATATTCGGATTTTCCCGGAGAAAATTTAATAAACCTTGTCTTCTAGGAGAACCTCTTGTGGTAAAAGTCAGATTGACCCCTGGAGATTTCGGCGCTATGACGCCGAGTTTTTCCAGCCCGGATTCTACGCTTTCCATATCGCTGACATCATATTCTTTCCCAGCAACGGAAAAACGTTCTGTTGTGGAATGTCCTTGTTGTGTCAGGCTGTTAAATTTGGAGCGCATGGAAAAGTGCGGCGGCTTTTGGACTCCTGCTATCCTTAAAAATTGAGCGTAAGGGCCCTGCTCAAGCGTTATCCTGAAATCAAGCTCGGCCTCGGGCACATCAGCCAGCATAGTGGATATAGTATCTCTATTTACAGGCTCAACTAATTTCGTGGTTGAAGAAGTTTGCTGAATCCATGGCAATATATCTATATGAAAGCGGTTTACGCCCGTAGCGCTATTGGTTGCAAGTATGGTATCAATGAGCGCATGTTTATTGCTGACTACTTTTGGGCTATTCATGCTGAGGACAAGACTCTGCTCTTGTTGAGATAAGGGGTTTTCTGTAGGCTTTTGAATTCTCTGCTCCTCTGGAGCAGACATTGCGTTTGGAGTCGAGGCAGCAGTAGGGGCCTCAGTTACTAACGTTACCTGTTGAGTGGGGTTTTTATCTTCCGCAAAATGGGAAAGAGGATAGTTTGTAAGGAGAATAGCCGCGCTTACAAGAATAAGCGCGGTACCTATTATTGCAATTCCCACGCTTTTAAAATTAACCGTCTTGTCATGAATTGCCAGAAAAGCAATAGTACCCGCCCCTACTCCGGTAAACAGCATAAGGCCGCCGAAAACAACGATGACGTCTTTTAAAAGCATAGGAACGAATGTCGGATCCGGCGAACACGCTGAAAGCAAAAGCGCCGCTAAGGTTAGAGTAAATAATTTTAAAGGCAGGCGGCGGCCTACTCGCGCTGATTTTGTTGTTTTAGCAGGCTCTGCCTGAGGCATAAGCTTTGGCCCCTGATCCGGCGATATTGCTGCAGAAGTTGCTTTGCCGCCTTTTTCTACAAAAGCGACTATCGCTTCGCCAAGCTTTACGTCCAACCCTACCTGTTTAAACGCGCCGGAACGTTTTACCCAGCATAAGTACGCGCAATCCAGCGGCAAACTTTCTGTAAAAGCGTCTCTTGTTGATTCATAGCCGACAGATACCATCATTATGGTATCCTTATCTTTAGCTATCTCATAAAATTCGCGGCTTACTTTATTCAGATACAGCCCGGCGCCTGGAGAACCGTTTGATACAGCTTTTATTTTTCCGCTGGCCAGAAAATCTCCTAAAAAATCTCTGTCTGACACAAGGGGGTTCTCTAATAATTCTTTTAAGTCGAGGACATCGTAGTTGTCGTCAATCGGCTCAGGGTTCGCCGCCAGGACTACTTTGTAGCCAAGTTTCAAGACCTCTCTGGCCAATATTAAAATATACACAGCTTCGCCCGCGTTGTTTATGTTAAACACTACGGTTTTATCTTGCCTTTCGCTTTCAGGGGTTTCTAACAAACGTTTGATAATATTTCCTGATTTGTCTACGGCTAAATATCCCGCATCATGGATTGAGCTTAACAATAGATTTACATCCGCGCCTTCGGAGGAAAGAGACAGGATGTCTTCAAACTTACTTATCGGATTATTTGTTTTACTATAAAAACCTTCTTCCGCTTTTCGCCGATCAAATATATTTATATTGGAAAAAGCCGCTATTTTAATAGCTAATTCCAGGCGCTTATCCGGCTCTTGCTCCTCGTCCAAAGCCTTGACCAGATAACCGATACGCATAAGAGCGTTTTCATCGGCTTCTTTCTTCATTATCTGAAACGGGGAACCCGCGTATACCCGGATAATCTGCCACATCAAGTCTTTGACTTCCCAGAAAGCAAGCTCGTCCACTATCGAGCTATCCAGGAGCGTTTTGATAGCGCCAAGGATTTTCCCTTCCAGCTCTTTATCAATAACCCTGTCTTCATGTATTGCCGCAAGTTGTATTCTCGCTTCATTGATAGCCTCTGCGGCCTGCTCCAGCAACACGTCAAATAAATCCAGATGTTTTTCTCTGATTTCAGCAAACCTTAAAGGCTTCGGAGCTTCTCTTTCTTCTAAAAGGTTGTAAGACAAGGTTCTTGATTTCTTGCCCCTTACTCTTACTCCTATTATGCCTTTTTCGCCTTTTTCAAGCGCTGGACTTATAATAAGCCCAACTGCTGAGCTTCCTCTGGGAACATCTGTATACGTATAGATTTCCTCGTTCCGCAATAACTGCGCAATCCCTCCAATATTAAGGCCTGAATTAAACACGCAACCTGACGCGTTCAGCCTTGAAAGCTCAACACCCTCCATTACCTTCGAAGCAATAAGGCATACATAAGAGCCTATCTTAGCACCCTTCTTAATTTCTGTTTTGCCTACCAAAATTACATTCGGCCCGATAGTTACGCCGGATTCTATTTTAACGTCGTCATCAATATAAATGGTGGAAGGGTCCCCTGTTATAAGAACTCCTGAGCCTTCTAATTTTTTTCTAAGGGCTTTATTTATAGAAAGGGGTTCTATTTTCATTTTCATAATCCCTTCCGGAGATATGAAAGATTTTACAGCCGTGCGGCGGAAGCGCCTTGTGTTCCCTTCTCTATCTACATCTATCGTTCTTCTTGTAACTATTTCTCCGTTTTCGATTGTCGCGGAAACTATTGCGGAATCTTTTATAACGCAGTCTTTCCCAAGTCTAGCCCCTCCTCTGACTCTAACATCTCCGTTTTCCGCCATTAAATAACTTCCGGAGCCTATCCTGGCTTTCCCCAGATAAATCGGCCCTTTTGACGCATCCAGGATAATGTTGTCGCCTTCAAAACAGTTTATAAATTCGTCCGTTAAATTTTCCCCAAACTCTCCAAGATAGATGTAAATATTTTCTTCGTGGATAATCATTACGTTTTTACCGGCCGCATTTAAAGCGGAAAGAATATCAGGCCTGTTTTTCAAAGAAACCGTCTCGGTTAAAACATCTCCTTCTTCTCCCGCTATTTTTTCCTGCGCAGGCACATTGACCAGTAAAAGCGCAGAATGTTTTGGAACCTTTACAAATTCTTCAACCTTTTCCGGTTCTTTAGACGTCAAAATATGCACAAAAGGCTTGGACCATTCTCCCTGCCATAAGCTTTCAGCGTTGCCCTGGCCCTTGGCTATAACGTATATAGTATTTTTATCGCTATACTCTCTCAGGAAAGCGCTTCCAAGCTCAATATCCTTAACTGATGTGCCGAATATCTTTGATCCGGACGATATTACCTTAAGCCTTGCGTCGTCATGTTCTCCAAAATACCCAACGAGCTTCATTTCATCGACCAAGGCTTCCATATCTTTTTCGGTCATGTCATTGATCACAGGCACGTCGCGGCTTGCAATAACAACATTAAAGCCAAGGCCTAATAGATATTTTACAAGCAGCATATCAAACACCGCTTCCCCCGCGTTATCAGTTAACAGAATTATTTTGGGCCGCTCCGCATCGTCGATTCTTTCGGAAGGCTTAGCGGGTTTTTCTTTCCATCCTTTTTCTTTCTTTTTTATCTCAAACGCTAAATACGCGTTTGCCGTCATTTCGAAAAATTCATTTATATGATTTCCCTGGAAACCTCTTACTATCACATCCCCTATCTTATCGACAAGCCAGCTGGCTTCATTAAAACCTTTATCCTGGGCTTCCTTCTGAAAACGCGGGTCTCCTAAATCCATGGCGTTTACCGCGGCGCAGATTAAAGACAGCTTGGACAGCGAGCCATACATAAATAGTAAAGCAGCCAAGCGCTCTAAAGACTCTTCGCCGGAAAAATTTTCTTTATATTTATCCCAAACTTCTTTAACGATCGGGAGAGTCTTCCCTTTTTTTATATAAGTTTCAAAAAGCACCTGGGTATCCAGCAGGACGCCTCCTGTATACACGCCTACCAGGGTGCCTTCAAGCGTTTCTCCCAGGGTTGCTTCAGGGATATCCCAGCCTAAAATAGGGGCGAAGCTGTTATAAAATTTAGGGAATATGCTAAGCGCCGCGCGGTTTGACCTGTCTTTTTCTTGCTTATAAAAATCGGCCAGGCCAAATATCTGCTGCCTCAGCCTTTCAGCTATATAATATACGACAAATGTGGGCTTGCCCGCGTAAGCCGGCTCGTAAACTATCGCGAATATCTCCGCGTAAAAATGGATCATACTGCTATAAGAGAAGGCGCTTCCCGCGTATTGGACGCCCAAAAGGTCGGATATCGTATTGCTCATGGCGCGTTCCAGGCCCTGCACCAATTCGTCTCTTTGTTTGCGCGTTTTTACCTTGGGCATTTCCTGGCGCAGGTTTTCAAACGCCTCGTTTAATTTAGAAAACGCTGCTTTAACCGCTTCAGGATTAGCGCGCAAGTTATGGAATGTCTCGATAAACTTTTCTTCGGTCAGCTCTCTTACGCCGACGGGTAGTTCCCCGGGATTAGGAAAGGAATCCAAAAGGCGCTTGCGCGTTTTCCATAGCGCCCTGAGGTTTGCTTCGGATAAAAATTCATCGATAAATTTATCTTCATATTTTTCCCTCAATTCTTCGGGGGCGGACTCTCTTTGTTTTTCAGTCAGAGTCCTTGCCATCTTTACGTACGCTTCTATGAACAAATCCACCGCAGCTTGTTCTTCTAACTTAAGGCTTTTTAAATAACTGTCTTTTAAATAATAATTGCGCACGTTGCGGGGCAAAAATGTCCAATGACCGCTTCTTTGGACGTCAAGAATGCCTCTCTGCGTGTAAGGGAAAAACCGCGTGCCCCATATCTGCTGGCCAAGAGGGCTTTCGCTGGCAAGCTCCCCTAAATCCAGCAAGTGGTAGCCTTCCTTCCCTTCAATGGTTAATTTTGCCACATAGCCGGCATAGGAAAAATCTTCTAAAATAACCCTCATAGAGTCTTCCGGAATTTCTTTTATAAGCTCGTCCGGCATCTGGCTTTTTATTTCCTCAAAAGTGACAAATACGCCTTCTATAAAAACGCCTTTTAAAAAATTTAAAAATCTTTCTTCCAGCTCAACCGGCACATCCTTAAGAGGAAGAGAGGAAGTCCTGTCAAACATTCTTTGAACCGCTCTTTTTCTAAGAGGCGGAATAATTCTATCCATTAACTTTACTACGGAATGGTGCCGTTTTAAATATCTTAGATATCCTTTTTGGTCTTCAAAATTTTCTCCGTATTTTTCAACAAACGCGATATACTGTTCTGATTCCCGGTGGGTAATATTAATTATTGTTTTACGCGCGAAAAGATTGGCGAGTTTTTCTTCCGTATGCGCGTCTCCTTGGGCGCCTCTTTCATGCGCAAGCTCTTCGGATAATAAAGAAATTATAAATTCATTAACGTATGCGGCGTTCTCTCCCTGCCTGATCATTGCTTCAAGGTCAGACGCGTTCAGGATAATGAGGTTGTTTTTTCTATGGTCTCCTGCGAGAAAATCGTACTTATCGGCCAGGATTATGGTTATATTGTTATCAGGGTCTGTTTTGTTAAGAGCTGAAGAGCGGGATAAAGCTTCGGGCAAGGCCTTCGCCAGGTATTCTCGTAATTTTTTGCTTATAGTAGGTCCGCGTATGGTAAAAGTAATATTTTGGCCGCTTTGGAGAGCTATGGTCATAGGCTCTCCTAATTTATTTATGTCGGCTATTTTTGGATCATCTACCGTATAAGTAACGCCTCTTATCTGAAACTTATCGGCAATGCCTTCTTCTGTAAGGCTGTTATGTATAGATCGAAGAGAAAAGTGGGCGGAAGCGTAATCGCGGATTTCTTCTGACTGAACTTCCCGGCTTACAATAACCGCTTCCCAGTTTTCCGCAGTTAAATCAACTGTGATTTCATATTTTTTATCTTTTAAATATATTTCTATAGTTCTCTTGAAAGGATTTTCTGAAGGCAACTCTACAACTCTGCCATTTTGAGATATTGCTTCCTGCGCCAAATTTCTTACTCTTCTTGAAAATTCCGCAAACTCAGGGAATATTTTGGCTGCTTCATCTTGAAAATCCACATATCCCTGAGCGCCGTACATAAAAGAAAGTTGTGTTGCGGACCCTTCGCCTGTCCCAGAATGCTCCATTACAGCCACCCTTTCATAGTGGAGCAGCTGAAGCATGTATACCGCGAGGTAATACGCTTTCAATTTATTAAGGCTATACTTGCCGTCTTTATCTTTTCCTATAAAATTTATTATAGGGCTTCTTTGCTGTTCATCATGATCTTCCAGAATCAAAAGCGCGGATTGACGCTCGGGCAGTTGGCTAAGCCTTTCTTCAAGCATAGATTTTAATTTTTCAAAGGAGCTCACCCCTCCCCATGCGCTCAATTCATTGCGGACCCCTTTATAGTATATTATGGACGCGCTTGGGACTTCCTGGTAATTCTCCCACTCCGATACCATTTTTAACCCAAGCTTCTCTGCCGCGCTCCAAAGCAAATTGCCTGACGAGCCCAGCCCTCCCATTTGGTCGCAGCGTATCCATCTGACGCCCAATTTTTTAAGCCTGCGTAAAAACCAGATTCCGTATTTTAAAGTTTCTTCATTAGTATAATCAAGTTTATCAGCCCAAACTTTAACACGGGTGCCGTCAGGATTGTGTAGATAACACCTGTCGGGTAACGCCGTACCTGAAGAATCGGTCCCTGTATGCGCGAGCACAACATCAATTACAATCTCGATATCTATACCTTTTTCTCTGGCCTTTCCAATAAGATATTTCAGGTCTTCATCAGTTCCATAACGAGGGTCAAAGTACCAACCTGCCGGTTCATAAGGAGAAAGATCTCCTGGCATGGCCTGCATGCTGCCAACTGGTAAGATAGCGTCATATCCAGAGTACCTATCCAGGTTATCTGCAAGCCATCTAAATTTGTTCCGCTCTCCTTCAGGCGCTTCCGCGTCTAGGTTCACCTGCTTAATTCTTTTTATCGCTTCTCCCGCAGGTATGCTTTGCTGCGCTTCTATTACTTCGATTTTTTCCAATGCATCCTGGATCTTACCACCAACTCTTTCCATAAGCGCGTTTACATGATCATATTTATTTTTTGAAAACCCTGAGATTTCATTTAAATATTCAATGAATCTCCCCGGAGAGCCTATCATCGCGATATCCCCGCCTATATCAGAGGCGTCTTCCGGAATTTGCTCAATATATCCGAGGATATGTCTTAATAAATCGTACCGCCACGGATATTTTTTCTGAAGCTCCTGAGTTAAAGCCTCTTCTGACCTGACAGCGCCGGCTGCCTGTTTTAGTCTCTGAACGTCTGTTCCCGCTGTTTCATTAAGCTTATCTATAAATACGGTTGCGAGCTTAACAAGCTGTTCTTTGTCGTCTTCCAGCTTTGGCTTTAAACTAAGCGCATAGGTTGCGATATCCGCCCCTATTCCAAAATATTTAGCTTTTTCCGATTCTATCGCTTCCCCGGACTTTGCCCTGATAAATCCGGCATAGCTCATCAGCGCCAGGTATACTTGGTATTTATCCATATGATTTGTTTTGATTAAGTTATTTATCAGCCAGTCGCTGAATTTTACGGGGTCCTCCATGATATCTTTTAATTCAACCAACGATTCCTGCTGTCGTATAACATACAGCAAATCTATGCGCAGCTTTTCTATTGCCCGGCCGAGGCTTTGAGGATCTAATGATTTGTCCTGCGCTTCTACCAAATTGGCGTAAAAATTGCCAAGAGTAAAAGAAATTTCATCTGTCGGCAAAGATAACGCTAAATTACCGGAAGAAGCAGCGATGTTTTTATGTTCTATGAGTTCTACAAGCATTCTGGATTGAGTAGCCCGCGGATGTATAAAAGCTGTTTTATCTCCAGCAGAATTTGTCCTTGGGGTTTTATCTATGATAAGAGCGAGCGGCGTTGTTTGATTAATGGACGCCAGGGTATTTTCTATTTCTCTTGTTTCAAGCGCGACAGAATAAACAGCCGCGGGGTTGGCCCTCTTTTCTAAAAAGCTTACCAGCTCCCTGGATCTTGGGTGGCCTTTAATAGGCTGGATTATCTCGATCCCATAAGCTGTTCTGACAATAAGCGCACCTTGGGCGGCTTCTTCCTGCACATCTGTTCCGAAACGTCTTGCAATATCATAGATGCCTCCACTAACCGCTACTAGTATATGGTCAATCTCTCTGATATTTTGCGAATCTGAACTTGTGGCCTTAAAATACCCTCTAAAAGAACTTAGCCTTGTTTCAGCAAAAGCCTTTAATATCTGAGCGGATTCTTTTCTTTCAGCGTCATTTGCAGAGGCTATAAATGAACTTATGGTTAAATCTTCTAAGGAAACTTTTTTAGCTGCAAGATACGCTTCCGAAGGGCTAGCTGCATCCATCATCCAGCTCATCAGCTCAGCGTCAATTTCTCCCTTTTCATTAACCGGGAAAATCGGCAGGTTGCAGAAAGGAAGGCCTGTTATATCAACTTTAGCGTTAAATAATTTATATACAATCCTCGGATCATCCTCTTGAAACGCAGCAGCAAACCAGCTTTTAACCTGGGCTGTCAGATAAGCGGCTCTCTTTCCCTTTTCTTTATTTTTATTTTCAGCCCAACCGCTTGGCAATCCAACAGCGTTTCTTTCGCACCAACTCTCAATCATAGCCTCAATTTCTTTTATTCCTGCTATATAAGGTTTATTTCTCCTGTAAATAGTTGCAACAAGCGAGCGGCTTCTATTGACTATGTCTTGTCTTACATATTCATTGCTTTCCCGCGCATATTCATAGAGATTCCTCGCTTTATTGGATGATACAAGCCACCTATCTACTGTCAAATCCAGGATTCTCTGAGCATACGCCCAGCGGATAATCTTTTGATTAAATATAAAGTTCGGCCTCTGGATATTTCCAAGCGTAAGAGCCCTGCCATCTTTAAGCTGAAGGACGACATTGTCCTCCTTGTCTATAAATACTAGCCTTTGCATCTGAAGCGCCATCAAAGCATTAACCCTGTATGCAATTTCCGCGCTAGGCCTGTCTTTCTCAAACCCCATAGGGATTCTAAGATTCCTAGCGGCTTTATCATAAAGAGGCTCCGCGTAACTAAGGCTGGTCACAAAAAACACTTGAGCCATGATAAAGGCTACTATTTTTATGAATATTCGTTTTTTGCCGGTTGCCGGAATTAGCATGGTTTTTATGTTATATGGATTGTCTAGACACTTGGCTTGCTTCTAACGTGCCTGTAATAAGAAAGTTTTCCCTTTTAGTAAGTTGATTGGCTAGCGTTGCAAGCCCTACCGTAGAGGGTTTTGCATCAACTATCAAAGATAGGTTCTTTAAAATAGTACTAAAAAACTGCGCCTCAAATAGTTCTTCAAGCTGTATCTTATTTATGTTGCCTTCTGAAAGCCACGAAGAGGTTGTAACTGCAAATAACATATCTTGCGCCATGCTTACCATGTCTAAAAATTCATCCGAAGCAAAATCCATATTATAAAAATACCCTTCCAATAATGGCCTGGCAAGCCGCGTGGCGTCAATTTGAGTAAATGCGCCTGTTTCTTCATCAAATACCATTGATTGCACGCTAAATAATTCATAAATCAGCCTAGCCAGATCAAGAAATCTATATGCAACTTGCTGTTTCTGGGACAATTCTCCATTGTTTTTAATAGTTGTTGTACGATCTTTAAAAATAATATCCGCCTCGCTTTGTGTTATTTTAACAGCTATATTTGTATAATGGGCCATTAGATGATAATATCCGGCATCATGCTCGTCTCTTATTCTCCTGCCTATTTTTTTGGCAAGCAGGTTTTCATCAAAGGGCACTCCATTGCCTGTTTTTCTGTTATAGGGTATAAGCCTGGGCCCTTGCCTGCTGTCATCAAATGCAATCCTTATCTCAGAAGGCCCTTCCATCCCGAATATCACAAATCCCAATTGCTTGCCTTGATATTCTTTTTGTCTGTAACATCCTAGGCCAACAGGATGGTCCGCCCCAAATATTTTATCAAGCTCGTTCATCATACGATATTCCCATTCTGCTTTATACTCTTCGATCCCCCCTTTTGGGCCGGGTTCGCCTGAGACAACGACAATATCCCCGTTAGCATCAACAGTTAGGCTGCGTCTTGCAAAACCATTCCCTGTGTATGAATTCACCTGGCCTTTTTCATCTAACTTTAGCCTTATACCTTTTAAGGCCAACAATGAAATGCTTTTCCCCCCGACACTCACTGGCTTTGTTAATTCTAGAAATAGAGTCCTTCCTTCATTCAAATCCCCTTGTTCCTCAAAGGCCTTGTATACCCTGCCGCTGCTTTCATTAATGAGGCGCTCTTGTTCTTCTGTCGTACTGTTGATGAGCTGAATCATCATATGTCTGTCGTCCGGGTCCATATCTTTAATAAACTGGGCATCGTTCTCTATAAAATAAAAAGCGTTCTTGTCATCCTCTATTCTATCTAACGCAATTTCAAATCTAGCCTTAGACTGGCCTATGGGAATTCTCAGGTTATTATTAGAATCCGGCCCTGCATAACCAAGGCTGGTCATAAAGAATACCTGGGCCATGAAAAAAGCTATAAATCTTATAAATATTTGTTTTTTATCTTTTTGCCATCCTATCATCTTTACCTCTTTAAATAGATGAATCTATCGCAGAACGATGTCTTATTCCAGAACGAGCTCTTTTAAAATAATCTTTATAGTTCTCTCCGGGATGAAGTATTTTGAACTCTTTGGATAACCAATTTTTTAAACTTCCAGGAGAGACTCCTAATTCTTCCGCTACATCAATAATCTCTAGATCATCACCAATATTACCATCAAGCCTGCTACAAGCTGCTATAATTGACTCTTCGGAGATTGTATATTTAATTTTTATTACGCCTTGTTGAATCAATTGCTCCAGGCTTCCCTGCGCTTCCAGCCAATTTAAAATAGCGCTCTGCGTATCTCCGCCTCTAGCATCTTTCGATATATTCATAGCGCTTGCAATCCTGCTAATATGCCTGGATACTGTTTCGCGAACTATTCCTATAGCTTCAGCTATCTCGGCATGAGTAGCTATAGGAGCATTAATCATATGCCTCAATAAATTAATTTCCACCTCTGTTAAAATAACAGTAGCAAACTTATCTTTGGGCAAAGTTGTCAATTGCTTGGGTTTCTCAATAACAGTCTGAGGCCGTCCTGTGCCTATAGCTTCAACTATCTCGGCATGCCTGGCTTTGGGGTGTTCGATTACATATTTCAAAAACTCTGCTTGCAGTCTTGCTGACACAGCGGAAGATGTTTCAGTTTTTATAAAATCGGTAAGATCCTTATCTCGATTGCCAAATATCTCTCTTTGAAAAGCGCGCAAAAGATAATGCGCGCTGTGAGGATTTTTTTCTGCCTGTTTTATGGCATCTTCTCTGGTAAGCTGAAGCGGCTCGCTAAATTCTTCTCCATTAATACTGATGAGAATATTGTTATCCTTAAATTCTAATTTTAAAATTCCGGATGCTATTAAATATTCGCCTATTTCATGAAATAAAGCTACTGGATTATCGCTAAGCTTTTTATAAATAACTATTAAATTTTCATCATAGGAGCTGAACCCAAACAGGTCCTCAATCAATTCAGTAAACATATATAGATGCGGAGGAGAATTCTCCAAGAGGCTCAATACAGAAAGAATAAGGCGCCTATGTTCATCCTTTATATCAGGCATAATCTCAAATTCTTGTTTTAAAGCAGAAGGATTTAAGGTTAAAGGGTTTAGTTTAATTGCATGAAGCTTTCCTTTGGAATCTTTTACAGCAGCGGTTTTCTTCTCCATATCCAAGCTTACTGCTTGGCCGCGTTTTCCCATGTGCTGGTACTGGCCAGCCGGCTTTCCAAAGAGATATGTAATCTTGCCAAAGAATCTTAGCATACTGGTAGAAACATATTTCTGCAAAGATAATGCAATCTTTTCCGCCAGAGAATGCAATAAACCGTGTTGTATTTGATTCATTACAGCTATAGCGGCAAAATATCCTACTGGGGCGATGCTTCCTACAAATGATGTGCTGGCTGTATCTCCCATATCGATAAAATAGATTTCAGGAACATCCCCGCCATTTTTTCTAATAAGCAGGTTTTCATCATGTGGGTCTGTGTGCACAAAATGGTCAAGAAACAACTGGCGTAAAAGTTCAGATAATACAGAAATATAGATAATTCGCTTATCCTGGCCCTGATATTGCCCAAGAGAAGTGCCTGGAATAAACTCTTCGTCTATTACCATATTATCTAGCACTCTAAAGATATTAGGAAATCCTATATGATACCTGTCAATTTTCCATAATTTACTCGCAATCCAGAACATTATCCTATAAAATCTGCTTTTAAATCTATTACTGTTATTCCGGCTAAGCTTTTCTGTGTTCTCTTTTTCGATCTCAAAATTCGCTTCTTTTTCAATCATCATCCTTATTTCAACTACAATGTCTTTCCTGTCTTTTTCACTAATAAATCCCAATGGCTCCAGGTCTTTTAGTATATTGTCGATAAGATCCATGTCATGGATGGCCTCATAATAGACCTGAAGTTTTTTAACCTTTAAAATCCTATTTACGCCTTTTACCTTTAATATAACTTTAATAGAAGCATTTGCCAGCACTCCCTCTTCAATCATTACGTCTCCCAGGCCGACAGACGCAAGCACTGAAAAAATAGAAGCCATGTCTACAGATGTAGCGTTGCCTTTTAAGCCTCCAAGCTCTTCCCTTAGCTCATCAGGCAGATGGAAAACAGTCGTGGTGCTCAAGAACTGACCAATTTTTATGCCGGCAGCTCCTAATGATCCAAGAAAAACCCTGGTTATCTTTGCCAATTTAAGATCAGAGCTCGCGCCTTGCATAGCAGGGTCATTTTTAAGCCTTTCAACTTCGCTCATAAGACTTATCAAGATGCGGCCTAACCTCTCAGGATCATGGCTCATATTTCTCACAAATGACTTAAGTAAAACATCGACTATTTTTAACCCGGAGGCCTGAGCTTGGCTGATGCCAATATTTTTATAAATTATCTCTATTATCTGTTCCACAAGGTTTAGCGTGTGCCCGCCGCCTATAATACTGTCTTTTCCTTTCAGCAAAAGCATTTCAAAGAAAAACTCTTTTTCTTTGTTGCCAATGCCTTTATACCGCATGGATGATTTATCTCTGTGTAAAGATGCGCCATTAAACAAATTATCAAATTTCGCAAAAGTCACAAGCTCCAGCTTCTTTATAACATCCGGCTTTTCATTGCTTTGGCCCAGGATCCACAATATAACCTCTATCTTAGCCTGAGCGCTTATCTTGTCTAAAACTGAAACAATATTATCCATGACTTCTTCTCTCTTAGCCACTTCCTCATCAGTAGCAGTGCTTATATCAGAGGTTAACCTCTTTCTTATCTCTTCTAAATCCTTTACTGAAGAAACTCTTTTCGCTTCAAGGCTCATCAGGATATCATCTCTTAGATAGCTCCTCTCTGAAAAATATTTCTCTATCATGCTAAGTTCTTCATAGAAAGACATGCCGGTCCTTGAGGCAGCCTCTCTTTCAAGAAGCTCAAGGTTAATCGCATCCTTCCTGGCCTGGCCATTCATTAATCCTGCGATTTCCACAAGCATTGCTGTTGAGATTTTTTCAAGGCTCAGGCCTGTTATCAACATTTGAAGATAACAGTCGCGAGTATTGCTTGTCCTGGCAGAAAATATATTTTTTATTATGCCCAGCTTTTCCTCAAGCGTATAAAAATCTGTTTCATCCTGAATCACACGCGTCAGATATTCTTTGAAATATTCGCCCAACTGCAAATCCAGATAAGCATGATGAGTGCCATATTCGTCATAACCAAAGTCTTCGAAATATCCCTCATATTTGTCATAATGGGCTTGTTCCTGAGGAGTCAACTGCTCTATTATTTTAAACTCTCCCATTGAAAGAGAATGGCCATAAAATAAGAGATATTTCTGTATTTCATTCTTGTTCAATGTATCTATAAAAGAATCTTTTACAAAATATCTAGCCATTACGCTGAATTTCTTGATAAAATCTGCTTGCCTTTTCTTTCTCGCATCCGGAGTTTCAGTTTCAGCAGCCTTGTCTCCTTCAAGCGCGACAGCTATGGCTTCTTGAAGCTCCTTATTATTCAGGAATAGGGCAGGGGATGTATATTTATCCGGAGAGATTTCTTTGCAAAAAAGAAAATATAGGAAATAGTTCCTAAAAACGCTCGGAGGGATACAGGAAACAACAATTTCAACCCTTTTCTTCCAATCCAGTTTATCTCCTCCTGACCACTTAGGATAAGCAGGGTTCAAGCTGTTCAGCACCTCTTCAGTAGTATCAAAAGCATAGTAGAGCTCCACATACTTTCTTCTAGCATCCCACTGAGTAAAGTCTGCAAGGCCATTCTCCTGTATGCGCAAGCGCGGGGTAGGCGGTTTTTCATAATCTGAAAACAGCTCCAGCATTCTTTGAAAAGTGTTTCTCTCGGACGCCACCTCTCCTATGAAGATATCTGAGAATACAGCTCCTCCGTAATGGCCTGTTTCAGTATTAAAAAACGCTGCGTTTAGTCTTTCTTTCCTTCTGCGTTCATGTTCCAGAACATTTCTTTTTTGTTCTTCTGTATAATCTCTTTCATAATAACCGCTCCCATGTTCGTCATCAAACTCTGTCATGACGGCTTTCTTTTCATAAGCGTTAAGATGCGTTAAATAAATAAATATGTTCAAAAGATACCCCTCAAAAGTCTTTATCTTAGGCGAAGCGTAAAACGTGTCCATAGAAATGCCAACTCCGGAATCTTCAATCTTTTTTGCCAAATCAGGATTTTCTAAAACCAGCAGATTGAGCTTTTCAAGAAGTTCCGGAGTAAAATACTCTTTCATCAGAATATAAAGAGACCATACCTCTTTTGATGGCATCTTATATAAATATTTTCCGCTTAATTCTTCAAAATCAAGCATCACTCCCTTAGAAAATAGATATAATAAATTAAGGCCTTCCATGCTAAGACTATCTAACCATTCTCTAGGACTGCCTTTAAAAATATTACTAACCTTTTTTTCATCAGTTATAACATTTTCGAGCAAATATCTGGTAATAGAAGCCCTGTGAGTATCTGTAGTTTTTTTCAAGCGCCTTAGCTTAGGGCTCACCCTTTCCTGCTTGACTACATAAATTTTCAAGATGTCCCTGGGATAAAAAGACATGTCCTTGCCATCTTCTAAAACCAGTTTAATATTACCCAATAACTTAAATGAACGTACTTCTGCCATACCAGTAAAAGTCTCGACTTTTCTTTGTTTTTTAGATGAATAATAACTACTATAATGATCTTCTTTATAACCTTCTATCAGCAAAGAATCCCCATCTTGGACATTGCTAGCTTTAAAAGCTTCTATCATAGCCTTGTCTGCTGTTTCAAAACTCAATATCCAACCATAAATCTTTAGAATATTAGATATATCAAATGACAATACCTTATTATCTGCAGTCTTTATATAAATTTTACTCCAATAGTTTTCTTTAGATTTTTCAATATCCACTATATTACCCTTATATAACTTTTCTTTACCTTTAGCATCTGTATATTCTATTTCTATAGGGTCTCCTTCTGAAAAACTTTCAAGTAATTGCGTTAAAAAGGATTTTTTCTCTCTATCTGAATCAAATTTTTTTATAGCTGCGTCAAAAAGCGATGTTTTCTCCTTTAATGCTGATGTATCATAAATCAGTTCCTGGTGTGTTTCTATTTGAACATCTTCCTCTTCGCCTTCCAATCTCCAGCCAGATATTTTTAAGATATAATCTTTATCGAGTTCTAATTTTTTACCATCCGTAGTCTGAATATAAGTGTGATACCAACTATATTCTCTTGATTTTTCTATGTCTAATATTTTTCCTGTATATACGGTTGATTCTACAGGGTGCATATAACCATTTTTCCTAGGGTCCCCCCAATATTCTATCTCTATAGGATCTTCTTCTGAAAACATGCCGAGCACTCTTCTTTCCAAAGCTTCTCTTTTTGCCCCGTCTGGATGGCTATATGCATCAAAACCCAGATAAGGTTTATCAAAAAGCAGCATCTTCTTTTTCTCGCCTGCGTAGAACAGTGTTTCTGACAATTGAAATATTGCATGCGAGTAATAGGTTTTATCAACCTTTTTCTCATTAAAAAATTCTGTTATAAAATTGATGAATTTAAAAGTATAGCTTCCGTCATCGTGTTCTTCCCCGGGCCTAAATTTATCATGCACAGCCCTGATCCAGAACTGGAAAAACTGTTTCTGTAAAAATGGCATCCCTTCTTCTGCGCCTAAAGATAGCCTAAAGCTCTGATCCATTTCGAAAAACATGGAGTACAGAGAGCGTATCGTATCTTCATAAGTGCTGCCAAGACCGGCAAATTCAGTATTGTGAAATTCCCGTTCAAGCGCTGAATAAAAAGTATCAGCCATATAAAAACTGCCCATTTCTTTCTGCGTAAACTCCCTTACAAAGCCCTCATTCTGGCGCAACTGATGATAAATAAGGGTATCAAAAAACGGGCTCGCAGAAGCCCTTGTCGGAAAAACCAACCTCCTTAATTTTAGCAATTTCATTGCTGTATCCTCGCTGATATCTTCTAACCTGCTATATAGCTGCAGCTTGCCTGTCAGTATATCCATAAATGGCGACGGGTCAGCAATCAATTTCATCTCAAATACCTTTTCATAGCGCTCAATCAATATCCTTATGTATTTTCCAGGATTAGTTTCATCCTCAACGATATTCTTAAAAAGGCCGTATATATATTGATTATATGCCTGCATAAATGACTTTAAGCGGGCGCCATGCGTTTCATTGTATTTCCTGTCGCCTACTTTGCTTTCGCGGATAGCTTCTGGAAGAATGGGTATATACGCAAGAAAATCTTCTTTATCTTGAACAATGCCAAGTTCATTATTTAATTCTGGCTTCTGGAAAAGAAAATTGAATTGAAATATAAATATATCCCTATCCATATCGTCAATAGCAGCCTCTTTGAGATTTTCCATAACATAATCATACAGCTCACTGGATCTGAATTGATCGTCAAGGCCTGCTACAAAAAATATCATCTCCTGCCAATCATCTTGTTCACTTATGCGCCTCTCCACATCCCTTATATTAGGATTATTCAAGACTTCCATGTCCAATCTCGCAGAACCTGGCTTGTCAACTTCGGCAAATAACTCTTCAGGCAATGCATGCGGCGGAGTAAAATACCCTTTAAAATACCTGTTACTTGTATATCCCCGCATACGTGTTTTTCTTTCTTCATCCGGAGGATGAGTTTCAAAATAAGGCACTTTGACTTCCTCTACGGAAGAATCGCCATCAATAAGCTTACCTTCCATTGTCTTACGAAAACTGGCAAGCGCATTAACAACAGTGCTCTTCTCGAGCTTCTCGACTACTTGTTTTAAAGCAGAGGTTACAAATTTTTCAGTAACTATCACATCTATCAAATCATTTATAAGCTTCACAAGACTATGTATATCCTTGATATCTGCCTGGCTCAGGATATTATTAATATCGCCTATCTGCTCTTCGGTCAACCCATCTTCGCCGTACATCTTTATAATAGGAGTAAGTCTCGCTGAAAGCTCGCTTAATGCCTTGTTCACAACAGCGCTATCATCCAAGGCCACCTTAATCAATTTATCTACAAGATCCATAACATCTTTTGCATGGCTAACATGCGAGTCTTGTATAATCCTCTTGATATCTGCTCTTTTTTCTTCCGATAGAATTTCATTTACTGTCTTTGGGAGTAAACTTTCAATGCGGCCGGCAATCTGGTCCAGCGCATAATCCTCCATTGACTTATGAAGCACTGTGGCAAGCATCGCGCCTGCAAGATTAATAATATCTTTGGAAACCATAAGTTCATGTTCAGCTCTAACTACGGACATAAATTCATCTATTTGATCTTCGGGCAAACCTTCTTCACGGTAAATTGCAAAGACCCCTCTATTATCCTCGCTTATTTTCCCAATAATTTTTCCAGCTAGATCTGCGCCTGTAACCAATGATAAAAGCGCCTCTACTAATTGCAAGGCCTCGTCAATATTTTCTATCCCGTCAGAATCCAACAAGTCTTTGGCCTGCATAGTTTTTCCATCGCCCAATTTTTGATCTACAGGCTCTGGTAATATTGCTTCGATATCATGAACTATTTTAACTGCCATAGACTCTTGAACCCTTTTCTCAAATAATATAGGGATCAACGTATTTACAAGTTTAAATACAAACTGCGCGTCATCCAAATCAACCGCTTCAAACGCCTCTCTGATTCTTTTGACCTGGCCAGAACCAAGGCCCTGGTCCATAGAGATGCGAGGAGCTATCTGGTTGGTTATATCAGCCAGCAATGCATCTGCAACTTCTTTCTTCATAGTCAACAGCGCCAGTTTATGGAACGTCTCTATTACATCCTGCGGCGTTGAAAAATCAGCCTGGCTTATAAGCCTTTGGATTTCCAATCTATTGTCCGCTGACAGAATTTCAGCTGTAAAGATAGGCGCTTGATACTTAACCGCCTCAGCTATCTGATCCATAACAAAATCCTCTGTTTTTTTATTAATAACTATCGCCATAATTTCAGCTGTTAATTTCATGACATCTGGAAAAGCGTTTATGGAGTCCGCCGATCTAAGTATCTCCAATATATCAAGCAGCTGCTGCGGAGAAAGCCCATTCTTTCTTGCAATAGTAAGATCTTTTTCGTGATTATCAAAAAACCTGTTTAAGACAGCCTGCGCCGCTTGCTCTTCCATGAATACCGCAAACAGGTTGCCTAAAAGAACAAAGATCTCATCAACCTGATCCAGCCTTGAAACTCTCGCTATTTCTGCTATATCCTTATCGGAAAGTTTTTTGTTTTTAAAAAATCCTTTTGGCAAACTAGATGAAAGGCGCGTTTCTAATTTTTTCACTGCGGCATTTTCCTGATTACCGCGGCTAAGCACAGATATAATGGAATAAACCAGGTTATATACGTCTCCTGAAGTATCTAAATATTTTACGGATTTCAAAATCTGGCTAATCGCCTCTCTCTGTTCTGAAGACATATACGGGTCATCTCGATCCTTGCTTAAGAACTTGGCTATTTCTCCGCCCTGCCAAGAAACTTGCTTTAAAAATGCGTCTATTTTTGGCTTTTCAGTAACATTCAAAAGCAGAACGCGCAACAAACTAAAAACCTCTTTGATTTTATCTATCTTAGGCTCGCTATTTATAATTTTAAACACGGCTTCTATTGTTTCTTGGGATAGCTCCTTGTCTTCTGATACGGTGAAAGTATCTCTAAATATTCCTTCTAACTTATCAGTTGTTATCTTTTTTGTCATTTCCCTGACAAAAATTGAAAATACAGAAATAACAATGTTCATGACATCGCCAGAGGTTGTCACATTGGAAGCTGATTTAAAAACCGTTAGAATCTCGAGTTCTAATTCAGGCGATATGCCTTCTTTTTCATATAGCTCAAAAACATCCTTGTGGTTAGCTGTTATTTCTTGCATAATCTCATCCGCTTTCTCTTCGCCAGCTATAATTAAAAGCAGGGCTTTCGTAATGCTTATGAAATCCCTGCCCTGAGCAGTCTTTAAAATCTCTGCTAAAACTTGCCCGCTTCCGTCTAAAATATCTTTTGTAATGACTTCCTCTCCTAAAAGATTTTTTATCTCATTGGATATTTCAACTGAGACAAAGTGCCTTACGCTGCCGTTTATCAGTATTGAACTCAATGCTCGGATTAACTTTGGCGCATATTCAGGGTCGTCGTAATCAATAGTCATAAAAGCCTTTCTAATTCTTTCCATCTGATGACGCGTAAGGCCCTTTTCTCCATACATCTTTACGACAGGATCTAGCTGACGGCTTATATCGCTGAATAAAGCTTCTGCCGTTTCCTTATCCACAGTTACTAATATAATATCATGCAGTATTTTGAGGATATCCTGAGGTTGCTCCACAGTGCTTCCAGCCAAAATCCTTTTAACCGCAGCTCTTTTCTTAGCAGCCAACAGCCTTGAAGCAGATGCAGGCAAAATAGGTTCAATCTCTTCTGTAATCTCTCTAAAAACAAAATCCTGAAATTTTTCATTTGCCAATATGCTTGTAAGTTCAAGAGCAAATCCGAGTGTCTCCTTTGAAGTCATGCCGTCTTTTAAATTTCCAGGTGCTATAAATTTTTCAATCACAGCGCTTATTGCGCTTATCTGTCCAGGCGTCAGGCCTTCCTCTCCATACATCTTAATTACCGGCTCAAGATAAGAGCTTAATTCGCTCAACACCTTTGATGCGGTAGCCTTGTCCATTGTTGTCTCTATTAGCTCTTTTATTAAATCAAAGACATCCTTTGGTTTTTTAAGGCTTGCATCCTTAAAAATAGCTTTAACGCTTTCTATTTTTTTAGCGTTTAGTATCTCTCCTGAAGACTTTGGCACAATCTTCTTAAATACACCCGTCAGCTCATTCAGAACAGTATCTTGAAGCTTTTCAGAGGCAAGTATTGAAACAGCTTCAAGTACCAGCTCAGCAATCTGGCCAGAGGTTTCAATCTTTGCTATTTTTACAGGATCCAATACCTTTCCTAGCGCATTTATTTGCTTCGGGGTCAACCCTTCGTCTCCATATAGTTTTATAACAGGCTCTAGACGCAAGCTTAACTCGCTCAACATCTTTGGGCCTGCTTCATCACCCATGGCTATTTCTACCAAGTTATAAATCACTTTTACAACATCGTCCGGTTTCTCGTATTTAGCTTTTTTTAAAACCGCCGTTAGTTTTTCTTTCTTGGTGGAGTTTAAAATATCTCCAGCGTATTTTGGTAAAAATTTAGCCAGTCCGCTTGCCAATTCATCCAACACAAATCCCTCTGTCTTGCCTCTTACAAGAATAGACATCAATGAACGAATAAGATTAAGTATGTCATCCGGGGTTGTGATCTCTTTGAAAGAGCTTGGAAGTTTTGAGATTTCTGTTTGCAATTCTCGCGACAGCTGGCCTTCTTTTCTATAGGCGTCAAATACAGACCCGTATTTAACTGTCAAGGCATGGATTACTTGATCTGCAGCGTCTTGTTCCATAATAACCCTGAGCAGCTCATGCATAAATTGAATTGCGTCATCTACTGACTTAATATTAGCTCTTTTGATAATTTTTTCAGCCTTGCCTTTTTTCTTGCCTGGCAATTTTGTTTCAACGGCAATAGGTAAGGTTGACAAGATATCCGCATCGATTCTCTCCAATATGGTGTTTTCAACCCTGCCATTGACCAAAATAGACACTAGATCGTAAATCAACTTGGATATAGAATTCGTATCTTCAAAATCAGCTTTTAATAATTTTTCATGTATCGCCTTTATCTGTCTGGCAGTAAGCCCTGTCTTATCATAGAATGCCACAAAAGGCGCAAGCTGAGACCGGATTTGGCTTGACACATTGTCTGCTTCAGGCTTATCCATGATAACTAAAAGTAATTTATCTATTAATACGATAATATCTGCTGCATTTTCAATCTTTGTTTCTGCTATTATTTTTTCTACTGTTCGCTTCTTCCCGGGCATCAGCATTTTTTTAGCGGCCACTGGCAAAACAAATCTGAATTTACCAGCCATTTTATCAAGCTGCTTTACTGCCTCTGACTGGATCTGTTCTTCTACCTTAGCCTTTAGGCCTGTTTTTTTACCAAAGACACCTGTCAGAGAATCAATGGTTTTAGCTATATCCGAAAAGGTTCCAGTGTCAGCGTGCGCCAAAACCTCTCTGATTTTTGCCACTTGGGCATCCGGTATCTTTTTTCCAAGCGTAGATTTAAATAAAAGTTCGCTCCGCATCTTAAACTGGCCTAAAACTATATCGGCGGCTTTTTCGCTCATAATCATCTTTGCTAAACTATGGATTAAATTAAAATAATCCTCGTAAGTAACCAACTCGGCTTCTGATATAACCTTTGCAACCTTGGATGTTAAAGCCCCTTTCGAGGTAAGCTGCAACAAAGCCTCGAATCTGGAAGCCGCTAATCCCCATCCCATAGTTACCATAGCAGGCGTTATAATTATTGGCAGGAGTTTTTCGATTAAACTTAATATATCTTCTTTTCCAAGCGTTTGTTTGGACTTGTATTCTTCGACTATTTCTTTTACGCGGCCTAATTGCAGGCTGGTTAAGTCCCCTCCCTTGACTATTTGCACTGCAGAATCAAGCAGGGCATTTAGAGAGCGCATGGATAAAAGAAGCTCATCCGCTGATTTAGGCGAAGCTATTCTCAATAATTCAAATATAAAAACAGCTAATTCCTGAGGATTCGCAATATTTGCTTTTTTTACCAAACCCCTGATTTCTTCGAGTTGGATAGTAGATAGTCTCTTGCCTGTTCTCATGGATAGCAAAGAATCCATTTCTTTTACCGTATATCTTGCCATATCAGGGCTCATTATTACCTCAAGCATAGAACTAACCGCGGTCATTACATCTGTATCTGTAAAAATATTTCCCAGATTTAATTTATCTTTTAGCCTGACTTTTTCTGCATCTCGAAATGCTTTTTCGCGAACTGTCTCATCTAAGCCGCCAAATATAAAATCCACCATTTCTTTATTCATAACAAGTGACATTAAATTGCGGGCTAATGCCATAACATCTTCTTTTTTATTAAACTCTGCAATATTGATTATGCCCTTGGCTTTTTCTTCCAGCTGTTTTGGCAATTCTCCTTTTACTGCTGTATCCACGCTAGATCCTATCTTGGCTGCAATATTATCTATTGCAACGCTTGCCGTCTCCTCGCTCATAACAGTAGCCAGCAGAGAGTGAATTATAGCAATAATATCTGTAACAGTATAAACCTGCCCAGGGTCCATGGCCTTATTTATAATAGCTATTTTTTCATCTGGCAGCAACTCCATCCTGTATATCTTTAACCCAGTTTCTATAAATGCCTTTAGTTCTTTCCTGATTTCTCCATCTATTTCTTTGGCTGCATTAATTATTTCCAGTATCAGATCAATGGCTTCTTGTTCTGTTTCAACAGAGCCTTGATTTAGGATATCTTTGATATGCGCAATGTTTTCATCTGTCAATTTTATCTTAGCTGGATCAATATTAAGCCGTATCCTTATATAGTTAAAAGCAAATTGCGCCATCTCCTCATTAATGACGTTCGAAAGCAAAGATTGGACTAATTTTAAAACATCTTCCATATCTGTCGGGCTTCCTATCTCTGCAACCTGTTTTATTTTTATTTTCTGTTGATCAGAAAGAGTTCCTTTTCTCGCAGTATCCTCTTTTCTATCTTCAACCCCTTGCTGTTTTGTGAAAGACCTATAAGAGGCCTCTATCTCATTAAATGTAAATTCAACCAGATGTTCGTTGAAAAATATACCCAGGAGATTGTGAACTACGTTCAATGCATCCCTAGAGCCTTTGACATCAGCGCCCGCTAGGATTCCTGCAACAGTATCTTTCTGAGCATCTGAAAGCTTCCCCTGGGTTACGCCTGCAAACTTCATGCGAGCCTGGGCAGAAACCTGGTCAGCTACAAAATCCGATGTTTTCTCTTCTAGAACAGTAGAAAGCAGCGTATGGATCAAATCTGCAAGATCTTTAAGGCTTGTTATTTCCCCTGATTTTAAAGATTCTTCTATTATGGCTCTTTGACTATCTAGAAGTTCAATTTTAAAAATATCTATATCCTCTGCTTTCAATTTCCCATCTAATCCTTGTTGGACGCCGGCCACGACCATGGCAGGAAATGCGTCAAATACAAATTCAACTGTTTCTTCCTTTAGGACAACCGACGATAACTGACGAGCCAATCCAACCGCATCCCCTATTGTGCGCATCTTCGACATGTCAGTCTTTGCTATTATTCCCTTGGCCTTTTCTATATTTTCCTGAGGAACAACCCCTGTTCCTGCAAGTTCCACAACAGTCTGCAAAAGAAAATTAAGCTGCATCATTACCGCAAGATAAACTGAACTTCGCATAGCCTTTTCAAATTTTTCTTTAACTGAGGCTAAAGGATCGCCTTCCAAAAAGTTTCTTGCCATATCGCTAAGCCCTGCAAAACCTTCTTCAATTTTTCCAGCATCCATATTTTCTCTTAGCGTCTTGATTAAATCATCTGATGAGGCGATACCTCTTGCAGCAAGAGACTCTCTTACAGCCTCCAAAGGCCTTGGACGAGCCGCCCATATCTTCTCTGCTTCAGCTTTGAAATCAATTTCAGATACCATGCCATACTGCTGAGTAACTGCCTCCGCTATTTTTTTACGGTCGATTTTCATCTGGCGCATGGCCTCAACCAGTTGCGGGATATCTCTTGAAGCTAAGATACTTTTGAGAGAAGCTATCTGTTCTTCAGCCAAAATTACGCCTGAAAATCTTGTAAATGTAGGCAAGAATGAATCAAAGAAATCCTCCAGCAAATCTACGCTTGTCTTGTCGCTGAACAATTCTTCGAATTTGCCGCTCTGCACCCATTCTATCATCTGCTGTATCTTCCCGATTACAAAACTCCTGTTGTGATAAGACTTTGATTTATTAATCGTTGAGAATATATCAAAAACATATTGCACTGAATAACCAGCTGATTCCATTAGATCAAACGCTCTGCGGTCTGCATCGCGAATAGCCGCATGTAATTGATGCTGGTTGTCCATTTTTACGCCTTTTTGCAGCTGAAAATAATAGGCTATCTCAAATGCTAACACAAAAGCCAGGTCTTCCCTGTAAACCATGCCTTCTGGATAAGCATCGCCAATCCTTTGCTTACGGATATCCTTGATTAACCCTAAAGAAATATAAACATACCCATCTTCAAAAAATCTATCAGAAACCTCTTCTTCCAAGAGAACCAATTTAGGCAAAGCAGTATCAGGCGCATCTGCAACAGCCCATAGCTCTTTTAATAAGCCTTCAAGATAACTATATGTTTCTAAAAAGTCTTCTCTTTTCAGTATCCCATATTGAAAATGACGCAATGTTAACGCTTCTGGATCAGACCAGTTAGTTTTTGCATCAACTTTAGACATGTCTCTGATTACCTTTTTCGGCAGCCCCTTATGCAAACTGTCAGCTTCCTTGGCATCATCTTCGCCAACAGATAGAACCGGCTTTGCAGCTGATAATTCTACTAATGGCGTTTCCGTTAAAAGTTTTTCAATTTCCGGTTGAACCGCTTTCCATTGGCCACCCGTAGGCCTGTGACCCATAGACGCCAAAAGCTTCATAATTTCTTCAGCCCGAGCTTTAACAAGCGGCGTTAACTCATATGTAGTGTTTGACGCTCTGGCAAGGCCATTGCGTTGAACTAAATTTCTTCCCACTAATGACCCAAGATCTCTATCTATTGTACTTTGAGCTCTATTTAAATCAGCTGCGACTTGTGAAGCTGTAAGCGGCTCTTTTGTTTGCAATAGAACACGGAATACCTGAAATGGCGACCCGGCAGGTAAAGACAATTTTTCAGCAGATACTAATGGTTTAGTATCCTGCAAGATTTGAGGCGTAGAAGCAGCCGAAGTTGAAAGCGACCCTTGGTTAGCGCCGGATAAGCCTAAAGCGGTTTTCATTCTATCTTTTGACCGCCCCATAGGAACTCTTAGATTTTTATTATAGATAGGCTCTGCGTAACCAAGGCTGGTTACAAAAAACACCTGAGCCATGATAAAGGCCATTGTTCTTATGAATGTTCGTTTTTTACCGGTTTCCGGAATTAGCATAGTTTTTTAAGGGGGCCCAATCTAATAAGAAGCAATGCCCTAGGTTATATATAGCTTGTATATAATAATAAGAAAGCCAGGTATTGTTGCTATGCGCTACCTGGCTATTTTTATCGTTCAATATTGAGTTTCCCATGGCTAAAGAATTCCTAATTAAGTAATTTTATACGTATTTTTTGCTTAAAATGCTTATAATCTATTTACAAAGTCTATAATAAGTATATATCATATATATGCTATTGTCAATATTGGAGTTAAGATTTTTTGGATGGTTATATATTATATAGAACTACGTAAATTTACCATGGTTTCTTGAGTTATCGCTGGTTCATTTGATTTTACAGCTTGTTTTTTTGCGCCTTGCGAGTCAAAACCCATAATTTCTGCAAGATTGCCACTTTGGAGCCTTCCTCGTTTTACCTTATCTATTGATAATTTCATGATAGCATCTATCATGTCCTTTGGATCAGGGACGTTTTCAAAATATAAGTAGCGGTTGTATTGCTTAACTTCTCTGGCAGAAGAACCTATCCCAATAAACACTATATCTATACCAAGTTCTTCTTCCAACTTATTCAGCATCTTTCGCAGTTCTGCAAATCCAACTCTTGAACACTCTCCTCCATCAGTAAAAATAAATTCCACTTTATTTGGCCTGTCTTTTGTCTTGGCATATTTATAGCGTATGCCTTTAATTACCTCTACTGTATCTATCCCCCCGCGGTCTTGTACGCCCCATAGCCTACTGAGCGCCAGTTCTACTTTTTCCTTGTTACGACATTCTGAAGCAGGGAGCAGCATATGGAAATAGTCCCCTATTGCGCTCAACGAGAATTCCATATCTTTATTTATTGAAGCTGCAAGATAGAATAAAGATGTATAATAATCGCACATTTCGGTAAAGGCATTTTTTAACAATGTATTGTAATGAACACTGCCGCTTATATCAATAGTTATACCAAATGACAGCACACCTTCTTTTTTAACACGCTTCCTTTGGATAAACGGCTCAAGAGATCCCATGATCTTTAATAAAATGTCTATCTCTTCTCCTGATTCAGAAGGCAGCCGCACTATCTGATCAGGCAAAGCAAAAACAGAAAGAAATTTTCTGACAAGGTCCCCTGACATACCTGTCAATTTTTTCATAGTGCCAGAAAGCCCGGCCTCTTCTTCAGAGTAATAATCGTCCTCTATATCGTCCATAGCACCTGTCTCTTCATCCATTTCAAGAATTCCCTCTTCAGGCTCTTTATCATCTTCAGTTACTTCTATCTCTGCATCTTCTCCCATATCTTCTTCATCTTCTATTTCTATCTCAGGTTTTTCTTCAAGGTCACCGCTTATTTCTATAACAGAAACGCCACCTCCTTTACCCCTCATGATTTTTATCTTGTATTTCCCTGGCTCTACAGTAGAAAGATATTTCCGCGGATTTTTGAAAAATTTTACTGCTATGTCTTTAATATCTTGAGAAGATAATTTTTCTATCTCTTTCAATAGCCAGTCAACATAGTCTATTTCAAAATTCTCGTCAAAATTTGGTATTAACTCTGCATATATCCCTTTCTCGTTCAAATATATAGCAAAACCATTTAGAATAGCTTTTGCTGCCTGGCAATAATAGTCATTGCGAGCCTTTTCCTTTCCACCTTTATCTACTACTATTTTTATACGGTTCACAAGCTCATTCTTTATATATTTAAGCCCATATTCTGAAAAAATAATAGGAAATAGCGAAGAATATAGCTCTATATTTTTATTAAGGCTTTTTCGTTTTATGAGATTTTGAAACATGTGGCCCAATTCATGATAACAAACCCATGCTATCTTTTCTTTGTCAGGAACAGTGGAATCCGAAACATCCATTAGCGAAGGCTTTTTTAATGCAAGAGCGAACTCGCCTTCAAAATACCCTTTTATCGATGCATCATCAGCGTCTATTACGAGCGTTTGCGCTGTATTGCCGTTTGCGCGCCATTCTTTGTAATTTCTTTTTTCGCTGGAGCCTTTGCGCAACAGTTTATCCAAATCATCAGGAGGCACACTAATTCTATCCAGAATTTTACCTTCCATAGAAAAAACAATATAAGGCTTTTTGTTTATTATAAGGACTTTGATATTATAGTAGTAATTATTCTTGACTATTGCCCTGCGCAATTCAAGCAAAGCAGGTTTTAACAAGCTCATTTTTATAATCTTCTGGGAGTATACGATAATAAGTTTTTCTATAGCAGGCCCAAAACCCAGATCTCTGGCTATTTCCATAACGCGTTCAACTTTTAGATCTTCTGTGTCATGATGCAAGGCAGCATATAAGAATGGCTCTAAAATATTTTCTATAAAATACTGAGCTCTTGCGTCTAGTGGAACAGCGTAAAATCCATCTATGGCAGTATTTATAGCTTCTTTATCATAAGTAATTTTAATCTTTTGTTTTATTATCACGCGGGCTGCTGGTTTTGGTTTTGCAGGCTCAGGGATTTCTGAAATCTCTTGTTCAATTTCTACATCTTGTTCCTGCTGTACTATCCTGCCTGATATATCTTCTATCTTTTCTGTTGGCACAATTATTTTCCGTATATCTGAGAACGTAGGCCGCGATACAGGATGGACCTGGTCTGAAAGTTCTTTCTTAACCTTATCAATGCCTCGCCTGTGAATTTCCTTTAAGATGCTAAAAAGTTCTTGTCTGGTGTACTTAAGCGGGTCTGGCATCCAAAGTTTTACTGCATTAAAACCTAACTCATCTGCCAATGCATACCTGCCTGAATAACGTTCGCTAGGATTGAATGTGAGCACCAAAAGGACATCTGAGTCAAGCTCTACCTCAAAAACCTCTCCAGCAAAGTATACGCTGAATTTCTTTTCTCCCCTAAAAAGAGGCATAAGCGCAAACAAGATGTCAGGATTGGCGTTTGCCTCGTCAAGCAGCAATATTTTAAGCGTTGTATCATCTTTTTGGGAAAGTCTTATCCTTTTCCCGTTTATTTTTCCACAGCGGGCAAGAAATTCTTTTACCCCTACTTTAAATTTGCCTTCTTCTAAACGCAATTCAGCAGTTATATCTGAAACCCTTATATCCTCGTATGCGTTAAGCTGATACATGGAAATGCCCCATATAGCTGTAAGGTTGCGTTCAAGCGTAGTCTTGCCTGTTCCGCTTTCTCCATTCCATATCATAACCCTGGGTGACCTAATCCTTCCGTCTGGCTCTTCAACCTTAGCCGTAGCTCTTAGCATAGCGCTAAGCTGGCGCTTTATACTGCTGGTATATTCTATATAATCCCTGCTCTTTACCTCATGAGGAGGCAGGGCATATTCCTTAGTCTGTTCATCCCGCGGTATCGCATAGCCGCCTATTGAATTGATAATTGTGCATATAACAACAAGATTCTTGCCGTCAAGTAACTGTATGTGTAATGTAGGAGAAAGTTCTTTTGGCTTGGCATTTCTTAATTCTTTTTCCTCAATCCTGTAAATATTTCCTGGGGTTTGGACAATAATAACCTCTCCTATTTTAATTACATTTATGCCATTTTTAAGAAGCACGCCTTGGTTTATCTCTTCGCCGTCAATGCGTATGCGAAGGTGCTCAACTTTTTCAACTTCTATCTTGGTAAGCTCAGTGTCAATTTGCGCCTGAAGTTTCTGGTAGGCCTTAGCCATAGCGTCTAATAATAGCTTATCTTTCTTAAACACTATTTCTTTCATCCAATATGAAACAAAGATATCTTTTTCCCATTTATTTCTGGCAGTCTCTTCTAATGCCGACAGATAGAAAATAGTAGCTGCTTTAAGGGCGTAATAGAATGGGTCTGTTTTAAAATGATCGACATCTCTCTGCTTTTCGCGCTGGAGGAGCTCTGCAAGATACAACACATCATTTATTGAAAAGCCGTAATGAATGTTGAATGACCTGCCTTTATCAAGTTGATACATCTTGGCTGCCAATGCAGTAAGCCAATACGCTTCATTGCTGGTTACATTCGGATATTTGGACTTAACTATCGCTCTGATCTCAGAAACCTTTTTTGTTGAGCGCACAGCAACACGGCTGAAGCGGTTTATAAAAGGCGATGAAAATTTATGTTCTAAGGGGGCGGATACCGCGAGGTGTACCCACTCAGGAAGCACGTATTCATGTCTTTCGCCTTTTTGATCAGTCATAGTAATCTTGCGCTCAGTAAGCAGCCTGTGAAGCATGACTCTCTGTCTTTCAGGTATAGCGTCCATATAACTAAAAAATAACACCTTGTGAGAATAATCTCCGCTCTGCTTGATAGCCTGGTATTCATCTTCACGGATAAGATGCTGAGATAAAAATCCAAGCGCCATCTTGAACCCCTCTGAAATATTTTCTGTTTTTATGCCATAGTCATCCATCTCTCCAAATGTCGGAAGCAGGCTGTCCAATATGTGCATGCGCGTCATTTCATAGTGGCAGTTTAATGTATATAATTCCCAGCCTGTCAAAATGCAGAACCTTTTTATCTTATCAAGCACATCTGTTCCGTCTTCTTCTAACAAAGCGACTGGCCTGCCAAGCGATAATGCCAAAGCAAAATCTCGCAAAGCCCTGTTAGTAGAACCAACATCTACTGATAAGGGATATGTCAATTCGTTTTCCTTGGGGAGGTTTTCAGCCCTGGCTTTACCCACTGGCAGGGTTATTCCTCCGAAGTCAATAGTCCCATTTGTCCTTGTAACCACTATCTTGGACTGCCAGGCTTTTAGCCTTGCGTTAAGCTCTTCTGCCAATGGATCGCCTTCAAATACATCTTCCAGGGCTGCCCATAAATCATAAAACTGCCTTTCTGAAACAATAGTAGATAAGTAGTTGTTCATAATGCCTTGAAAGATACATGATGCAATATCCCGGCTAGCCTCAGGCCTTAAAAACTCTTGATTCAGTAATTGGCTAAATGCTATCAGCTGACGCGGACTCAGGGAATCCCTGTCAGGATGCTCTTCAAGAAAACGCATATGAATACGGCTTATAAAACGCTTAACCTGTTCGGGAATACCTTTGGAATCTGTAAGGTAATAATTAATGACTCTGATGCAATCTGCTTCGCTCAAGCGATTATCCACCCATATTTTAGTAGCTGCTGTATCCACTGCATATGGTATATGGCTTCTTCCTAATGTAGAATTTGCAGGATTCTGGGTAATAGCTAATCTGAAATCAGGGTGTTTTTTAATTACCATATCTAACCCGGGATGGAACTGGCCTAAATCTATTTCGCTCAATTCAGACATTAATTGCAACAATGCCAGAAGCTCCTGTGAATTCTTGCCCATTGCGCCTTCGTCTGCGTTATAGATACCGCCAAAACTATAGGCGTTAAGAAAATCTATAAGGAATTTGCCTTTATTGTCTTTTTCCTCTGCTGTAAGAACAATTTTTCTGCCTCGTATAGTAAGTTTCCCCAATATTTCTCCGATATCAATATCTTCATACATAATACTGCTATAGCTTGGCTGGGCTATTTTGAGCGCCAGGTCTTCTAGCGAGGATGTTTTTCCTCCGCCCTGATACCCTTCCAGAATAATAGTACGGTTATGTTTTATGCCTATAAGCATAGCTCCATAACGCCGCACAGCGCTTTCAGTGATAGCTAAAAATTTACCCTTTATTGCATCTATTTCTTTTGCATCTTTAAAGTTTGTCTTAAACCAGATTAGATTGTCTATAACAATATACCAAGCGCCATCCAAAGATTGCTTATATTGCATGGCATCTTCTGTATTCGTTATCAAAGGCTCGATAAGGAACTCTGAGAAATTTTCTTTAAGATGATCGGGCATATCAGAAGGCAATGCCTGGCCTTTAAAATACTCTGGCATAAAGCCCGCGCTAAGGCTATAGTAGCCTATCCTTCTTGCAAGGTCTTTCTGATCAGATTCTGGATTTCTCGCAAGCGCTTCTTTAAATTCTTCCAAGAAAACATCTATATCCTGCCTGCTCAACCTGATATGCTTATAAACCCCGTTTTCTTCTGCCCCCTTATAAAGCCAATAAACGGTCAAGACATAATTTAATACATAAGCCCTTATATCCTCAGGGAGCGCCTTAAGATTAGCGCCTATCCACGTATTTACATATTCCTCTATCCATTTCTCGTTAATAGGAGCGGCTATATTGACCGGGCTAAAACGGTCTATCTCTGCAGGGCTCAGGTTTTGTTTTTCATGAGAACTGTCAAAAGCAATAAAACGAAGATTAGAAGGCAATGTTGAATAAAACCATTGCGCCATTATTAATTTTTGCGAATCATTAAATTGAGACGCATTTTCAGGCAGTTTTTCCGCATGCGTGGAATTATATTCAGAGATATTATCAGCAAAAGGAATGACGCTGGTTTCAAACTGTCCAAAGAGATTGCTGGCTATTTCCGCTGTAATGACTCCATTGGTTTCAAGTTTTCCTGTCTGAAAAAATTCATTTAATAGCGGCGCCACCTTAGGATTAAGATGCATATAGTTATATAGGTATGCTATATATTCCTGGGAAGGATTTGTCCGCGCAGTGTTAATAAGCTGGGGTACAATACCTAAGCCCATTTCAAATTCTATCTTCATCTTATCTTTAAGCGCTGCTATGCGGCTATCTGGCATAACTTCTTCAGTCGCTAGCTTTTTGGTTGACAAGCCTCCTATAAGCTGCCTTCTGTTTGTAAACCAGTTTAGAGCCACAGAAAGGGTTTTTGCTGTTCGCAACTCTTTAGCTATCATTTTTTCTACATCTTCTTGTTTATTAGAACCGTTCGTAAATATAAAAATCGGTTTTTTTGTAGCTGATAGTTTGCGCTTAAGTGCTTGCTCTGGGCTGGAACTATGAAATCCTTTAAAATATTTTTTTACGGTTTCTATAGCAGTGTTAATATCTTCTAGATTATGCCAGATATATACATAGTTATCCTCTAGCGCCAGGCTAAAAGCTGTGTCAACTGCAATCCCTTGATTCATATACTGGAATAACCCTTCTACTGTCCTGATAAGCGCTCTCTTGGTAATATCCTGGCCTGACAAAAATATGCCTTCGCGAACAAGGCGTCTAAAGTTAGTATGCATAGTTCCAAGTTCTTTGGTTATTTTTCGCAGGGCTTTGTCATCAAGTTTTTGCGCTGATTGGCCATTAGATTTAAGCATAAGGTCTGTTACAATATTTGGTATTTCTTCCTGAGGGATTTCCATATAAAATCTGATCAAGCGGTTGGAAACTGGGCGAGGAGTAGGCTCCCTTCCTTGAAAACTGTCTGGATTTATTGTAAAAAGCCACAGGTTATTCTGGTCTATAGGTAATCTCCTGAAAAGGGTCTCTTCTTCTACGTCCTGCAACGGAAATTCCACCATATATTTCATTGAAGAAGCTGTAATTTCAGGATAAAGCCAATAATATAGGCTTTTACAAGTATTTATCTCATCAAACATATGGACATTCCCTTGAGTCCTAGCTGAATCCAAATAACGCGGATGAGAAATATAATAGCGGCCATACTTATCAGGCGTAAGCTGGCCTGCAAACTGCGAAAGGTTCGTATCCTCGTTTATAGTAAAATGATTAAGCTTATAGCCTAAAAGCTTTGTCAGGGTCTTGCCGATTTCTGTTTTTCCTTCGCCTGAAGGCCCTTCTAATTGAACAGCGGTATGTCTGTATAACAAAGTTCGCGCAAGCTGGCTGAATATCCAGCGCTCTGTGTCCTGCACGTCAAAACCTGTATATTCAGCTATAGCGTCTTTCGCGTTAACGCCAGGACGAGCTGCTATAAACTCTAAAAACTCATTAGAAAGCTTGAGCCCTGCCCCCCCGCAATAAAGCTTGGAATCTTTGATTTCCAGAGAAGGGGCTTCGGGTAATTTTGTTTTGCCATAAATCAGCTTAGTCAATCTAGTCTTGTCGCGCTTATTCCTCAGCTTTAAAAATAGATAACTATAAAACTCCTGTTTTATAATACCGGCCTCTTTAATCTTTGGATCTTGAGATATGCCATGGATTGATCTGGCTATTTGCGCAATGTCAAAGAATAAAACTTGAGGAGCTTCATCCCATTTTTCCTGTTTTACTGACTGATACATGGCTATGAGAGTTTCTGCGGTATTCTGGCTTATGCTTGCATAGCTAATCAGATGCCTTACCATGTCTTCCTGCGTAAGGTCAGAAACATAATGCCTGACAGGCCTATCCATAAAAGACGGGTCTTTTATCTCAGAATCCTTGTGCATTGTAAAAACAATGTGCACATTCTTAGGAAGGCTTATACTCATGCCGAGTTCTGGCACCTCAACTACATTTTCAAGTAATACTGGATTAAACTGAACGCGGACTTTATCAGGCATTGCTTCCACATTCTCGAATAAAAGAAAATACTCCTGATCTTTTTTATTACGCGCTTCATCCCTTATGATTTTTAATATGCCATCATACCACTTCATTTCTTTTTCCCAGTCATCCTGATAGCGAAGACAGCAGCTTACTGCAGCCAGTACAGCAGGGTCGTTTTTAAGAGTTGCCTGCCATACGCCATAATAATGCGCGATAAGCGACGCATCATGCTCTAAACGAAGCACTTTGTCTAAGGCCTGTTTTATATCTTCCTCTGTGGAACGCTCAAAAAGATATTTCATATCAGAGTCAGATGGCACGCTTAAAGGCAGATACATGCCGAAGAAATTCCTGCGCGCGGTAAATCCGCTCATCGGCAGCCTGAAAAGATGCCTGTTTGAGTCTGGGTTGATTAGCTTTTCAAATGCCCTGTCAACCACGTCATAGCTGTCATCTGATGTAAAAAGAATAAGCGGTTTTTGCACCTGGCTAGCCCTTTCAATAGCTGCTTGAGTTGCCCTTACTTCTTTTATTTCATCTGCTTCTAATTTTGGAGAAATATCGCTATAAGTACCATATCTTACAAGATGCTCTATGAACTCCCTCAGCCCAGCGCTTGACCTTAAATTTGGAGAATCTATATAAGCGTTTCTAAGAAATTCCTGATTTTCTCTAATCTTGGCTTCTAGTAAATCCACAAATTTTTTACGGTTTGCCTCATTTTTCAAGAAAAACCCATAAGTAACAGCTGCGGTAATAATAAAATATTCCAGCACGCCTTCCAGGCTTCCTTTCTGCAGGTAATAGCTGCTAAAATCTATATTGAATTCCTTGAGCTCTCTGAATGTAAAAGTGTCTTTTGGGTCAAAGCCATTACTTTCTGTCACTAGTTTTAGCAATGCGTCATTGATATCTATGCTCAGATATATTATAGTATCCTGATCCTTATCAGAAAGATCTATGGTTTTAGAAGAAACTTCTTTTAAGATAAATCTTGCGATCATATCCTTGAACAAGCTATCTGCTTTTTTATCATTTACAATATCTCTAAAATCTTCATACGATAGCCCAGCAACCATCTCTTTCATTTCTTTTCTCAACTTAAGGTATAAATATGCTAAATAAGGCTTTTCCTCTTCCTTATAATTAGTTGCAGTTACTTCCTTAAAGAGAATATCTATTCCAATTGTCTGCAACTTTGTAGACAATTTTTCTTTGGGGAGCAATGATAAAAGCATATTTTCTTCTGATACTGGCAAACCTATCACCTCTAATGCAAATTCCATAATTTTTTCTTTTTTAAGCGCAGGGAAAGGTTGTTTTATGCGGGCTAAAAATGTCGGTATCAAATCGGCTCTGTCTTTATTAATCAATATTCGTAAACTATCATTTAAATAAGGGATATCGTCATACTCAAGTTTGTCGCTTAGAATAAAGTCCTCAAGGTAATTAAAAACTGTTTTTAAATAGTTCTCCTTACCCTGCACTACTTCATTATAATATCTATTATCAGTCAGGCTATTCAAAATTCCATCTATCTGTTCCATATTGCTGCCTGTTATTAGCTTCTTTTCTGCCATGGCAATAGTAATTTTTTCCGGCATAACCCTGCTGATTATTCTTGCAAGTTCCATATTAAGGACGTTTAAATTAGTTTTGTCAATCTTAACAATAATCATATCTTTCTGGGAAGGTGATAATTTAAGCCCTGAGTTATCTGTCATTGCAGCATTAATAACTTTGCTGATTGGTAAAAAGACTGGGCCATGCGTAGAACTCAACATTACCTCTAGAAAAATATCAAATTCTGGTTGGGAAAGTTTAATCTCCATACCTGCGCCTCTGTTTCTAGCTATCTCGAGCTCAGAATAAATTTTATCGCCTATGCTAACCCTTTGCCAATCGCTAGTTGCTTTAAAATATTCTATAAGTTTTTCCAAAAACATGCGATCATTCCTTATTACTACACCAGCTACTTCCATTAAAAGAACCACATTTGTGGTTCCATTAGTATTTTCTAATCTCTTGAAAAAAGACGCGTAAAGTTTTTTATTGTTTACCATTGCCCTGCCAACAGCCAGCCCTAATGTCTCTCTAATATCATCTGGCAAATTAGTATTTCCTATCATATCCATAATCTTTGCAACTTCCTCTTCATTAATAATAGCCCCTGGATTATTTTGTAACCCATTTGAAATAACTGTGGCAAGGTTCTTTATGACTTCTCTGGAAGCTGGCAAATTAGCATCTTTGCCTATTAATTCATCGACAAGGATTTTCATCTGGGCTGGATTTAATTGTAAGGCCTTATTGTTTTTCAAAATCTCGCTAATAATAGAACAAACAAATTCTGTAGCAATATTTGAATAATGCGGAATGCTATCTATAAGCATATTAAATTGCGAAGCCTTGAGATTAAATTTTGAGCCTTTAAATAATGTCTTTTTTAGAAACTCTAGGATTTTAAGCTTTACAGACTCATCGGTGTCGTCGCTGGAATAAATTCTAAAGATCGTATCCACAATATCTTCTGTAAAAGTAAAATCTGCACCGGAGATAAAAGCCTTGAAAAAAAACAACTGAATATCATTTGAACCAACTGTTTCAATATATTTGAACATTGGCTCAATAATATCTTCGGAATTTGAAAAAGAATGGACAAGCACTTGTAATATCACATTCCTTGCATCAGAATCTGCAAATAGAGTAACATCTAAAACAACCTTCAGCTGATCAAATGTAAGCCTGAGATTTGCCTTTGATTTTAATGCAAGGTCAATGACCATTAACGTGTTTGTATTAACGCTATGCGGTGCATCATAAATCAATGGGATCAGCACTTCTAAATGCTGGCTGGAAAAGCTATTGGCAATATCTGGATTTATGTGCATTGCCTTCTGGATAGTAAATATTATATTTGTTTTTTTATCATCCGAGGCTGTTTTAATATAATCTATAAGCGTATTAAGAAAACTTGGGGCTGCGGTTAAAACCTGCATTATAACTAGCTCCATTGCAACCTCTAACTCATCTGAGGCAGTATCATAAGAAGTAAGGAATGATTTGATTATGTCATTATCATAATTGATCGCTGTGGTTAAGCTGGAAATAACGAGGTTACGTAAATTCATAGTTGCGTTATCCGTAACCTTAATCCCTCCGAGATACCCAAGAAGCCTTGATAAAATATCTGGATTACTGGCAGCGCACATGCCTGCTGCGAAAGAGAACGCTGCCTGAAGCTCGTTGGATCCTGTTATATATACGCTGTTTTGTAGTTTTTCAAGAAGAGCCCCAAAATCATTCGAAGACGGTTTGAGCGCTTTATTATTTTTTAGAGCAGACGAAATAGCTGTTGCTAAATACAGGGCAATGGAACGCGGAACAGCCTGAGCTGGGTTGTTAAACCAGCTGCCAAGGAGCGCTAATAAATCAAAAAGGACCTTAAGCTGCTCTGGCATCAGTTTAATCTCTGGGTTTCTTTCCAATGCGATAGAAATAATAGCTGCCAATGATTCTTCGATAGTATCATCTGTCGCAGGATGAGGAATATGAGATAAGTATTCAAGGGTAAAATTAAATAATTCTATATCAGAAGATACAACATCGCTGATAGCGAATGCCAATTTCCTTTTGTCAGGGTGCGATAATTCCTCAAGGCTTTTAAGAATAGGCTGAATAAGCCTGTGATTTTTAGACAGGCTGTCTTTTATAATATCAATAAACAACTGCTTGCTTTCAGCCTTTGCAGCCTTGAGGCGGCTTATTAAAATATTAAGAACCTCTTCGTCTTTAGCAAGAATATCGCTAAGAACTGTGGCAAGTTCTATCTGAATAAACTCTTCTTGAGAATTATTTTCCATATAATCAACAATGAATTTGATGCAATCTTTATTACTGGAAACAGCTATGCCAATAATATGAGCCACCGGAGTTATAGTATCTATCTTTTTCCCAGGTAACTCCATATCTTGGAACTCTACTATAGTAATAGAGTTTGTTTTACTATTAAGAACATACAAAGCGCCTTCTACTGTGAACAGATATTTTGGCCCGGATATTGCATCTCCCAGTTCCATGTTAGTATATTTCTTTAATGCCTTCCAATTATTAGCAGGGTCTATAAGAACTATGGAGTCGTCGAAATAATTAATAATAGCCAGCATACCGTCTATTGCAGCAATGCCCTTTGGATTATTCAATTTACCTTCTAAATCGCTACCCGTAAGTTTTCTTATTACTGACCAGTCTTTCGGGTCTATAATAACTACTGATTGCTCTCCGCCGTTAAGGATAGCGAGTTTGCCATTTATTACAGTGGCTTTTTGTGGCGCATTCAACACATGCCCTAGTTGACTCTTGGTAATTTTTTCTGCATGTCCATTTTTCGGATCTACAATAACTATAGAGTTATCGCCTCCATTTATAATAATCAGCTTGTTGTCTATCGCAACTGCGCATGACGGATTCTTTAATGAATCGTTTAAATCGTGATGAGCAAAAACTCCTTCCACGCGCCAAGTATCTGCATCAACGATTTGTATGAACTCTTCGAAAATAATGGCTATTTGATTACCTATCACGACTATATCAACCGGAGGTATTGGGATAACTGCTATAGTGTCCTCATTTGGCGCTTTAATTAATGCGCCTGTCTCTGGATTTAAAAAAACTATTGGAGGAGCTCCTTCTTTTTTATTAATACCAGCCAGATTCCCATCCGGCATTAAGATAAGCTTTGCGAGCGAGACTGAATCTGGCAAAACAACCTCGCGTGCAGATTTTACCCTGGCATAATCTTTAACAACTATTGTGGTTGGGATCTGTTCTACAGGCGCAATATCTTCAAGCTCTAATTCTGACATGGACGCAACGCTATAGTTGGCTATATAAAACTTTCCGTTTAAATAGTCTATAGAATATGGTTTGTTTATTGAAGGCCCTAATTCTTTATATGTAAATTTTCTAACTATCTTTTTTGTTTTCAGATCAAACAATACTAAGGGGTCAAACTCTGTAGTAACAACAAGATAGTTATCAAATATAGACATGCCAGTTGGCCTATTTACTTCTCCAGGGAATTGTTTGACTATTGCTCCTGTAACTGGATCGATAATAGCTACAGTGTTATAAAAAAAGTCGGTTATTATAAGGTTACCATTATATACAGCTATATCTGTAGGTTGTCTTATAGAATCTTTGAATTGCCCCTTTTTGAATTGTTTAATTACGTCTCCTGTATTGGGATTTATTATAATCAATGGATTATCATCATCGTTGCTGCCAATAACCAGTGTGTCATCTAACATGCAAGCGCACGCAGGTTCCTTAATAGTCGTAATATGGTTAACCACACCACCTGTACCTGGATCCACGATAAACACCGAACTATTTTTAATATTAAGATCCCCAGTATCGCAAATAGCAAGATACCCGTTTTGTATTACAGCTATATGCCTAACTTCACCTATCAAGCCAATGTTGGATATTTCCTTTACCACATCTCCTGTAATTGGATTTATAATAAAAATTGATTTCTCCTTTTTAGTGGCAATAGCGAGATTTCCATCAGGCAAGATTGCAATTTCAACAGGTACGCTTTTGAGCTTTATATGCTCGCATTTATGAGCATCTTTTATTCTTAGCTCTTGAGATTGAGGTTTTGGATTAAGCCTTTCATAGACAGCCTTAAAATACTCCATAATAGGATAGGAAAACGTTTCGTTGTTCGCAAAAGCAACGCCAATACTATGAGCAAGATATTCCTTATGGGCGGGGTCTGGCGTGGTTCCAAAACTATCCAAGACAAATTGTAAGGATTTTGTGTTAAGTGATTGCGCTATCCCAAGCACGCGGCCAAACCATTCGCTGCCATCAGCTGGCACGTCAATTATAAAAGACGCCAGCACAGGCTCTACAAGACCTTGGTTTTTAGATATAGCCATCCCAACAGCCTCTGCAAGCCATTGTTTTTCTTCAGGCCCAAAAGACGCGATGCTAAACCCTGCCATGACAGATGCTAAAAGATTTTTATCATTTGAAAGGGCAATGCCAATTACACTACAAAGCGACCTAGAAGAAGCCATTGAAAAGAATCCAAAGGCATTGATCAGGATGCGCATTTGGTTTGCTGATAAAATCATTTCTTTGTCATTTTCTGTAGCGCTTTTAAGGATATCTAATAATCCTGCATTTATTGTAGCGGACGTTGTTTTAGAAACAGCCTGGATAACAACCTCTATCTGGGCTGCAGTAAGTTTAAGTTCTGGATTACTCTTTAGCGCAGCTTTTATAATAGCGCTAAATCTCAGAAATTTTTTATCCGAGGGGTCCGAGAGAATCGTAGGAATAAATCCTATAAACATATTAAGTTGAGAGGCGGATATTTTTAGTTTTTTGTTTTTGTCCATAGCAACGCCGATAACAAGCGCGACCAATTCCTTGTTTTCGTTTGGCGTGGCTTCAAAATAAGTAAGAACAAGGTCAAAAAGTTCTTGGCTGCTTAAGACGCGCCCATCAGCGCTAGTTGGCAGAGATGATTTTGTCTTTTCACGAGATACGCAGAGACCAATAGCGCTGCTAAAAAATTCCTTAGAAGCTAACGTCGCCTCTTCTAGTAAAACACGAAGCTGATCTTTATTAACAACTGCATTTTCGTTTTCTAGCAGTTTAGCAATAACTGATATAATCACATTTTTAACGCCCTCATCTGGCGCAATCTTCAAAAATTCAATAGCAGGTTGCAGCAATCCTGGGCTATCAGCGCCAGCAATAATAACGCGAAGAACTTCTATCTCTTTAGCGTCTGTAGATTTGTTAAACCTCTCCAGGATAGGGCTTAGCAGTTCATTGTTTTTAGCAAGGGCTCTAGAAATAGATGCGAGGGCGGTATGCTTGATAGATGTTGTTAATGAAGCGGAAAGGTAAAAATTAATTATAGGATCAATAAGTTCTTTTTTGCCAGAAAAAAGCGCCTGTTCTATAGCCAGCATTAGCCATTTATTGTCGCTCTCCAAAGGCAATGCGCTAAAACTATCTATAATAATTTTAAGCAGTTCTGTATCTTTAAAAAGAGCGTCTCCGATGACGCTAGAAAGAAATTGTCTTGTTTTGTCATGGCTTGAGTGGGGAATTTCTGCAATGATTGTTTTAATAAAATCTCTATTTCTTAATATTGCTTCTACAATAGCGGCAGCAAACCATGTTTCGATCTTATCAGATGAAGGTGGTAAATTATTAATTATTGCCTTTAAGACATCCTTATTGTTCTCCAAGCCAAAGCTAATAGCCCGGCGAAACCATTGCTGATGATAGCCAGCAGCTTTAAGCGCGCTATTTAGTATAGGCTCGAAAAGTTTTGTATTAGCTGCTAATCCAATACCCATTGCCTTGGAAAGCGGCTCTCTCGCTTCTTCATGTAACTCAAGCAGATACACCATAGGATTCAAAGCTTTGTTATTTTCTGCAAGCGCATTGCCAAGCGCCTGTATGAGATAGTCCCTGGCTTTAGCATCTTCTGGGATAAGTCCTGCTATTAAGAAACTAACTACATAATCTACAAGTTTTTCATTATTAACAACAGCGATTTTAATAGCTTCCCCAAGCCATTTCCTTGCTTGGTCATTTGCTACAGTTTCAAAACCATCTACTACTGTTCTAAACAATTTTACGTCATTTAATAACGCTATGCCTATCACATAAGAAAGTTGTTTCTCGCAATTATTAGTAGCATTAGCAGCATTGGAAGCGTCATCAACAGCCTGGATCAGCATTGCAAGTTGTGATTGAGATAAAGTTAAGGTTTTATCATTTTCAGCAGCGTATCTTAGCGCAGCTGAAAATATCTCTTTTACATGATATGAAGAAGCCTTTGCAATAGACTTGATAATAATCTTGATTTGAGTTTGGTTAAGCTTTTTGTTGGAATCCACTATTGAAGATGACAACATACTGCCTAATTCCTCTATCGTAGATTCATCCTCTTCGATAGATATAGTGTTAACTAGAGCGTCAATCTGATCAGATGTAAGCTGTAAAGATGCATTGCGCGGCATCCCATGATTAATAGCCTTTATGATAGCTGATTTTTTATCGCCTTTGGCGGCATTGATGGATTCGAACAGCGGTTTTAACAGCTCTGGATTTTTCGCAAGAGAGTTTCCTATGGCGCTGACAAAATGTTCATTTGCATCCCTTGAACCTGCGTCAAAACATTGGATAATATATTCTAAAAGCTCTTCGTGACTAGCAAGGACACCTGCGATAACGCTCTCAAACCAGCTATTATCCTTGCCTTCTATATTCCTAAAATTACTAAATAATGGTTTGACTAACTCTATATCATTCATAATGGAATCTATGATAGCTCTAACAAATGCTTCTTTGTCAAGATCACCTTTAGCATAACAAGCGTTCGCTATTAGGATATTAAACTGTTCAACGGTTAGTTTAAGTTCTTTATTGTTTTCCAAAATAATACTTACAGAATCGACAAGATAACGCTCATATCTATGGTTTCCTTTGAAAGCAATTGGTATACCATTTATAAGTATATCAAGCCTATTAGGGTCTACTATTAGGTTGTTATGTTGTTTGAGTATAAAATATATAATTTCTGAACAAGCAAACGTTGTTTTTCCTTCAATTGATTTTGGAAAAATATCTATAAGAATCCCTAAGTGCCTGGATGTCATAAAATTTGAATTTAAAAGAAAAGATATGGCCCCAAAAAAGGTTCTTTGAGAAGTCTCAGGGGCCTTCTGGATAGAGTCAAATATTATATCCATTAATGGAGACGTAAATTTTGCATCTATATCTTTATCAAATCTCAGGAATTCGCTTATGGCGTAAGTAAGCTTTCCATTTACAGTATCTGACAGGCCTATGATAGTTTTTACAAGGATTTCAACCTGCCCCGCATCTAACCTAAGTTTTCTCTTATTCCCAAGCTCCATGTTGACGATAATCCATGCAAGCTGTTCTTTTGCCTTGCCTGTGCTTGCGTCTAGCGCCTTAATGAGAGTAACAAGCTGGGCAGGGGTCAGTTCTGGTTTATCTGACGAGCCGCTATTATTAAATATAATGTTAATGACAGTCGCTAGCTCTGTTACTGCGTCATTAGACGAGATATCTAACAGCTCGACAAACCTTGCAGGATCCAGCTTTAGCTCTTTGTTGTTTTTCAATGCAACAGCAATAGCCTGACTAAACTCTATGCGAGAGCTATCAGCATATTCATCAGCTTTAGAATCAGCGATAGGAATATTTTTTACAAGCACATTCAATTCATCCTGACTAATTTTTAATCGCCTGTCATTTTCCAGGCTAGCCCTCATAGCCCTACAAAGTTCTATTTTTAAAAGGTTGCTTGCTTTCGGCATAGTTTTTATAAGAGCGCTCACATCTGAAAGTTCCAGCTTTATATTTTTATCAGCTGCAACAGTATTTGCCATCAGGCGGCAGAGATTTGAGGCTGCAGCTGAATCTGAAATAATCATAAGCCTTGGAATAAGAAGCTTGATCTGCGGTAAAGTTACTTTAATGGCTTTGTTGTTTTCAAAAGCGCTGAATATGGCGGAGACAAGGAGTTGAACAGTGTCTGCAGACTTAGTAGTAACTGCTATAAGCGTGTCAACTTGTTCTAAAGTCAGCTCGACCGTTGCATCCATGGCAAGAAGATCGTATAAAACATTGGCAATGAAAGATTTTGCATCTTCATTAGGTTCAGTTTTCAGGATATTAATAATTTGCTCTATAAGTTTTTGGTTATTTTTTATAGCTATAATAAGAGCGTCTATGTAACATTTTTTTATTTTGATGTCGGCGCTTTTTCCAGCAGCGAGTATCGGTTGGGTAAGCTCAGGATTATCTGCTATTGCAATGCCTATTATATGACTAAGGTCGGCCATGTAGTTACTGCCTAAAGACCAGATAGAGGCGCTATTTCTCATAATATCAAATTGAGACCTATTTAATCTTATCGCTCTATTACTTTCTAAGGCATTTCTAATAGCTGTAATAAACTGCGCACTACGCGAAATATTGTTAATAAGGCTATCGACTTGCTCTATGTTCAGCTTCAAATCCTGGTTATTCTTTAAAGCCAAACTAATAGCTTTAGCAAAGCTTGCGACGCTGTAATCATCAGAGTATCTGCTTGGTTCTGGAATATTCTTTATAAGTAAATCAACCTGGGCTGAATTTAGCTTAATATTTTTATTTTTCTCTAATGCCGTGGCAACAGCTTCAACAAACCATCTGGTATCACCTGAAGAGGTTTTAACCTTATCGAATATAATTTGAATGAGCGCTGGCTCGTTAGCCGCAGCCATACCAATAAGACGTGAAACTAATGTCTTATAATGGCTCGCATAGCCTTTAATGATTGCCTCGATTAGGATGTTCATTTGAGAAGAGCCCAGTTTTAGTGTCTGGTCTTTATCCAATATAGAAATCAAAAGTTCCGCTATCTTGGCTGCCCTCTCACCCTGAGTATGTGTCCCCAAACTATACATAGATTTGATAAGTATATCAATCTGGGTCATATTTAATGTAAGGCTTTTATCGCGGTCCAAGGCAATAGCAATACTTTCTCCATAATACTCAACAAAATATTCAGATGCCGCAGAACTAATAGCATCAGTAACAATGCCGAGTTGCTGTTTATCCAGCTTCAGTTCCACATTGCTTCTAAGTACATTTTTAAGAGTTTTGGCCAAACTTTCATGGGTTTCTTTAGAACTGCCGGAAACAGCCTTAATAAGAATACCTAGTTGATCTGGGCTTAATTTAAGGCTTGGATTTTTTTCTAACGCCGTATTTATAACAGTAGAAATCCAGCTTATTGTATTACCTTGAGCTCTGGGCATGGCATCAATAATAATATCCATCTGCTCCTGGCTTAAACTTATGGGCTTAGCGTCATTGTTTACGGCATCACGAATAGCGCGAATAAACCAAAAGATATCTGAATCCTTTGATGCAATCTTTAATCTTTCAAAAATTAGCCCTATAAATTTTTTATTATCTATCATGGCGGTTGCTACGACCATTGCAATAGCATGCTTTGTTCTATCAGAACCCTCGTTAACAAGATCGGCCATCAGGACGTCGAACCAACTTATGTCTAACTGAAGCTCTTTGTTGCTTTTTAAGGCAAGTTCAATAGCATAGGCAATCCATCGCTTATCATTTTGCGAGCCTTTTTTAAAACAATCGAACGCATATTGTAAAAACCCTTCGCTATGACTGACGGCAACCCCTATGATTTTGGCTAAGCTATACATGTTATCCGTTAGGTGTTCAGGCGCGCTGGAAATTATCTTTAAAAAGCTATCTATCTGGGCGAGGCTTAAGGCAAAATTTCTATTGTTTTCCAATGCGTTGCCAAGGGCCTCTGCGATCTGTTTTTTTGTATCATGCGAGGTAGACGGATCCAAAACAGCATCAATAAGAATGCCAAATTGTGTGGGAGTATATTTCAACTCTTTCATGCTCTTATCCCAGTTATTAACATTGATAGCAGCAGCTAAGCTCTTTTTATAACCATCATCGGCGCCACTTAGTTCTCTTATTACCACATCAAGAAGTTCATGTTTATTTCTAATGGCTATGCCAATAGCATGGGCAAAAAATTTATTTTTATCATTCCAAGAAGAAGCCCTGAGCTTGTTCAATATAGTCTCAAAGAGCTCTTCTCTGCCTGCAATAGCAATGCCTATGCCATGGGCAAGGTTATAATTTATCCTCTCGCTACTGGTTTCTAAGCGAAGAAGGGCTTTTGATAAAAGCGCTGTATTATTGGATATAGCAACGCTCAAGGAATAAGCCATTGCCAGCGACTTATCTCCAGAATTATCAAGCTTCTTAACCACGGTTTCAAAAACTTCTTCATTTTGAGCTGCAGCTATTCCTATAGCATAATAAAGCCATTTGTCACTGGAAGTCTCTTTTTCTTGTTCTAATTTATTGAATATCTCCGAACCAATCCATTGTTTTTGCGTTATAGTTATGCCAAGCGCGCTGGCAAGCCAGGTTTTAACGCCATCATCTGAATAAGACTCTATAATTTTAAGAATCGCGGGAAGATGCACGCCGTTATTGGCCAAAACAATGCCTATGACAGAAACAAGAGGCTTGTCAGGGCAATCTAAGATATCCGGGATAATTGCAATCATGGCATCTAGTTGTTGTGTAGATACGGCGAATTGTTTGTCATTGTCAGCAGCATATTTAAGAATAATCGCAAGTTGAGTCTTGTCACTATGCGAGCTGGTTTTATTGGACAACAACCGTATTATTAAAGATGCTTGGGGAGGCGTAAGCTTAAGAGCCTTGTCATTCTTTAAGACATTGCAAATAGCCTTGGCAAACTGTTCTTTTGCGCCATCAACAGCTTTATCCATGCCAGCAACAAGACTATCAATCTGATCTGGCGTTAATTTAATTTCATGGTTGGTTTCCAATGCAACGCTGATAGCGCTTGCAAACCACTCAATCTCTTTGTCATTTTTAGAGACTTTTAATTTCTCAAAGATTGGCCCAAGCAAGGCTTGATTGTTTGCTATAGCTATGCCAATAGCATAAGCAAGCCACCCTTGAGTATCTTGATTAGTAGTTGTTAATCTTTTAAGAACAACTTCTAAAGATGGCTCGTGATTAGCTATAGCCATGCCTATAGCACGACCAAACCATTTTTTAGACTCATCTGATTTGCAATCATTTATAGCTTTAATAAGAAAATTCATCCATTCTGGCAAAAGCCAAAGACTTCTCTGGTTCTCTAATGAAACATATATAACTTCCGCAAAATACCATTTTGATTCTTCTGTTGCAGCAGAAATATTTTTATCAAGAAAAATCTCAAGCTCTACGGGTGATATTTCTAATTCTTTATTATTATCAATGGCCCTGGCAATAGCGTGGGCAAACTTTCCTGAAGAATCTGCGCTTTTCTTTAGAATAGCCAATAATATGGCAAACTGAGCAGCTGTAAGTTTTAGCCCTGCATCAGCTTCAAGCGCATGGCCTAGAGCGCTTGCAAGCCAGGTTTTAACTGAATTATCGTTTTCAATTGATAACGCCTGAATTAATATGTCCACCTGGCCAGAATTTAGTATGAGTTGATTTTTCTCTAGCACCATATCAATAACAGCGATTAACTTTGACCTATAAGAGCCTTTAGCCTCAAGAATAAGTTGTATAAAAACATCTAAGTCCTCAATATCAAATTTCACTTGTTTTTCTGCATGCAACCCAACTTCAAAAGCGTGGATCGCCCCCTGTTTTATTTTCTCTGAAGCTGATTTGAAATAATTAATAACAGGCTTGACAAGCTCTTGGTTGTCCCCCAAAGCAGCTCCAATAGCCCAGGTAAATTCTGGGTTATTATTTTTTTCGTAATAGTCAATAACTGGCTGTAAAAGCTGCGCGTTATTACTAAGAGCTGATCTAATAGCGTCCAAAATATCTCTGTTGTAGCTATATGGTCCATCAGGTGAAATCTGCGGGAAAAGCTCAAAAAGTATATTTAACTGATTAAGGGTTAATTTAATCTCTCTGTCCATGATTAAGGCTCGTGTTATACAAAACGCAAGTCTTCTTACGATATAGTCGTTTTTAACAGATTGCATACTTTGAATCAACACATTAACTTGTTCTTTAGAAATTTTTATTTGCCTTTTAAAATCTAATAGGCCTCCAAGTTTCTCAATGCAATATTCTTTTGTTTTATCGCTTATAGCCTTATCTCCCATAGCGCAAATAATATAATCTGCTTCGAATTGTTGAGCTGCGATTTCCTGTGTGATCAAAAACTGCAATACCCCATCATTATTTCTTGCTAGCTCTACTAATCTTTGCGCATCTTTTTTTCTTAAAAAATCTTCTATTTCCATGCCTTTGCCTGTTATTTCATGATAGAATTCATGTTCCAAACCAACCTGCAGCAAAACACTACCTGATCCTAATTGCTGCGTTTCTAATTGAGCATATATATCATCAAAATACCGATTAATATACATCACATGGTTAGTTACGCAATCGCCATATATATGAGCAGAGCGCTGTGGCCTTAGTATAAAAAATGGCTTTGAGAGATCTAAATCCTTCAGATCCTCTCTTCCCAAGGCTAAGTTAAGAGCCTTCATTATTTCTATATCTTTAAATTGCGCTTTTTTACCTGGAAATATTTGAATAAAAAATAATCTGCCTTTAATTTGATGAAGCTGAAAATTATATTTTCTGCCATGCGCATCTGTGAAAACAGATGTCCTCATACCTGTAATCTGAAGATTGACGCCTCTGGTTTTAAGTTCTTCCTCGTAATAGCTTGCCTGGTTCTTAAGTTCTCTGATATCGGCATTATCTATAATGCTGTCTTTATCATCTGAGAAATACATCCCTTCCTGCCAATCTTTTGGTATGCCAAAATCGCCGGATGCTTTGTATGGGATATTAAAAGATTGCGCATGACTAATCATTGGCAAACTAGGCGCTTGCGCAACTTGCACAATAATTTTAGCTTCAGGCAAAGCTGGCGTTGTTCTTTTCAAGCTATTTGCTGCATCCAACACAGCCTTAATCCTATCATTAGCCTTACCCATAGGCGTTCTCAGGTTGCTATTATAATCAGGGCCTGCATAGCCAAGACTGGTAATAAAAAACACCTGAGCCACAATAAAGGCTATTATTCTTATGAATGTTCGTTTTTTACCAATTTTAGGAATTAGCATAGTTTTTTAATAAAAACATTCAGGGCAAGTCTCTTGTATACATGACGGATCTGCCATGGGGGAGAGGCCCAATCTAATAAGAAGCAGTGCCCTAGATAATATATAGCTCTTATATAATAATAAGAAAGCCAGGTATTGTTGCTATGCGCTACCTGGCTATTTTTATCGTTCAATATTGAGTTTCCCATGGCTGATATGCTCATATTGAAATAATTTGCGTTTAAAACCTTATAAATGATTTATAAAGTTCATAATAAGTATATACGATATAACGTATTTTGTCAATATATTCCATTAATTAACATGAGAAGAGAGGTTGTAAAATTTGTGGCTGGTTTAAGTGGCGTCCCCACGGGGATTTGAACCCCGGTCGACAGATCGAAAATCTGTTGTCCTGGACCAGGCTAGACGATGGGGACAGGTATCACTCTTCTTCTTTTTCTTCAGGGACTACGTGGGCTATGGAGGAAACGCTGTCTCCTGATTCAAGCTTTATTATATGGACTCCCTGCGCGCTCCTGCCGGTGTCCCTAATATCTTTTACGCTGCAACGGACGATCATGCCTTTCACGGTTATGACCATAAGCTCGTCCTGATCATTAACTATTTTAAGGCCTACTGCCGCGCCATTTTTTTCCGTGACCTTTACATTAATGACGCCTTTACCGCCGCGGGATTGTTTTCTATATTCATCTATTGCCGTACGTTTTGCAAACCCTCCAGAAGTAGCTGTTAAAACCATAGAGTCTTTTTTAGCAACCTCCATAGCGATTACTTTATCTTTTTTGGCAAGCCTTATGCCTCTTACGCCTTTGGCGCCTCTTCCCATGTCTCTGACCTGCTTTTCAGGAAAACGTATGGCTTTTCCAGAATGAGTCGCCATAAGTATTTCCTGCGTACCGTCTGTCAGCGACACGTCTATAAGCTCGTCGCCCTCTTCAAGCGTAATGCCGATGATACCGCCTTTTCTTGGATTTGAATAAGCCATTAGGTCCGTCTTTTTAATCAGCCCGTTTTTGGTGGCCATTATAACAAAACTGTCTTCTTTAAATTCTTTTACCCTGACATATGAAGAAATGCCTTCCCCTTGCTCAAGCTGCAGAAGATTTATAACCGCCTTTCCTCTGGCGGAGCGGCTTGCCTGCGGGATCTCATAAACCTTCAGCCAGTGCACCCTTCCTTTATTTGTAAAAAATAGAATATATTCATGAGTAGAGGCGATAAAAAGATGCTCTACGAAATCTTCTTCCTTCATATCAATGCCTGTAACGCCTGTTCCGCCTCGTTTTTGGCGCCTGTAAGAATCCACGGGCAGGCGTTTTAAATAACCCGCGTGGCTTATTGTAATAACCATATCTTCTTCTTTTATCAAATCTTCTATCTCGATATCCTCTAGCTTGCCAACTATTTCGGTTCTTCGCTCGTCTCCGTATTTTTTCTTTAATTCCAGCGCTTCGTCTTTAACTATCTCCAGGATCTTTTTCTCGCTTTTTAGAATTGCTTTATACATCTCTATCTTTTTTATAAGCTCGAGGTATTCGTTTTCTACCTTATCCCTCTCAAGGGCTGTCAGGCGCTGCAGCTGCATCTCTAAGATAGCCTGGGCCTGAAGTTCACTCAAATCAAAATTTTTCATCAAAGCGGCCTGAGCAGCTTTAGGGTCTTTCGATTCTCTGATAGTTTTTATAATCTGCGTAAGGTGATCTATCGCTATCTTAAGGCCTTCTAATATATGAGCTCTTCTTTCAGCTTTGGTTAACTCGAATTGGGTTCTTCTTCTTACAATTTCCCGTCTATGTTTTATATAAGCCTCTAACATTTCTTTTAAATTTAAAACCTTCGGCCTGTTGTCAACAAGCGCCAGCATTATAATCCCGAAACTTTCTTCCATCTGGGTATGCTTATACAGCTGGTTCAGGATTATTTCCGCGTTCTGGTCGCGTTTTACCTCTACGACAATCCTCATCCCTTCCCTGTCGGATTCATCCCTGATGTCGGAGATGCCTTCTATCTTTTTATCCTGGACAAGGCCTGCCATATTTTCAATAAGCTTTGATTTATTTACCTGGTAAGGAATTTGGGTTATTATTATGGATTCCTTCCCCCCTTTTTGCTGTTCTATGCTTGCCTTCGCATGAATCCTTAAAAGCCCTCTTCCTGTTTCATACGCGTTCTTTATGCCTTCCCTGCCGCAGATAATGCCAGCTGTAGGGAAGTCAGGGCCCTTGACAATCTTCATCAGATCTTTTATCAAGGCCTCCGGGTTATTTATTAACTCTACTATCGCATCAACTATTTCGTTCAGATTATGAGGCGGGATATTCGTGGCCATGCCGACAGCGATACCGCTCGAACCATTCACGAGCAGATTTGGAAGCCGCGCCGGGAGCACGCTCGGTTCCTCAAGCGTCTCGTCAAAGTTAGGCGTAAATCTTACGGTGTCCTTATCAATATCGGCTAGCAGTTCATCCGCGATGCTGGCCATCCTTGCTTCTGTATAACGCATCGCAGCGGCAGAGTCTCCGTCAACAGACCCAAAGTTTCCCTGGCCGTCTATGAGAGGATATCTAAGAGAAAAGCTTTGTACCATTCTGACTAAAGAATCATACACGGCTGTATCGCCATGCGGATGATATTTACCAAGAACTTCTCCAACAATTCTTGCGCTCTTTTTGTACGGCTTTGAGTGCTCAAGCCCAAGATCTTTCATCGCGTAAAGAATTCTGCGGTGAACCGGCTTCAAGCCGTCTCGTACGTCAGGGAGAGCTCTCCCTACAATTACGCTCATCGCGTAACTTATATAAGACGCCTTCATTTCGTCTTCAATGTAAACAGGGATTAATTTTTCGTTTTGCGCGTACATTTTTTAAATATCCAGGTTTCTTACTTCTAATGCATGCTTTTCTATAAAAGCTCTTCTGGGCTCGACAGCATCGCCCATGAGAACTGTGAACATTTCATTTGCCTCAACAGCGTTTTCCATTGTAACCTTTAAAAGAGTTCTGGTGTCAGGGTTCATGGTTGTTTCCCACAGCTGTTCAGGATTCATTTCTCCAAGGCCTTTGTATCTTTGTATGGTAAGGCCTTTTTTAGCGATCTCTTTAACATAGTCAAGGCACTCTTTTAATGTATTAAGCTCTCTTGTGTCATGTTCTTCCGATGTTATCTTGTATAGTTTTTTCTTTTCCTTGTCTTTGTCTTTTTTGTCTACGACTACGGCGCACTCTTCCAAGATATCAAAACCTAATTTTTCTATTTTATCCACTACTTTTTCCATGTCTCTTGCGCCATAAAATTCTATAGTATTAAGCGCTTTTTCATCCATTTCAACATCTTTCCCTAGTTCTTTTTCCATCTTACTTGCTGCTTTTGCCAGCTCTTCATCATCATATAAAAACTGGGTGTCTCCCCCCACTTTTATCATATAAAGGGGTAGTTTTTTGGTCTTTTGATGTCTAAAACTTAGGTATTTTGATAATTCTGCTCCACGTTTGACTATTGAGGATGACAGCCTTTCATACTCCAGCACTAACTGTAAAAGCTCTTTTAACGCATTAGCGTTAAAGGTTTTTTTGTCGCTATTACGGCTAAGAGTCAGGCCTTCTGTGCCTAATTCAAATAAAAATTCGTTCATCTTTTTTTCTGTTTCTATATATTCTTCGCGTTTGCCTCTTTTAACCTTGTACAGTGGGGGCTGAGCTATGTAAATATGCCCTTTTTCCAGCAAAGACTGCATATGTCTGAAAAATAAAGTAAGAATCAGCGTGCGGATATGCGATCCGTCAACATCGGCATCCGACATAATTATAACCTTATGATACCTTAGCTTCGCGATATCAAATTCTTCGCCTATGCCTGCGCCTAACGCGCTTATAATGGTGCGTATTTCCTCATTGCTCAACACCTTATCAAGCCTTGCTTTTTCTACATTAAGGATCTTTCCTTTTATAGGCAGGATTGCCTGGAATCTTCTATCTCTCCCCTGTCTTGAAGAACCGCCTGCTGAATCTCCTTCAACTATATATATCTCGCAGATAGCGGGGTCTGTTTCCGAACAATCGGAAAGTTTGCCCGGCAACGCCATAGAATCCAGCGCGCCTTTACGTCTGGTAAGCTCTCTTGCTTTCCTGGCAGCTTCTCTAGCTCTTGCGGCAAGTATGGCTTTTTCAATAGCTTTGTTTGCGACTGACGGATTTTCTTCAAAATACGCGCCTAAAGAATCGTTTACAATAGAAGAAACAATGCCTTCTACTTCGCTATTGCCAAGCTTTGTCTTTGTCTGGCCTTCAAATTGCGGGTTTGGAACCTTTACGCTTATAACAACTGTCAGACCTTCTCGTATATCTTCGCCTGCCATAGATACGTCTGATTCCTTGAGCATATTCTTATTTTTACAATACTGATTTACAACCCGCGTAAGAGCGGACTTAAAACCGCTTAAATGAGTGCCGCCTTCTATCGTGTTTATATTATTTACGAAAGAAAATATATTCTCGCTGTAGCCGTCATTATACTGGAGGGCTATCTCGCATGTAACATCATCTTTGGCGTTTTCAAAATATATAACTTTTTTGTGAAGCACCTCTTTATTTTTATTAAGGTATTCTACAAACGATACAACGCCGCCTTCAAACTGGAATTCGTTTTCCTTGTCGGACCGCTCGTCTATTATCTTGATTTTAAGGCCCTTGTTTAAAAACGCGAGCTCTCTGAGCCTGTTGGCAAGAGTCTCGTAAGAATATTCTATAGGGCAGTTAACGAAAATCTCTTTGTCAGCTTTAAATGTGACTGTTGTGCCCGTCGCCTTTGCCTTGCCTACTACCGTAAGTTTTGAAGCGGTCCTGCCTTTTTCATATTCCTGGTGGTGGACTTTCCCATCTCTTTTTACCTCTACCTCAAGCCATTCGCTCAGCGCATTTACAACGCTTACGCCTACGCCATGTAAACCTCCCGACACTTTATAAGAACGGTGGTCAAACTTGCCTCCCGCGTGCAGCGTTGTCAGCACCACTTCTACAGCCGGCTTTTTTTCGCCTTTATGTATGTCTACCGGTATGCCGCGGCCGTCGTCCGCGACTGTAACGCTGTTGTCTACATGCACGGTAACGGTAATGTTTTTGCAATACCCGGCCATCGCCTCATCGACAGAATTATCCACCACTTCATACACAAGGTGATGAAGCCCCCTGGTGGATATGTCGCCTATATACATGGCGGGCCGTTTTCTGACCGCATCCACTCCTTCTAATACCTGTATAGTCGTCGCGTCGTACTTTTCTTGCTTTGGCATTTCTAACTTATCTCCCCTATCCTGAACCTGATATCTTCTATCTTTCCTTTTCCAAGAATTTTTTTCATGCTTTCCAGAATATTTTTCTTTTTCAGGCTTAAAAAATAAAGCCAGGTAGAACTGTCAACTTCTATTGTAAGGATATTTTGTTTAATTGCAACAGGCTTTGTGTGAGGAAGCGCTTTCGCCTCAACCGCATTTTGCCACGCCTGCACGATTTCTTGTATTGAGCCGTGTGTTTTTGTATCCAGTTTTTTTATTAACTGGCTTATTATAAGCCCTATTTCTTCGGGTTTTTTTACCTTTTTTTTCGTCATACAAGCTGCATTGGAAGAGCAAGATAGAGGAACCAGTCTTCTATCCTTATAACAGCTGGCTTGTCCGGCCCGAATACTTCCAGAGCGATCTCGTCCTGCGGGATAACCTTCAACACATCCATTATATAATTCGGGTTAAACCCCACCGTAATCTCCGGGCCTTTATAAACGGTATCCATTTCTTCCCTGACCTCACCTATATTCGGGCTCGACTTCGAAACGACTATTTTATTTTTCAGGATCTCGAATTTTACAGATTGGGAATCCTGCGTCGTGAGAAGCGCCGCCCTTTTTATTCCGTCTAAAAATTGGCTTCTTTGTATCATTATTTTTTCCTGCGGTTCTTTGGGCACAACCTGTTCATAGTTAGGAAAATCCCCTTCTATCAGCCTTGATATTATTGTTATGTTTTTCAAATCAAATTTTACCTGGTTTTCGCTGAATACAATTTTTATATCGCCTTCTTCCCCTAAAATTCTATTTAACTCATAAATGGTTTTTGACGGGACGATAATAGCTTTGTTTAACCCGTCTTTTTCTATGTCTTTTTTTACAAGACTGAGTCTCTTGCCGTCGGTTGTGACTATTGTAAGTTTTTTACCTTTAAATAAAAACAACGAGCCGTTTAAAACATATCTTGTGTCGTCATGCGACATTGAAAAATGCGTCATATTAATCATACTCTTCAAAACGCTTTGCTTTATTACAACATTTGGCTCGTCTTTAAATTCTGGTAATTTTGGAAATTCTTCTTTTGGCAATCCTATTATTTTAAAAAAACATTTACTGCACTTTATAACCATAGAATTGTTTTTCATAGTACTAATAGATATATCTTCGTCCGGTAATTCTTTTATAATATCATTAAACCTTTTGGCCGGGATAGTTATAGCACCTTCTTCCTCAACGTCTATTTCAAGCACCGACGATATGCCTATATCTAGATCCGTGCTTGTTAAAACAACCCTCTTTTTTCCCGCTTCTATTAGGATGTTTGAAAGTATCGGCAGGCTGCTTTTTGAAGATATTATATTCTGGACATGCTGTATATTTTTTAAAAAGGTCTGTTTTAATATTTTAATTTTCATCGTTTCTCCCTATTGTCTATTATCTAATTCAATTTAAAAATAGTAGAACTAGATAGTAAGCGCTGTAGATAAGTTGATAAGATTGAAACCCAAGTTTACTATTATAGTTATGAAATAAAAATAATCCACAAAAAAATAAAAATAATCCACATTGTTAACTTTTTATGTCCAACATCAGCTTTTGTATCATGTTTTTCACATTCTGGTTTTTTTTCAGATCAAGCCCTACTTTGTCGCATGCGTGTATTACTGTTGAGTGGTCCCTGCCGCCGAAATGGCCCCCTATCTCCGGCAGCGTCAGGTCTGTCATCTCTCTTGCCAAGTACATGGCTACGTGTCTGGGGTAGGCAACCTGTCTTGTTCTTTTCTTTGTCTTCATGTCAGGTATTTTTATGTCAAAATACTCAGCTACTTTCTTTTGGATAAGTTCCATAGTTATTTTTTTAGAACCTTCGGCGCAAGCGTCTTTTAAGATATTTTTAGCCAGCTCCAGGGTCATTTTTTTATTTTCCAGCGCAGAGTACGCGATTAGTTTTATAAGAACGCCCTCCAGCTCTCGTATATTGGTTTTTATATTTTCCGCGATGAAGTATAGGATGTCGTCCGGAAGATGCGAGCCGTTGCGCTCCGCCTTTTTTTTAAGTATAGCTATGCGGGTTTCAAAATCCGGCAGCTGTACGTCTGTGACAAGGCCCCACTCAAATCTGGAGATAAGCCTTTCTTCCAGGCCCGGGATTGTTTTTGGAGCGCGGTCGCTCGAAAGGACTATCTGTTTATGGCCGTCGTATAGAGCGTTGAATGTATGAAAGAATTCTTCCTGGGTAGCTTCTTTGCCGGCTATAAAATGTATGTCGTCTATCAAAAGCACATCCACGCTTCTATACTTCTCCCGGAATTTTTGGGTAGTCCTGTTTTGTATCCCGCTTACAAGCTCGTTTGTGAAGCTTTCGCTTGTTGTATAAAACAATTTTAAGTTTCCGTGCATTTCAGAAATATAATGACAGGCCGCCTGCATAAGATGTGTTTTGCCCAGGCCTACTCCGCCGTATATAAACAAAGGGTTGTAAGCCTTCGCTGGCGCTTCCGCGATAGCGAGCGTTGCCGCGTGAGCGAAGCGGTTTGAAGAGCCGACCACGAAACCTTCAAAAGTGTATTTGGGGTTCAGGTAAAAAGGTTTTTTCTGGGCTGTTTTTTCAGGAGGAGCCGCCTGGCCGTGGCTTGCGGAGCCGGTCGATTTTGGTAATTCCCCCTCTTTTACCTCGAACTTTATAGGTAAAACCTTGCCGAGAGTTTTTAATATTGCGATGTTTAATATATCCCTGTAATGGTCGTAGATCCAGTCTTTGAAAAAATTAGACGGAACCTGGATAACCAAACAGTCTTCTGTGATAGAATCAAGCTTTGTCTGGGTGAGCCAGTTTTCAAACGCCTGCTCCCCTATTTCCTGTTTTACGTATTCCAGGATTTTATTCCAAAGATTAGTTAAGTCGAAAGGCATAATTTGTCCACAATTTTTCCACATTATAGCAAGGGCGTTCCAGTTTTTCAAGATAAATCTTTTTTAAGGCGGGCAGGGTGTCCTGCCAGGCAGGTCTGAGGCGCAAGAAAAATTTTGCCGTCCGCTTCGGTTTACGGCTTATTTTTTATACCGTAGGTAGTCTTGACGGTATAAAAACTTCGCCGTAACTCCTCGCGGACATTTGGCAAAATTTTTCAAATGCGCCTCAGACCTGCCTGACAGGCTGACAAAAGCCCCGTAAAGGGATTTTTCTTGACGAAAACAAGCTCTGTGCTATAATAAACTACTTAAAGTGAGGATACAATGAAAAAACATCTTACCCGTAAAAGTCTTAGAAAAGGAAAACGCAAGCACGGATTTAGAGCCAGGATGTCAAGTTCTACAGGCAGAAGAGTTATAAGACGCCGACGACAAAAGGGCAAACGCAAGCTTACGACTTAATGAACGCAAACTCTTTTTCAAAAAAAGAGAGCCTGAAGAAAAGCAGCGCGATTAAGGTTGTTCTTGATAACGGCATTTGCCTTAAGGCTAAATCAGTCAATGTTTATATCCTTAAAAAACCAGGCTCTGGTTTTAATAAAGCGGCATTTATCTGCAAAAAAGCTCTGCACCAAAAAAAATCTGTATTAAGGAACAGGGTAAGAAGGATCCTGCGGGAAGCATATAGAAAAACAAAGCATATTTTACCAACTGAGCACGACATTGTTATAGTGGGCACTAGAATTACTAAACACACTTTGTCAGTTGAAATAGAAAGAGAAGTTTTAGATGTTTTTAAAAAATATAGTAAAAAATAGTATTATTTTTTATCACAACTACATATCTTCATTGATGTTATGTCGATGTCGATTTCACCCTTCTTGTTCTCAGTATACGCTTACGGCGGTAGAGGACAAAGGCGTTGTTTTAGGCCTGTTAAAAGGCTTGGAAAGGATTATGCGCTGCAACCCGTTTTCTAAAGGCGGGTACGACCCGTATAAATAAAAATCTATGGAAAAGAAAGTTTTAATAGCAGTTACGCTCTCTATCGCAGTAATATTAGTTTATCCAATAATTCTCGCCAAAATAAACCCTGATTTAGCTATTCAAACTCAAAAGTCGCAACTCGTGCAGAAACAAGCAGTTGTAGAAAAGAACATAGATACACAGACAAAAGAAAAAGAGCTTGTAAATGAGTTACCTTCAAGCGCTGTAACAGCAAATTTATCCGCTGATAAGTATGTTTTAGACGTGACCAATATTGGTGGATCAATCAGCAGGGTTTTGATGAAAGATTCTAAAAGAAAACGCGACATAGCTATTGTCGCGAAAGCAATAAACTCAGCAGGCATTTTATCTGTTGACGGTAAAGGCATCTTGTCAGGGGTGTCTTCACAACCCTTTATAATATATAATGATACAAAAACATTTTTATTGGAAAACAATGACCTGAAATTAGAAAAAAATATTTCTTTTTTAAAAAATGCGTATGGCCTTGATGCAATTATAAAATTTACAAATAAGACCGCGCAAAAGCAGGATCTAACTTTTGATATTACAGTGGCTTCCAATATATCAAAGATAGAAATAGATGAAACAAGATACATAGAACTCGATATCCATTATAAAGATGGGAGCGTTAAAAAATTAACAGGCAATAAGTTGTTGGAAAATAACAAGTTATATAAAAATGATATAGACTGGGTTAGCCTTAAAAACAAATATTACGCGATAATAGCAAGGCCTGGTTTTGATTCAAAAGGCGTGTTTATAAAAAGTATTGCTAAGGAGCCGATTGTTGGCTTCATAATAGAGGACGACAAAATCGAGTCTGGGGAAATAAGAGAGTATAAAATAAATTTTTTTATCGGGCCTATGGAAATAAAAGAACTTGAAAAAATCGATCCAAGTTTTACAAAAGCTCTGAATTTCGGATTTCTTACAAGCATAAGCCTGATTCTATTAAGCATACTGCAATTCTTTCATTCTATTTTTCATAATTACGGCGTATCAATACTGCTGCTTACTATCTGTATCAATCTATTTTTATATCCCCTTACCTTTAAAAGCTTAAAATCAATGCAGAAACTCCAGGAGTTACAGCCGCATATAGAAAAAATCCGACAGGAAAATAAAGACAACCCGACCAGGCTAAATAAAGAAATAATGGAACTTTATAGACGATATAAAGTAAATCCCATGGGAGGGTGTTTGCCTATGGTTTTGCAAATGCCGGTTTTTATAGCGCTTTATAATACATTATCCCGCTCAGTAGAACTTAAAAACTCGCCTTTTCTTTGGATAAAAGATCTTTCTATGCCTGACGCGTTTTTTCCTTTAGGATTCAGCATTCCTTTCTTGGGCAGCGCGATAAATTTATTGCCAATTTTAATGATCGGTGCTATGATATTACAACAGAAGATATCCCAATCTACCACAGGCTCTAGCCAGTCGGAACAACAAAAGCTTATCGCGAATATTATGCCTGTAATGTTTGGGTTTATATTTTATTCTTTACCGTCGGGATTGGTGTTATATTGGCTTACAAGCACTTTAGTTACAAGTTCTATGCAGTTTTTTATGTTTAAGAAAACCGCCTAATTATATGGAAAATAATACAATAAATCAAGATGAGATAGAAGTAGAGGCTAAAACTGCGCAGGAAGCTATAAAGATAGCTTTAGCTAGGCTGAAAGTTAAAAAATCAGAAGTAGAGATCTCTGTGCTCAGAGAAGAAAATAAAGGCTTATTTAGTATGCAAGGTGCTAAATTAGCTAAGGTTAGAGTAAAAAAGATACGGTAGACGATACGGTTATGATACGGTCTGATACGCTTATAGCGGATTAATTTGATGGGTAAAATAATATCAGTTTGCAATCAAAAAGGCGGAGTAGGAAAAACCACGACAGTTGTTAATCTTGGGTATTATCTTGCTCACAAAGGCAAGAATGTATTGATAATAGACCTTGACCCCCAGGCAAACGCTACCAGCGGCTTAGGGATTGACAAATCAAAAGTAGAAAAAAGCATATACGATATATTAATCAATAATCTGAGGCCAAATGAAGCAATGCAAGAAGTAGGCATGCCTCAGCTAAAGCTAATACCGTCGAATATCAATCTTACAGGCGCTGAGATAGAATTAGTAAGTTTCATGAACAGGGAATATAAATTAAAGCAAGCGCTTAAAGAAATTGTAAATGACTTTGATTTTATACTCATAGATTCGCCGCCATCTCTTGGGATATTGACGCTGAATAGCCTTGCAGCTTGTAATTCCGTGTTAATCCCAATGCAGTGTGAATACTATGCATTGGAAGGCATAAGCCAGCTATTGACTACAATTAATTTGGTGAGAGAGAATCTTAACAAAGATCTTGAAATACAAGGCGTTCTGCTTACAATGGCTGATTACAGGACAAATCTTACATCCGAAGTTATAAATGAAGCAAAGAGGTTTTTTAAAGAAAAGGTATTTAAGACAATTATACCGCGTAGCATAAAGCTAAGCGAAGCTCCCGGATTCGGGAAACCAATACATCTTTATGACAAGAATTCGCTAGGAGCTAAAACATATCTTTCTTTAGCTAATGAGATACTAGGAGAGAGCGTATCAGAGGATATGAATCAGATTGCTATGCAGCAAACAATAGCAGAATAGCGGAGAGAATGTAATCAAGCTTTGCGTGGTATGGAAAAGAGGTAAATATGGAAAAGAGAGCTCTTGGTAGAGGCTTAGCAGCTTTGATACCGGAAAAACAAATGGTTGGTAATGCGCAGGCATCGGAATATAATATACAGCAAGGCATAATCAACATTCCAATAGAAAAAATAAAAGCAAATCAATATCAACCAAGAGAGGAATTTAACCAGGAAACATTAGATGATCTGGCAGCCTCTATTAAAGAAAAAGGGTTTATCCAGCCTGTTTTGGTGCGTTTGAAAGATGGTGAATATGAATTAATAGCAGGAGAGAGGCGGCTTAGAGCTGCAAAAAAAATTGGCTATAAAGAGATCCCGGCTATTATTAAGGAAGCAAGCGATCTGGATTCTTTGGAGCTTTCTATTATAGAAAATATCCAGAGAGAAAATTTAAACCCAATAGATCAGGCAAAGGCATATAAAAGACTACAAGAAGAGTTTAATATGACGCAAGAGAAAGTAGCTGATACTATTGGAAAAGATAGAGCGACAGTAACGAATATTATAAGGTTATTAAATTTGCCTGTTAAAATTCAAGAGTATGTTTCACGTGGAACCATTTCAATGGGCCATGCCAGAGCAATGCTAAGCTTAGATAAAGAATCAGAGCAAATGAGATTATGCACCAAGGTAATAAAAGAAGACCTATCTGTAAGAGATACAGAGAGTTACGCAAAAAATATGACTTCCAGTGGGGTTAAAACCAAAACAACCGACAAAGACCCAAACCTTAATTCTATAGAACAGGAACTAAGAGAAGTATTCGGAACAAAGGTAAAGATCTTAAAATCTAAAAAAGGTGGTAAAATAGAGATAGATTTTTATTCTGACGCAGATATGGAAAGAGTTATAACTCTTTTAAAATCAAAGCGATAGGAACAACTTTACAAAACCGACATTGTTAGTTTGTAAAGTTTATGGAGAGGGATGAACATGAATCAGCAGGTATTGATTTTGATTAAACCGGATGGGTTGAAGAAATCTTTAACAGGCAACATATTGGCTAGGCTTTCTGAAACAAAACTTGAAATTGTGGCATCTAAAATGGTTAGAGTTTCCCGGGAGCTTGCGGCTGAACACTACAAACATATGAAAGATAAGCCATTTTTCGAAGATCTTCTTAAGTATATACAAGGAGAGCTGCATGATAGGCGTAAAGTTATGGCAATGGTATATTGGGGAGAAGACGCTATCACAAAGGTAAGACAGCTTGCCGGCTCAACAAACCCCGAAGAAGCAGACCCTACGACTATCAGAGGCTCGTACGGCAGGATTACCACAAAAGGCCTTTATGAAAATGTTTTACATACCTCATCTAATGAGCCGGAGGCGGAAAGAGAAATAAAGCTTTGGTTTCAGCCGGACGATATAATAGTGGATTTGTATCCAATCAAGGTAGTGGATGTCAAGGTAGAGAAAAAGCGCGTTTGGGCATAAAATAATCACAAATAGCACATAAGGATAAGTATGATAAAAAGCATGACAGGTTTTGGAAAAGGCGAAGCAAAAAGTAAAACAGGTGTTTTTACCGTCGAACTGCGTACTGTAAATCACAGATATTTTGACCTTTCTTCCAAGATTCCAAATAGCTTTATGCTTTTAGAAGACAGAATAAAAGAGTTGCTCAATAAAGATATAAAAAGAGGCAAGGCGAATCTTTTTCTTTCGCATCGTTCTCTGGAAAAAGAATCAGCGTCTATAACATTTGATAAAAAGGCGATAGATAAATATTGCAAAATACTTTCCGAAATTAAAAAACGTGCAGGCATACAAGAAGAAGTAAAGTTATCTCATATACTCTCTTTCTCAGACGTTATTGTCCACGAGCAGAAAGGCCTTGATATAAACGCTGTATGGGCCTCTGTAAAAGAGGCGGTTGTTAAAGCGGCGTCTGAATGCAACAAGATGAGAGAGGCCGAAGGAAAAGCGCTTTATAAAGATTTCTCCGCGAGGATGGCAAAGATTTCAAGCCATGTTGACGAGGTATCAGGCCTGGCCCCTTTAGTGGTGGAAGAATATAAACGCAAACTGGACGCCAGGATAAAGGATATTGTAAAAGATAATATAATAGACAGCGCCAGGCTGGAGACCGAGCTAGCTTTGTTCGCGAAACAATGCGATATATCGGAAGAAATTACCCGCATAAAAAGCCATCTGGAAGGTTTTAAAAAAGCCATTGCTACAGGTGAGGAAGCCGGCAGAAAGCTGGATTTTATATTGCAGGAATTAAACAGAGAGATTAATACTCTAGGCGCGAAAGCAAACGATATAAAAATATCCAGAATAGTAATAAATATAAAAAGCGAATTAGAAAAAATGCGGGAACAAGCGCAAAACGTGGAATAAAGAACGACAAAAGACAGAGGGCTAATTATTATGAAAAGAAATGGCATTCTCTTTATAATCTCCGCTCCGTCAGGCTCGGGGAAAACGACGCTTTGCACCAGGCTTGTGGAGTCCGTCGACAGTCTGTACAGGTCTATCTCTATGACTACCAGGCCGCCACGGACAGGAGAGCAAGACGGCATGGATTATATCTTTATCGAAAAGCCGGAATTTTTAAAACGCCAGAAAAAAAATGAATTTTTAGAATGGGCGAAGGTTTTCGGAGAATATTACGGAACCCCCAAAAAACATATACTGCATATGCTGAAAAGGGGCAGCGATGTTTTATTGAGCATAGACGTTCAGGGTGCTATGAAAATAAAACGACTTAAATTAGATGCTGTTTATATATTCATATTGCCGCCGTCTCTTGAAATGCTCAGGGAAAGGCTCGTCAACCGCTCGACAGACTCAAAACAAGCGATTTGCGAGAGGCTGAATGTCGCCAAAAAAGAAGTGGCGTGTAGCCATAAATACGACTACGCTATCATAAATAACAAACTGGAACTGGCTCTTGACAGCTTGAGGGCTATTATTATTGCAGAGAGATGTAAAACAGGGAGGAGTTAAAATGGCTTACATGCCAGTAGAAAAGATATTTAAAGAGTCGGACAGTATTTTCAAAATTACAATACTTGCCGCTAGGCGTGCGGTTGAACTCAATAACGGAGCCAAGAAATTAATAGATACTGCCACTTCCAAGTTTTCCACCATTGCCTTAGAAGAAATAGCTGCTGGAAAAATAAAGTACAGAATAAAAGTATCGGAATAACCTCAGCCTGGTTGTTATGAAGAATAAAAATGTTATAATCGGGGTTACCGCAAGCGTCGCCTGCTATAAAGCTTTGGATGTTATAAGCGCTCTTCGTAAGCAAGGCATCCTGGTGACAGTGGTTCTGACAAAAGAGGCGGAGGAGTTTATAAAGCCTATTTTATTTCAGGCAGTGTCGAGCAATAAGGTTATAACGCACGATATGTTTAGTGCGCCTGAAGAGTGGGATGCGGGCCACATTTCGCTTGCTGAAAAAGCGGATTGCGTCGCCATTATACCGGCTACAGCAAATATTATCGGGAAAATAGCGAATGGCATATGCGACGACATGCTTACGTGCGTAGTCTGTGCCGCGAAGGCTCCGGTTTTATTGGCCCCGGCGATGAATGAGGCAATGTATAATAATAAATTGGTTCAGAAAAATATAAAAGAACTTAAAAACGCGGGATATAATTTTACAGGGCCTGTTAAAGGCATGTTAGCATGCGGCAAAGAAGGCATTGGCCATATACAGGACACACAAGTTATCATAAAGGAAGTGAAAAATTTATTAGGATTATAATAACTGCAGGCCCAACCCAAGAACCTATCGACCCTGTGAGATTTATTTCAAACCAATCCACCGGGCGCATGGGGTATAAAATAGCAGAAGAAGCGCTTAAAAGAAAACATAAGGTCATTCTTATAAGCGGCCCCACAAACCTTATCCCGCCCAGGGGGGATAAGGTTATTTTTATAAAAACAGCGGATGAGTTGCTGAAAGAACTCAAGAAAAATATACGTTATGCGGATTGCCTGATTATGTGCGCCGCTGTAAGCGATTTTAGGGCGCAAAAAATTTCTAATAAAAAAATAAAAAGAAAAGGTAAATTAAATATTATTCTGGTACCTAATAAGGATATACTGCAGGAATTGGCAAAATACAAGAAACGTAAACTATTCGTAGGCTTTAACTTAGAAACATCCAATGTAGTTGAAAACGCCAAATTAAAGCTTAAATCTAAAAATCTAGATATTATAGTAGGCAACAGGTTGACAAAATATCACAACCCTTTTGGTAACAGTAAGTTAGATGTAGATTTAATAGATAGAAATGGTCATATTGTGAAAATAAAGAATAAAAATAAAGCCTTTGTCGCCCATGTTTTACTTGACAAAATAGAGGAATTGAGGTATTTTTAACAACGTGTAGCAGCAGTTGCTAAAGCTACGCGTTTTTTGTCTTAAGGGTTCATTAAAAGGCGACGTAGCCAAGGGGGAAGGCAGGAGTCTGCAAAGCTCTTATTCACCGGTTCGATTCCGGTCGTCGCCTCCATAGTTTTGTATTATAAGGTTAAGAACTAAGACGGACGGGCGAGTGGTGGAATGGCATACACGATGGACTTAAAATCCATTGGTCGCAAGGTCGTGAGGGTTCGACTCCCTCCTCGCCCACCAAATTGCATAAACGGGGGCTTATAGCGCAGTTGGTTAGCGCGTCCGCCTAGGCGGAAGGTCACAGGTTCTGGTTTGTAAAAAAAGGTTTAGATAACCGGGGGCTTATAGCGCAGTTGGTTAGCGCGTCCGCCTAGGCGGAAGGTCACAGGTTCTGGTTTGTAAAAAAAGGTTTAGATAACCGGGGGCTTATAGCGCAGTTGGTTAGCGCGCTTCCTTGACATGGAAGAGGTCACAGGTTCGAGTCCTGTTAGGCCCACCAGTTTTTGCAAAAGGCAAAAACTTGACACTTTGACAATGTCGGTTTTGTAAAGTTTATTGGAATATTATGACAAACAATCTAGACGCATTGCGGCACAGTTGTTCCCATGTAATGGCAGACGCCGTAAAAAGGCTTTTTCCTGACGCGCAGCTTGCCATAGGCCCAGCTATTGAAGAAGGCTTTTATTATGACTTTGATAAAAAAGAGCCTTTCAAGCCTGAGGATTTGTCCGCGATAGAAAATCTGATGGAGGAGATTATAAAGAAAAATCTGGAGTTTAAAAGAGAAGAAATCACTAAAAAAGAGGCGTTGAAGTTATTTGCAAAGGAGCCTTATAAATTAGAGCTTATAAATAAATTGGAAGGAGATACGGTTTCTATTTACGCTCACGGGGAGTTTATGGACTTATGTAAAGGACCGCACGTGAAAGCTACCGGAGAGATAAAAGCGTTTAAGCTGCTGAGCATTGCAGGGGCGTACTGGCACGGCATTGAAACAAACCCGATGCTTCAGAGAATATACGGCACATGTTTTGAAACCGGCGCCGCGCTTCAGGAATATTTAACTAAAATAGAAGAAGCGAAAAAACGGGACCATAGAAAACTCGGCAAAGAGCTGGACTTGTTCAGTATCCATGACGAGGTCGGGCCAGGGCTTGTATTTTATCATCCGAAAGGTGCTCTCTTGAGGATGATTATAGAAGACTATGAGAAAAAAGAACATCTAAAAAGAGGTTACCAGCTTGTGATGGGGCCGCATATTTTAAAATCAGACATCTGGATCACATCAGGTCATTATGAATATTACAAAGATAATATGTATATATTTAAAGTAGACGGGGACGAATACGCCATAAAGCCGATGAACTGCCCTGCTCATATGCTGATCTATAAATCAAAGATGCGTAGTTATAGAGACCTGCCGATACGTTATTTTGAGCTGGGCAATGTTTACAGGCGCGAAAAAACAGGGGTGCTGCACGGGCTTTTAAGAGTCAGAGGCTTTACGCAGGACGACGCTCATATATTTTGTCTGCCTGACCAATTAGAGCAGGAGATCGTCAAGATAATAGACTTTGTAATAGACACAATGCAGGTTTTCGGCTTCAAGGATTACAAGATAGCCCTTTCCACAAGGCCGCCAAAATCTATCGGTACGGACGAGATCTGGGCCCAGGCTACAAGCGCTCTTAAAAAATCGCTGGAATTAAAAAGTATGTGCTATGAAACAAGCGAAGGCGAGGGGGCGTTTTACGGCCCCAAGATAGACATAATGGTGAAAGACGCTCTCGGAAGGCCGTGGCAGTGCGCGACAGTCCAGTGCGATTTTGCGTTGCCCGAGAGATTTGACCTTACGTACATTTCAAGCGAAGGCAAGAAAGAACGGCCTGTGATGCTTCACAGGGTGATATTAGGCAGCATGGAGCGCTTTATAGGGACTCTTATAGAACATTATGCAGGGGCGTTTCCTGTATGGCTGGCCCCGGCGCAGGTTATCGTGATACCAATTACTGACCGTGTGCATGATTATGCTGATAGCGTCTTCAAGTTATTGCAGGATGAGGATATAAGGGTAGAGGTTGATAAAAGAAATGAAAAGCTGCAGTATAAAATAAGAGAAGGCGAGCTAAATAAAGTCCCTTATATGCTCATAGTAGGAGACAAGGAAAAAGAAGCCGGCACGGTTTCGCTTCGCGCCAGAAAAGAAGGCGACAAGGGCGGTGTTAAGATAGAGGAATTTATAAGGAGCATCAAAGAAGAAGTTAAAAACAGAAGCTAATTATCCGGTGCGCGGCACCAAAATTCGAGGAGGTGGTTTGTATTTCAAAAGATCTAAGAATTAATCAGAGAATACGCGTAAAAGAAGTAAGGCTCATAGGCCCTGAAGGCGAACAGATGGGCATCGTAAGCACTCAGGACGCATTGCAAAAGGCGGAAGAATCCGGGCTTGACCTTGTTGAGGTTGCCGGGCAGACAGCCCCGCCTGTTTGCAGGATAATGGATTACAGTAAATATAAATATGAGCAGGAGAAAAAAGAAAAAGAAGCGCGTAAGCATCAGAAAACAATTCATCTAAAAGAAATAAAAATGAAACCTAACATAGAGGAGCATGACTATCAGGTCAAGGTTCATCATCTGAAGCGGTTTTTGGAGAGAGGGGATAAGGCAAAGCTTACAATGACATTCAGGGGCAGGGAGATGAGCCATATGAGCATAGGAAAAAAAATTATGGACAGGGTTATTTCCGATCTGAATGAAATCGGAGAAGTGGAAAAAGGACCAATGATGGAGGGCAGGTCTATTATGATACATTTTATGGCCAGGCCGTCAATTGGCGTAAAGAATACCAAGGAGAAGGAAAATGCCGAAATTAAAGACAAACAAGGGCGCTAGAAAAAGATTGAAAATTACAAAAAATGGCAAGCTTATGAGGTATAAGCCGGGCAGGCGCCACATCCTCACATCTAAAACTTCAAAAAGAAAAAGAAAGATGAGACGGTGCGTGGAAGTGCTTGGCATGGAAGCGAAGATAACTAAAAAGCTGTTGCCATACGGCTAAAGAGCAAAGGGTCCCTCGCTACAATATGTGAACATAAAGTCGCTTGGGATCAAATTTTGCTTCGCAAAATTTGGGAGGTATTAAAAATGTCACGCGCAAAATACGGGCCAGCGTCAAGGGCTCGCAGAAAAAGAGTTTCCAAGATGGCGAAGGGCCAGCGTGCCGGAAGAAGCAAACTGCATAGGATAACGGTAGAGTCTGTGAAAAAAGCTCTTATGTACGGCACGAGAGACCGCCGCGCCAAAAAAGGCACATTCAGAAGATTGTGGATTCTGAGGATTTCCAACGCCTGCAAAGCCTCAGGCATATCGTACTCCAAGTTTATGAAAAGTCTTAAAGACGCAAAGATAGGTCTTAACAGAAAGATTCTTGCGGACATGGCTGTGAACGACAACCAGGCGTTTAAGAAGCTGGTAGAAGACGTCGGTAAAAAATAAATATTTTTTTCGGCACAAGGATTATGCTTAAACTACAGCCTGCACAATTAGTTGCTGTGAGCTTTTTTGCAGCGATTCTCTTAGGAGGAGCCGTGTTGTCGCTTCCTCAGAGCGCGCAGCCGGGCCATTATATAAAGCCCATAGACGCTTTTTTTACCGCTACAAGCGCTACATGCGTCACAGGCCTTGCTGTAAAAGATATAGGAAAAGATTTTTCTATATTTGGCCAGATGATTGTATTATTTTTAATACAAATAGGCGGTCTTGGCATCATGACGCTGTCCACGTTTTTTGCTATTATAATCGGCAGAAGGCTTACCCTGAAAGAAAACGTTATGATGAAAGGCGCGCTGGACAGGCATAGCGTGGAAGGGCTCAAGAGGTTAATTATATATATACTTCTTATCACTTTCATAATAGAAGCTATAGGCACGCTGTGCCTGTGGCCTAAATTCGGCAATCTTTATTATGCAATGTTTCATTCCGTGTCCGCATTTTGCAACGCCGGGTTTTCTCTTTATACAAATAATTTGGAAAATTACAGAGGCGATACGGTTGTGAACATAACCGTAATGGCCCTGATAATTCTGGGAGGCTTGGGATTTGTGGTGCTTGTGGACATAGGGAAGTTTTTTAGGAATTTCTTTATGGGGATTTTTTCTAAAAGAAAACATTACGGTATGAATCTGTTTTCAAAAGTAAGCCTGCAGACAAAAATAGTGACGGTTGGATCTTGCGTGTTGATTCTTTTAGGCGTAGCCATGTTCTTGTTTTTAGAGAACGGCAAGGCGTTGTACGGCCTGGGCGTAAAAGATAAGCTGCTCATATCTTTTTTCCAGTCCGTTACTTCAAGAACGGCCGGCTTTAACACGGTGGCTATAGGAAATTTAGCAAGCCCCACGTTATTTTTTATTATTATACTTATGTTTATAGGAGCTTCTTCCGGTTCCACAGGAGGAGGCATCAAGGTAAATACTCTCGGCATTCTTATAGGAGGGGCCTGGAGCATGGTAAAAAACAGGGACAACGTTTATCTTTTTAAAAGAACGATTCCCAAACATATTTTTAGAAGATGCGTTATGATAATCGGCCTTGCGCTCGCGTGGCTTGTAATATTTACCATGCTTTTAAGTTTTATGGAAGCGGACAAAGAAGCGATGCCTAATTATTTTTTGAAGATATTTTTTGAGGTTGCTTCCGCGTTCGGCACCGTGGGGCTTTCAACAGGCATCACTCCTGTTTTAAGTTCTTTTGGAAAATTTCTTTTAATGGTAACTATGTTTGCCGGCAGGATAGGCCCACTAACGCTTGCGCTGGCAATGGCTATTAAAGAAGATAAAGTTTTTTATAAATATCCCGAAGAAAAAGTAATGGTAGGCTAATAAAGAGAGGTGCAATATGCGACAGTTTGCAGTGATAGGCCTTGGAAGGTTTGGGTTAAGCGTTGCTAAGACATTGACCGAGCAGGGTTGCCAGGTCCTGGCTATTGATAAGGACGAGGAATTGGTCCAGGATGCGGCTGAGTTTGTAACAGAAGCGGTGCAGGTGGATTCTACCGATGAAAAGTCTCTAAAAGTTGTCGGAATAAAAAACGTGGATGTGGCGGTAGTCGGCATAGGCACAAATCTGGAAGCGTCTATACTTACTACTCTTACTTTAAAAGAGATGGGAGTTAAGGAGATAGTCGCGCGCGCTGTTACAGAGGAACACGGCAAGGTGCTTCAAAAAGTAGGAGCTACAAAAGTAGTGTTTCTTGAGAGAGATATGGGCATGAGAGTGGCGAATTCTCTCATATCCCCTTCCATAATTGAGCATATATATCTTTCTCCGGAATTCAGCATAATGGAAGCTATGGTGCCCCAGGATTTTATAGGCCAATCAATAGGGCATCTTGATATAAGGGCTAAATACGGCCTCACGATAATAGGCGTCAGAAAAACGGAACAGCCAAACGATAAGATATGCGAACTTAATATATCCCCCAAAGCAGACTATGTAATAAAGCAGGGGGATGTTTTGATATTGCTTGGCTCAAACGAGAACCTGGAAAAGTTCAAGAAGATAGACAAATAGGGGGTAAGATGAAATTCGTAGATAAATTAAAAGACATAGAAAAAATAGCCGTAAAAGACATTTCCGATTCTTCCAATATCGAAGAGTTGGAAAACGCCCGAGTTAAATACCTGGGCAGAAAAGGTATTGTAACAGACGCCTTTAAAGGTATAAAAAGCGTCCCTAAAAAAGATAAGCCAGAGGCGGGGGCGTTTATTAATAAATTAAAACAAAAAATAACCGTTTTGACGGAAGAGAAAGAAAAAAGTTTTAAGACAAAAGAATCAGCGGTTTTTGAAAATAACGATATTACTTTGCCGGGCATAAAACCAGAGCTGGGGCATGTGCACCCTTTAGTAAGAACAACGCAGGAGATAATAGAGATTTTCGGAAAGATGGGTTTTAAAGCTGTGGAAAGCCCTGAGATAGAAACGGAATATTACAATTTCGAAGCGCTGAATATACCGAAAAACCATCCTTCAAGGGAAACCTTTCATACGTTTTATATCGAGAATGGGGATCTCCTCAGGAGCCAGACCTCTACCAGCCAGATACGCGTTATGGAAAAAGAAAAGCCGCCGATACAGGTTATACACGCCGGGAAGGTTTACAGGCCGGACGCTGTTGACGCCAGCCATTCTTTTATGTTTTATCAGATAGAAGGATTTATGGTAGATAAAGGAATTCAATTTTCAGATCTTAAAGGCGTCCTGGAAAGATTCGCAAAAGAATATTTCGGAGACAATGTTAAGATGAGATTCAGGCCGCATTTTTTTCCTTTTACAGAGCCTTCCGCAGAAGTTGATATATCATGTTTTCTTTGCCAAGGCAAAGGCTGCAGGGTTTGCTCTTACAAAGGTTGGCTTGAGGTGCTTGGTTCAGGCATGATAAACCCAAGGGTTTTTGAATTTGTAAAGATAGACCCGTCTGTTTATACGGGCTTTGCGTTTGGTATGGGCGTGGACAGGCTTTGCATGTTGAAGTATGGCATTGACGATATACGTTTATTGTACGAAAACGACGTGAGATTTTTGAAACAATTTTAACCATAAAAACCTTTCCGTTCGCCGAACAGGGAGGTTGATGCGGTTTAAAATTTGGGAGGGCTTATGGAAAGATTCGGAAGATTTTTAGGCGCGTTTTTTGGGGCGTTTTTGTGCGTGGTACTGCTTATGGGCATTTATAGCATGGCGGAAGACATTACTCTTACGACTTATTATCCCGCACCTTACGGCGCATATAATGAAATGAGCGTGAGCCAGGCAGTGTCGACAAGCAATAATACCAGCGCATTGATTGTTTCATCCACAGATAACGATACTACCGCACCGGTAATTGCTGCGAGCTCTAGGCTGGATGGTATGCTTTTAAGTTCTAATGATATAACCAATGCGCATTATCTTTTAAGTATCAACTCAGGAGTTATAAGCAGATTTTACGTGAGAAATGACGGCAATGTGGGAATAAACAATAATCTCCCTGCCTATACTTTAGATGTTACCGGAGGAGTAAACGCTACAACTTATTCGGCAGGCACTATAGCCGGTCTTTCAGCTGTTAGTGAAACAACTTATACCGTAGGCGCTAGATTAACCCCTACAGGGAATGACGGGACAATTACAGTTCGAGGCGGGATTATAACAGCAGTTCAACCGGCAACTTAAGCCGGGCTGTAAATAACAATGGGGGTTTTATGCGAGTAAGTTTTGATTGGTTAAAAGATTTCATGGAGTCAAAAATAGAGGCTGGTAAAGCGCAGGGCTTTCTTACAATGGCCGGGCTTGAGATCACTTCTATTTCCGATATAGAAGGCGACCATGTCATGGAAATAGAGGTTACGCCTAACAGGCCTGATTGCCTCTCAGTCTTAGGCATTGCGAGAGAGCTTAGCGCAGCGTCCGGGATTCCTGTAAAGCTCCCTGATTCAGTTAAAAAGAATACCATGAAAAAAGGCGCATCCCATGGAGCTGTAAAGATAGAAATATTGGATAAAAGCGCCTGTACCCGCTATGTGGGCTGCGCTATGAAAAATGTTAAAGTCGGGCCTTCTCCTAAATGGCTGGTCCAGAGACTGAATGCCATGGGAGTACGGTCTGTAAATAATATTGTCGATATAACGAATTATGTGCTTTTTGAATTAGGCCAGCCTTTGCATGCATTCGACCTGGATAAGCTTGAACAGAAAAAAATTATCGTAAGGCGCGCCAAAAAAGGCGAAAGCATTGTAACCATTGACGGAATTACAAGGGCCCTGGACCCAAATATACTTGTTATAGCGGATGGCCTCAGGCCTGTCGCTGTCGCCGGCATTATGGGAGGCAAAGATACCGAGATAACGAACGCAACCAGGAATATCCTGATAGAAAGCGCTTGTTTTGACTCGGTGGTGGTAAGAAAAGCCTGCAGGCAGTTAGGATTGGCGTCAGAGTCAAGTTATAGATTTGAAAGAGGCGTTGACCAGGGCATGATATTCGCTTCCAGCGTAAGGGCTCAGGAACTGGTTAAAGAACTAGCGCTTGGAAGGATCTCAGGCAAAATAAGCGACGCAGGCGCCGGGATAGAAAAAGAAAAAGAAATAACGCTTTCCCTGGATGCAACAGCCAGGCTATTAGGTATAAACATCAGCCTGGAAAAAATAAAAGATATATTAAAAAAATTAAATCTTAACCCTGTTAAAAAGAAGGATAAGATATTTGTAACAGTTCCGTCTTACAGGACAGACCTTGTTAGAGACGTAGATTTAATAGAGGAGGTTGCCAGGCTTTACGGCTATGATAAGATTCCTTCCAGACTCCCTTCTTTTACGCCTCAGAAGACATACCAGCTTGAGAAGAAGACGGTTTCTATCGAGAACGAGATCAGAAAAGTCTTATGCGGCATTGGCCTGAATGAGATTATGACGTATTCATTGACCAGCAGGAATTCAATGGAGCATCTTGGCGTTTCGTTAGAAAATTTAGTAAGCCTTAAAAATCCAATGAGCTCCCAGCAGGAGATTATGAGGCCGAGCCTTTTGTCGGAAATGCTGGAGGTTTTAAACTGGAATCTGAACAGGAAAAATACCCTGCTTCAGCTTTTCGAGTTAAACAAAGTTTATATTATGAATAAATCGACCTGCCAAGCTGAAGAGACAATGCGCCTTTCCATAGGCGTTTGCGGAAATAAGCCCGGCAATTGGAAAGAGAAGCCAAGAGACCTGGATTTGTTCGACTTAAAAGGTATAATAGAGATCCTTATGGATTCTCTGGGAGTGCGAGGCTATAGGATTGAAAAAGCTGAGCATCCTTCTTTAAAAGAAAATATGGCCACATCTATAAATGTAAACGGTAAAGCCTGCGGCGTGTTCGGCGAAGTTAAAGAAGACGTGGCGAGAAGGTTTGATATAAAAAGAAAGGTTTATGTGGCGGAGATAGCCCTTGACGATATACTTGGCTGCGCAAATCTGAAAAAGACATTCGCGGCGCTGCCTAAATACCCGTCTATAAAAAGGGACATAGCGATTCTATTGGATGATACGATAAGCGCGTCAAGCATATACGATGTTATAAAAGAGGAAGCAAGAGAATTTGTGAAATCAGTAGATGTTTTTGACCTTTACAAAGGCCAGCAGATACAACAAGGCAAGAAAAGCCTGGCTTACACGATAGAATACCGCTCAGATGAAAGGACCCTCAACGATAAAGAGGTCAATGACACTCATAAAAAAGTGCAAGACGCGCTTACAAAAAGGCTGGGCGCGCAGATTAGATAGCGTATAGAAGAAGCTAAACGCTAGCCGCTAACGCCATTGATTTTTCTAGAATGTTGTGCTATACTTAAACCATCCCTACGATGTGCGTAGTGAAATGGAAGTTTTTGAGCCAACACAAAATACTGGGGAGCCTAACTTCAGATGCGGCTGTAAACCTTGACGTAGTTACAAGGGAACAATAAACACCTGAGAAGGCGCCTACGTGCTTAATGGGTTCAATTAAGCATCCTTTCACACGGCATATGTGGGGATTTTTTTTGAAACCCGGCCGGACGTTACCAAACAACTTGACATTGTGACAATGTAAGTTTTGTAAAGTTATTTCGACCCTTAATATGTCAGACCTTTTTGAATCCCAGAAAAAAATTGCGGAAAAAAAATATCCTTTAGCCGCCAGAATGCGGCCCAGGAATCTGAAAGAGTTTATGGGTCAGGAGCATCTCCTAGGAGAAGGGAAACTCTTAAAAAGAGCGATAGGCGCGGACAGGATTACTTCACTTGTCCTTTACGGCCCTCCCGGGACAGGGAAAACCACGCTCGCGCATGTAATAGCTAACGCCACCAAAGCTTATTTTCACGAGATAAACGCGGTGATTTCCAATGTACAAGAACTGAAAGACGCTATAAAGCAAGCTAAAGAACGGGAAAAAACTTCCGGCAAAAAAACAACCCTTTTTATAGACGAGATACACAGATTTAATAAAGCCCAGCAGGATGTTTTAATGCCTGATGTCGAGACCGGGAATCCCGTCTTAATAGGCGCTACGACTCATAACCCGTTCTTTTCATTGATAGCGCCTCTTGTATCCCGGTCTATTATTTTTGAACTGAAGAAATTATCCAAAGAAAACATAACTCAGATCCTGAAAGCCGGCCTTAAAGATAAAGAACGCGGACTCGGCAACATGGATATAAAAGCGGAAGAAAAAGCGCTGGATTTTTTAGCGGAGATTTGCGACGGGGACGCAAGGATAGCGCTCAATAGCCTGGAGGTAGGATCCCTGACGACAAAGCCCGACAAAAATGGCACCATAAATTTTACGATTCAGGTAGCGGAAGAATCCATACAGAAAAAAGCGGTTGGTTACGATAAAGACGAAGACGGCCATCATGATACTATTTCCGCGTTTATAAAGAGCATGCGCGGCTCGGATCCAGACGCTGCGCTATACTGGCTTGCGAAGATGCTTTATGCGGGGGAAGACCCCAGGTTTATCGCCCGTAGAATCGTAATATGCGCCAGCGAAGACGTGGGCAACGCTGATCCGCAGGCGCTGGTGGTGGCCAACGCGGCGTTCCAGATATCTGAATTTATCGGAATGCCCGAGGCGAGGATCCCGCTCGCTCAAGCAGTATGTTATATTGCCTGCGCGCCAAAGAGCAACGCGGCTTATCTCGGGATAGATAAAGCCATGAAAGACGTGGAAGAGTCCAGGACTCTGGAAGTCCCAAAACATTTAAAATCCGCCAGCTACCCGGGGGCGGAGAAATTAGGACATGGCGTAGGGTATAAATATAGCCATGATTATAAAGAGCATTACGTGGATCAGGAGTATATCCCCGAAAAAAGAGTATATTATGAACCAACAGACATCGGATACGAGAAAAAAATCAAAGAATACCTGGACAAACTACGCAAATAAACTTGACACTCTGACAATGTCAGTTTTGTAAAGTTTTTGGGGGGAGAGGGTGAATAAGAAGGCGGTGGCGTTACTTTCGGGCGGACTGGACAGCATGCTGGCTATTAAGCTGATGCTTGAGCAGGGCATAGAGGTGCACGCCTTAAATTTTTTAACCGTATTTTGCACTTGCACTTCCAAGGGCTGTACTCATCAGGCTACAAAAGTAGCGGAAGAGTTTAAAATCCCGATTAAAGTCATGAATATCACAAAAGAATATATGGAGGTAGTTAAAAATCCAAAATATCCCAGGGGCAGGAATATGAATCCGTGCATTGACTGCAGGATTTTTACTTTCAAGAAGGCAAAAGAGTTTATGGAAGAGATAGGGGCTTCTTTTGTGATAACCGGAGAGGTGATCGGCCAGAGGCCTATGTCTCAGAGAAAACAAGCTATAATGACGATAGAAAAAGAATCCGGGCTTAAAGGCCTTATCGTGAGGCCGTTATCCGCAAAAATTTTTGAGCCTACAGTGCCTGAAAAAGAAGGGATTGTAGACAGAAATAAGCTGTTGGATATCCAGGGCAGGAGGCGGAATCAGCAGATGGCGCTGGCAAAGGAATTCAATATAAACGATTACCCGTGCCCTGCGGGAGGGTGCCTTTTAACGGACAAAGGTTTTTCAGACAGGATAAAAGACCTTTTTAAATATGTGCCGGGGTACGATATTAACGACCTGCATCTTTTAAAAGTAGGAAGGCATTTCAGGATATCGGATAATTTAAAATTTATTGTAGGGAGAGACGATAAGGAAAACGAGAAATTAATGGGCTTGTCGAAAAAGGGCGACTTTATTTTCGACGTTCTGGACATTCCAAGCGCTATCGGACTTGCCAGAAGCAGCGAAACGAACCTCAGCTCTCCGCCAGAGGCGAATCCCGCGGGTTTAGCCCAAAAAGACATAGAAACAATGGCGTCAATATTGGCAAGATACTCGGATTCGGACGGGAAAGGCGTTACTATATTACATAAAGCGCTGCCTGTAGAAGATTGGCAAAAGATATGTGCTATTCCGGCCGACAAGGACTTCCTGGACGCCATTAGAATTTAATAATATGCACAATGAATTTAAGACAATCAATAGCGGTTCAGGAAAAAATAAGCCAGATCAACCTATCCCGAGTTATTGTTGTTTGGTAGTTACTCTCAGATGCATGATGAGATGCAAGATGTGTTATATTTGGGAAAATAGCCAGCCCTGTTCCGATGAGCTGACGATTCAAGAATGGAAAAAAGTTGTAAAATCTCTGGATGGCTTGTTGGATAAAAAGCATGATATTATTTTATCCGGCGGAGAGCCTTTTTTAAAAAAAGATATTTTAGATTTAGTTTATTTCAGCTCCCAAGCCGGATACCGAGTTTCCTTGGATACAAACGCCTATCTTATTGATCAGGAATTAGCTAAGACAATCGGGGATTCCGGCCTGTGGCGGATTTGCATATCTTTGGATAGCCTGGATGAAAATACTCATGATTTCCTAAGAGGAAGCAAGGGGTCTTTTAATCGTGTAATGAAAGCCATTGAATATTTGCACAAGTGGGCTCCCGGGGTGGGCATTAATATCCAAACGGTGATTATGGAAAAAAATTTAAATGAGCTTACCCAGCTTGCTGAGTGGGTGGGTGGAGACCCGCGATTGGATTATATTTATTTCCAAACAGCAGTGCGCCCTTTTGGCGCGCCTGCGTCTGAGCAATGGTTTAAAGACCCTCGATATAATTTTTTATGGCCTCAGGATATAAAACGGGTTGAAACGGTTATAAATGGGTTGATGCAGTTAAAGCATGCAAATTCAAAAATCGTAAATTCAGCTTCACAATTCAAGGCCCAGCTGGCTTATTTGAAAAATCCTCTCCATTTCGTCCAGGAACAGGATTGTACTATCGGTAATCGCGATATCAATGTAAACCCGCAGGGAGACGTGTATTTGTGTTTTTCTAAGGAACCCATAGGTAATGTTAGAACGAGTAATTTGGAAACGATCTGGCATTCAGATCAGGCAGCCAAGGTAAGAGAGGTAATAAGAGGGTGTAAAGACCCTTGTCATTTTTTTCTTAATTGCTCATTTGTTTAAAATTTAAACCATGCCGGATAAGCCAGACATTTTTTCAAAATCCAAAAACAATAATTTGACGGTTAGAAAACCCGCGTTCTGTTGTATTGGCATTTCCAGAAAATGCGTCTTGAGATGTAAAATGTGTTCTATCTGGAAAAGCGATGATAACAAAACGCCCGAGGAGCCTGCGCTTGAAGAATGGTATTGTTTTATTGATCAACTGGGAGAGCTGACCAATAACGCCGTTGTCATAAATCTTGCCGGAGGAGAGCCGTTGTTTGATGAGAGGAATTTAAAGCTAGTTAGTTTTAGCGTTGGGAGAGGCCTGTTTACCTCAATGCCTACCAATGGTTTTCTTGTAGATAGCAAAATGGCTCATAAGATATCAGAAAGTCGTTTGAATGAAATAGAGATATCTTTGGACGGCATCAATAAAGATACGCATGATTTTTTAAGAGGAGTAGAAGGTTGTTATGAGAAGGCGATGCAGGCAATTGATTATCTGGATAGATGCCGTGGCAACTTAAAAATAGCGATTATAGCGATTATCATGGAAAAAAACTTAGATGAAATTACCAGGTTGGCAGAATTTGTCAATAAGGACAAAAGAATAGAAACGATTATTTTCCAGGCGGTAGCCCAGCCTTTTAATACGCCCTTAGATTACGAATGGTATAAAAAAAGCGCGCATAACTTTCTTTGGCCTCAGGATTTAAAGAAGACTTGTTCGGTAATGGACGAGCTGATCAGGCTGAAAAAAACAGGGTATAAGATATCAAACCCGGTTTCTCAATTACAGGTTTTTAAGAGATATTTCGCGGATCCGACAGATTTTATTAAGTCAACCAGTTGTAATATAGACTTTTATATGAATATAAACGAATTTGGAGATGTATATATGTGTACGCGTAAGAGCGCCATCGGGAATATAAGAAAAGACAGCTTGAAAGATATATGGTATGGCCAGGCCGCCAAGAAGATAAGGGAAGAGATAAGAAATTGCGAAGTAAATTGCCATCACTTGCTGAATTGCTGTTATGAAGAAGAGCCCGGCCCGGTCACTCCTGCCGCTTAAGCCGGCCTCCTATCCAAGCAATATTTTCCTTGCCATTCTAACCCATTGCATATATAATTATACACACTGCTTTTAGGGATTAATTCCTTATAAGTCACCCATATTACTATGAAAAACACAGCTACTATTATTCTTGCCGCTGGAGAAGGCACAAGGATGAGATCTTCTTTGCCTAAAGTCTTGCATAATATATGTGGCAAGCCAATGCTGGAGTATCTTATTGATAATGTCAATTCTATCGGCATAAAGAAGGTTATTGTCATTGTCGGCCACAAGGCTGAGCTTGTGAAGAAACAAATAGGCGGCATAAAATGTATAATCCAGGATGAGCTTCTTGGAACAGGCGACGCTGTTTCAAAAGCAAGAAGCGCTCTTTTAAAAGACAACAAGATAGACAATGTCCTGATATTATACGGGGATACGCCTTTATTAAGCCAGGATATTATAAGAAAGATCGTAGAAACACATACCTCCAGTGGCGCAGGCGCCACCATTCTTACGGCGCAGCTCAAAAATCCCACTGGTTACGGGAGAGTGATTCGTTCATCAGGTAAGAAGGTTGTAAAAATAGTTGAAGAGCTGGACGCGTCTATTTATGAAAAGGTCACGGAAGAGATAAATGTAGGGGTTTATTGTTTCAGCAAAAAGGCGCTTTTTGACAGCCTCGAAAAGATAAAACCAAACAACAGGAAAGAAGAGTACTATCTTACGGATACAATAGAAGTGCTGACAAAGGCTAATATACTGGTAGAATCAGTAACTACAAACGACGCTGAGGAATTTCTGGGCGTTAATACAAGGGTTGAGCTGGGCAAGGCGGAATTAGTGATGAGAAAAAGGATATTGAACAAGATTATGGACGGAGGCGTGACAATTATTGACCCTGATAACACTTACATAGAACACGGGGTAGAGATAAAAGAAGACACCGTCATATATCCATATACATTTATAGAAAACAATGTTAAAATAGGCTCCAATTGCAGTGTTGGGCCTTTTGCAAGATTAAGGCCAGGGACTGTCATAGGAGATAAGGTTGGGATAGGCAATTTTGTAGAAATAGTGCGTTCTTGCGTCGGCCGGGAGACAAAAATAAGGCATCAGTGCTATATAGGCGACACTATAATAGGCAAGAATGTTAATATAGGCGCAGGAACTATCGTTGCTAACTATGATGGCAAGGAAAAACATAAGACTGTCATAGAAGACAACGCGTTTATAGGCACCGGGACTATTCTTATAGCTCCTGTAAAGATAGGCAAAGGCGCGGTTACAGGCGCGGGGAGCGTTGTCACCAGGAATAAAGATGTTCCAGCAGGTAAAACAGTTATCGGGATACCTGCAAAACTGTTGGATAAGGCTAAAAAACAACCTTAAAATTCACACAACTTTACAAAACTGACATTGTCAGAGTGTCAAGTTTACGGGAGAGGTTATGAAAATAATTGCGGGGAATGCAAATCCTAAGTTAGCGCAGGAAATATGTAAGTATTTGGATATGCCTATGGGAGACGCTCTTGTTACAACGTTTAGCGAAGGCGAGATACGCGTAAAGATAAATGAAAACGTACGCGGCAAGGACGTTTTCATAGTCCAGCCAACGTGCCCTCCCGTGAATAACAATCTCATGGAGCTTTTGGTCATAATAGACGCGCTCAAAAGGGCGTCCGCAAAAAGGATTACAGCAGTGCTGCCTTATTTCGGTTACGCCAGGCAGGATAGGAAAGACCAGCCCAGAGTTCCAATAACAGCGAAGCTTGTGGCAAATCTTATTACTACATCAGGTGCGGACAGGATCCTGACAGTGGACCTGCACGCGGGCCAGATCCAGGGATTTTTTGACATACCCATGGACCATCTGTATGCGGTAAATGTTTTTGTAAATCATATAAAAAAGATAAAGCTGAAAAATATAGTAATAGTTTCTCCGGACGTAGGCGGGATAAAAACAGCGAGAGCTTACGCCAAGAAATTCGAGGCTCCTCTTGCTATAGTGGATAAACGCAGGATCAGCGAGGATGCTACGGAGGCTATGAATATACTCGGCGATATAAAAGGCAAGAATGTGATAATAGTTGACGACTTGGTTTCTACGGCGTCGTCTCTTGTAGAAGCGGCCTTGGCTTTAAAAAAACAAGGCGCAAAAGAAATATACGCCGCTATTACGCACCCTGTTCTTTCAGGGCCCGCGATAAAGCGCATAAGCGGCTCCTGTATAAAAAAATTATTTGTAACGAATACCATACCTGTGGAGAACGGGAAAAAGCATAAAAAGATAGAGGTCTTGTCAATAGCGCCTCTTTTAGCGGAAGCGATAACAAGGATTCACAACGAGGAGTCCGTGAGCTGTTTGTTTAATTAACAATCATAAGGCTGAGATTGAGGCTAAGGTTAAAACATCCTCAGCCTCAACCAACGGTACGTTTCAGAAAGGGTGATTAAAATGGATTTCGTAGAATTAAAAGCAAGTCTAAGAGAAGAAAAGGGAAAAGAGCTGAATAAAAAATTAAGGAATACAGGCTTGGTGCCAGGCGTGGTTTACAGGAAAGGCGAGGAGACGGTGTCTTTAAAAGTAGACTCCAGGAGCCTTTCCAAGGCCCTGCACACAGATGCCGGGGAGAATGTTATCATAAAACTTTTTATCGAAGGCGATAAAAAGAAAAAAGAAAGAATTGTTGTAATAAAAGAGTTGCAGAAAGACCCTGTTAAGGACAAGCTCGTGCATGTGGACTTGAACGAGATATCTCTTACGGAAACATTGAAAGTAAAAGTTCCTATCACGTCAAAAGGCGACGCAATCGGCGTAAAACAGGAAGGCGGGGTGCTGCAGCATATTATGTGGGAAGCTGATGTAGAGTGCCTGCCTACCAATATACCCGACAAGATAGAAGTAGATGTTACAAACCTCAAGATAGGCGGGACATTGAGCATAAAAGACATATTGCCTCCGGAGGGAGTAAAGATTCTGGGAGACCCCGAGAGCATAGTGTTCAGCGTTGATCATGTAAAGACAATTGAAGAAGCCGCCGCAGTGCCTGCGGAAGGCGAAGCGTTAGAGCCTGAGCTTATCAGAGAGAAGAAAGAAAAAGAAGAGGCTGAAGAAGAGGAAAAATCTGAAGCGCCGAAGGCAGAGAAAAAAGAAGAAAAGAAATAATAGAAGGCTAAGATTCATGAAATTAATTGTAGGGCTTGGCAATCCTGGCGCAAAATACGCTCTTACGCGCCACAATACGGGATTTTTGGTTTTAGAAAATTTTGCCAGAACCAATAATATAAAATTTAAAATAAACAGGCGTTTTAACGCTCTTGTGGGAGAAGGGGTTGTAGGCGGAGAAAAAGCCTTTCTGGCGATGCCTCAGACATTTATGAATCTTTCAGGCAATTCAGTAAGGCCTATCTTAAATTGGCTGAAGATAGAAACCGACAACATGTTTGTGGTAGTGGATGACATTGCTTTGCCTTTTGGCGCGATAAGGATAAAGCCCAAAGGTTCAAGCGGAGGCCATAACGGATTAAATTCTATAATAGATTCTATCAGCACGCATGAGTTTCCAAGGATGAGGCTGGGAATTTTGGGCAGAAAGAGTGTAAAGGATCTTTCAAATTACGTGCTTGATAAATTTACAAAAGCCGAACAAAAAAGCCTTCCGGAGACGCTGGATAGCGCTTCACAGGCTTGCGAATGCTGGGTAGGTCAAGGCGTTAACGTTGCAATGAATAAGTTTAACAGATGAAGGTTCTTCGTCTCGCCCGCCACCGCTTTGCGGTGGCGAGGCGGACTCGGGATCAGATTTTGTTTCACAAAATTTGGGAGGGCAGGATGAGACAGTACGAAGCAATAATTATTTTAAAACCAGAATTGGACAAAGCGGGAATCGACAAAATTTTAGGCCATATACAGGAGCTTATCGCGAAACATAAAGGCGCTGCAACCGAGACAAAAGAGCTTGGGAAAAACAGGTTAGCGTATCCTGTAAAGAAAAGCAAAGAAGGCATCTATTACCGGATAAATTTCAGCATAGCGCCTGAAGCCATAGATATTATAAAGAAAAACCTTGTTCTTAATGAGCTTATACTGCGCATAATGATAGTAGAGATATAGAAAAATAGAAGGGTCCCTCGTCTCGCCCGCCACCGCAAAGCGGTGGCGAGGCGGACTCGGGATCAGATTTTGATTCGCAAAATTTGGGAGGAAAGAAAATGGCAAGTCTTAACAAGGTACTTATGATAGGTAATCTTACAAGAGACCCGGAGCTTCGTTATGTTCCAAGCGGCGCGCCTGTTGCGACTTTTGGGCTAGCTGCCAATAGAACATTTGTAACGCAGCATGGAGAGAAAAAAGACGAGGTGTGCTTTGTGAGGGTGGTTGTGTTTGGTAAGCAGGCCGAAAGCTGCAGCCAGTATCTGACAAAGGGCAGGCCCGTGTTCGTGGAAGGCAGGCTACAATATCGCGCATGGGAACAGGATGGCCAGAAAAGAAATAGCTTGGATATTGTGGCTGAAAGGGTCCAGTTTTTAGGGGCTCCTCCAGGCGGGAAGCAACCCGCAGGTACGGAAGAAATACAGGAAGCGCATAAAGAAACGTTCACAGAAGAGACGCCGGCTGATAATATTAAGCCTGAAGAAGAAGCGCCGTTTTAAAATCGTCGTTCGTGACGAACGACAAACATAGCGATAAGGAGAAGATAAAATGCCAAGACGATCGGATGAAAAAACAAGGAAGCCAAAAACAAAAACCAAGAAGTTTGATTCAAAAGAAAAATTTTTCAGGAAAAAATCATGCAGATTCTGCCTGGATAAAACAGAGTTCATAGATTACAAGGACTCCATGAGGCTGAAAAGATTTATTACTGAGAAAGGCAAGATAATGCCGAACAGGTTGACCGGCAATTGCGCGAAGCACCAGAGAAAGATAGCAACCGCAATAAAAAGGGCAAGGCATATAGCAATACTGCCATATGTAGGAGAATAACGCGCATCGCGATAAAGGAGAGTTATGAAGGTTATATTGATAGAAGACGTGAAAAACGTGGGCTCAATGGGGGATATAATAGATATAAAAGACGGTTTTGCCAGGAATTTTTTATTTCCGAAAAATCTGGCCAAAACAGCCGTCGGCTCTAATTTAAAAATCATAGACAGCATTAAAAAGAAAAAGCTGGTTGTCGCGGCGAAAGAGAAAAAAGAAGCTGAAGAGATTGTGGCGAAACTGGCCGCTCTTTCCTGTACCATATCGATGGA
>Ga0247841_10000455_pt1 | contig 105482 bp, 102 predicted proteins | sample LaCruzMarch2015__2_FD_192410 | JGI IMG/M metagenome (GOLD analysis project Ga0247841, IMG submission 192410) | Freshwater microbial communities from meromictic Lake La Cruz, Castile-La Mancha, Spain - LaCruzMarch2015_18m | ecosystem: Environmental > Aquatic > Freshwater > Lake | place: Spain... | reverse complement strand
CTTCTTGCAGTAGCATATACCTTGAATCGTATTTATTCATTGTTTTTAAGCTAAAATATGACCTTTTAGCTTAATTCTTTTTCCAAAAGTGTAAACCCCTTTGCTGCAATGTTAACAATGCTTGACTTTCCGCATACAAAAAACGCCCTCCTAGGGCGTTTTTTGTGTATAAAAATGTCTATAATTTTTATCGTTTTGCCCACTGCGGAGCTTTGCGGGCTTTTTTGAGTCCAGGTTTTTTACGTTCCACCTTTCTTGAATCGCGGGTCATGAGTCCTAAATTTTTGAGTGTCTTCTTCAGTGTTTCGTCATATTTCACCAATGCTCTGGCAACTCCCAATCTGGCTGCTTCAACTTGCCCCGTCACTCCCCCTCCTCTGACAACAACTGTCATACGCACCCTTCCTTGCATTCCGACAGTTTTAAGCGGAGTCAGAAAATTATTCTGAAGAGAAACAGTGGGAAAATATTCTTTAAATTTCTTTCCATTTATAATTAAATCATCATCAGTTGCTTTATTGTCCTCAAAAAGGCGCACTTGCGCAACGGCAGTTTTTCTTCGTCCGACAGCATAGAAATATTTTTCATCAGTCTTTTTTGTGGTTTTTTCGATTTTTTCTGCTTTTATTGCTTTTTCGATTTTTATTTCTTTCGCGATTTTCTCTGGTTTTACTTTTTTCTCAGCTTTAATTTTAGCTATTTTGACTACAGCTTTTTTTACTATTGGTTTTTTTACAACCTTCTCGGTTTTAACTTTTTTCACTGCCATATTGTATATAATTCAAAATTTAAATCTCAAAATGGAAAATTATGGAGTCACTTCGTGACGATTTTTAAATAATCATGAGCAAAGCGAATACCTAAATTTTGATTTTTGACTTTTGATTTTTTAATTTATTATTCGTGTATTATTTCAATGTTCTTATGATTATGTTCCGCACCAGTATATATATGCAATCTGAGCATCATCTTATCTCTAAGTTTATTTTTGGGAAGCATTCCATATACCGCGCTTTTGATAACTTTTCTGGAATCCTTTTTCAATAAATCTTTCAGGGTAATTGATGAAATCCCGCCTGGATATCCGCTGAAATGATGATAAATCTTTCCTTCAAGCTTATTGCCGGTAACGCGTATTTTGTCGGCATTGATAACAATGATAATATCGCCTCCGTCTATATTCGGAGTATAATCAACTTTGTTCCTACCATCAATTATCTTAGCAATTTCAGTTGCTAAGCGTCCGAGTATTTTTCCTTGAGCATCAAAAAGATGTGTTTGTCGTTTATTCATATTGGCATTTTATACAAATTCAATTACCGCCATTTTGGCTCCGTCACTTTTTCTTTGCATCAGCTTGATGATGCGGGTATGTCCGCTAGAACGTCCTGTAAACTTTTTGGCAAAATCTCCGGACAGTTTTTTCACGGCCATTAGCGGAAGCTCTTTTCTTAATTCCCTTATAATTGCAACTTTTCTTGTTTCATCAAGCGACATTTTTTTCACTTTGGTAATAATCTTGTCTAACATCGGCTTGATTTCTTTTGCTTTTGCCTCAGTTGTAGTAATTTTTTCTTTCATAATCAAACTGCCCAACAACGTCTTAAAAAGCGCCGTTCGCAGTTTTCTAACTCTGCTGAATTTTCTTCCCTTAACCAAATGTTTCATAATAATTCAAAATTTAAATTTCAAAATGGAAAATTATGGAGTCACTTCGTGACGATTTTTAAATAATCATGAGCAAAGCGAATTCCTAAATTTTGATTTTTGATTTTTGATTTTTTAATTATCTACTGCTTGAGTGTTAGTCCAAATTCTCCAATTGCTTTCTTAATTTCTTTAATTCCCTTATCCCCCATGCCTTCTAAGGCACGCAGGTCTTCTTCGCTATTCTTTACAATATCTTTGACTTTTACGATTTTTCCGGCCTCAAGAACATTCAGCGTCCGAGTTGAAAGATTTTTTAAATCAATAACTTTTGTTTTCAGCGGATCAGCGCTTTCTTCGTCTGCTGGAGTTTCTTGAATAAGTTCAGCTTCAACAACCTCGGATTCTTTCGTCTCTTCAATTACTTCGACTCCTCCAAGAACCGAGAATTGCTCGACTAGGATAGCGACGGCTTTTTTAAATGCTTCTTCGGGAGTGATGCTGCCATCAGTTACAATTTCAAGAGTAATTTTATTATAATCAGTTCTTTTCCCGACACGCATATTTTCCACTTCATAATTTACCCGCTGAATCGGAGTATACACTGCATCTATTGCAATAACTCCAATTTCTTTTTCGGGTCTATATTGCTGGTCGATAGGCACGTATCCCAAGCCGGTTGAAATTTCCAGTTCCATCTCAATTTCAGTCTTTTTGTCAGTAACAGTAGCAATAATTTGATCTTTATTGACTACTTCTACGCTTGAAGAACATTTGATTTCCTTTGCTGTTATTTTTCCTTCGCCCTTGAATTTAAGACTGACCTTAACTGGCTCATCGCTATGCATCTTAAATCTTATTTTTTTAAGATTCAAAATAATCTGCACCGCATCCTCCATTACGCCATCAAGCGTCGAGAATTCGTGAGAAATCCCTTTTATTTTTACCGATGTTATCGCCGCACCTTTTAGTGAAGCCAGGAGAACGCGTCTTAGCGCGTTTCCAAGGGTCATACCATAACCCGGATAACATCCCATAATTTCAAATTTGCCGCTTTTTTCGTCAATAGGAGTATATTTCGGCTTTTGAGGAAGTGACACTGTCTGCATATCCTCTTTGTAACGGATGCTTTGTGGTATATGCCCCAAAACATTCATTATTAATTAAAAAAGTTAATTAAAAACAAAAAATATTATTAACGTGAATATGATTCGACAACCATTTGCGGATCAACGTGGATTCCAACATCTTCCCGGGTTATCGATGCGATAACTTTCCCTTCCATTTTTGACTGATCAAATTGTATCCAGCGAGGAAAATTTTTCTTATTGTTCAATGACTGTATTTGATTTTTAAAATAGGCATTGTCTTTTTTTGATTCTTTTATACTGACTACGTCCCCGATTTTGACGCGATATGATGGAATCGTATTCTTTTTGCCATTAACCAGGAATGCTCCGTGAGTGACGAGCTGTCTAGCTTGTATCGGAGAATTTGCAAAGCCCATTTTGCGAACTACATTATCTAATCTCATTTCAAGACGTTCCATAAGAAGATCGCCGGTAACACCGGGCTTGTTTTCGATTTCTTCGTAATGCTTCCTGAATTGCTTTTCAAGCACGCCATACATACGCTTGATGCGCTGTTTCATGGCAAGCTGTTTTCCGTATTCGCTCAAACCTCTGGACATACTCTTGCCGTGGACGCCTGGAGCATACGGACGGCGAGCAATGGCGCATTTCGCGCTATCACACCTTTCGCCTTTCAAAAAAAGCTTTTCTGCTGCTCTGCGGCATCTTTTACATTTTGATCCCAATAAATCTCGAGCCATAATTATAATACTGTTCTAATTGTTATATTTGTTCTACTTGTTTTAATTGTTTTCTGTTCATGCAGAACATTTATATCATTTAGAACATTAGAACGTTTTATCCTATACCCTTCTTGGTTTCTTCGGCCGGCATCCGTTGTGAGGAATCGGCGTTACATCTTTGATTGCAGTAAGCTCAAACCCTCGATTTGCCAAAGATCGTATCGATGATTCGCGTCCGCTTCCTACTCCTTTAACAAAAACTTCCAATTCTTGAATTCCATATTTTTTTACTTTTTCAGCAACATCTTGCACAACTTGTGTTGCCGCATAGGGAGTTGCTTTTTTAGCACCCTTGAAGCCTAGCAACCCGGAACTTGACCATCCGAGCATTGCGCCGTTCATATCTGAAATCATTACCATGGTGTTGTTGTAGGTGCATTTGATATGCGCTTGCCCCTTGCTGATTTGTCGTTTGATTTTCTTTTTCTTCTTTTTGGCTTCAGCTTCCGAAAGTTCTTCTGTCTTTTTATTCTTGCCCTCAATAATCTCTTCGGTCTGAGGAGTTTCTTCTTTGATTTCTTCGGTTGTTTTGACCTGTCGCTCGCGAGCGACGGGTTTGATTTCTTCTGCCATAATATAAATTAATTCAAAATGTAAATCTCAAAATGTAAAATTATTGTGTTGCTTCGCAATTTTATTTAAAAAAATATAAGCGAAGCGAATTCCTAAATTTTGATTTTTGATTTTTGATTTTTAAATTTCCTATGTCTTAGATTCTGTTCTTCGTCCGCTTCCCATAGTTCTTCGGACATTTCCCCGGACTGTTCTGCTGTTAGTTTTTGTCCGCTGACCTCTCACGGGTAATCCGCGCGTATGTCTGGCTCCGCGATAACTGCCAATTTCTTTTAATCTTTTGACGTTCGTCTTAACCTCATGTTTTAATTCGCCCTCAACTTTGTATTTTTTTTCTATTTCTTCACGAAGCTTGTTCGCATCTTCACTAGACAATTGTTTTGTCCTGGTTTTTGCATCAATATTAAGAAGCTTCAAAATTTTTCGGCTAGTTGAAGGTCCTATGCCATAAACATATGTCAGAGCAACTTCTATTATTTTTTCATCAGGAAGATTTATTCCGGCTATACGTACCATAAAATCAGGTTTTAGCTTTTTAGCTTTTTAGCTTTTTAGAAAAATTATTGCATCATTCCTAAGAAGCTAACAAGCTAACGCCTAATAAGCTTGTTATATTATCCTTGCCGCTGTTTGTGTTTTGGTGTAGTGCAAATGACGTAGACTTTTCCTCTACGTTTCACGATTTTGCATTTAGCGCATATTTTTTTGACTGATGCCCGTACTTTCATTTTTCGCAAATTGTCGCTAATGTTTAAAACAAATTAATTCGAATACATTTGTTCAGGCATTCGCGATTGTTAGCATTTATCTACATCCTTTGTATTATTCTCCCCTTTGTCAAATCATAGGGGCTCATTTCCATTAAGACCCGGTCTCCGGGAAGCAACCGTATGTAATTTACCCTCATCCTTCCGGAAATATGCGCGAGTACTTCATGGCCATTGTCCAAGCGCACCTTAAATGTGGTGCTGGGCAATGTCTCTACAACGACACCTTCGAGCTTGATAAGCTCCTTTTCTTGTTTTGACGCCATATTTTGCGTTACTTTACAACATAAAAATAGAGGGGATTACTTCCAGAAAACTATCCTCATTCGTGAAAATTCAAATAGTAAAAAACCTCTACCTGGATAAGCTATTAAGTTTTTCTAAAAACGTATAGCAATCTTAACAACATATTGAATTCCTGTCAACTGCAGAACCGTCCCTGAGCCTTTGGTTATTGGTCTGTAGACTATTTTTTGCTTTAAATAAGGGGTTATTGCCCGTTTGTATCAATTTCAATATCCACTCTTTGTGAATATTGCGGTATGCGCGAAATAAATGACGGCTGAAATTCAACATTTGCATTTTTTATTGCTGAATATTTTTTCAAAATATCTCCGAGCTGATCGGCATTTTTTCCAAGCACTTCTTTTTTAATTTGTTCAGTATTAATATTTGGTGTAATTTTCACTTCTCCAAGGACTTTCAAATTAATCGCGGTATTATCAAAATCTCCTTCAATATTTCCGTATTCTATTTTCGATATTTCTTCACTTGAATCCTGAGGCTGCTGCTGCCCGGCTAGCGATTGTTGCATTATTTTCTTTATATCATTTTCGGAAAAAACAAGCGCGCGTACCGATGCCTGCGCAGTATAGTTGAATGAACTGACCATATCTCCGATTTTTACGGCAGATGATGATTTTGTAATTGTTATTTTTTCAGCCTGGGGCAAGGCGATTTCGCCCGCTTGGAGCTCGCTTGAAATAACGCTGTTAATTTTGTCCTTGAGAGCAGCTTCCGTTTTTGCTTTTGCGCTATCAATATCTTGCTGGCTTACTATCGCTGGTCCGCTACCGCCATCGGAAGAACCGCCCGTCATCGAAGCGGATGATTTTGCGTAAAATTTGTCGAATTTCTGTCCGCCGGAAAATCCAGGAATTGTAAATCTGGTCGAATCAATGTTGTATTCATCGCCTGCTTGATCGGCAATAATTTCAGCTTCAATCGCGCCTGGTTGTAATGATCCGCCTACCGTGATAGTGCCGGGGACAACTGTATTTTTCACAAGACGGAATATTTTTCCATCCGATGATTCCAGTCTTGTTGTAGCAACAAGCGCTTGTGATGATGAACTATATTCATTATATATAACAACACTGCCATGCGCTTTTTTGCCAGAAGCCGTACTTTTTCCTGTAACATCATATGGCAAGGTTATATCTTGCACTTGATCAATCGCGCGGATTTGGATACTCGCGGCATCTGTCTGCACAGAACTTGAACCATGGATGTTTGTGTCAATTTTACTTTTTGAAATATTGGGAATAATAATTATTTTTGCGCTAGGAACAAGCAAGTATGCCGCAACACCCAGGAGCACCAGCAAACAAAGCAGCATGAATCCAAAAAATATTTTTTTAGATTTTCCTCCGAGTTTTTTAGCGGGCTGTACGGGTGGTTTATTTTGTTCGCGCGATGAAGAAGAAAACATTCTTTCCAGAGTTTTTTCTTTACGAGAATCAATTTTTCCTATTTCAGGGTTTTTTCTTCGAAAGATATCGTAATTAATTTCCGCTGGAGATTTACGTGCCACGCTTTGAGGTTGAAATTTTTTATAGGCCAGCGGCATTTCCTGACGCAGAGGGCTGCTAGTTTCTGTTTTTTTCGTATTTTTTCTGGAATTAGAAATAAAATTGGTTGAATTTATCGGTATTTTTCTTGGCGCAGACTTCACGACTCTTGGATTTTTTTCTTTTATTTGAGGTTCCAGGGACACATCATAAAAGCTATTGGAGCCTATATTGTTCAGACGGGCTTGTTTGTCCTGGCTGATTTTTGCGTCCATTTTATTTTTTGCAGAAACTGATTCGTCATATTCATAATCGTCTCCTTCCGCATCTCCTGAATATACATCGGAAACCGGTTCAAGCCCTTCTAGTGTAAAGCGGACAGTTATTCCCGACCGCTGCGCCATTGAGGTCCCGGCTTCATCTTGCGTCACAAGAATAACGTGCTTGCCAGACTTGTCTGCTTCACGTTTCAGTAGTTTTAAATTCACGACACTTTGCATGAAAATAGCCCTTTGGGGAACAACAAAATAGTTATCCTTTGCCATGGATTTATTCAGCCGGTCAATTACGGATGAAATCTCTTCATTAATATCTATATAAAATGTCTGATGCATATTCGCAAATTGTCGCTAATGTTTAAACAAATTAATTCGAATACATTTGTTTAGGCATTCGCGATTATTAGTATTTTATTAGTCCTGCATCGCATACAAAATTCTTCTTAATATTCCTGCCATTATTTTTTCTTCTCCTGTCATGTCCAATACTAAATTCGCCAATCCCATAGGTGTTACATCTTGAGGATTTTTCAATTCATTTGTCATGTCTTTTACACGCGCAACATCACGCGGTTGTAGATAGTTGATAGTGGGGGCTTTTGCAAACGGCAAATTACGCACCCAATCGGAAGAAGACAGCGCCTTTTTAACACCAGGAAGCCCGGACCCCCCTCCGCACAATAATATTTTAGAAGGCAAAACATCACTGCCCGCAAATTCGGCGAGTGAAAGTTCTACACCGCTAAGCCAGACCGCGCAATCGTTTTGTAAAATCTGTTCTATCTTGGAACTGACATCATTACCGAGTTTTCCTTCGGCATATTTTATTTTTAATTCTTCCGCTTCATCAAAATCTATTCTGAGTTCTTGGGCTAACTTTTTTGTGAACGCTCGTCCTCCGAATGCAAACATTTTTGTTCCTTCCAGACCACCGCTGCGCACAACCGCGATATCGGTCGTTCCGCCTCCAACGTCGATAAATATAGCATTGAAATCTAAAGCATCGTCGTAATCGACACTGCGCGCAACCGCATAGGGTTCTGCAGCAATACTTAATAAATTCATATGCAGTTCATCTGCGATAGTCTGCAACGCTCCCAGGTGGATCATTGGAGCATAAGCATTGAAAATACTCACGGAAACATCCTTGCCCTGAAATCCGATAGGATTGGTTACTTGATATCCATCAATGCGCACATCAACAATTGCGGCATTGATGAGTTTCACTTCTATATCCTGTCCCGTTTCCCATGAAATTTGTTCTCGAATGCGTTCATAAGCTTTTGTTTGGACTTTTTGAATTATATTTTTCAATTCGGAAAAATCAATGCGCGAATCTGGATTACCACGTTCATAATGAACAGTTGTTGTTGTTCCTTTTACCAGCTCTCCAGCAATGCCTACAATCGCTTTTTTTACTTTTTTAATTTTGGCATTTTTAAGCGCCTTACTGATGGTAATTTGGCATGTTTCTATTGCGCCGGAAATGTCGGAAACAGCGCCGCTTTGCATATTTCCCCTTTTTTGTCTTTCCCTCCCTACGCCAACAATCACCGCTGTTTTTTCTTGTTCATCAATCCGAAAAACAAGCGCTTTGGCAACCTCGGTGCCGACATCAAGCGCCAGATAATATCCCGAGCTGTTTTTGGAAAATAATCTGGAAAAAATTGACATAACTTATAAATTCAGATTTCAAATACTTTCACTTTTTATATTGTCTGCCATAGAAACAATCCCCTTCTCGTCCAGCAACCCCTTCTGTCCTCCATATTCCCTTATGCTGTTTGAGCTATTTGCAATCCCCCATTGTAAAGCAGTGGCAAGATTTTTTCCCTTGACGCGCGCGGCTATAAAACCGCTTGTAAAGGCATCGCCTGCTCCAGTGCTATCAACAGTGTCTTCATGCGTCAAAGCCGGCACATATAATAATTCGACTCCATCAAGTCCCCATGCGCCACGTATTCCATCAGTAAGAGCGACGGCTTTCGCGCCTAGGTTTTTTAATTCTGTTATCAGATATTTTTCATCGTTTATCGAATCGTTATTTTTTTCTTCGCGCGCTGCAGACACTATTTCAATTGCCTCATCCTTATTGACAATAAACAAATCGCATGCAGCAATTGTTTCGATTATTTTTTGGACATCGTCATGGATTGTTTTTTGACGGGGATTAAATGCTATTTTTATATCCTTCTGTTTGGAAAAAGAAATTATCTTGTCAACATTTTCTTGCCATTCACCGCTTAAGTCGCCGATAAATATCCATTCTGGGACATTGATTTTTTGCGGATTAAATACCAGCCTCTGATTTGCGGTTTGATTTGAAAAAATTATTCTGTCTGCGCTGCGTTTATCCACGATGATTGCGGATAGGTCGCTCGCATAACCTTTTTCCAAAACCACATCGTCAATTGCGACATTGATATTTTTCAGTTCCTGGCATATCCAATTTCCGATAGCATCACCTCCTACTGTTGTGTAACACGCAACTTCTTCTCCTAATTTTGCCAGCCCCGCTGCGACGTTGATACTACAGCCACCCAGAGTTTCGTAGCGTTGAACAATATGATATTTTGCGCCAAGTTCAAATGCGATTTTTTTCTGCGACAAAATATCTTCAGGCGTATCAATAATTACGCCCTCATCGGTTGGGAAAAAAATATCTTGGGAAACCGAACCGATTGTTAAAATTTTTGACATAATATTTTTTATTAGACGGCTGTAATAAAAACTATTTAATTTCTTCTTCTATTTTCATCAGCCTATTGTATTTACAAAGCCGCTCCCCCCGCGAAAGCGATCCTGATTTTATAAACTCAGCCGCAGTCCCAACCGCAAGGTCGGCAATAAAATCATCCGTAGTCTCACCGCTCCGATGCGAAATCATCACTTTCATTTTATTCTTTTTTGCCAGATGTATGCACTCTAAAGTCTCACTGAGTGTTCCAATTTGATTGACTTTTATAAGAACCGCGTTGCAGGCTTTTTCTTTTATGGCGCGCTGCAATCTTTTCACATTTGTTACTAATAAATCATCGCCTATTAATAGATTTTGATTGAGTATACTCTTCGCAATACCTCCTAAAATTGGTTTTTTTGCTATTTTTTCAGTCATTATTGCCCAACCCTGCCAATCATCTTCCATTAAGCCGTCTTCGATGGAAACCACATTATATTTATCGATCCATTCGCGATACATAGCAATCAAGCGCTCACGTTCCAGATGCGCGCCTTCGGGTTTCAGTGTATAACGCTTTTCTTCTTCATCATAAAAACTACTTGCCGCTGCGTCTATTCCAAGATTGATTTGTGTTCCAAGCTTGTAGTCGCTTTGCGTAATTGCTTGATTAATAATTTCAAGAGCCTGAGTATTGCTTTCTAGTTTTGGTGAAAAACCGCCCTCGTCACCCACACCGCTGCTTTGATGCGCAGTTTCAAGAATTTTTTTAAGCGTGTGAAAAATTTCGCTTCCCGCCCTGAGTTGCTCTGAAAACTTTTTTATTCCTGTCGGAATAATTTTGAATTCTTGTATGCTTAATCCGCTATCACTATGCTTTCCCCCATTAAGAACATTAAACATGGGAATTGGAATTTTGGGTTTTTCTCCGGTTTTTGAAATTTTATGAATATATTCAAAGAGTGGCATTTCTTTAGCTTTGGCGGCAGCTTTACATACGGCAAGCGACACTCCCAGGATAGCATTCGCGCCCAAGTTTGATTTATTCTCTGTGCCGTCAAGTTCCATCATTGTCTCGTCAATCATCATCTGCTCGAAAACATTTTTTCCAACAATCGCTTTTTGGATTTTTGTATTAACATTTTTTACCGCTTCAAGAACCCCGAGTCCGCCGTATCTTTTCGCGTCTCCATCGCGCAATTCGAGAGCTTCGAATTTTCCGGTTGAAGCGCCGGAGGGAACTGCTGCAATTGCGCTTATGCCGTTATCCAATAAAACTTCAACTTCAACAGTTGGATTTCCCCGCGAATCCAGTATTTCTCTTCCATGAATATGGGTAATTTTTGACATATGCTTAAGTTCTTAAAAAAGTTTACGAATGTAGACGAATCCAAACAAACATTTGCTGCAACGGGTTATAAATAATCAACAATGCCAGTAGAAGCATGTAATAGGCCGTGAGATATTTAAGACTCGTGCTGTATTGCTGATAATTTGCAAGCGTTTCACCCAAATTTTTGTTGGCAAGCTTCCAAGACATGCGAACAAACCAGAGGTGCACCGTGCTAATCATGACGACTGAAATTATAAATAAAGAAAACGCACTGCTGATTTGGCTGCAATATATGAAAAAAGTTCCGAAGAAAAATAGCGGTAATATCCAGAATGTTTCTTTATCCCAAAAATCATTTTCCTTTTTAAAATTTCTGAAGCTGGAAAAATAGAGATATGGAATCGAAACAAAATTAATGGCAAGCCCTATGAAGAAGACTGCTACTGTTACCCAATTAAATGCTCCAAAAAAACTGCCGGGCGCAAGCACGTTCATATTATTCAGCAAAATCAAAACGAATCCTAAATATAGCAAGGATTCCGAAAGATACAGGCCTACCAGCGAGAGATTGTCAATTTGTTTCATCTCGTAGAGCGGAACTTTTTTGCTATATATCCCAGCGGTTGATCCCTTGAATTGAGGAGCATCCATAATTTAATTTTATCTTTACTTTACTTTTTTAAGTATACCACAAAAAAACTAGCCCTCCAGCGATTCAATTCCTGGCATTTTATTTCCGCTCAAATAATCAAGCATCGCTCCTCCGCCAGTCGAAACAAAACTGACCTTATCCATGGCATTATTTTTTTCCAATACTTCCAACGTCTCTCCGCCGCCGACGACCACATAAGCATCACTCTCGATAATGGCTTTAAATATCTTTTTCGTGCCTTCTGCGTATTTTTCTTCTTCGAATTTTCCCATCGGTCCGTTCCAAACAATTGTTTTTGATTTTTTTATCACCTCTTCAAACTTGGAGATAGTCTCGGGACCGATATCTAACCGATCATCCGTGAAATCTAATGGCAAAATCACCTTCTCACCAAATTCGATTTTTTGATCCAACGCTTCATTGGCAATTTTTCCGCCAACCAAAACGTTGTTATATTTTTCCTCAAAAAACTTTATCATGGGTAACTTAGTTTCAATTTTTGCTCCGCCAATAACAGCAACAGCGGGTTGGTCAAAATTATTTTTAATTTTTTCCATTTCTTCGATTTCCTCCCGCAGTCTCAGTCCCGCAAAACTCGGCAAAAATTTAGTCACGCTGGTTACGGAAGCCTGATTGCGGTGACAAACACTGAATGCGTCATTTATGAAAATCTCAAAATTAGAGGATAATTTTTGAGCAAAATCTTCGTCGTTCTTTTCTTCTCCCGGATAAAAACGCACGTTTTCCAAAAGTAAAACTTCGTTTTTTCCTAAACTATCGAGTTTATCTTTTATTTCTTCCGAGAGGCAATCGCCAATAAACATCACTTGCGCTTCCAAAATACTTTCTGCGTCAGTTTTAATCTGTTGCAAAGAAAATTCTGGATTTATTTTTCCTTCGGGCCGGCCAAAATGAGAAACCAGTGCTACTTTACATCCTCTTTCAAAAAGATATTTTAGTGTTTTTTTGGCGGCTTCTATTTTAAATTTTTCTTTCGCTTTCCCGTTTTCAACAGCCACATTAAAATCTACCCTGAGCAACACTTTTTTATTTTCCAATTCCGCTTCCTGTATTATTCGCATATCTTTACTTATACTAATTAATTACCTGCACGGATTTGCGATTCATTGCATGTGAGCAAATATATTAATGCGTTTCGATTATTTATATTTTTTATAATTTTCGTACATTCGTATATTAGTAATTGATTCGTAATTCGTTAGTTGTGAAACTTACCCATTCCAAAAATTGCAATCAGAACGCCTATAACTGCTGTAATCATAGTAAAAATCCAGGCTCGCATGGTAACTTTAGTTTCCGGCCATCCCTTAGCTTCAAAATGATGATGAATCGGGGCGGCTAAAAAGATTTTTTTGTGAAAAAATTTCTTACTTGTTAATTGAATTACCACGCTGCCCGATTCTAATACATATAGAAATACAATGATAAAAAGAACGAGCGCTGAATTTGTCAGCATTGCTACGACACCTAAAGTAGCGCCGAGCGAAACTGCGCCGGTATCGCCCATAAAAAAGCGGGCGGGATAAATATTAAACCAAAGAAACGCCAATATTGCGCCGGAAACCGCCGCGCAAAATGCCGCTAAATCTACTTTATTTTGCATAAAAGCTATCACGGCAAATGAAAAAAATCCCACAAGCAGAATTCCTCCATTAAGACCGTCTAGCCCGTCAGTTTCATTTGAAGAAATAGCGGCAAATAAAATTACAAAAATAAAAAGAGGAATGTACCAAAAACCTATCGAGAAATCGCCCACTGCGGGAATATGGATAGTGTCCCAGCCTAATTTATAAAAAAACCACCACGCTCCAGCTGCCGCAATGGCAATCAGCCATCCGAAACGCATTGCGAAACGCATTCCTCCGCCCTTATTTTTTCCCCAGCCACGCACACTCATGACATCATCGAAAAGTCCCAATACACCCGATGCGACAAGCGCGAAAAGTGGAAGCCAGACTTGAGAACGGCTAAAAAAATCAAGGCGAGCTATAAAATTTATGCCTAAGGATTTAGCAATTAAAGGAAAAACAAAATGAGATGCAAGCGCTAAAATTATAATTGTAACCCAGATTATGATTCCGCCCATCGTTGGAGTTCCCGCCTTTTCAGCATGGAGTTTATTTATAAAAGTCAGTTTTTCTCCGCTTACGTCCGTGCTTTTTATTTTAATGCCGATCTTATATTTATAAAGCATGTGTGTCCAAAACGGCGTGATTAGGAACGCCAAAACACAAGCGGTCAGACCCGTGGCAAAAACCTTAAAAACATTTACTACTTCAGGAATTGTTTGAATTTGAGCAAGCTGCATGATATATAATTTAAAATTTAAATCTCAAAATGAAAAATTATGGAGTCACTTCGTGACGATTTTTAAATAATTATGAGCGAAGCGAATACTTAAATTTTGATTTTTGACTTTTGATTTTTTAATTTATTATTATCTCCACGTATACGAACTAAACGCCCAACTAACCATTGTCCGAATATCCTGCCACCTGGTAGGGTCATCTAAAACAACTGAAACAATCCGGTGCTTTAAACTTGGATCAGCAACAACAACCAACAGGGAGTCTCCCGCCAGCGGAGTGAACCCCGTTTTGCCGCCAACAGAATTAGATATTTGTCCAAGATTTGAAACAGTATTCAAAATCGTATGTTCAATTTTTCCATCTGACGATGCTATTGTTAAATCATTGGGCGTTTTATATATTTTCCAAATATCAGCATACCGCAAAGAATAAGCGGCGATTCTGGCGATATCATAAGCCGAGGAATAACATTTGGAAGCAAGATTGTCATCCAAATCAAGTCCCGAGGGAGTACAGAAATTTGTATCGGTAAGCCCTAAATCTTTGGCTTTTTTGTTCATAAGATTAGCAAACGCTTCTTGCGAACCGGCTATATGTTTTCCTAGGGCAATTGCGGCATCATTGGCGCTATTAAGCAATGCTGCCCGCAAAAGATTTTTTACCGATATCTTTTCTCCTATTTTTAATCGCTGGCTCATGCAATATCCGCTGCGCGGACAGCCTATTTTTGTTCCTTCTATATATACCGCCTCCTCGTCAATCGTAACTTCTTCGTCAAGATTTTTTATTTTCTCCATTACCAATACTGCCGTCATAAGTTTTGTCAATGATGCGATTTGGCGCTGTCCCCTGCCATCGTTATAATGTAAAATCGTTCCCGTATCCGCATCAATAATTACTGAAGCATGCGCTCCGGGAACTACGAGGTCTTTTATTCCGTCTTTTCTTACGGGCTGATATTCGGGATTATCAACGGCCTGAGCTTTGAGTTTCACAAATTCTTCGGATTTTGAAGATTCGGCGCCCATCACTAAACCTTGTATGCTTTGCGTGTTGGTTAAAACGTCAGCTTGCACTTGCTTTCCGCCAGACAAACCCTCTTGCATAAGCAAAAAAGAGTTAAGTGGAAAAATTATAATCATTAAAATGGTTGCCCCTATTCCCATAAATCTAACGAATTACAAATTTATTGCGAATTTACAAATATACAAAATATTTTTCGTACATTTGTAAATTTGTATTTGATTCGTATTTTCGTTGGGTAAATAACTTAAATCAGCTCACAAATCTAATTTAGCATGTTTATTCTTTCGTCTACTGACAGTGTAGCATATTCGGGAAGTTTTTTCACATCGCTAACTCCCAATTTTTTAAGAAAATCGAATGAAATAGAATAAATATAGCTCCTATTGTCCCTGGGGTCATTACTTCTTTCAATAAGACCTCGCAAAAGCAGATTGCGCAGAGTATAGGAGCAATTGACTCCGCGAATTGCTTCAATTTCTGTTTTTAAAATCGGGGAGCGATATGCGATTATTGAAACGACTTCCATTGCTGCGTTCGAGAGAGAGCCCTGAAGTTCGCTTTTTACTAAATTTTCGGCATATTGAGCATTTTCCGGGTTTGAAACCAGCTGAATTTCATCATCCTTTCTCAAGAGAGCCAGTCCGCTTTCCGGATTTGAATATTTTTCCAAAAGTGCTTCTAATGCCTTTTCCACATCTTCAATTTTTGTCTGTTCCGACAAAATCTTCACCAATTTGGATTTTTTAACCGGTTCACCACTGACAAACAAAATGCTTTCTATTATTGATTGCAATTTATTTTGCTCCATAATTTTATTGTTTTAATAATTTCTTTTTTTCTTTTTTCAATTCTTTGATATGCTTTTCCGGCTGTAAATTTTCAGGCGTTGTTCCTCCGATGTCTTTTATCGTCTGTCTAACTTTTCCGCCAATCATAAAATGAGTACGGGTTGCATCATAATCACCTTTTATGTTATCCTTTTTTATTTTTTCATCCGTTTGTGTAATTCGAAAAAGATTTGCAGCAAGTTCGGTTGTTCCCGCCCTGTCCAGAAGTTCACCTTTTTTTATTCCTTTTTTATATTCTATTTCGCTAAGAGACATTCCATACAATCCTTTATATCCTGCGTCATTAAAAGATCCGAATTTAGTTACGCCTGCATTTTTCGCGGTACTGAAAAGTTTTTTATTTTGATCTGTAACTTCTCCGCGGATAAAAAGCCTTTTATCAACATCGGAAAGCTGCTCGAATATTTCATGTTTTCTGGTTTGGATAGCAAAATATGTCTGCGCTACCGCAATTTCTTGTTTTTTAGAATCGCCATTTTGCGCGATCAAATAACAGGCGTACCTGTCAAGTTTCCAATCTCTTACTTTTCTTACCGTATTTGAGCCAATATTGACCATCTTCACCAGTTGGTGAAAATGGTTATCCACAGCCTGCCCGCTATTAACACAAGCTCTTGCGGCTCGTGCAATTACTTCTTCCGCCTTTTCCCAATTGGGATAACCCAAAACAAGCATTAACTCTCTTGCCTCCCAAAACTCAACGCCATTTTCATCAATCTTTTTGATGCTTTCAAAATCCCTATTGGGTGAATTTATAATAATTTCTGACATACATTAAATTATGTAATAAATTACGCAATACTTTACGAACTTTTTGCTGTCCTATGTTTCATGTGAATTTCCGAAAATAACTCGCCTTGTTCAACATGAATCAGTTTTTGCTTGACCAGTTCCAGCATCGCTAAAAACGAGACAACAATTTCAACCTTGTCTTTCGCGTTAAACACAAGATCAGAAAAGGATGTTTGCACTTTTTCCCGAAGAGTATCCTGCAAATGGATAATTCTTTCCTCCAGCGTCAGGACTTCTTTTACCATTTCTTCTTCTAGTTTTTCCAATATTGGAATTTCACCCAATATTCTTGAAAATGTTTTCGCCAAATCGCTCACAACAATATTTTTTGGAGGAAAAAAAACCACCCGCTGCCCTAAAAATCCTTCTCTGGAAAAACTCACCTTTGGGCAATTGAATAAAATTGCCAGATTTTTTGCAGCTTCCTTGAATTTCTTATACTCAGCAAGCTGATATTCCAAATCCTTGATTTCCGCCTCTTCTTCCTCTGTGAATTCAAGCATCGGAAGCAGTGCTTTCGATTTAATTAGAATAAGCCTTGCGGCAATAGCCAAAAAATCAGCCAAGTGTTCCAGTGTAATATCTTGAGCGCCGGTGATATATTCCAAATACTGATCCGCGATTTTTGCCAAACTCACTCTCGTGATATCCAGTTTTTCCTGTTCCGTAAGCTGCAGCAAGAGATCAAGCGGACCTTCGAATTGTTCAATTTTTATATTATAAATCATAATATAGGCATAAATAATCAAGAAACAAGAAACGATAACCAAACAAATCTCAAATTTCATTTTCCAAAATAACAAACGGTTTGATTATTGGAATTTGGTTATTGGGTATTGTTTGGTGTTTGTATCTTGATTATTGTATCTTGTTCATAATTCCATTTCTTTTTCGCATTTACCCAAGCACTAAAATGTCACTAGTCGCATCACAAATTATTATATTATATCTATTTTTCAAAAAATTAAATTTATTTAGTGCTGGGTTTATTATCAATCAGCTTAAATGCGGGATAAAGCCCAGCTATGATAACGACAAAAACAAGCAAGAATACATACTTTACGGGGAACACGACCAGCAGTAGGGCTGATACGGCCGTAGCCAGTATATACCCGACCGAGACTGCTGTCCGGAAAAAGCTGATGACATCGACATCTCTTCCGTCAATTTTTTTATAAAAATATGAATCACGCAATATCTCAATAGCCGCAGCTCCAATACGCGTTGCAAAAAGCACCAGGGCCCAGACCCAGACTGCCTTGCTTGTGATAAAAAAAATACTTCCAGTTGAAAAAGCCATGATTATAAGTCCGGCAACCAGCATTTCTTTTTCTCCAAATCTCTTATCCGCAAGACGTCCGATCGGATATTGAAAAATTACAAATGGGATAAGCATGATTGTAAATATAATTCCTATTTGCCCCCAAGAAAGTCCGTGGTCAAGCAAATATAATGGAGTGTAAACAATCATAAGCGCGTAGAAAAATTCGAGAACTAATGAAATTGTGTAAATTTTCATTATATCTTTATTAATAAAAATTTTTTTCACAAGATCGCGTACAGTAAGTTTTTGCTGAAACCTATGATTGCCTCCCCTGAGCCACAACAATCCGAATAAAAATATTCCCATATTTATCATCATGGAAGCAAAAAATAAACCGTCAAATCCGAAGGTTGATAATAGCTTTGTGGAAAGGAATGGTCCAATAAGAAATCCGGCATTCATAATTGTTAAATGCAAGCCCCTGATTCTCCCTGATTTTCTATCTTCCGAATATGATTCCACGATGATATCAAGAGCTACAAAGGTAAGATTTGTTGTTATCAGATACAGCATCAAGAGCACTATCCCCATAATTGACGGATGCACAAAAATAAGAAGGGAAACAAAACAGATTTGCAAAAAGAAAAACAGAAAAAATACCGTGTCTTTACCGAAACGATTTATAAACTTGTGCATGTTGAGTAATCCTATCAGCGCAAAAACATATGCAATGAAATAAAAAATGCTCACGTTGTCTAATCCGATAGCTTCCCGAAAATAATCAGAAGCAACATAGATCAGAAGCGCTTGGGAAAAACCAAACAAAAAAGAAATAAAGTTAATGAGCTTTAATTTCTTTTCATCAGCTTTTTCTATGTGTTTCTTTGCGCCTTTTGTCATTATATCTGTTTTAAATTCTTTTGTTTTTACTGGTGTTATATTATTCTTTTCTTTCTTTTCATGACCTTGATTCCAACTTCAAGAAGTTGCGCGTCCTCCAATTCACTAGGCGCACCCATCATTAAATCTTGAGCCTCGCCATTTTTCGGAAATGCAATAACTTCCCTAATATTCGGCTCATTTTGAAGAATCATAATCAAGCGATCAATTCCGGGGGCTATTCCGCCATGCGGAGGAGCGCCATATTCAAATGCTTCCAGCATATGCCCAAAGCGCTTTTGAATGCTTTCTTCATCAAGCCCCAATATTTCAAAAATCTTGTGCTGTAATTCCCTGGAATGTATTCTTATGCTTCCTCCGCCAATTTCATATCCATTCAGCACGATATCATAGGCTTTTGCCCGGGCATCAAGCGGATTTTTTTCGAGAAGTTCCATGTCTTCATCAAGTGGCGCAGTAAAAGGATGATGTTGCGCGCCTATTTCTCCTGCGTCATTTTTTTCAAACATCGGAAAATCAACAACCCAACAAAATGCAAGTTCATTTGGATCATTCTTGTCGTTTCGGATGTCTGGTTTATCATTTCCATATTTTTCCATTGATTCTTTATAAGTCAAAACAGGAAAAGGTATCTCTTTTATTTTCTTTTCCGGATAAAATTCTTTGACAATACCGATTAGGCATTTTTCATAAAGGCTTGTTAATTCTTCCTGGATTGGAAAACTCATTTCCACATCAAGCTGGGTGAATTCGGGCTGGCGATCACCTCTCTGGTCTTCATCGCGGAAACATTTTGCTATTTGAAAATATTTTTCAATGCCAGCAACCATAAGAAGCTGTTTAAACTGCTGCGGAGATTGAGGAAGGACATAGAATTTTCCCTTGTTAAGTCTTGAAGGCACGACATACTCCCGCGATCCTTCGGGGGTGCCCTTTGTCAGCATCGGAGTTTCAATCTCGATATATCCTTCTTGGGTATAAAAATTTCGTATAAAATTAACTATTTTACTGCGCATTATTATGTTGTTTTTCATGCGTTCTGTACGTAAATCCAGATAGCGATATTTCAGTCTTACATCCTCATGAATATCTATGGTATTTTGAGTTATTTCAAAAGGCGGTGTTTTTGATTCATTTAAAATTTTAATTGAAGACACTTCGAGTTCAACTCCGCCCATTGATGATTTTTCATTCCTGGCGCTCATGGGCCGTTCTTTCACTGTGCCTTCCATTTCAATTACAAATTCGCTGCGAAGTTTCTTCGCAATTTCGCAAGCTTCCGCATAGTCGGGTATTACAACCGTCTGGATTATTCCACTGGCGTCGCGAAGGTCGATAAAGATAAGTTTTCCGTGGTCGCGGCGGACGTGAACCCAGCCGGCAAGTTTTACCTGCTGTCCGATAAATTTCGGCGTGTCGATTATATTTGTTCTTTGTTGCATAGTTTTTTATTTAAGTAATTCCGCAACCCTTCTGGAAATATCACTTGGCACAATTCTGGTTTTTTCATAAAAATCGGTTATCCCCAGTTCTTGTACCGATTTTTTTTCGTCTTCATTTACTGAAGCAGAAAGCACTATCAGCGGAATATCTTTTGTTTTGTCGTCTAATTTTATGCGGTGTATAATCTCGTCCCCGCTCATAGCCGGCATGACCATGTCCGTAATAATTAAGTCGTACTGATTTTCGGCCGCCATCCGGCTCCCCCAGGCTCCGTTTTTGGCATATTCCACTTCATATCCGTCGTCTTCGAGTTTCTTTCCGAACATTTCAAGAAAAATTTCTTCGTCTTCAATGAAAAGTATCCTTTTCTTTTTTTCGCCATTATTTTTTATTTCTCCATCGCCATTATGACGTTTTCTATTTTTTTCTTGTTCTCCGTATTCTTTTAAAAGCCGCTGAATTTCTTCGACCAACTGCGAAGGCGTGTATTGTGTTTTCCCGATAAATCCATCCGCGCCATTATTTCTTGCCTCCTCTTCATGTTCGCTTTTATCGAGATTGCTAAAGACAATAACTTTCAAGTCAGAACTATATTTACCGCTTTTTTTCAATTCCCTAAGCACATCCATACCGCTCATTTCCGGAAGAACCATGTCTAAAAGTATCAGATCAAAATGGCCTTCGGCGGCAAATTTCAAAACTTCTCTGCCTGAAATCGCGTTGACAATTTCAAAACCCGCTGATTCAAATTTCTTTTTGTATATTTCAGCAATCATCGGATCATCCTCAACAAGCATGATTTTGGACATATTTGTGTTTCTGAATAAGAATTTAAGTTACTCTTATTGTACCCAAAATAAAACAAAAAAGCAACCTTCCAGCGGTCACCTTTTGGGCTCAATTTTAAATTTCCAATTTTGAATTTTGATTCAAATCTTAATTTCTTAATGTTGAAATAATTTTCCCAAATATCAAAATTAGTTCCTGCGTCTCTCTTTGTAGTTTTTCTGCGTCATTTATACTTTCAGGACAAGCAATTGAAATCATATATAGCCAGTGTTTGCTTTCTTGCGCTTCTTTTTTACAAATATGTATTTTATTTTTAAAATCTTTTTTTGAACTTGCTCCATTGGCTTCCATGTAATTTGCACCAACACTCGTGGCAGAACGGATCAATTGCGAAATTAATGGCTTTGCAATTGTATCTTGCTGTATCTTTTTGCAAAACAATATCGTATCTCCGCCAAATTTAGAAGTTCTTTCTTCTAAATCATACTTGTTTTTATTTTTTGTTTCAGTCATTTTTTCATTCAAAATTCATTCGAAATTCGAAATTATGAATTCGAAATTAATCAGCTACGCTGATGGGTATCTCAATTATAAACCTGCTTCCCTTGCCTGCTCCGTCTGATTCAACCCAGGTCGCGCCATGGTGCGCGTCAGCAATAGCTTTGCCGACAAAAAGACCCAGGCCCGTTCCGCCGACATGCAGACGTGAAATATCTTTGCCCCGCGAAAATTTCCTGAAAAGATATGGAATTTCTTCTTGAGGAATTCCAATACCGGTATCCGAAACAGTAATCCTGACAACTTTTCCGTGCGGGGATTTTTCTCCAACTTTCACAAATCCTTTGTCATCAATAACTGCGCCGTCTTCTTTTATTTCCGCGCTGACTGTTATTCCCCCTTTTTCGGTATATTTCAAAGCATTATCAATGAAATTAGAGATAAGTTCGCGGATTTTTCCCGCGTCCATTTTAATTTCCGGCAATGGTTCTTTGGGCAATTTCAAATCAAGATAAAACTTTTTCGCTTTGGCGATAAGCAAGAAGTTATCGTAAAGTTCTTTTAATATTTTTTCAACGCTGGAATTTTCAAATGCAAATGTCAGTCTGCCGGATTCAATACGGGAAACATTCAGCAGGTCTTCGATTAAGTTAACCAGCCGTTCACTGGAAACATACATTTTTTCAAGCGCGCTCTGCACTCCCGCGCTTATTTCTCCATATGAACCTTCCAAAAGAAGCGAAGCAAAGCCTTTGATAGCCGTAACGGGCGTTCGCAATTGATGCGAAGCGATAGAAATAAATTCCGTCTTGGCATTGTCCAGCTTGCGAAGCTGGTCGTTCGCCTGCGCCAAGCTGTCAGTCATCATTTGCAACTGCTCTTTCCGTTCGACTTCGAGTTTAACGGATTTGATGAGCATATACCCGAATCCCAAAGACAACGCTAACGTTACTCCCGTAAGTATACGACTTGCGGTGTCTGTCACATAAAAAAATTGAGAGCCCACGAGAATAACCAATCCTACAACTAACGCCTGCGCACCCAAAAGCTTAATATCGAAAGCCTTAAATTTAACAATCATATAGGCCAAAATACCTATGAAGAAAGTTGCCCCAAAAAGACCGTACTGTTCGAGATCGAAATTATCAATTATGCTAGCAAGGTATCCGGCTGTAAAAAAAGAAAGCAAGAAGAAGCTCATCCCAATAGCAAGTATTAATATCTGTTTTTTGAACTCCTTTTCTGATTTAAAATATTTTATAATCAAAAACGCTATTATAAAAAGAAAAATAATAAACCCTAATAAATGATAACTGCCCAAATAAAGTTTTTCTTCAATTGCCTCACAGTTAGTTGTATCAAAAATACTAAGATTGTATTTAGTAAAAGAAAATATAACAACAGGAATCATCAATATACCAGAAAATATTTTACTTAAAAATGATACGTCCTTTTTATTAACAAAAACGTAGACAAAATAAAAACAAAGAAGATACAATAAAACATATAATATTCCAAAAAAAGACCAAGAAAACATAATAATCCTGCTATCTATATTTGTCCAAACAATCAAACTAAAAAACAGCCACAATGAAAAAACAATGGAAATCGAAAATAAAATTTTACTCAGAAGATTTTTATTTTTAAAATAAACAAAAAAACTGAAAAACAAAGCGATAAAAGCCGTTGGAATATGGGAATAGTAAAGAAGTTGCGGAATCGAATCAGAAAATATTAAATACATTGGAGCGGGTATGTCTGTACAAAACATATATTTTTTATTTCTTATTTATTTTTTCTTGCAAATACCATTGAAAATATCCACTGTATTTTTTCTGAAGTTTCGTATTTTTCCAGTCATTTTCAGTTATATATCCTCTACATTTTTTCGATGCACATAAGCACTTTGTTTTGTAAAACTTTGCATTCTTTGTTTTTGACAAAACCATTGCATAATCAAATGCAACCTGTTCATCTTTTTTTATATTTTTCATTGCAACAAGAAATATTTGCCCCTTAAAACCTGCGTTAGGCTCACAGCTATGATTAAAAAAACTCGCATCTTCCAGCTCCTTTGGATTCAGAACACCCAAGCAAAATTCTTCAGATATCTGAACACCCTCATCCGAAACAGAATTTTCCAATAATTCTTCTTCGACAATAGATTTTATATATCCGCCAAAAACACAAAGCAGCTCTTCCTTTTTTATATCTTTTTTCGCGAAAACTCCCTTACCATATCCGCCAGTATTACGAGTTTCCAACTTTGGATTCATCCAAGAGAAAGGTCTTTTTTCTTTATTTTTCTTTACTATTTTTTGCATGAATATACTTTAGCACAAAATCAAAAAATGGAAAACTACATCTTTCAAAAGATATATACCTTTCTTTTATTTGTCTTATTCTTTATCTTCTAACATTGTCCATTTTATAAACATACACATTTCCCGGATAACCGCTAATGGTTTCGTCCGCTTCCCATCCGTGTATTCTAAAACTATATGATATTATCCTGGCTCCAGACTTCAATTCTTTGACAAATTTATCCTTTAATTCTTCCATGGGACCTATCTGCAGGAAGCAAAAAACAATATCCGCGTCTCTCAAATTCTGTTTATAAGCATTGAGTCTATGTGCCTTGGAATTTTTGGCAGAATTCAAATATAAGTTCAGCTTGGCAAACCAATAGATAAATGGCGAAAGCTCAAAACCGATAGTTTCCATTCCGAATTCTTTTTCGGCAATTAGAAGGATTCTGCCTGTTCCGCATCCTAAATCATAAAGCTTTTCTCCTTTTTTAGCTTTTGTTTTTTCTAAAGCCTCGCGGATTGCGTTTTTGGGAGTGAATACCAATGGCGCACCAATGAGTCCCGCGTAAATAGTCGGGATTATCAGAGGAATAAGTATGATAACTACGACAATAAGTATTATGTATATGGTCATGGTTTTATTATACACTAAAAATATTTTTATAATCAATCAGGGGATTTTTTACAAAAGAAAGCCGCCCTTAGTGCAAGACGGCTGTGATGCAGCAATATTATTGGGGGAACAATATTGCTAGATTTTAAAAAGATTTTTTTATTTACCCTTCGAATCGCCTGAGCTTTTTTTGATATCGCTCGTCTTGACAGTGTAAATGTCGCCGGTCTTTGTGTCTTTTAGATCGGTCGTTGAAGAAGATGTTACACTTGGCTTGCCTGTTACCGCATCAAGAATACTTACCAATCCCATACCATCCTCCCTTCTCCCCCAAATAAGAACTGCCTTATCCGTATCATAAATTATAAAATTTGTCAACTCTTCTGATTCCCTGCTAATGCATTTATATCCACCCCCATTTTTTAAGCTTCTTTTGGTCTTCTCGTATAAACTTCAGTCCGATATCAGTTCGATAGAACATTTTGGGAACAACAATTTTGGAAATAAGTCCGTAAGCCTTTCCCCTTGCTTCTTCAACTGTTTTTCCCATGCCAGTAATAGTGAAAACATACCCGGACTTGCTTGAAATAAAATATTCCTTTTTCTTATTTTTACCCTTTTTAACGGAAACTTCCTCAAGATGGATGTGTTCCAGGTCTTTTTCTGTAAAATTACTTTTGAAAAAAATCTTTTGCCCTTCTGGAGAATATTTCCGGAGTTTAGATGAATATGGAAACGGCGGAGTGGCAGCTAAAAATACAATCCCAAATCCCTTTTTATATTTAAGATCATATGGCTTTCCGTCAGCCATCGCTTTCAGAAATTCTCCCCACGGCGAGTTATGAATCTCACTTTGCAATTGCACAGCTGGCCAGCCAAAACGAGCTGTTACTTCAAGCGGATAAATTTTATCTTCGTTTATGATAAAATCTATATCGAAATCTCCTTTAAAATTTATGCTTTGCAAATATGGTTTTAATCTAGCTAAAGTTTCTTGAAAAAGTTTATTCTTCTCATTGCCGTCATACCACATCAACGTTCCCATCTCGTCCGTCTTGGGTCCAAGATCCTCATTACAAAGGTTCTTGTGCTCCATGTTGATTTCAACCGGTCCGACCCAATCATTACCATTAAAATAGCGGGCTACTCCGATTTCGACACCGTACACTCTTCTCTGAAGGTCAATATTATAACACTCTTTTTTATCATTTCTGGAATAATTTTTTAAAACTTCAATAGCATCGCTCGCGTCCTCCATTTGTCCTATATAATTGAAACCCTTATGAACATGCCCGTTTTGCTTCACTACCCAGCGACCCTTATTTTTTTTCAGGAATTTTATCGCTTCTTTGACATTACCGAAATTAATCGAAGAAACCGGTTTTATTCCGCAAATAGATAATATTTTTTGCCCATATTGCCTATCGTGTTCAATTTGATCTGATTTTTTATTACCACCAACAACTGAGTAACCTTTTTCTCTGAGCTCATCCTGTATTTTTCCGTATCCTATACTATCGAAAATAATAAGACCTTTTTTTCCTACCCAATCAAGTTCTTTTTCCCAATTATCTGTTTTTTCTATTATTCCTTCTAAATTTTGTTTTTGATCTTTATCTTCAATATAAAGACGGACTGAATGACCCTCTCGCTTCAATCTATAACACAAATCTCCTCCTGATAGATCTTTGGAAATAAATAATATATTCATCCAGCAGTAAAATTCAAATGGCCTTTGGCCAGAAAAATTCTTTTTATTATGTTAATACTTTTACACCCCCTTACTAATAATCCAGAGAAGCCAGCATCATGCTTTTTCGAATCTTACTGCTGGATTCATAACAATGTTAATTCTAAGCTAAATAGTTATTTTTATCAAATGAAATAAATTAATAAACAAAAAGAAAGAGCTTTGGAAGATTAATAATCCCAAAGCTCTTTAAAAGAACAGTTTCCATATATCCGCCAGGCCGTTGATGCCCCACGAATATAACTTGGTCCAGAAAATTGCTTGAATGACCGAGAAGGCCATAATCACAAACAGTTCCTGAACACGACCGGGCAATTCCTTATGGAAAAAAATTGCCACTCTCTCGGAACCGTCCCAAATAGAAAAACGAATTGTTAGACCAATAGTTAATATCCAACTAATGGCACAGCCGATGGTATTACGTTTTCGAATTGAGTCTACAGCAGCCCGGAGAGCTTCGGTCAGGGTAAAGTCTTCAATAACATTTCGGCTAAACAGAACCAGTCCGTAAGCTATTATCACATCTTCTATCCACATAACAACAGCTATGGAAGGATCTGTCCATTTTACCGTAAAGACTAATAGGTCAGTTTCTCCCAGCCACTTAAGAAATCCAACTGTAGCCGGAGAAATAGCTGTTAATAAATTATCCATTAAAGAATACGATGCTCCCTTGGTAACGGTTTCAACCGCTCCATTCTTCCAAAAAACGAACCAGGCAATTTTTACACACTCAATTATCTCTCTTAAAACATCGGAGGTCCAATCAAAATACCCACTCCAGAAACCCCAGCCATTAATAATTACTAAAGTGACCGCATATCCCTCTGCGCAAATTAGCAATTCTTCTGCCAAGATTAATTCTGGATCCGCTAAAATCAGTGCCGCAATAATTGCGGCTAATTTGACTAACCGCTTCATCACGACACCCTTGCCCTGCCATAGCTTTATGCGTAGGCGGGTCCTTTCTTTTTTGATTTTTTAAGTACTGTCAGCCATTATTGACTAACTGTGAAGTATACACCCAAAAACAGCATTTGTCAACCTAAGATACAACCGCTAATTATTGGCTATAATAAAGGTTTTTTACAAAAAATTTATTGTGTCCCGTACCTTAAAATAGGTTTTTGGGCAAAAGAAAGGGCGTTCCGACAATAATACATCGAAACGCCCACAAATCTAACTTTTTTCTACGTTGCGCGTTATCTCCAAGTTCTTTTTTTATTTATTTCTTCCTTTGCTCTAAAAGCCTTCTCTAAATCAATATCGAATCTATTGGCTATTGCGCAAATGTAAATGACAATATCTACCAGCTCTTCGTCGACGGAGCTGAATTTCGAATTATGATCAACTTTGATTATTTTATCTTTTTTTCTTATGGCCTTAAATAATTCACCGATTTCCTCTCCCAAGAGCAAACATTTTTTAAGAACATCTTCATTTTCAAAACCTCGTTCAATTTCCAATTCTTTAACATATTTCTGGAAATCTTTTAATGTCGGGTTTTCTTTTAATATTGGCATGCATTCAGAACTTAATTTATTATTTTTATCCAAAACTGTCCTTTTTATTAGTATAGCACAAAAAAATAAAGGTGCGAGTATTAAGCTCACACCTTTTTATTTCATCTTCTGATAATTAAAGTTCCTTAAGCTTTCCCTATAATGCCATTTCTGAGCAGTCAGGCTACAAAAATGCTTTTGCCCAAATATTTATTATAATGGTTTTGCTTATAGGGATTTTTTGCCCATATGTCTTTAATGGAATCTTTTATTAGGTTCCCAAGCAGCAAAACCTTGTCCGGCTGGTCATAAACTGGCCAAGCATAAATATTGCCATCGGGATATACCAGCAGAGAATACCCCTCCACCTCAGATCCCCAGGTTGTTAGCGTAATCTTCGGTACCCAGCCGTAAGTCTCTTTTGCTTTTTTTACATCGGCAAAGAGAGCTTCGGATTCTTCCCGTGATAGATATTCATTTTCTGGCAGATTCAATGCGTTGCCTTTTGGAACAGGCAGAATCAACTTGAGCTTTTTTGCTTCCACTAAATCAGCAATCTGGCAGGTAAAAAGCACGGCGTCCTTAGTGCTCGACAAGACAACACACGAAAGCGATAATGAAATTCCATACTCTCGAAAACGATGAATTCCTTTCATAATTTTATCGTAGTCGCCCCTAATTCTTGTGGTCACATTTCTAGGACCATCTATGCCGATATTAACGAAGTCTACTTTTTCCTTGAGAACCCGCATCAATTCTGACGTATGGATGACAGCATTAGTGGGAAGACCTACAATGAAGTTTCCATAAAATAGATCCAGCACGTCAGATAGATCTTCTCTTAATAACGGTTCGCCTCCAGAAATGTACACTCTTTGCACTCCATAAAGATTGTCCCTCATTCGCTGTATTTCTTCCAGTGTTGGATCAGTCATTTTCTCTATTTCGCTACAAAAAACACATGAGAAGTTGCACCGCCTGGTAACTTGAAGAATCACAGATAGGGGCAACTCATTTGACAAAGGTTCGTCTTGACTAATTTCAAACCGGCATGAATTTTTGTTAAAATAAATACCTTCTCGCATTTTTATATCATCCTCCTTTATCTTGGTCTGGTCTGCTTGAAAAAATTTTTAATTTTAAGGTACTCCGAGTCTTTTACATTATCCGCAACAAACAGACTAGCCTAGCACGGACTAAATTTTTTGGCAAGGACAACCAGACAAAAAGCTGCTATTTGGTTGCAAAGCCTTAGCGAAAAAAGAAAAAACCACCTGATCCTTAGCGAAGGGTTGGTGGTTCTTCTGTCGTTTTTACAGGACACATTGTGCTACGTCAATTTTTGGGCAAAGCAGGATCATTTAGATACAACACTTCTCCGTCCTCATTGTTGACGCTATGTACACTGTTATGTCCTATGTCCAATAAAATATTGTTGGAAAAAATTTGAACCTTTCCGTCTTTAATTTCCAACTCTCCGACGTCAATTCTTATTTCTATAAGACCGTTGCTTTTGGACACTTTTATATCAGTGCGTCCGTGAAGATGTCCAATTTCTGTCGTTCCGTAGACCTCTACAACAAGTGATGATTGTTTTCTGCCGTTTTCAGGTAAAAACATAAAATGAATCCTCCTTTTGAAATGAACTAAAAAGTTACCTCCCCTTCCGCATTTAACTATTGCCCATAAGATTAAACTAAAAAACGCCTTTTGTCAAGACTATCCAAGAATCCGCACGGGAATATACTTATGTTCTATTAAAAAAATTACAAAATAATGATATTCTTGAAAAATACTTTATTCTCTGCTAACATTAGCGCATATGACTAAGGAAATTCCAAAAAATTACGAACCGCAAGAAGAGGAGGGCAAAATTTATGACTTGTGGAAAAAATCGGGATATTTTAATCCCGACAAATGTATCGCCGATGGCATAGCTGGAAAAAATAGCCCGTGCTTTTCTATAATTCTCCCGCCTCCAAATGTGACTGGAAATCTCCATATTGGACATTCGGCAATGCTCGCTATCCAAGATATCATTATCAGACATCATAGGATGAAAGGAGAAAAAACTTTGTGGCTTCCGGGAACTGATCATGCCGCTATTGCTACTCAAGAAAAAGTGGAAAGAATTATTTATGAAAAGGATAAAAAAACCAGGCATGACATGGGAAGGGAAAAATTTCTGAAAGAAGTGGAAAAATTCGCCCAAGATAGCCACGACACAATAGTAAATCAAGTCAAAAAAATGGGTTCTTCGGTTGATTGGAGCAGAGAGGCCTACACACTGGATGACAAGAGAAATTTGGCTGTCCGCACCGCTTTTAAAAAAATGTTCGATGATGAAATAATTTATCGCGGACATAGGATAGTTAACTGGGATCCGATACTTAAAACCACTGTTTCGGATGATGAGCTCGAAAGAAAAGAAGAAAATACGACTTTTTATTATTTAAAATACGGACCTTTTGTGATTGCCACCGCAAGACCGGAAACTAAATTTGGTGATAAATATGTGATCATGCATCCCGAAGATAAGCGCTATAAAGATTACAAGCACGGACAAAAAATAGAATTGGAATGGATAAACGGACCAATATCTGCAACTGTTATTAAAGATGAATGCATCGACATGGATTTTGGAACCGGAGTTATGACTATCACCCCCTGGCACGATGTTGTTGATTTTGATATTGCCGAAAGACACAAATTAGATAAAGAACAAATAATCGACTTGGATGGAAAACTTCTTCCGATAGCTGGGGAAGAATTTCGGGGAATGAATATTCACGAAGCCAGAGAAAAAATTATTAAGAAGCTTGAAGCCAAAGGACTGGTAGAAAAGAAAGAGGAAAACTATGTTCACGAGATTGCCATAAACAGCCGCGGAGGAGGAATTATCGAACCGCAAATCATGGAACAATGGTTTATCGATGTTAATAAAGAATTTCTGCAAAAGAATAAAAAAACTACTCTGAAAAAATTGATGCAAAATGCCGTTAAATCAGGAGAAATTGAAATCATTCCCAAGCGATTTGAAAAAACATATTTTCATTGGATAGATAATCTCCGCGATTGGTGCATCAGCAGACAACTATGGTTTGGACACCGAATTCCTGTTTGGTATAAAGAAAAAGAAATTTATTGCGGGATTAATCCTCCTGAAGAAAAAGGATGGATTCAAGACCCCGACACGTTGGACACCTGGTTCTCTGCCGGGCTTTGGACATTCAGCACGCTGGGCTGGCCTGAAAAAACAGAGGATTTAAAAAATTATCATCCGACTTCTGTTATGGAAACCGGCTATGATATTTTATTTTTCTGGGTAGCCAGAATGATTCTGATGAGCGAATATTTACTTGAAGGAGAAGTTCCTTTTAAAAAAGTATACTTGCACGGGCTTGTCCGCGATGAAAAAGGAAGGAAAATGAGCAAAAGCATAGGCAATGTAATTGATCCACTGGATGTTTCGAAAAAATATAGTACCGACGCGGTAAGACTATCTCTCGTTATCGGCAATTCTCCCGGAAATGATTTAAAGCTCAACGAAGAAAAAATTGGAAGTTTTAAGAATTTTACCAATAAGCTTTGGAACATAAACCGGTATGTAATAACTTCTACCGATGATATTAAAACAGCAATAGAAAAAAATAATTTAACGCTATCGGATCTTTGGATATTGAAAGAATTTTCCGATCTGATTGGAGAAATAAATAAAGATCTTGATAATTTAAATCTTTCTCAGGCAGGTGAAAAACTTAGAGATTTCACTTGGGGCAAATTTGCGGACTGGTATCTGGAAATAAGCAAGTTTGAAAAAAGTTCGGAAAAATCAAAAATTCTGAGAATGATCCTTAAGGATCTGCTGAAACTATGGCATCCCTTTATGCCATTTATAACCGAACACATATGGACCAATATTTTGAAAGAAAATAAGTTATTAATGGTTGAAAAATGGCCGGCCAAGGAAAATTATCAGGATCTGGCATCTGCTTCGGATGCGGACATCGCCAGGTTTGATTTAGTCAGAGAAATAATAAAAATTATCCGGAATATCAGAGTTGAAAATAATATCGCTGCGGACAAAAAAATAAATGTAATAATAAACATAAAAAATAAAGCTGAATATTTTGGAATTAGCGCTGAAGAGTTAATAAAATGCCAGGAGCCTTTAATAAAAAACTTGAGGACCAAAATTAATGACCTAAAGGTAGTATCTTCCGATGACAAACCCGGGAATTCAATCTACAAAACGATATCCGGAACTGGAATCAATATCTATGTTCTTTCCGATGGATTAATAGACGCAAAAAAAGAATTATTAAAATATGGAAGCGAATTAGAAAAAACTGACAGCTATATAAAAACGCTTAAGGCCAAACTCGAAGATAAAAATTTTACCGAAAAAGCGCCCGGGGATATCATTGAAAAACAAAAAGAACTTCTTGCAAAAGCAGAAACAAAATTAAAACAACTTCAAAATCACATAGAAAACTTAAAATAAATTGATGAAGCAAAAGGGTTTTGGACTAGTCCAAAACCCTTTTAAGTTTATCTAAAGTATATTTTATTCTTCCGCTTCAGTTTGGTCTTCCGATGGTTGATCAGCGGTCGTATCGGCAGCATCGGAACAATCTTCACTCTCGGGATCACATGCTGCAGCTTCCTCTTCGGCGGCTAGACATTTTTCGTCGTCCTCTGCGCATGCAGATTCTTCTTCGGCAGGATTATCAATATTATATTGCACAGGATCATTGCACTCGACTCCTTGCTCTGCCTTATTTGTTTCATCACACAAGGCTACACTGCAATCTTTTTCTCCATCTGCGCATTCAAACGGAGCGCAGTTTTCATCATTGGAATCACAGAGAGGAATTACACTTGCGTTTCTTTTTGCAATTTTATAATACCAAATATCACTTTCTGGATCACCAATGCAAGCTTCGCCTTCCACAGTTGATTCTGGATCACACTGCCAAATGAAACAGTTTTCTATTGTTGGATCACAATCAATTTGTGCTTGAACAACATAATCTTTTTTTACGACTATTCGCCAATATGTCACTCCCACAGAAGCGATGATAAGAAAAAAGAAAACTGCCAGAAAAATCTTTGATTTTTTATCCATTTACCCTGTTAAATAAGATTTGATTTCCTTTCGGAAAAACAACTTATTCGTAATTAATTTCTGCTTTTATCCACCCTATCTGCAAATATGCACGCTTTTCAAATCTTAATTTTGCAAAGCAAAATTATTTAACAGGGTGAATTTATCATTTGCCGTAATTGTATCACAATATTTATTTTAAGGAAAACTAAAAGGGCTATGGTTGCGAATATTCATGCAACCATAGCCCTTAGTTCTAAAATGTCCAAACAACTGCAGCTGTCGGGTAAACCTTATCGGTACCCTCAGCAATGCCACCTGCTCTTCCCAGATTCTGCTGGGTCAGCACGGAAACTTTGAGCTTCCATTGCTCAGCGAGAGAAATTTCGATGCCCACTTTCTCCCGAGCAAAAGCTAAGTTCTCTGCCGGCATGTTATAAATACCAGTATTACCACCGACAGAAACTTCGGCGTTCAAACTCACTCGCTCGTGAATCTTGAACTCTCTCTTGAATCCTCCTGAATAATAAAATCCGTCCATGGAGGTTTCGGTTCCGTTTTCATTTACAGTTTTTTGAGCGAAATCATATTCCGCTTTTACAAACGGAACGATCTGCCAAAAAATCTTTGGGAGATCTACCGCAGCATAAAGTGCGTTATAATCGAGTTCGCCAATTTCGCGAACCCAGTATCTCCCATAACCGATATCGATTTTCATGCCCTTAACTTCAGTGTAGAAGCCAGCATAAAAATCAGTTTCTTTGGCTTCCTTTTCAAATGGAGCAAAGTTCTCCGCTTGAACATATAGGCCAGTGCCATTCTTTTCGGCGCTGACAGTAATTGTTTGTGTTGACATTGTTTCCGTGTAGGATATTTTTCCTGTTCCTCCCACGTGTCCCGCATGAATTCCAACAGCCACTTCTGCTGTTGGTTTCCAACCCGCTTCTTTTTCAGCAGCTACTGCAATCGCTTTCGTTGGCTGATTGATTGTAGCTGTGTCTACTGCAGCCGTGAAAGTTTCTTCGGCCGCAAAAGTAAAGTTAGTCGAAAAAATAAACATTGCCGCGACTAAAACAATTAAAAACATCTTTTTCATGATACCCTCCCAAATTCCTGTATAATTTATTTTTTATTTAATTTTCAAGTTTACTGTCGCCATCGCCTCAATTAAACACCATGATGACGATTTTCAATTATACACCCAAAAAGAGCGCCTGTCAACCCCGCACTAATTTATGCTATGATATAAATATGCATTATGTATATATACTAAAAAATAGCGATAACAAGCTATATTATGGTTGTACCAGCGATTTAAAGAAAAGATTTTCTGAGCATAATAATAGCAGATCTTTTTCCACAAAAAATTATAAGTGGAAACTTGTTTATTATGAAGCCTATTTAGATGAAGATGACGCTTGGGAAAGGGAAAAACAACTCAAACAATATGGACAAGCTCTGTCCCAACTCAAAAGAAGAATCAGAAAATCTTTAAGTATAATTTAGTGCGGGGTCAAACGTCACCGCCATTTTTATGCTTAAATAAAGCATGATCTAACACAAAATAACCCCTGTTTTCCATTATCCCACTTCGAGACGATCGTCTTGTTTTGGAACAATCAATTTTTACTGATCTTACTAATAAAATTTTCATTGTGGCACTCGAAGACGATCGCCCGCCTGCTTCGAAATGTTTATAATAATATCAGTACTTTATAATTTAGTCTCAGATTATTTAAAACTAGTTCTGACTCAATGAGTATCGAAGCATTTCGGGCAGGCATTAGTTTGTCATAATAAATTTTTAGTAATTTTACAAACAAAATACCAATGTGACACTTCGAGACGACCGCATTTTACTGTCACAAGGTAATAATTAAATTTTAACAAAGCTTTTTTATTTCTTTTAAAAATTCCGGCAGAAGTTTTTTTTCTGGAACTATCCTTATCACCTTGCCTTTCACAAAAATCGCGCCGCATTTTTTTCCGCCAGCAATTCCTATATCCGCTTCGCGTGCTTCACCCGGACCATTGACTACACAGCCCATCACTGCAACTTTTATCGGTTTTTTAATTCCTGTTAAAAACTTTTCCACTTCTTGAGCAAGTTTTATCAGATCAATTTCTGTCCGCCCGCAAGTCGGACAAGCAATAATTTCCGGACCATGCTTTCTGATTCCGGCAGCATTCAAAATAGCGAAGCCTGCCTTAACTTCTTCGCAAGGATCGGCCGTGAGTGAAACACGTATCGTATCTCCGATTCCTTCCCGTAAAAGTATCCCGATTCCGATGGCATTTTTTATCGTTCCCATATAGGCAGTACCGGCATGTGTGACTCCGAGGTGCAGAGGATAATTCACTTTTTTGGAAAGTATTTTATATCCTTCTACTAATTGCGGCACGTCGCTGAATTTTATGGAAATCAAAATATTCCGAAAATTTAAATCTTCCAGAATTTTTACATGACGCAGCGCTGATTCAACTGCTGCTTTGGGGGTCGGACCGTATTTTTTCAGCAAATCTTTTTCGATAGAACCGACATTGACGCCGATACGAATCGGGATTTTTTTTGCTTTGCACGCTTTAACCACTGCTTGAACTTTTTCTTTTGAGCCGATATTTCCCGGATTGATTCTTATTTTATCTATTCTCTGCTTTACGCATTCAAGTGCCAACTTATAATCAAAATGGATATCCGCAACCAGCGGAATATGAATTTTATTTTTTATCTTTCCGATTGCTTTAGCAGCTATCATATCAGGAACAGCCACGCGCACAATTTCGCATCCTGCTTTTTCCAATTCCAATATTTGCTTAACAGTCGCTTTCACATCCCGAGTATCCGTTGTGCACATTGATTGGACCCGCACAGGATTATTTCCTCCTAAAAAATATGGTCCAACTTTGACTGTTTTTGATTTATATTTTTTATTCATTTGAATTTATTCTATCTTTAACCTGATTTATTAAAATATCTGGCGTAGAAGCGCCAGCAGTTATGCCGATTCTATTTTTATTCAGAAGCCATTCTTTTTTTATATCACCCGCGGATTCTATTTGATGAGTTTTTATTCCTGATGAAGTTCCAATTTCGGCAAGTTTTTTTGTGTTATTCGATTTTTTGTCCCCAATCACGAACAAAATATCTACTTTTTTTGCCATTTTTTTGACTTCTTCTTTCTTCGAAAAACTATCCAGACATATTGTATTCGCAACACACAAATTTTTGGTTTTTTCCAAAAGAACAGAGGTTACGTCCTTTAATAATTCTGTCTTCCCTGTTGTTTGGATCAAAAGTCCCATCTTGGGATAATTTTTTATTTTTTGAGCTTTTTCTTTTCCGTCAACAATTATGGCCATGTTTTTTGTATGCGCGTTGAGTCCGATAATTTCCGGGTGTTTTTTGTCGCCTACGATTACGACTTGGAACTTGTCGGCGTAGAAATCACGCGCAACATTCTGAGCCTTACGTACAAACGGGCAAGTCGCATCGATTATTTTTATTTTCTTTTTTTCAGCTTGTTTAAAAATTTCCGGACCAACTCCGTGGCTCCTGATTATTAAACTCGCCTTTAGCGGGACTCTGTTTAAATTTTCAATTGTTTTTAGCCCTTTTTTTTCCAAGCCTTCTACCACGCTGCGATTATGAATAATCTCTCCCAAACAGAATATTTTTTCTTTTTTTTGACCCAAAACATCCTCAGCGATTTCAATCGCCCTTCTGACTCCGAAGCAAAAACCGGCATGCTCAGCCAGTTTTATTTTCTTTGATTTTTTCATAGTCCGGTATTTAACTTTTTGCAATTTCATTTACAAGTTCACCAACAGACACAACCTTGCCTTCTGATTCATTTCTCTTTTTCACTTCAATTCCTCCGGCAGCCAGTGATTTTTTGCTGACAACTACGCGATAAGGAATTCCGATAAGATCTGCGTCGGCAAATTTTTCTCCCGCGCTTAATTCTCTGTCGTCATATAAAATCTCAATTCCTTTTTCCAAAAGATTTTTATAAATTTTCCCGGCTTCATCATTTTCACCAAGGCTTAAGAGGTGCGCTTTGAACGGCGCCACATTTTCCGGCCAGATAATTCCCTTTTCGTCATGATGAACTTCAACGACCGTGCCTAAAATTCTTCCCAGGCCAATTCCATAGCAGCCCATCACGATATCTTTTTCTTCTCCTTGTTCATTTTTTACCGTAAGACCGAAAGGTTTTGAATATTTGGTCATCAGTTTAAAAATATTTCCGACTTCAATAGCTTTTTCTTCTTTAAAATCATTTGCTCCGCAATCAGGGCAAGCCGGAGTTTCATCTTTTATTTCCTTATTGATAGCCAATTTGCATTTCTGGCAGATATATATCGTGTCTTCTCCGGCAGGAGTTGTAGTTTGGAATTCGTGCGAATATTTTGAAAAACTGCCGCCAGAAGCAAATGTCAGATAAGTTTTTTCTCCTAAGCCGGTTCTTTTGAAAATTTTAAAATATGCCTCCTTGGCTTTTTCATAATATCCATCTAAATCTTTTTCATCTGCGTGAAAAGAGTAGAGATCTTTCATCATAAATTCCCGGCCGCGAAGAATTCCGGACTTAGCGCGCAACTCCATTCTGAATTTATTCTGAAATTGATAAACATAAAACGGCAAATCCTTGTATGAGTTCAGAAATTTTTTCATCAGCGGAACGACGACCTCTTCGTGTGTCGGACCAAGCGCCATTTCTCTGCCGGTTGAATCTTTGACTTTATATAAATCATCCATGGTTGACCATCTGCCTGTTTTTTCCCAATTTTCTTTGGGCTGGAGAGATGACATAAAAATTTCCTGCCCGCCGATTTCATTCATTTCTTCGCGGATGATATTTTCGATTTTTTTTATCACCAAGAGACCCAGCGGCAAAATTGTATATACTCCCGACATCAGTTTGTCTATAAACCCGGCTCTAATCAAAAGCTGCGCGTTTATGCTAATTTCATCTTTAGGAACCTCTTTTCTTGTTTTTGTAAAAAGTTGCGATTGTTTCATAAAAAATAAGTTATAAAGCTCACAATGTATAATAACAAACTTAGCCCCAGATTGTCCAATGAAAAAAGGGCTTGGGTATTCTGCGGAATACCGGCCCTTATTTAAACTGGTTTATTGAAAAAAACTTCATAATAGGCGCCTTCTTCTGAAAAAAAGAGAATGGAATAAATAACTAAGGAGCCGCCGAAGCTTACTTTTTTTTCTTTTCCTTGTTATGGGAGATGGCTGCAGCTCTCCTTTAAATTTAATGTGAGAAAAAGACGGCATATGGTATATTTCCCTCCTGTTTTTAAACTACATTATTTAGGTTATTTTTATATAAAAAACGCTCTCTTCTAGCTACAAATGATACTGCCAATCCGCTGTTTTGTCAACATTTTTCAGCCCTTTTTAATATATCTTAAAACACATCCCGACTCCCTTTTTTTATCCGCCACCATTGTTCCAAAACTAGACGACCGCATAACTGTGGAACAATAAAAATAATCAATTCGGATCATAAGACCGCGGACTTAGCAAATTAATCAAAACGCACTTGTTCCACTTTAAGACGACCGCATGTTTTTGGAACAATCAATTTTACAAAATAAATTAAAATGGGCGCTGGCTCTATAATATCAGTACAGTTTGAATTTCAATTTTAGTTCTTCTTCGTTTGACAAATTAACCATTTCGCCAAATCTAACGAATTTTCGAAGCTGGAAATATTCTGTAACAAAATTTATTTCATCAAAACAGGGATAAGGATGGACAAAAACAGATTTTTGAATTTCTTTAAATCCTATGTCTTTTAGTTTTTCCCTGAGAACATTCCGCGCTGATCTTCTTTTTTCAGGGATATCAAACATAATCATCCTCCACTTTTTATCCCACACTAAGGGTCTGGGTATCTTAATAACGTCTATTTTAAATTTAAGCGCCTTAAGTTTTCCTTTTTCGGTAATAATGATTTTGGTAAATCCATCCTCCTGCTCAATAAAATCAACCAGTCTTTTTTGCTTAAATTCCGTTATTGCCTTATAGAGGTATCGCTTGTTGATATTGCGCCATTCTCTCTTGAGTGTCTTAAAAACATGCTTCTGCGATCTTGGATTATTTGCTAATCCAAGGGCGACTCCAGCGCCAAGCAGAAGCAATATTTTTCTTTTAAGCGGACTTCTGATATTTTTACTTTTCATTAGAATTTTATGATTGTTCCAAAATACGACGACCGCATGGTTTTGGAACAATTGGAATGATTAGTTTAGCTTATATATTTTAGTTTGTATATTACAGATTATACATCATGGATTATAGACTTGATAAAAATTTGATAAAAATAAGCAAGACAAGACTGTTCCACTTCGAGACGACCGCATAATTGTGGAACAATGGCGTGTGCCCCATAAAGATATCTGGGGAGTATGTTTTTGGTGTGTTTTATAATAATGCTTGGCATTAAGTTTAAGGTTTTTTGAAGTATTTGAAAGGTTGAAAGAGAAAATTTTTCAGCGTGCTTGCTGCTTGGCTCATTTTTTCCCAAAGAGTTGCACTATTTTTGGTGTTATGGGTTGTGGAATATCCCAAAACATTAGCAGTTGGGATCCAAACTCTTTTCGTAAGACTCAGGATGGGAGTCTTCATCTTCTTGCTCTTTTTCTTGTGAGATTTTTTCTTATGCTTTGATTTCTTGTGATGATGTGATGATTTTTTAGCTGAAGAGGACTGTAAATTTTGCAGTAGCGGATTAGCAGTTGCCACGCCAAGCACGGTTCCAGTTGTTGAAGAATTATCAATTGGCGAAGTTATCGGATCCGGATCTTGAACAACCGGAGGATCTGCTTTTTTTACTTTGAAAAAAATATCATTTTCACTTTGATTGTCCGCTTCATCCGTGGCACTGATAAAAAAATCATGCTCCTCGCCCAGTGACAGCGTTGAAAGATCAATAGAATTTCCATCCAATAGCTCATCATCCAGATACATAGCTATTTTTATGTTCTCAACCGCTGAAATATTATCCGAAACCGAAAAAGTTATTGGTAAAATTTGATCATTGGAATATTCTGCTCCATCTTCCGGAGAATCAATCGTAACTGTTGGCTCAATTTTATCCTTAATCGCGATATCACTGACAGGTTTTTCCGTATTTTCCGGATCAATGTTAACAATTAATTCAACATCCTGATCTTTTTCAATCGTTCCGCTAACAACTGATGATAAATCATTTTTACTGCCGGTATTATCGACATATTCCGAACCAACATGAAATCCGCCATTTTTTGAAGCATTCGTAATAGTTACGGTGTAATCGCCTTTTATTGGATTTGGGATTGAAGCGATTTTGAATCCATCCGATTTTGATTCTGAAGAAAATTTTGAATCTTGAATGTCGCTTGAATCTTTTGTGACAACATTTTCATTGGGATCTTTAATTTCCATGTCGCCCGGACCTTCGGACCAAAATCCGATTTCTTCGTCAACCTGAGGCGCTCGATAAACTTCACTTAAATCTTCATTGAGGAGGCGCGCCATAATAATTGGTTCGGCTTCACTGACCAAATCGCTATGATCAAATGAAAGCACATCCCTGAACTCGCTTTGAATGTCACCCGATGTCATTAGCACTCTACCATCTCCATTGGCATCCGTTCTTTCGGGATTAATTGGTTCCGGTTTTCCATCTTGCCACAATCCCAAAATATCAGAACTGATGACAGGAATTTTATTTACTGTAGGTTGATTATTCCCTAAAATAATACTGAACCGCGTACGATTTTGCAGTTCATTAATTCCTGAATTTAAGTTCATAAGAAAATCATTCTTTTCAGTCATTCCAAGATAATCTTTCAAACTTTGGCTACTACCGGCCGGGTGAATATAGTTATAAATTGGCATTAATTCTTTGATGGATGGAATAAACTGATGAACAACATCATAAGAATTGAATGTTAAATTTTTAACAATCATATAATCAATATATGCTTTCATCATCATTTTTTCTTCCCAATTATCGGGAACCCTGCCGCCTTCCCATAATGAATATGCGTCAGATGATCCTCGATTTGGCGTTGCAATCAAAATTAAATTATTCACATCATTATCATATTCACCACCTTCCACATAACTGCGCGCCACCAAACCGCCCATGGAATGAGCCACGATGTTCACTTTATCGACAGGATTCAGGACAAGTGCACGGTCAATCGCCGGTTTTAAATAGTCTTCAGCAGACTCGGTGTTGCTTTTGCGCCAATCGTAAAAAACAATAAAAAAATCCTTGCCTTCAATATATCCGGCTGAGCGAATCGCTTTTATGAGACCATCATAAGTACGATCAAACATTGTCCAGTTGTCCGCAAAAATTCCACCAATCATCAGATCGGGATTTATTGAAGCGCCAATTCCCGGAATTAAAATTACCGGATCTCTTTTCACGTCGGGACTTCTCCTGAACCATGGATCGAATTCTACGCAATACCCACGAATTGTGTCCCCTTTTCCGGTAGAATTATCCGCCGAATATCCATTTGCAGGATATGCATACGCCTTAAAATATGGTCCGCTCTTGTCTCCCCACCAATTGTAAGTTGCATCGACATCGGTGCAGGCAGGACCGAAAGGACTTCTGGCATCAAGTCCGATACTGTTATCAAAAATAGAATTGTTATTAATTTTGATTTTTCTGTGTTCATAATCATTAAATGTTGCGATTCCTGTTTTATTATTTGAAATAATATTGTTTTCAATCAACGGTAGTACGTTTCTGAAGGAAAGTCCCGTGTTGTTGTTTTTAATTTCAGAATTTTTAATCGTCAAGCCTCTAAAAAAGTTTTTATATACTGAATCATAATTTATCCCAATATAAGCATACGAAAGAACGACATGATCGAAGATTATTTTGGCGGAATTATCATCCAAGCTTATTCCATCCCAATCACCTTTTTTTGGAGTTGTTGCCGCTGCATCGTCATTCGTATCGCCGCCGAAGGAATCGTCAAGCATTGAAGTGAACACTATTTTTTCATCAGTGGTTCCTATCGCGGTTAAATCACTTTGTACAATTAAGTATGTTCCGGTGTTATCATGAGGATCGGCATCATAAAATTTTACGACCACACCCGGTTCAATTGTGAGTGGAGCTTTTATGTTGATTAATCTATCGACAACATATGGGCTGTTAGCTTTTTTCCAAATTGTAGTTACTATAATGTCGTTTTTTATTTCAGTCACTGCGGCTTTTGCGACTTGTGGACACAATAAAAAAGCGATTACCGGCAAAAAAACCACTAATCGCAAAAAAGCACATCTCTTCATTTGTTTTTGTTTTAAGAAATTATAAATGTTTTAAAAGATCTCCAAAAGCTTTAGGCAAGAGGATGTAAACCCAATATAGAAAGATGGATATAAATATTAAAAGTGACAACGTTAAAGAAATAAAAAATGATTTAACTGCTATTTTTTTATAAATTATTTTTGTAAAAATAAATGGTGTTAAGATAATAAATAACAAAATTAGATATACTGCATACTGTATAACGTCATAAAAAAAATAATATAAATCAGCATTAGTTTTTGCAGTCCAATCGCTAATCAGATTGTACCCGAACAATAAGTACCATCCAAAAATGATTAACGTAATTATCGAACTCGCAACCAAATATTTCCCCACACTCTTTTCCTTCAAAAATCTCAGCCAAAAAAATGGTGAGATAATGATTCCAGCCAAAATTATTGAAGAAAATACTATTAAGATAGTTTGCATTTTTTATTTTTTAAAAATTATTTTTGATATATGTTGATACTACACCATAAAATTTTAAAATGCAAAATAACGCTTCGCTATCATATCCTTGACATACAAATGTGCGGTAGTATAATTTCTTTATGCAAATCACTAAATGCGATATTTGTAAAAAAATGCTAGAAAAAGATTCAAAAAGCGTACACATAGGTGTGGGCAATGTCTTTTCCAATCATGCTGAAATTTGTGCAAATTGCGGCAAATCTGTCTTAAAGTTACTAAAAGATAAAAAAGTACTAAAAATTGAAGACAAAAAAGATGGAAAAAAATAACCAAAAAAAAGAAATGACTCTTGATGCCATTGCTGAGCTTATTAAAGTAAGCGCAGATAGTACCACAAGGGTACTGGAAGCCAAAATTGAGGCTTCTAAAAATGAAACCGTAAAGATGCTTGAAGCTAAAATTGAGTCTTCTGCGGACAAGCTAGCGGCTATGACCCAAAAACAATTTTTAGACTTAGAACGAAAAATTGGAAACGTAGAAATTGATGTGAAAGAAATAAAAAGAACCGCAGCTAATATTGAGGCTAATCTCAACAAAAAGGTTGATAAAATTGACCACAATACGCTTGACTATCGCGTGGAAAAACTAGAAAAAAAATTCGCTTAGAGAAATATTAAACAAAATCCCCGATTCATCGGGGTTTTTTGTAATTCAGAAAAGCAAAGGAATTGTCCCGCACTAACCTTGCACCGGCTCTGTCAATTGGCACTTTGTGTTTATGTAAAGTTAGTGCGGGATTGCTTTTTTGCCGTTTTCACGCTAGGATAAGGAAAGTTTTACGTATTAAGTATAAGGATTTTTTGGCGTTATAAACGTTTTAACGTTACAAACTTTATGAACATCCCCAGCATTTTCATCGTAATCCCCGCTTTTAACGAAGAAAGCGTTATTCGGGATGTAATAAAAGAGGTTAGGGATGCGGGATATGGAAACATTATCGTAGTGGATGACGGCAGTACGGATAACACGCAATCAGCCGCTAGAAATTCCGGCGCAATTGCGCTCCGCCACAAAATTAATCGAGGCAAGGGCGCCGCGACAAAAACCGGCATTGAAGCAGCAAAATTGCTGGAAGCTGACATTATTGTTACAATGGACGGAGACGGACAGCATGCTCCGAAAGATATCAAAAAACTTGTTGAACCTATTCTTAAAAAGCATTGCGACGTAGTTCTCGGCAACCGCCTTGCCAATCCGAAGGGCATGCCGTGGTGCAAAATTGCCGCCAATCACATCGGGAATTTCTTCACTTGGTGGCTGTTCGGGCTTTGGGTTACGGATAGCCAGTCGGGTTTCCGGGCATATTCAAGACAGGCAGCCGAAATTATAAACACCCGAGCCGATCGTTATGATTATGACAGCGAAGTCATCAGAGAAATTTATATTTATAAACTAAAATTTATCGAAGTTCCTATCACCGTTCGCTACACTGAATATTCTATGGGGAAATATCAAAGACAGGGATTCATAAATGGAATCATCACCCTGTATAAAATGATTTGGAAATTAATTTGTTAGCTAATTAAATAATTCATTACTGATATGAATTTTCATCTTTACCAGGTCGTAGTTATTTTGGTTTCCGCTTTCATGATTTATCAGGGAATCAAAAATTATGTCAGAGGAAAAGAAGGACAAACATTATACAAAGTATTTACCAGAGTAGTGGTGTGGGGCGGCATGGCACTAATCGCGCTTTTTCCGAATTTCACAAACATACTGGCAAAACTAATTGGAATAGAAACTAATGTGCATGCCGTTATCATGATTGGATTTATTCTGATTTTTCTGATGATTTTTAAACTTCTTTCCGCGATTGAAAGATTGGAGCAAGATATTTCAGTAATAACCAGAAAAGAAAGTTTAAAAGAAATTAAAGATGCCAACCAAAAATGAAATTATTAATTTTTTGCCCTTACTACCCTCCCCATATCGGCGGACTTGAATCGCACGCCGACGAGTTTAATAAATATCTATCTCAAAAAGGAATAGCTATAACTGTTTTTACGCCGAGACTGCCGGAAGAAGCACTGGAAAATGAAATCGTATATGAAAAAGTTGAGCTTATCCGTTTTCCGGCTTTTGAAATAATAAACAACTATCCCCTGCCTAAATTTTGGAGTCTTAAATTTTGGAAGCTATTTTTAGGCTTGTTTGAGATAAAATTCGACATAGTAATTTCTCGTACACGTTTTTTTAATACGTCGTTTTTAGCATTCATTTATGCTAAAATTTACCCCCACACCAATTTCAGCAATCCTTCTAATCTAAAAATTAATATAAAAAGCGATAAAGCAACTGACTACAAAAAAGAAACTGTCCGAATTGGTGTGGGGGTGAAGAAAGCACGTTGGATCCATATTGAACATGGATCTGATTTTGTTAAATCGGGCGGAAAATTTTCTGTTTTTGCCGCTAAAATTTATGACCTTACTTTCGGAAAGCTCATTCTTAAAAAAGCCGATCGAATTATAGCCAATTCGAATGCTTCGGCTGAATTTTGCAAAAAACTGGCTGGAAATATAAATTGCCAAGTAATTTACCGGGGCGTAGAAACAGAAAAAATAATTTCTTTGCCCGCCGATATTGAACTTAAAAATAAATATCCCGATGATGTGATAATAACTTTTTTGGGACGTTTGATCGACGGCAAGGGCGTAACTGATTTGCTTTCGGCAGTTGCTGAAATTGCTAATGATAATTTTAAACTTTTCATCATTGGCGGCGGACCGGAAAGAAAAAATCTGGAAAATCTGGCACAAAAATTGAAAATTAAAAATAAAATTATTTTCTTCGGATACAAAAAATTTGAAGATTACATCAGCATATTAAAAGTTTCCGATATTTTTGTTAATCCCAGTTATACTGAAGGCTTGCCGACAACCGTCGCAGAAGCGGCGCTTTCTAAAAACGCCATTATCGCAACCAATGTTGGCGGAACATCTGAAATAATAACCGATGGCAAAAGCGGATTTCTGATAAAACCGAAAAATATAAATTTGTTAAAAGAAAAAATAGAATTGTTGATAAACGATAAAAATCTGAGAGAAACTTTAGGAAGTAATGCATTTGATGAGGTTAAAAACAAGTTCAACTGGAATAACTCTATCGAAAAATATATAGAAATATTCAGGGGTTTATAAAAAATACCTAATCGTTATAACGCTTGTAACGTTACAAACTAATTTCTCATGTGTGGAATTACCGGAAAAATTTATTTTGGAAATAATTCTGTCAGTGAACAGGATATTTTGGCAATGAATGAAAAAATCATACATCGCGGACCGGATGACGGCGGTGTTTATATCTCCCCTGATCAGAAAGTCGGACTTGGGCATCGCAGACTTTCCATAATTGACCTTTCTTCTCTCGGCCATCAGCCGATGAGTTATATGGATAGATACTGGATAGTTTTTAACGGGGAAATTTACAATTTTCAGGAAAAGCGGGAACTGCTTGCAGAAGATGGCTACATTTTCAAATCGAAAACTGACACGGAAGTTATTTTGGCGCTTTACGATAAATTCGGAAAAAAATGTCTGGAACATTTACGAGGAATGTTTTCCTTCGCAATCTATGACGAAAAAGAAAAAACGATTTTTTGCGCCCGCGACAGAGTCGGAAAAAAACCTTTCAAATACTATCTGGACGATAATGTTTTCATGTTTGCTTCAGAACTGAAATCCATTTTGACTCAGAAAGAATACGCGAAAGAGCCTGATTACATCGCGATTCATCATTATCTCACTTTGCAGTACTGCCCCGCCCCGCTTACCGGATTTAAAAATATTAAAAAACTGGAGGCGGCGCATTATTTATTTATAGATTTGAAAACCAAAAAAGTTGAGAAAGAAAGATATTGGAAACTTGATTATTCTAAAAAATTAGACTTGCCAGAAGATGAATGGAAAAAAAGAATAATGGAAAAATTGGAAGAATGCGTGAAGATTCGCATGATTTCCGATGTTCCTCTTGGTGCCTTTCTTTCGGGAGGAATTGATTCCAGCGCTATAGTTGGATTAATGAGCAAGTTAAGCGACAAGCCCATTAAAACTTTTTCCATCGGCTTTGAAGAAGAAAAATACAACGAACTGAAGTATGCGAAAATTATCGCTGATAAATTTAAAACCGATCACAAGGAATTTATCGTAAAGCCAGACGCAATCAAGATGCTTCCGAAATTAGTCTATCAATATGAGGAACCCTACGCTGATTCCAGCGCCTTGCCGACATATTATGTAAGCAAGTTCACAAGAGATTTTGTGACCGTCGCGCTTAATGGCGACGGCGGAGATGAGAATTTCGCCGGATATTCACGCTATAGCGCGTTTCAATTTTCCTTGTGGTATGAAAAAATTCTGCCTTTGCATAATTTAATAGTTCTGCCCATAAGTAAATTTTTAGCCAGAAACATAAAGAATACTTTTTTTGAAAGAGTTTATCGTTTTTCTCAAACATTATCCGAAGACTATAGGCGCCGATATATGACCTATACCGCCTATTTCACCAATGAACAAAAGGCTGACCTATATACTGACCAATTTAAAGAAAATGTGTGGCAAGAAGATACTTATGATTTGATTGGCTCAAAATTTGATGAGGCAAACACTAAAAACAAAATGGATCAAACGCTTTATGCGGATTTTTCTGCCTATCTTCCCGAGGATTTACTGGTAAAAGTTGACATCGATTCAATGGCCGTCGCCCTAGAAGGTCGCTCCCCTTTCTTGGATTACGAAATGTTGGAACTAACTGCCAAAATTCCATTTAATTTAAAAATTAAAGGCTTTAATGACAAAAAGTATATTCTTAAAGAAGCTCTGCGCGGTTTTATTCCAGATAAAGTAATGTTCCGTCCCAAGATGGGTTTTGGCGTGCCGATTGAAAGATGGTTTCGCGGAGAATTAAAAGATTACGCGTACGACATCCTTCTTTCGGAAAAATCTATACAAAGAAAACTTTTTAAAAAAGAAGAAATTAAGAAAATTTTAGACAGCCATAATTCAACAACGGTTAATTATTCTCCCCGGATTTGGGCGCTTCTTACTCTCGAACTCTGGTTCCGGGAATATTTCGGTTAGACTATCTGTCATTCCCGCGCAGGCGGGAATCCAGTTTAAAATCTTATTTGACAGGGTAAATATGGAAAAGCAAATAACCGTAATCATGTCGGCATACAATGAAAAGGAGTCTTATCTGAAAGAGGCTGTTAAAAGTATTTTAAATCAGACTTTTGGTAATTTTGAATTCATCATAATTAACGACGGCTCTGACCGCCCTTATTTACAGGAGATGTTTTCTCAATTTGAAAAACAAGATGAGCGGATTAAGGTATACAACAACAATATTAACCTGGGATTGACCGCTTCACTCAATAAAGCGCTCGCCCTTGCTAAAGGCAAGTATATTGCTAGAATTGATAGTGATGATATCGCCGATTCGCACCGCCTGGGAAAACAGCTGGAATTCATGGAAAATAATCCTTCGCATGCTCTGTGCGGTTCGTGGTCATATTTTATCGATCAAAATGGTAAAATAATTGGAGAAAAAAAATCTCCGATTGATTATGAAAAAATTAAAAAAAGACTGGTTCTTTTTAATTTCTTCACCCACTCTTCGCTTTTCTTTCAGCGAGATATTGCCATAAGTATGGGTGGCTATAGTGAATATTTGAAAAAAGCACAGGATTACGATTTTATTCTGAAAATTTCAGCCAAGTATCCGATTGCTATTATCCCCGAATTTCTTTGTTCGAACCGTCTGCATCCGGAAAGCATATCTTCGAAAAGCAAAAAAGCGCAGGAATGGTGTGCGATTAAGGCACGCTGGAATGCGATTTTCAAATACGGATATCCTAAAATATATTTTTTAAAAATAATCCCATCGGTTTTTTATTTTTTATTCATCCCTTGTTTTATAGAAAAATTTATTTTCAAGTTACTCCGGCAAAAAAAATAATGCCCCTTGCATCGAGGCAATAAAAATAGGTACGCAATATTATAATTTACATTAAAATTATTTAAATGAAAAAAGCACTCATTACCGGGATAACCGGACAAGACGGATCATATTTGGCAGAGTTCCTTCTAAAAAAAGGATACGAAGTACATGGAATAATCAGGAGATCCAGTTCTTTTAATACTGGACGAATCGACCATCTTTACAAGGATCCTCACATTAACGGCGTGAAACTCTTCTTGCATTATGGAGATCTTTCTGACGGCAGTAATATAGCTCGATTTCTGGAAAAAATCAGGCCGGATGAAATATACAATCTTGGCGCTCAAAGTCATGTCCGTGTAAGTTTCGACATCCCTGAATATACGGGAGATATTGATGGGTTAGGGACATTAAGATTATTGGATGCCATTAAGGATTCCGGACTAAAGACTAAATTTTATCAGGCTTCCAGCAGTGAACTTTTTGGAAAAACAGAGGAAGTCCCCCAAAAAGAAACAACTCCTTTTTATCCACGATCCCCTTATGGGTGTGCGAAATTATATGCTTATTGGATAACAGTAAATTACCGAGAAAGTTACAATATTTTTGCCTGCAATGGCATATTATTTAATCATGAATCACCACGGCGCGGAGAAACATTCGTCACGCGAAAAATAACGCGTGGATTTTCAAAAATTATAGCCGGGAAGGAAGAATGTCTTTATCTTGGTAATTTAGACGCCAAGCGGGACTGGGGTTATGCCAAAGACTATGTCGAGGGCATGTGGAAAATGTTGCAGCAAAAAAAACCTGGCGATTATATTCTTGCAACCGGCGAAACGCATAGCGTTCGGGAATTTATTGAAGAATGCGCAAAGCTTTTAAAAATAAATTTGCAATGGAAAGGAAAAGGGCTAAAAGAAATCGGTTATGATAAAAAAACCAAAAAAGTACTCATAAAAATAGATCCGAAATATTTTCGTCCTGCTGAAGTTGACATTCTTCTTGGCGATCCAGCAAAAGCCGGGAAAGAATTGAAATGGAAATCGGGAACGACCTTTAAACAACTCGTGAAAATAATGCTCGAAGCGGATCTGAAAAAAGAGAGTATCAAATAATTTTTATGGAAAAGAATTCTAAAATTTATATTGCGGGACACGTGGGTCTTGTCGGCAGCGCTATCACAAGAAAACTTCAAGCAGAGGGTTATTCTAATCTCGTCTTTCGGACACTTGAAGAACTAGATTTGATGGATAAGACCGCGACAGCTGATTTTTTCAAAAAAGAAAAACCAGAATATGTATTCTTGGCGGCCGCTAAAGTCGGCGGAATTAAAGCCAATGATGATTATCCGGCTGATTTTATATATCAAAATCTCGAAATTCAAAACAATATTATCCATAATTCTTTTTTGAACGGAGTAAAAAAACTTTTATTTTTAGGCAGTTCTTGTATCTATCCGCGCGAATGCCAGCAACCAATCAAAGAAGAATATTTATTAACCGGACCGCTTGAGCCGACGAATAATGCCTATGCTATTGCCAAAATCGCTGGGATAAAAATGTGTCAGGCATATAACAAACAATATGGCACTAATTATATTTCCGCAATGCCAACTAATCTTTACGGGCCTCGCGACAATTTTGATCTGGAATCTTCCCATGTTCTTCCGGCGCTTATAAGAAAATTTCACGAAGCTAAGATTAAAAATCAAAAAGAAGTGGTCATCTGGGGAACAGGTTTGCCCAAAAGAGAGTTTTTGCACGTGGATGATTTAGCCGACGCTTGTGTGTATCTCATGAAAAATTACAATGATTCAGAAATAATCAACATAGGCACAGGAGAAGACATTACTATTCTTGAGCTGGCGCAAATTATAAAAGAAATCGTGGGCTTTGAAGGAAAAATTGTCAACGATAAAACAAAACCCGATGGAACCCCCAGAAAATTGTTGGACATTTCCAAGTTGCACAGCATGGGATGGGAGCACGGCATATCATTAAAAAATGGCATAGAATCTACTTATGAATATTATAAAAGCATCCTAAAGAAAAATTAGCGATAATTAAAAATTATGAAGATAGTAATAAATACAAATTACCAATCGGCCGGCTCCAAGGTTTGCGTGGATGATCTAATCCCCCGCTTGATAAAGTCCGGGCATACCATTGCAAAAAATGATTGGAAAAACTATTCTCAATATGACGTGGCTCTTTTTATGGCTACCGATTCAGAAGTCCAAGCTGCTAAAAAAGAAAATCCTCAAATAATATGCGGCATAATGGATCCCAAAACCACCACTCCCAAAAATACAACCGGCAGAAATATAAAAGAAATGAGGAGCGCTGATTTTTTACTGGTCAGCTCCATAGAACAAAGGGATTTTCTTTATAAATATAACGAGGACATTGTAATTTATTACATGTTTCCTGATATAAAGAAAATGGAAAGAAAACACTTCTCAAAGGATAAGATTATAATAGGTTATCACGGAAATAAAGTTCATCTTAATTGTTTTTATCCGAAAATTACAAAAGCGCTTGAAAATATCGCTTCTGAATTTCCTGTAGAATTGTGGGCAATGTACAACATAAAAAAACTGGGCAAATGGAAACATGGGGTTCCCAGAAATATTAAAATACGACATATTCAATGGTCAGAGGAAAATTATTATGAATATCTGGCCAAAGCAGATATTGGAATAGTAAATAATGAAATTCCAATTAAAGAAAAGATTGGCAATCTCACAACACGCCATCTTACGGGCGAGTACTTATTTTTCAACATGCATAATTATGATTACAGCGATTATCTTATCCGATATAAATATTCTTCTAATCCGGGAAGAATATACGTATTTTCTCAATTAGGTATTCCTATTATTTCCGATTTCACTCCTTCATCCTGTCAGATTATTCAGGATGGAAAATCCGGATTCATAGCCCATTCTGTTGAAGGATGGCAAAGAGCGATGGAGCAATTAATAAAAAGTCCTGAACTAAGAAATCGGGTAAGCACTAACTTAAAAAGCTACATCGACAACACTATTTCCATAGACAAAAATTTTGATAATTTAGTATCTTTTTTAGAGAAATTAATTAATAAGAAAATCGGCGATTCGAAAGAGGGATAGGAGTTAAAACGGCTGGTTGGACAAAGCTCATTTTATTGGGTATCCTAAGGAAAGTTTCAATTACCAAAATAAATTTTTAAAAAACTTAAGAAAATAATTTATGAAAATTTTAGCAATAGGGGCACATTTAGATGATATTGAATTGGCATGCGGGGGAACATTGGCTAGAGCTATCAAAAAAGGACACGTCGTAAAGATGCTTGTAATGTCGGATTCTTCTTATAATAATTTTGACGGGAAAATTTTAAGAACAAAAGAAGAAGCTTATTCTGAGGGAAAACTGGCTGCAAAAAAAATAGGCGTTAACGACTTGGAAATTCTGAATTTTCCCACCAAAGATGTTCCCTATGATTCCAGCTCGGTAGAAGCTATAGACGAAGTTATCTCAAATTTCAAGCCCGATTTTATTATCACTCATTGGATTTATGATACGCATCAAGCTCATAAAAACACGGGATTAGCTACAATTACAGCCGCCCGCTATCAGAATAATATACTTATGTACGAGCCATTTCCTCCTTCAGGAAGATCATACGCGCCTTTTCGCCCACAGGTATACATAGACATATCAGACACAATTAATGATAAAGTTTTATCAATGAAAGAACACAGGAGTCAGTATAAAAAATATGGGGAGAATTGGGTAGAAGCAATTCAGGGACGCGCGAGAATGAGAGGATTCGAAAGCGATTGCAAGTATGCGGAAGTTTTTGAGCTGGTCAGATTAAATTTAGACTTATGATAGTCACCATTCATCAGCCGGAGCATTTAATTTGGCTTGGGCTGATTGATAAAATTAGTAAGGCCGATATTTTTGTTGTCCTCGACACAGTACAATTCAGGAAAAATTATTATCAAAATAGAAATAAAATAAGAACAAACAAAAAAGAAGGTTGGACATGGCTTACGGTACCTATAAAAAAACAGCCACTCGAAACAAAAATTAAAGATATTGAAATATCAGATATTGCATGGAAGGAACGCTATCTTTTGCTTTTAGAAGTTAATTATGCTAAAGCGCCATATTTTAGAACATACTATCCGAAGATAAAAAAAATAATCAATGAAAATTATTCGAAACTTCATGATTTGAATATTGAATTATTGTTTTTTACGCTTAACTGTTTCGATTTGGAAAACAAAAAAATAATTAAATCATCGGAAATGAATATCCGAAAGGATTCCACAGGGTCAGATACGGTTCTTGAAATATGCAAAGCTGTAAACGCAGATACATATCTCGCTGGTTCATTCGGACCCGATTATCTTAACGCTGAAGACTTTAAAAAGGCTGGGATTAAAATAGATGTGCATTCTTTCGAGCATCCTACATATAAACAACAGCACGAGCCTTTCATTCCCTTTATGTCATCAATAGACTTATTATTTAATCACGGACCGACTGCAAAAAATATTTTGTGGAATAAAAAATAACCAAAGAAATATATGCGAGGAAAAGCAATGAAAAAAATCTGTGCCGAATTAAAAAACAAAGGTTTGGATTTATCAAAAATGAAAACTCTTGAGATTTTTGCGCGAGATGGATCATGGCAAACCACTGCTTATGCTGAAAAAGTCAAATCAGTGGAAGCATGGGAAATTGATCAGATTTTTAAAAAAGATTTAAGAAAAAATTTACCTAAAGCAAAAATAAGAATTATTGATTCGATAAAGGAAATAAGAAACAAAAACAATTTTTCCAAATATGATTTTATTGTGGTTGATAACGGGCAAGGATGTTACGGAAATAAAAATCAATATTGTGAACATTTTGATGTTGTTCCTCAAATCGCAAAACTTATCAACAACGAAGGGGTAATAATATTTAATATCAACAGAGAGCCTTTTAATTTTGATAATTTTCCCAAATGGCAAAAAAGAAGAAACATATATTACAATAGAAAAAATATCCGAAAACTTTCTCTGAAATGGCTTCTGAATTTTTACAAAAAATTATTCTTGAATTTCGGTTACAAAACTAGTTTTTCTTTTAGCGTTTCTAGAAACGACTTTGAACATAATGATTATTTGCATTATTTGGTTTATTATTTAAGAAATAAAAAAAATGATTGAAAATGCCATTATACAGGTTTTTAAAAAAAAGATGGTTAAAAATTATAATAAATTTTGCCATGAAAAAGTTGGCCATGCATTGCTCTACTATAAAACCGATCCGTTTGTTCTCCAAAATCTAGCCGAAAAATATATACATACCAATAATTGGGAGATCTTGGAAATATCAAAAATATTAAACAGACTGGGATATTGGGTAGATATATTGGATCGCAATATAACCATTAAAGACATTGATAAAATCGAAGACAGATATAACATATACATCGGCCTGGGAGCAGGAGATTCTGGAAAATTTTTCGGAAACATCGGAGAAAGACTAAGCAGAGCAATAAAAATTTTTTATGCCTGCGGACCAGAACCTGAAGAAAGTAACCGCTTGATTCGTGAACGATATGATTTTTTTTATAAAAGAAATCCGAATAAAAAAGTAATACTGAAACGAACTATCAATAAAGTTAATCTTCCAAAAGCATTGGAAAATACCGACTTCATATTTAGCATAGGCAATGAATTCTCGAATAATACATACAAAAAGCATGGGAAAGAGATATATCGTATTAATCCATCAACATCGCCTCGAGTAAATGCTTCTCTAAGCGATTTATCACATAAAGATCAAAGAAAGTATCTCTACTTCGGAGGAAATGGCAATATAGTAAAAGGATTAGATGTTCTGATTGAAGTTTTTAGGGGCATCCCCGAATTAGAATTATTCATCTGCGCTCCCAGGGAAAGCGATTTCGATCTAGTCTACGGGGAGATATTAGCGAAATCAAAAAATATTCATTTTATTGGCTTTATTGAGGTCGGAGGAAAAAAATTTAATGAGCTGACAAGTAGTTGCGGTTATGTTGTTTTGCCTTCTTGTTCTGAAGGAATTGCAACTTCGGTGACAAATTGCATGAGAAAAGGACTAATACCCGTCACAACTTATGAATCAGGAATAGATTTAAAAGATTTTGGATACAAAATCGAAAGCATAGAAATAGAAAAATTGAAAAAGCAGATAAAAGAAATATCCGATACCGCTAGGGATGAATTTCTAGAAAGAGTTTTCAAAACATACTTTGAATCATTTAATTATACTCAGGCAAAATTTTCAGAAATGTTTGAAAAATCATTAATTGAAGTTATAAATAAAAAAAATGATTAGAGAAGTTGTTGCATGTATTTTCAAAAAAAGACTAGTAAAAAATTATAATAAATTTTGCCAGAAAAAAATCGGGCATGCCCTGCTTTATTACAAAACAGATTCTCTAGCAATCAAAAGCCTGGCCGACAAATATGTCCACACTAACAATTGGGAAGTTTTGGAAATTGTAAAAATACTAAACAAATTAGGTTATTGGGTGGACATTTTAGATCGTAGCGTGGATATCGAAGATTTGGATATAATTGAAGATAAATACGATATATTTATCGGCTTAGGAGCCGGAGATTCCGGAAAATATTTTGGAAATATTGCAGAAAAACTCAATAAGGCGATAAAGATTTTTTATGCTTGCGGACCAGAACCTGAAGAGAGTAATCGCTTAATATTGGAACGTTACGATTACTTCAAAAAAAGACATCCGGAAAATAAAGACGTGATAATCAGAAGAACCAAAAAAGAAGTAGACATAAACAAGGTCATGAAAAAAACTGATGTCATTTTCTGCATAGGCAATGAATTTACTATAGATACATACAAAAAACATTGTAAACCTATTTATAGGATTAATCCGTCGTCATCACCTTTAATATCAACCAGCATAAATGACCTTGCTGATAAAAGCCAAAGGAAATTCCTTTACTTTGGAGGAAACGGCAATATCGTAAAGGGACTTGGTATTTCGATAGAAGTTTTTAGCAAAAATCCCGAATTAGAATTATTTATATGCGCTCCCAAAGAAAGTGATTTCAATGCTATCTACTGCGATATTCTAAAAAAATCAAAGAATATTCATTTTATTGGTTTTATAGATGTTGCTGGCAAAAAATTTAATGAATTAACAAAAAAATGCGGTTATGTAATATTGCCTTCTTGTTCAGAGGGGTCGGCGACATCCGTATTGACTTGTATGAGAAAGGGTCTGATACCCATCACAACATATGAATCGGGCATAGATTTGGGAGATTTTGGCTATAAAATAGAAGTTCTTGATATTGAAAAATTAAAGAATCAATTGCTAAGCATAGCTCAAACACCAAAAGAAGAATTTTTAGAAAAAATAAGGAAAACATACTTTGAATCATTTAATTATACTCAGGCAAAATTTTCAGAAATGTTTGAAAAATCATTAATTGAAGTTATAAATAATAAATCAAATAAAAAATAAATGGAAAAAATAACACTGTTTAATTCAGCACTAAAAGTTGAGCCGGGAGCAGTCAAAAATGCTATTGGAGTATTGAAAACAGAGGGCATTGCATCGTTTATAAAAAAATCGGTTAAAACAACAGCCTTAATCATTAAAAGATTTTTCAGAGAATATTTAGTTCTAAAACTTATTTATCTTAAGTCCAATAAAGGAGAAATCGTAAAGAAAATACACGGAAATCCTATGATTCTGGATCTTAATGATTTGGGGATATCGCGCGAGCTCGCGCTTTACGGAGAGCACGAACACAACAGCACCAAAGAAGTAAAAAAACTGGTAAAGCCTGGAATGAAAATATTAGAAGTGGGAGCTAATATCGGATATTACGCTGTCTTGGAAACAAAATTAGCTGGAGAAAACGGATATCTATATGCTTTTGAACCGTCTCCTTTCAATTTTAATTTACTAAAAAGAAATATTGAGCTTAATAAAATAAAAAATGCCGAAGTTTATCAAAAAGCAGCGGGTGCTGAAAATGAAATGGCGAAATTCTATGTCGCCAACAAATCAAACCTGTCTAGTTTTATCAAGCGTGATGATATGGACATGTATCGTAATGGAAAAATTATTGATGTTGAAATAATTAAATTGGATGATTTTCTTAAAAATAAAGATGTGGATTTTATCCGCATGGATGTTGAAGGTTATGAAAAAGAAATCCTAAGAGGGATAGAAGAGACAATGAAAACACAACATCCGAAGCACTTTTTTATTGAAATACACTCAGAACTGCTTCATAAAAAAAATAGCTCCGCTGGGGAAATTTTGGAATATCTCAATAACTTTGGGTATGAAGTCATAAGAAGTTTCTACAGGGGCAGTTCAAAAACAATGGTATCAAGCACCAAAGAGTTATTAAATCATCCGCTGTTGGAAGTCGGATATTGGGAAACTTTTTTTGAATATAAAAAATAAGTAATTATTTTTCTACCCCTAGGATATGCTTTTTAACTCTTTGCAATTCGCAATATTTCTTCCGGTAGTTTTTGTCATATATTATTATTTACCCCACAAATTCCGCTGGATAATGCTTCTTGTCGCAAGCTGTATTTTTTATATGGCATTTATTCCGTATTATATCCTGATTTTGGCCGTGACCATATCGGTAGATTATTTTGCAGCTATCAAAATTGAGGGGGAGAAAGAAAAAGAAAAAAAGAAATTATATCTGATCATAAGTATAATTTCTACCTGCTTGGTCTTATTTGTTTTTAAATATTACGATTTTTTTATTTCAAATTTTAACCAAATCGGCAGCCTGATCCATTGGAATTACTCGATAGATGCGCTCAAAATAATTCTTCCTATCGGTTTATCTTTTCATACTTTCCAGGGTCTAAGCTATGTTATAGAAGTATATAGGGGGAAGCAAAAAGCTGAAAAAAGCTTTGGAATATATTCTTTATATGTAATGTTTTTCCCGCAACTTGTCGCGGGACCAATCGAGAGACCCCAAAATTTATTGCACCAATTCTACCAGGAACATAAATTTGACTACGAAAAAATAACAAGTGGATTAAAAAAAATAGCTTGGGGTTTATTTAAAAAAGTAGTTATTGCCGATAGAATAGCGCTACTGGTAAATCCAGTATTTGATAACCCTGCAAAATATCAGGATCATGGCGCAATATTTGTCATTGCTTCCTTCTTATTTGCATTTCAAATCTTTTGTGATTTTTCCGGATATTCGGATATTGCCATAGGATCAGCGCGAATATTGGGTTTTAAGCTAATGAAAAACTTCGATCGCCCCTATTTTTCCAAATCAATCTCTGAATTTTGGAAACGATGGCACATATCACTTTCCTCTTGGTTTAGGGACTATCTTTATATTCCATTGGGAGGAAGCAGGGTTAAAAAAAATAGGTATGTCTTTAATGTCATGGTTGTTTTTTTGCTTAGCGGATTTTGGCACGGAGCAAACTGGACCTTTGTCGCCTGGGGATTTTTGCATGGTTTTTATCTGATATTTTCAAAAATATCAGATAAATTCAGGTCTTTCCTGACAAGCTCGCTGGGAATTGATAATTTTCCCAAAATGCACACTGTCATACAAATAATCATAACTTTTATACTTGTAGATATCGGCTGGGTTTTCTTCAGAGCTTCAAATATAAAGGATGCGTTGTATATTTTAAAGACTTCCGTAACAAAATTTAATGTTTATGATATTTTTAACTTCGCCACATTTGACCTGTTCGCAGCAGTATTTTTTATTCTACTAATGGAACTTGTTCATTTTATGCAAAGAAAATCAAACATTATACAAATATTGTCGCAAAAGCCGCTGTATTTCAGATGGGCAACGTATACTCTGTTTTCTCTAATTATTTTATATTTTGGAATATTCGCTAAACAAAAATTCATATATTTTCAGTTTTAAATCATGCAAAAATTATTTTTAAAATTAGTCTCTCTCCTTTTAATTATTATCATATTTAATGTATTGTTTATTTTGTTCGTAAAAAAAATATACGCTTTTAAAAACAATGACTATTTATCATCAATGATAGCAAAGCATAAAACATTGGAAAATATGAAGTCTAAAAAAATAATTTTTATCGGGGGATCTAATCTGGCATTCAGCCAAGACTCTTGTTCAATAAGCAAATCAGCTAAAAAACCAGTTATTAATATGGGCTTGCATGGAGGACTTGGTTTGAATTATATGATGGAGGAGATAAAAGATAACACAAATAAGGGAGATACTGTTATTATTGTTCCAGAATATGATAATTTTTTTGATGTTTACGACGGAGATATTACACTTGCAATGCTAATAATGGATCATTATCCTCAAGGAATAAGGTATTTAAACAGCCCAAAACAATATTCGACTTTCCCTCAATATTTAATAAGCTTTTTGCAAACTAACGCCGCGCAGTTTAAGGACATTCTTGCCGGAAAAATAGCGGGGGTGCTAAAACACGATTACCCCGTAAAAAAAGAAGACCCTATATATAAAAAAGATGCTTTTAACGAATGCGGGGATTTAGTCTCCCATTTGGACAAAAAATCGACTTATCAGGATAATCCAAATGATATTTTTAAGGAAAGGAGCAATCCCAATTTCGACGAAAAATCATTTGGTGGTATTTACAATTTTGCCGCTTACATGCACAATAAAGGGGTTCGGGTTATTCTTACTTTTCCCACCATACCAAAGGATCAATACGATAAATACCAGCCATTTTTTGAAGAACTTGGCGATAGAATTAAAAAAATAAAAAATATCACAATTCCGAATGACCCTTCTTACTATGTCATGGGAGATGAGATGTTTTACGATTCGAACTATCATTTGAATAAGGATGGCAGAGAAAGAAGAACGGAGCTAGTTATAGACGATATGAAAAAGTTGGGTATTATAAAATGATTAAACATATGAATTTTCCGCTAGTAAAATCCTTGATTCAAAAATATTTTAAGGACGCGTCACTGATTGTATCTTCGCAAATAATCGGAGCTATTGTTAATCTGATAACTCTTCCCATAATTCTTTCTCGCCTTTCAATCAATGACTTCGGGTCGTTTCAGTTCGCCTTAGCAATTCAGTCTTGGTTGGTATTGTTCACTGCTAGCAACATAACGCTTGGAGCAAAAAGAGGGATCGCCAATAACAAGGAAGGGACTCTCCTTTTTGCTTTTTTTTACCGTTCCAGATTCTTTGTGGCTGCCGCGTTAATTAATGTTTTGATTTCGATTGTCTTGCTATACTTCAATAAAGAAACCCTCGGGATTATTTCTTTAATCGTTTCCGGATATACCCTATTCGGGTATCTGCCACAAGTAAGCTACGCCGAGTATTTAGTGGGGAAAAAAGATTTTAAGTCTTTTTTTGCATGGCAAACAACATCTTCAATAATTATTTCTGTTGCTTCCTTAATCTCGGCAATTGCAACAAAAAATATCTTTGTTTTTGCGGCTGTTCAGATCGGAGCAACAATATTAACAAATGTCTTGGCGCTTATTTACATCATTATCAAACACAACCTCTATGCTTCCTACAAAAACAAAGAAATCGATGAGGGCTGTAAAAAATATGGGCTAAAATTAATCCCAATGGAAATACTGCTTGGCACGTCCAATCAATTGTCGAATTTCTTAATCGGTCCATTTTTAGGACTTTCCAGTTTAGCCGTTTTTTCCATTGCAGCAAAAATGGATACTGCTTTCAGAGGAGTTCTCAGGGTATCTTACAATCTATTATATTCAGATTTTGCCAAAGAAAAGTATGAAAGTTTATTGGAAAATATCAAAAAACACTTGGCCACAATCGTTCTTTTCTCGTTATTTGCAACTCTTATCTGCTTGTTTATTGGTGTTTTTTACATAAAAATGTTCCTACCGGAAGATTATTCGCCGGCAATATCATATATTATCATTTTTGTGTTAGCCTTCCCTGCTTTTATTATTCAATCTATTTTAAGAACCGCTGTTGATTCTGGTCTCCGGCACAAAGAAGTAATCTTTTTTACTTTTTTTGCTTGTTTTTTCAGAATAGGCGCTATGCTTATTCTGGGATATTTTTTCAAAATAATTGGAATAGTTTTAGCTTTGGCTCTCGCAACATGGCTGGAATTTATTTTATATTACCTGGCAACTATAAATAAAGAGTTTTTTACTAAAATGCTAAACGAACATACTTTTATTTCAAGAATAATCAATAAATTTTAGAAATAAAAAAAGGAGGTTCCGATTGCTTGTTAGGCAGACGAAACCCCCCGCTTCTCACACTTGATTCAGCTCATCATGCGTTTTGTGTATCCGTATTTAATGAGCTCTTCATATGCTTCAAGGACATCTCGCGGGATATCCCATGGAATCTGATATCCCATTTCCGAGAAAATTATAACTCGCTGAACATCTCCGACCAGGACGTTTATCAGAATGTCCATTGAGAATCCTTTAAACGGGTATTCCTCAAAATTTATTGAGGGACACGCCATTATAATCCCGGGTTTTTCTCCGACCCATTGTTTCATGAGAGTCAGGTAAAATCTGAGATTAAATGGCGCCTGAGCGATCATGATTTTTTTCGGTATGATTCCTTCAGACTCAAGCATCCGCTGAGAAAAAACAATATTTTCCCCCGTATTAGTCGAGTCCTCCTCAATCAATATTTTTTCTTTTGGCACACCCAGAGAAACTGCTATTTCAGCAAACTTCCTGGCTTCTGATATATCTTCCGCCCAGGGTCGCGAGAGAATATCATTTTGACTTGTGCCCTTTCCTGAAAAGATAACTTTTCTTGCCCAGCCATCTAATATCAATTGGGCATCATATTTTGCCAGTCGAAAATCTATGAATCCTGGAGCTAGCAAAATATCACACTTTTCGGGAAGATCCTTCCGTTTCAAGAAGGACCACAGTACTTTTGCCAAAGCGATGGATTTCTTTTTCTTCATTTTTGCTCTTTATCCTCCTGCGCATATGATTTATTGTCAAAATTGTTAAACTACAAGACCTGCAATTATACACCAATCGATAAAAAAGTCAAGTATGCGCCCAATTCCTCTTTTAAAATAGTGTCCTTTCTCGCAATTATCAGTGAAAATAAGCTTATTTTAGCGCAAAAAGAAGCTGTTTTTTGACTTAAATTTTAGGCAAATAAGGTTAAAAAATAGCTTGCTTAATGATTTTATTTGCTTTATACTCTAAAAAGTATTCTTGCTACATTTATGATTAAAAGACTGCATCATTTTTTTCTTTCCCAAAAGCCTTTTTCTACGCTTTCCGTTTTCTTTGTGGTTTATTTGGGCGCTTTATTCACTAGTCAATTCACAAATAATTTAATCACGGAATCATTGCAAATAGCTGGCGGGCTTTTCTTTTTGATATTGGGAGTGGGCATAAGTATTACTCTGATTTTACAATGGATTCTCAAGCGAAAATTCGATTTATGGGAGTTTGTTTCTCTGTCTTTATTGGAAAGCTTGCTTATCCCGCCACTTATTTTAATCCTTGAATTTTCGTTATTTAAAAGCGTAAATTATTGGTATCCGTTAGCTAATAGTCTGATACTTTGGCTAATATCCGGAATACTCTTATTTTTTGGAAAAACATGCCTTCCTGCCCTGCCGAACAAGCTATCTCTTAGAAATCCGTTTATTATTGTTCTCTTTTCAGGCATAATTTTTACCTCTATTTTAGTATTTTCATTTCAAGCTTTGCCGGATCTCGACCCATATAAATGGCTCTTTAAATATGTTTACCAATTCGCCAATCATATACTCGATACTTATGAGCGTCCTTTATTTGGCTCTTTTGTTTATATGGCCACAGCGTTAACCGGTATTGAAGTTTTTAATTTTTTTAAGTATATCCTGCCTCTTTTCTTCCTTTTAATATTATTTCCGGCCTGGATGGTGGCTAAAACATTCCAGGAGAAAAACAAACAATGGTTATTTCTTTTTTTCGCTTTTACCAGCCCGGTCATAATTTTATATGCAGGAATCGCCATGCCCCAGGTACCGCTTATAATCATATCTTACTTCTTTGTATTTTTTTTGCTTTACTCAACAATCAAAAAGGATGATCTCTTTCTTTACATTGCCGGAATCTCTATGCTCCTGGCTTTCTTCTATCACCAACTGGCTTTTATTGTCTTTGCGGCTTGGATAATCCCACTGGCAATCATCAAGAAAAAAACATTATTTTCCAATAAAATACTTCTGCTTTTGGCGGCAATTATTTTGTTTCTCAGCGTTAACAGTTTCCGTACAATTTATGATTTCGCTGCAAATTGGACCGAGAGAATAATTCCGTCTTTTTTTAAAGAAAATAATTTAAATTTGCTTTACCCGGCTCAATACACAAACACCGATAATAACATCATGGGGTGGAATTCGCTGACTGGAGTTATGAAATTTTATTCATTTTATGCCGGTCCTCTAGTGGGTTTTGTTCTGTTTATTTTTGTTTTACTGCTGTTCCAAAAAAAATTCCGCAGTTATATCCTGAAGCAATTTAAAAACAATCTTGCCTTGTTTATTTTGCTCTTTTCCTTTGTGTCTTTCTTTGTTATTGCTGAAATTTTTCCAAGATTTCCCAATATATCATTACTGCCGGATCGGGCTTGGATATTCTGTGGAATATTCGCATACATCTTTCTTTATCTGATACTAAAATATATCCCAAAAATATCTACCGCAGGGATACTTTTATTTGCCATATTTTTTGCCATAGGAATTTCCGGCACAATATACATAAATTATTTAAAACGCTACCTTATTTCGCCGATGCAATTGGAAAGCGCTCGATGGATAAAATCAAATCTGCCAAATAATCGTATTTTTCTTTCTTTCGGATATAAAAATCTCTTGCCTGTACATGCCGATACTCCCCTTGTTAAAATGCCGGCTGACATTTACTGCGGTAAAGATATTTCGGAGTTTCAGAAATTTCTTGATAATTTAGAAAAGCCATTAGTAAATAAAAAAATTACGATAATCAATCCTCTTTTATCCCCACCCGAGATATCAGAGCCAATTCTTAACGAAGAAATTTTTAGATTCAATTCTATTTCCTCACTAGACGGAAGGCCTCTCTATATTTATTATTCTCAGCAACATTTAAAAAACCCTTATCGCGGACGTCCTTATAGCATGGGTTCCTGGGGCATAGAACCATGTCTTGACGGAAAATTCCTTTTTGACAGCTACCCGGAAAAATTTACGCGCATTTACGATAAAAAAGATTATTCTGACGAGGTACTAATTTGGAAAATATTATGAAGAAAATACTTGATTTTTCTGCTTATTATCCTCCCCACATTGGCGGAGCGGAGAAGTATGTAGAAGAATTACATCAAAATTTAGTCAAAAATGGATTTCAAGTAACAGTTTTCACCTCTCGCATTCCCAAGTCCGCTCCCAAAAAAGAGATGCAGCCCGGCATCACCATCATCCGATATCCGGCCCTGGAAATTATTTTTAATTATCCCCTTCCTTGTTTTTGGCAAAAGGAATTTTGGCAAGAGTGGAAAAACTTATCGCAAAACCAATACGACTTAACTGTTTCCGTTGTACGTTTTTTTATATCGTCTTGGCTAGCACTTTTATTTGCCAAAAAGAAAAAAATACCGCTCATACATATTGAACATTGCAGTGATTATGTTAAAAACAAACCCGTTGTTTCTTTGATATCCCGCACCGTTGATATGACCGCCGGCCGCTTCATTTTGACACATGCCGACAAAATCATCACTCCTTCCCAATCGGCCGCTAAATTTGTAAATATTTTATCAGGGAAAAAATCATCCGTCATTTATCGAGGCATGCCTTATGCTGAAATAGACGCAATTCCTGCAAAAACTGACTTGCGTCAGCAACTGAGATATAAAAAAATTATTACTTATGTTGGACGACTTATTCACGGTAAAGGGATTATCCATCTTATCGAGGCTATTCATTTGTTAAATCGACCAGATGTTGTCACTTTTATCATCGGAGACGGTCCGGAAAGAAAAAACCTTGAAGAATATGTAAAAAATAATAAACTGGAGCAAAAAGTAAAGTTCATCGGTAGCGTACCTTTTAAAGAAGTCATCGGCATTTTAAAAGTTACTGACATTTTGGTGAATCCGAGTTACAATGAAGGACTTCCGACTTCAATTTTGGAAGCGGGTGTATGTCGGCGAGCAATCATTGCTACCAATGTGGGAGGAACGACTGAAATCATTACGCATAACCATTCTGGAATTATTATTAAGCCATATAGCACCAAGGAGATAATGGTTGCATTGGAAGAACTTTTGGGCAGTTCTGAATTAAGAAATCGACTAGGAGAAAATGCCCGCAAAGAAATTGAACAAAAATTTAATTGGGAAAATACTGTTTTTGATTATTTAAAAGAAATGGAGCTTTTACAAAAAAAATAAATCGACATTAGGTCACTTTGATGTCATCACTCACTCGAAAACGCAAACATATTTACACTTCACTCGCCTTGTTCGACAATAAAATATTCGCTCAGCAAGACCCCTGTTTTTTTATTAATAAATTAAGTTACTTTTGGGCTAAAATCAGGCGCATCTTGGACAAATTTATATAGTTTACATAGCTTAATTTTTTTGATAGAATAGCTAACATAAAGCTACTAACGGATGAGGGGATCTGAAGATGTTTTTTATTTACTCGTAATCCGATAAAGAAACCAAGGATGCTTTTGGATAAGGAAAAAATTAAATGCTTTTTAAATGAAAACAAATGGGTTATTGCCGCATTAGTTTTTTTTATTGTCTGGAAATTCATTTTTATCGCGGTTCTCTGGAATGATCGGCTGTCGCCCCCAGAACCGGATGATTCGTACACTTACATTAATCAAATTGCGGCCGTTAAATATTGCCCTCATATTCTTTGTGAATATCCTGCCGCATCTTTTATTAATTCCGGGGGTTTTATATATTTATCTTATCGAGTATTTTTAGGAATAATATCCAAGTTGCTTTTTTTGACACCGACACAGACTTACCATCTGGGTTTTTACATAGGAACTGTGTTAATTTCTTTGGTATTTTTATTTTTCTTAAAAAAAATAACTGTTCAAAAAAAAGCAATTGCTTTTTTGCTTTTCTTTCTCACTTTTTACCATGGAACAGGAGAAACGCATGGCTTTTATTGGGTTGTTCCTGATTTTTATTCCGTGCTGCTTTTTTTCCTGATCTTGGCAATTATTCTCGCTCCCAAAAAGCATCCTCTGTTATTGCTTATTCTTACTCCCATCTTCATATTCGCCCATCCGCTTAGCATATATTTTTCCTTTATATTTCCATTATTTTACATGCTTTTTGCGGTATTTGAGAAAAAAAATGATTTTGTACTTCTGAAAAAAATTGCTTTTGTACTTCTTATCGCCTTGTTTTGCCATGCTTCGGAATCATTTTATTTAAGGGGAGGTGATAATTATTTTAGCCTTGGAGCTCAGATTAAACAGCTCAAATATCTGCATGCTAAATTTTTCAGTGGAAACACTACTGTAACTGCCCCCACCGAGGCAACAACCGATGGGAATGAATCCGGAACCAATTACAAGTCGGACGAAAAATTGCCGGACAAAAAAAGTTTTATAAACAAAAAGATGGATTTACTATCTGCAACTTATTTCACATGGTTCTTCCCGGTTTGGATCGGATTTTTTCCTTTTATTTTTTTTATAATAATACTTTTTTATTATCGGCAGCATGTAATACTATCTCTTTATTTTTCTTCTTTACTGCTCTTTCTTGTCTCAACTTTTTCCAGTGAATTCGGATTCCGATCCGGCACCATTCTTTGGATAGCGTCTTTCCTTCTCTATGGTTCTGGCTTCTTTTATTCTTTTCGCTTTATAAAAAGCACAATCAGAAAGAAATATCTACTGCTTGCGGTACAGATTATCCTTTCCTTCGGACTTTTTATGTTTATATTTTTAAATTCCGTCTTCTCCTTAATTTTTGCAAGCAATTTAAACATCAGAAGTAACTATGATATAAGACCGGGATTTTCTGATTATATAATCGCCAATACTCAAAAAGGTGATCCGATAAATGTTACGCCGATCCTGTTCTATTGTAATACAACCTCTGCTTTATTCAGCCATAATCAGTTAACCCAGGATATCAGGTTATCAAAATATGCGGTTCTCCTGAAAGAAAATGACGATGAAAAAAAAATAATTAATTCAAAAATGTATATATTTTTAAAAAAAATAATGAATTTTTTGAGAATACAAAAGGGAGAACGAATTCAGAAGGAGACCAGAACTCCGAAAAATTTTCACGAGGAGAAAAAAATAGGATCGGTAATTATCTATAAAAATAACCTGTGGAACCAACAATAATTTACCACAAAAACCCATGAAAATATTCATTCCATTTACAATTAGAGGGACAGGGGGAACTGTTACTTTTGCCCGAAAATTTAAGGATGGATTAGAAAAACATGGACATGAAGTTTTTTTTGACTTTCGAAAAGATTACGATATTTTGTTCGTCATTGTCCAATGCAATCCGTTGTATTTATTGCATGCCAAATTAAATAAAAGAAAAATAGTTCATCGTCTGGATGGGGTTTATTACTGGTCGTCGGTAGCAAAATGGAAATATCCGCTTTTAAATTTTGCGCCCAGCTTGATACATAACTTTTTTTCTAATTTCACGGTTTACCAAAGCCAGTACAGCAAATATTGCGCCGACAAGTTTCTAGGAAGAAGAAGGGACGAAAAATTTTCCATAATTTATAACGGGGTTGATCTTAATATTTTTTCGCCCAAGGGTGAAAAAATAGAGGGATTACGGGATAATTCTGAACAAAAAATATTTTTTACAGTTTCCAAGTTCAGACGCTCTGATCAAATAATTCCCTTAATCAAGGCCCTGGATGTATATCGGAAAAAGTACGACTCTAATTTTAAATTCATAATTGCCGGGGATTTCAACGGAAGGGTAAGAAATATTCCTAATAAATACAAAGAATTTACATACCTGCATTTTTTCGGTAAGATGAATCATGCAGATGTCCCTGATTATGAAAGATCAGCCGATGTTTTTTTAATGACTCATCTCAATCCCCCGTGCCCCAATAACGTTCTTGAGGCTATGGCTTGCGGCTTGCCGATTTGCGGTGTAAATGACGGCGCTATGAGCGAAATAACGGCTCCGGGAGAAAATAGCTTGCTGATAAAAACCGAGGGGGATGCATTTTGGAAACAACGCACTTATGATTACGAACAATTTGCGGATAATTTGAATTTCATAACGAAAGATCTGGATTTTTATGCAAAAAACAGCCGAAAGATCGTTGAAGAAAAATTTTCACTAGATGATATGATTGCTAATTATCTTAAATTTTTCTAGTCTATTTTTATCAGTTTGAATAAATTTAATGAAATATTTCGATAAACAAAATAATCGGCTGGTTTTTGTGGAAAAAAGCGCCTCTCCTGATTACTGGGATAGCCACTGGGATATCCAAAATTTTAAAAAGATAGTCGAAAACGGGATAAAAAACAGGCTCATTACCAAAACTACATTAAAATTTATTCGTCCCAGCAAATCAAAAAGGGTCTTGGAGGGCGGATGCGGGAATGGACAATTTGTTTATCTCTTTGATAAGATGGGGTATGATTCTTATGGCATAGATTACGCGCCCAAAACCGTTGCCAAGATTAAAACGATTTTCCCTGATTTAAAAGTAAGCGCCGGCGATGTCAGAAAACTGGATTTTGCGGATAATTATTTTGATGGTTATTGGTCCATTGGAGTCATCGAGCATTTTTTCGACGGATATGAATCCATAATCAGCGAAATGGAAAGGATTATAAAACCAGGCGGGTTTTTGTTTGTCATATTCCCCCATTTATCTATCCTCCGAAAAATTAAAATTAAATTTGGCTGTTATCCTATTTTTGATGAAAAAAATGCGGATTTGAAAAATTTTTATCAATTTGCTTTTGATCAACGCAGTGTTATAAAAGAAATAAAAAAACATGATTTTACTCTGGTTCAAACAATTCATGACAACGGGATAAAAGGACTTAAGGACGAAATATCTCTGCTAAAACCATCCCTCCAAAAACTTTATGACAGTCGTAATATATTATCGAGAATTATAAATTACGGATTATCAATTACCCTTTCTGCGTTTAGCGGTCATGCAATTCTTCTTGTTTTCCGCAAACAATAAATTTTAGAATAAATAATCAATGCTTGCTATATTTTCCAACAACTATCTTACCAGACATCCCATAGAATCATCTGTGAAAGAATTTGCTAAAAATTTCTCCACGGACATGAAGGTTCTAGATATTGGCTGCGGAGAAAAGCCCTATGTAAAATACTTCAAATGCAAATATGTCGGATTAGATTCATGTTCGGAAACAAAAGCAGAAATTATCGCCAATTCCTGGGAAATCCCTTGCCGGGACAATGAGTTCGACGGAGTCATAATCAATCAAGCTTTAGAACATATTGCGGAAACAAAAGAAACTATTTCAGAAATAAGACGAGTTTTAAGGCCAGGCGGTCTTTGTCTTCTGACCGCTCCCCAAACCATGTTAATTCACAGCATCCCCGTATCATCAGATAAGACCAATCTTTATAATTTCGACAAAAAAAAGATACCCTTTTGGAATGAGGACTATCATAGATTTACAAGATATGGTTTAATCCATCTTTTTAGAGATTTTCAGGTAATCGATATAAGGCCTAACACTTATTTTTTCGGAACAATTTTTCAGCTATTTAATTATTTTTTTGCCGCTTTCGGCGCTGGAATAATTTTTTCTCCGATTTATTTTATCAATAATTGCCTGGGGCTGTTTACAGATAACCTAACTCTGTTGATTTCGCGCATTCCGATATCCTTTTTTAAGAAATTTCGCTGGTTTATTTTGGAATCCCTCCCTATTGATAATATTGCTATTTTTAAAAAAATATGATCAGACTTATCAGACAATTTATCCTGGACTCATTGATGATCTTGAGAAAATCGTTTTTAAGAAAACCACTTTTGACAATCCTGGTTGCAATACATAATAGTTCTTATCATTGGATTGGTTTTTTTTCTTCTCACGAAGGCATCCATCCTAAACATAAAATCCAGAACTATCATCAATTTTTCCTGGATAATATATCTGCCAACGACCGCGTCTTGGACATAGGTTCAGGAGACGGAGCTGTAGCTTTTGATGTCGCTTTGAAAGCAAAACGAGTTACCGGCATAGATATTCTCCATAAAAATATAATCCTGTCTGAAAAAAAATATCACAAGGACAACATTGAATTTATTGAGGGAGATGCTACAACTTTCGATTTTAAGGAAACATTCGACGTTGTTATACTTTCCAATGTTCTTGAACATATTGAAAACCGCGTGATTTTTCTGAAAAACGTGAAAAGGCTGGCTCCTAAAATATTAGTAAGGGTGCCTCTTATTACACGCGATTGGATAAGCGTATGGAAAAGAGATAGCGGCTTTAGCTATAAGCTGGATGATACTCATTTTACGGAATACACGGAAGAAACTTTTCAAGAAGAAATGGAAAAAGCCGGACTCAAAATTGACAGCTATTATGTAAAATTTGGAGAATTTTACGCGGTAGTGTCGAATTAGCAGACCACTCTTTAAATAATTAAATAACGATTGGAAATGAAAAGAATTTTAAACAAAATACTCGATTTAGTCCTAGAATGTTTTTATCTCTTAAAATTATTTCTCGGGGCTATCTTTAAGCATTCATACATAAGTCCTCTTTCGAGAATTACCTACGCTAAAAATATAACATTAGGAAGAGGAGTTTATGTTTCCGCGTCCTCTGTTCTTGTCGCCGGCCGGCTTGGCAAATTATTTTTGGGAAACAATTGCGTAATAAAGACATATGCCATACTAAATGTTCCCTATGGGCTTATCCAGATTGGAAACGATTGTAGTATTAATTCTTTTTGCTTCTTGGGAGGCCATGGCGGAATCAAGATAGGAAATGGTGTGAGAATCGCTCCAGGAGCCAAAATATACGCTTTTGAGCACATCCATAAGAAAACCGCTATTCCTATCCATAAACAAGGCGTAGAGCCAAGAGGCGTTATTATAGAAGATGATGTGTGGATCGGCAGCAACGCCATAATTACAGGGGGAGTTACTCTCGGGAAAGGCTCTATTATCGCGGCAGGGGCGGTTGTCACAAAATCTGTTGAAAAATATACGATTGTCGCCGGAGTACCAGCAAAGGTTATCCAAGAAAGAACCCGGGAATCCGATGTATAAAAAAACTTAACTTCTATGCCCAGCTACAGATTTATCATATCAATATTTGGTAATTCCAACCGTTATTTCGGAATGCTTGCTTCGCTTTTATTTTCAATCAAAGAAACAAATCCGCAAGCCAGCGCCAGTATTTTTTGGGAAGAAATGGATAATAAAAATTTATCCTTGCTGAAAAAGTCTTTCCCTGAATTTGAATTCATTGAGACTCATTTTGAATTTTCAAATGACATAATCCGGCGTATTTCCAGTAAAACTCTCGTATGGGAATACGCGTCAAGATTGAAAATGAACGAAACGCTGGTTTTTATCGATGTGGATATACTGGTAGTTAAAAATATTTCTCACATTATCAGCCAGAATGATTTTGATATCATATTTACGAAAAAAAATGAATTATATCCAATCAATACCGGCATGATGATATGCAAAAACAACGAGAGCACGCATGCTTATTTTGAATTATGGAAAGATAAGACAAAAAACATTCTGAACGACGCAGTACTCTTTGCTCAGGCCGGAAGCCGGGATTTTCCTTATGGTGGAGCAGATCAAATGGCTTTACATAAGATTTTGGATTTTGATATTGAAAAAGAAAATTACTCGCTGAAAATCGGAGCAGGAATAATTAATGTAAAAGCTATGCCGTGTTCGGTTTTAAATGAAACAAATTCGACAACTATAACAGAAAAAACTCATATCATTCATTACAAAGGAGGATGGCAACCGATTCTTATTGACGGATATTGCTTTACCAAAAACAGAAAAAAGAAAGACTCCTGGGAAATGTATGTCTACTACTTGAAAACTTTTCTAAGAGCAGTTTCTTTTATAAACGAAAAAAACAGCTGTAATCTTGACCGCAGTTTTTTCGGAATAAGAATTCCCTTTTATTTAAACGAAGCGACTTGGCAAGAAAATAAATTTTTATATTTTCTTTATTCTGTTAAGTGTTTTATAAGATTGAATATAGGCAAAGCGAATAAAATCTGGAAAATATTAATTTTCAAAGCCGATTAACGGTTAATGCTATGAGGCAAAAATTTACAGAATATCTTTCTGACCCAATCACTTCAAAAAAATTTGATTTAAAAATTTTTAAAGAAACCGATGGACATATAATTTCCGGTATTCTTTTTAATACTGAGGACTGGTATCCCATTATCAATGGAATTCCGAGAATTTTGATTGGAGAATTAAAAACCAATCTTTTGCAAAATCATTTCGATTTTTACAAAAAATTTCGAGAAAAATTACCCGAAAACATAAAAAATGAATGGCAAAAAGAAATCGAAAAAATAAACGATTTGGACAATTTTTTAGATCATCAGAAAAAAACCGCTGAGAGTTTTACTTATGAATGGAATAATATCTACAAAGAAAACGACTTTGAAAAAAATAATTTCCTGCATTTTTTAAGTCCTTTCGTAAAAGAAGAAGGCCTGAGAGGAAAAGTCACTCTGGATATTGGCTGTGGCAGCGGACGATTTACGAAGCAATCAGCGCTTTGCGGAACAGAAATCTCCCTTGGAACCGATCTTGGAGAAAGCGTTGAAGTTGCATATGAATTAACTAAAGAAATGGAAAACGTCTGCATAGTCCAGGCGGATATTTATGATATGCCTTTTGAAAATCAATTCGACATCGCCTATTCCATCGGAGTGCTTCATCATTTGCCAAAACCACAGGGCGGGTTCTCAAAATTGCCAAGAGTTTTGAAAATAGGCGGATCTATGCTTATCTGGGTTTATAATAGAAAAAATAACAAAAGAGCTCTCTATTTTTACGAACCTATGCGGGCAATGCTTAAAAAATTACCCAAGCCATTGCTTTTCAAATTATGTTATGTCCCGGGAGCAATTGTTCACTTATTAAACTACCTAACACATTTTTGCAATTTAATTGGAGCAAAAAAAATGGCAAAAAAAATGCCTTTCGCCTATTATGCCAATTTTCCATTTAACATGAAACTGAATGACGCTTTCGATGTTTTGGCTACGCCCAAAAGTAATTACTATTATTTCGAGGAAATTGAAAAATGGTTTAAAGATGCTAATTTGCGAGAAGTGAAATCATTTGAGCATCCTGAAGCCGGAATAACATGCATAGGCAAAAAATATTACATCTAATTCAATCACTAGATAACGGAGGCTGTGAAAATATGCTCCTGCGGACGCTTCCTCTTGTTGATAATTTTGAGCATATTTTAATCACGCTAAATAAGGAGGGCGAGTTGTCTGGAAAATTCAGAGAGAAAGGATTTGAAATAATCAATATAAAACAAAATAGCCTAATCAATCCTCTGCCCTATTTACGTTTAATCGAAACTGTAAAAAAAATAAAGCCTGATGCGATAATAACTTATCTTTTCCACGCTGACATCATTGGCAGAATTATAATTCAACTTTTTACAAAATACAGACCAATTCCCTTCCTGAGAACAACTTACAATCATCCAAAATATTGGATAGCCAGATTAACCGAAAGATTAACAAAATGTTTTGTAAAACAATATTTGGCCAATTCAGAATCGGTAAAAAATTTTTATGTTGAAAACATTGGGGTCGATAAAGAAAAAATAACAGTGATACCCAACGGAATAGATGTTAATTTTTACGATAATATTGAGAGGGATTGGGAGCTTAGAAGAAGTTTTGGTATTAATGATGCTGATTTTGTTATAATCTGCGTTTCCAATCTCCATATAAACAAAGGGCATAGATATTTATTGGAAGCATTTGAAAATGTATTTTGTCATTCCCGCGAAGACGGAAATCCAGAACCCCATCTCTTATTGGTCGGGGACGGAGACGAAATGAAAAATTTACTAAGGCAAGTTGAAAATTATCAATCCAAAAATAATGTTTTGTTTTTAGGCAAAAGAAACGATGTCCCTGAGCTTTTGAAAATTTCCGACATCTTTGTCCTTCCGACCATGTTTGAAGGCATGAGTAATGCTATAATGGAAGCAATGGCTTGCGGTTTGCCGATTGTTACAACCGATATTCCCGAGAATAGAGAACTGATTGAAAATGCTCAAACCGGAATTTTGATACCCCCCAAAAATAGTGAAACGATATATGCGGCAATAAAAGCGCTATTGAAAAATCGGGAGTTCGGAAAAAAACTTTCAAGCGACGCCAAGCTATTCGTCGAAAAAAATCTTGCTTTAAATAAAATTGCCGACAGATGGAATTTTTTCTTAAATAATCACACTTAGATATGGGCTGTTTTAAAGTTTCTATCGTAATTTCCGTATATAATGGCGAACAGACGCTAGATCGCTGTTTTCAGAGTATCCAAAAGCAAATTTTTCAAGATTTTGAAATAGTGTGTATAAACGACGGCTCGACTGATAAATCATCCGAGATAATCAACAAGTGGCGGGACATTTTAGGAGAAGATAGATTTAAGCTATCGGATAATAACACCTGCATTGGGCTGACAAAATCTCTAAATAAGGGACTATGGCTGGCTAGCGGGTATTATATCGCGCGAATTGATGCTGATGATTTCTGGTATATTGATAAACTGGAGAAGCAAGTGAACTTCTTAGAAAAAAACAAAGATTACGGAATTATCGGCTGCAACTACATAAATATTTTCAAAAATAACACTGCAGCTAAAGAAGTTAGGATGCATGAAACGGACGAGGAAATAAAGAAAAAAATTTTTCACAGAAATCCCTTCGCTCACAGCTGCATCATGGCCAGAAAAGAAATTATTGAAAAAGCCGGAAATTATGACGAGAATGTGATATGCGGACAGGATTATGATCTTTGGCTGAGATGCCTTCCGTTGACTAAATTTTATAATTTACAAGAATTTTTATGCAAAAGATTGGTTAGTGACGGAATATCCGTTCAAAAACAAAATACGCAAATGATGCAATGCATAAAAACAATAATAAAATACATAAAAAAATACAGGTATCCCTGGACTAATTATTTCTACATACTGGAACCCTTAATAATAATTTTGCTGCCAAAGTTCATTAAGGATTTAAAAAGAAAAAATATATAATTAGCATACTTTCTTTCACCTTCACTTATTAGAGCGTTTTTAGGTCACGTTAGAATAAACGTCCAGACAATATTAATTTCTTCTAGATTCGGCAAAACCAGTGATAAGTTTTAACGCCAAGAGTAAAAAGAAACCGCCGCCAAGTTTTTATAAGTAAAGAAAACTTTTCCATTTGCGCTTTTTGAATATCTTCAGATGTTGGCAATGTCAGACCGATAGTAGGTCCATAACTGCCAATTTTTTTGTTATCAATAGAATAAGGCCGCCACAATGCTACTTCGCAATTCCGGTCTAACATGCTAAATTCTTGCACAAAATCTTCGTCATCAGTATAAAAAGAATTTGGAAAAACGTCCTCCATAGCTGCTCGAGATCCGTTGAGCATATTTTCCAAGGGCTTGCGCATATCATGAAAAAAGCCGGCAACTACTGTGTCTGAATATATTAAAGCAAGCCGAAAAATATCAATAGCAGAGCTGCCCTTGGGACCATCGAAAAGTATTGCTATTTTTTTTCCTTTATGTTTTTTTACTAAAGCTGGAACAATTGTATTGGCATCACCATAAAGTAAATTCAGGTTCTTTTTACCTTTCATTTTATTTTCCACATGAATCGCGTTTTCGTCCCGAAAAACTTCCACACTTTCAATAAGTACCGGCTTGTTTTCAAAATAGCGGGAAAGCACTTCCGTGCTCTGTCCTAACCATCGTCCTGATTCAATAAATACCTCGACATGCAGTTCTTCTGCTACCGCGCAAACAGCCAGCATCTCGCTATTGAGTATTCCGCGATCCTCAAATCCGCTAATAATTTTTTCAAACTCCGGTTTCTGTTTTTTTGCAGTTTGGATAACAAAATTCTTAAGATTTTCCATAATTATAGGCTAGGGATTTAAAATGTAATTTATTGGGTTAATTCGAGTGCTAATCTTGAGTATTTTTTATCTTCGATATAAATGGCTATTATGTGCATACCGAGAAGTAATATCGCATTCATATTATATATCCATATACCGCCGACGATACCCCATATTTTTACTCCAATAATTAACGAAACAATCTTTATTAAAAAACTCGTTATACTGATGTAAGTTATGGATCGAGACATTTTTTTAGCCTGCAGATACCAAGATGCAATTAAGTAGGGCACATGGATTACTACTAAAATAGCAAAATATCTTCCGTAATAATAGTAATCGGAATAATTATCACCAAAAAAAAGCTGGCTTATCGGCACGATTAAAAAGAAATAAATCACGCCAGCGAGTATAGAAAAGAGGAAAGCAAAAATCAATATGACCTGTCCCTGTCTTCTTTTTATAAAGTCAATTGCTCTAAAGCTATCTTGTGACATTTTTGGAAAAGTTACGCTGAAAATAGACTTTGCAACCATTTTTAGCTTGAAAGGCAATGCCGAAACAACGCTAAATATTGCCAACGAGACCGGCGATAGCAACGTTCCTATAATAATCTTATCAACACTTTCAGCAGCAAAATTAAAAAAATTAATCTTGGTCAGGAACCATCCGTATTTCATCGCCTCGCCGCTATTTTTGTTATTTTCTATGTAGTTAAGACTTTTACAATAATAAATTACATTAAATATTGAATAGGACATCAGATATACAGATATGATTAGCAAAGCATTGCTGCGATCTAAATATATCACCGCAATCGTGACAACAGCATTGATTGCGGATTGCACAGCGCCAAAGATAGTAAACTTTTTGTACTCGCACTTACCTTGTAAAAAAGCGTTCCATGTGTTGGGCGCATAGAAAAAAGGAAAGAAAACAGAAGTAATCATAAGGATTGAGCCCAGTTCACGGCTACCAAACATATAATAATAAAATCCAACCAATATAATAATTGGCACGCCCAAAAGACTCCAAAAAAAACTTTTTCTTACCGCCGGCACATATTCTCCATCATTACCCCTGGCTACTTCCCGCAGAACTGAAGTGTTGAGGCCCGGGATTGATGCTACCGACACAACAGCAAAAACAGCCATTACAAACTGGTAATAACCGAGAGTTTCTTTAGTAGCCAAACGGGCGAATATGGCAAAAAGAGCAATTCCAATAATGATATCCGCTATTTGGCCTATTGCCATCCAAAAACCGTTTTTAATAAAATAGCTTAAATCGAGCCCTACTTTTTTGCCACAGCGCTCTGACCAGCTATATAATTTATTTTTATAAGATTTTATCATTCGAATAATCAGTACCTTCGTGATTCATTATCCGTATTGCTATTTGCTCGCCCAATAATCATTTCTGTCTCTTTTTGTCGGCGGCTCACCGCGCTCAAGATAAGCCCGGAAATTATTGCGTTAAAACCAACTATTGTAAGCGCAATGGCAAGAATTGCGGTGGGAACTCTTTTTATAAATCCCGTGAGATAATATTCCTCAACTACTACGCTTCCAAAAAACATTCCTGCAATTATAAAAGCGCCCCCCAAATAAGAAAAGAATATCATGGGCCGATAATCTCGAAGCAGGGAGATAATGGTAAAAATAATCCGTGAGCCATCTTTGAATTTACTTATTTTTGAATAACTTCCCTGGGGACGATCAGTATAATTAATCGGAATTTCAATAATGGAGTAGCCCCGGTCAAGAGACTGCAATGTTAATTCTGTTTCCACCTCAAAGCCTCCCGCCAGCAGTGGAATATTTTGATAAAAGTCTTTTTTCATAGCACGATAACCGGAAAGAATATCTCGATAATTCGTATTGAAAAGATAGTTCAGTAAAGATCTGAAAACAGCATTACCGAACCTATGGGAATTGGAAAATCCCCCTTTTTTCTGATGAAGTCTGTCCCCCACGACCATATCCGCACCACCATTTTTTATCGGTTCGATTAATCTATAGACATCTTCCGCAAAATAAGTCCCGTCACCATCAACCATAATAAGAATATCCGCATTCATAGTGCGAAACATTCTCTGTATTGCGTAGCCCTTGCCTTGCTTTTTTTCGTAGATAATCCTTGCTCCGTTTTCCTCGGCAATCTTGGCAGTATTGTCAGAAGAATTATTGTCAAAAACAAATATACCAGCATCGGGCAGTTGATTGCGAAAATTAGAAATTACTTTAGCAACGGTTGATTCTTCGTTATAACAGGGTATTGCTATTGCTATTGTTGGCTCAAATTTTTTTTCTTCTTGCATATTTTCTATAGAATAAAATTATTATAGCGTTTATGTTTTTAAGGTGGGAAAAATATCTTTTAAATAATTTCTAATCTTTTTTCTGCCTGGAAAATTGCTGGCGATTTCCACGAGATCTTTCAGCAAATGATTGATATCTCTGTCGCATTTTTCAAAATTCTTTAATCTAAAAACACCCCTGGTTTTTGTTTTTATCAGGTTATTTTTTTCAGATTCTGTAAATAATTCTTCGATTAGTTTTTCCCCTTTTTTGAGCCCGATTATTTTTATTTCAACATCTTCCCCGATAATTAAATTTTTGCTCCTAATCAAACATTGGGCGATTTCATGAATATTAATTAATTCTCCCATATCTAAAATATTAATATCTCCCCTGGAGTCATTAGATGCGCTGGTTACAACCAGATGCGCCGCTTCTTTGATAGACATGAAAAATCTCTGTATTTTTTTATGAGTAACGGTAACATATCGATTTTCCCTGATTTGTCTTTCAAAAAAAGGCAGAACCGATCCATTGGAATTCATCACGTTCCCAAATCTGACGATACTAAATTTTGTTTTTTTATTATTCAGACTTTTTATGTAATATTCGCACAATTTTTTGGTAGCACCCATGACGCTGGTCGGATTCACTACTTTATCAGTTGAAATAAAGACAAAATGTTTCACGCCATTAGAGATAGAAGAATTAACCACATTCTTTGTTCCCAGTATATTGTTTCGAATGGCTTCATCGATATTTTCTTCCATTAAATAAACATGCTTATAAGCTGCGGCATGAAAAACCATATCCGGCTTTTCCTTTCTGATAATATGATCTACTTTGTTGTGATTTAAAATATTTCCGATAACTAATTCGTATCTTTTTTTGCTAATTTCCCTCTCTTTTAGATTCTGATCCAAATTAAAAATCAAGTATTCCGAATTATCATAGATGATAACTTTTTTTGCTCCCAAGTCCAGCACCTGTCTTACTATTTCCGATCCTATAGAGCCCGCACCACCCGTAATGAAAATTTTCTTTCCCTGATAAAACTTCGCCAGAGAAGTGGTGTTGCTTTTTTCAAAGGGTCTGCCTAAGAGATCTTCGCAACTTAAATCGCTCAGATTCTCATATTTTACATAATTATAATTTATTGTTTTTTGCTCGCGCGGAACTATCTTTATCGGCACCCTGTTTTTCAAGTTATTTAAAACGATCCTTCTTACCAGGCTTCCGCTAGCAGAAGGGATGGATATTACCATTTCGTCCACTTTATATATTTTGTTTATTTTTGATAGATTATCAATATCGCCCAGAATGTTCAATCTCTTGCTTTTTTCCATTTCATCATCAACAAAACCGACTATTTTACATTTTGTTTGATTTTTGGCGATATCTTTTTCCAAAAGTCTGCCAGCGATTCCCGCCCCTATTATAAGTATGTTTTTATAATCATTCATGCCCATTTAATTTTTATTAATCAGTTTAATATTTTTCTTATAAAAATTGAGTGTTTTTTTTAGCCCGATATCCAGAGGAGTTATCTTTATTTTTTTTAGCAATATATTATTAGCTCTAGGACAAATTATTTTTTCTTTGGCTTGCTTATCAATCAATAAGATTTTGTTTTTTATGACGTCTTTTTCTATCAATTCGACAACTTTTCCTATGCTCGCAAGACGATTAGACGCCAAATCAACTATCTTGCTGGGGGAGTTTTTAATTGCCCAATTAACAAATTTTCCAATATCTTTTGCAAAAATAAAATCTCTCTTGGCTGATTCGTCATTAATTTCCGTCGGCTTTCTATTCAGATAATTGCAAAAAATGTTGGCAATCAGACTGCCTTGTTTATTCGGAACTTGATATAAACCATATGTATTAAAAAGCCGGAAGATTGTCAAAATAATATTATTTCTCTTGCAATAATTAGAATAAAACTTTTCCAGTACCACTTTTCTCCGGGCATATTCTGATTCTGAGTTAGTATAAACCGCGGCAGATGAAAAGATTATCAAGTGATTTTTTTTATTTAAACCAATATTTTTGGTTAGTTTTTTTTCTTCCCCGGCAAAATGTTTTAAATCAACCTTGTTATCAATTAAATGGATAACTACATCATAATTGCTTTTTATTGACTTTTTGTAAGGATTTATTTTAACAAACTTATCTTTTCTTTCCTTAAATTTTGATTTTTCAATTCCAACAGAATAACAATCATAATAACTGCCCAGAGAATCAGCGATATTTCTGCCTATATATCCTTCGCCGCCTAAAATTAATACCTTCTTTTTCTTGCTCATTTAATCTTATAATACTTCTTATACCAACTTACGAAGTTAGCTATTCCCTTTTCGATTCCCGTCGTTGGTTTCCAGCCAAGTTATTTTACACTTCGCTAATCACATCAAAGCCCTTGAAGCTTCCCGTAATCGAAAGCCCAATAACTTTTTTTGCTGTCTTTCTCGCTTTTATTTGACCAGCAGTTTCGTTGAGTGTTGCTCCTGATCCAACTGCGTCATCAATGAGTAAAATATTTTCATATTTTCCCTGCTCATCTACCACAATTGTTTTTTGCGCATTTTCAATCCTATCCCCTAGCTTATTCAATGTTTTTTGGGGAACGATAATTTCGGTTTTTATTTTCACAATTGAAATTTTCTTCGCCGCAATATGCAAATTTTTTTCCAGTTCTTTCATAAATTGCACTTCGCGCTTGACGGTTGGCGGGATAAATCCTATTGCGTCTATTTTATATTTTCTGATTAAGTCTTCTACTATCGGGCGAACATCATCTGCCAATTCTTTCATGAGTTTTTTGTTTTGACTCTGCTTGGCATACAAGAGAAATTGACCGAGCTTTGTTTTTCCAAATCTTTCAATACTATAGAAATCAACGTAAAAAATCCTATCCAAATTTACATTTTCAAAAGTTCCTTTGAATTTTTGCATTCCATCCAGCAGACCGCTTTTTCTAAATGACCGGTATTTTCCCAATGTATTTATATATTCACCGGCAGTTTTTTCAATGGGAAGATTATTGGCGCCGCACCAATAGACAAAACCACTCACTCCCCGTTTTCTTTCCCCCGCGGGAGTAATGATTAGATAATTTTCTTCGATAATTTTTTTTGTTTTTTCATCAAGGATTGCTTTCGCAACTTCGATTTTTACCTCCGGAATCAGATAAAATACTTTGGGAGGCTTTCCAATTTTAATAAGCTTTTTTTCAGTCAAAAGATTACTAAGATGCTTCGATACGGCTATCCTGCTTATTTCCAAATAGTCCACCAGCTCTTTGGTTGATGCTTGTTTGTGTTGTTCCAAATATTCTAATATTTTTTCAGTTGTTTTCATCATGTTTACAGTTTACAGTTAATTGTAAACCATTATACAATAATAGATATACAAAGTCAATGCGGAATTTCATGGCTTATTTACAGAAGTTTAAACAATATGGAAAATCATTAAGTTATTGCTAGCCGATTATTTTATTGTAATTGATTATCTTGTGTGGCCCAGATTCCCGCTTCCGCGGGAATGATAAGGTGAATTAAGTTAACCCAATAATATAGCGTGTGACTATAATTCCTTTTTATAATACTCCTCATACCAACTTACGAAGTTAGCTATTCCCTTTTCTATCCCTGTAGTTGGTTTCCAGCCGAGTTTGCGAAGTTTTCTAATGTCCGCAACTGTCGCGGGAACATCTCCTTGTTGCATCGGCATCATTTTTTTCTTCGCCTTTTTGCCTATATTTTCCTCTATCACTTCAATATATCTCATTAATTTTTCTGCCTTGTCTCCTCCGATATTTACAATGTCATATCCTTTGCATTTGTCCAAAACTGTAATAACGCCCGCAACAATATCATCGACATAGGTAAAGTTCCTAGTCATTTTTCCATAATTATAAACTTCTATAGGTTTGTTTTCTAAAATATTTTTTGTAAATTTAAAAAGCGCCATATCCGGCCTCCCCCACGGTCCAAAAACCGTAAAAAAACGAAGCGCGGTAACATTCAATCCGTGGATATGGTTATACACGTGCGCCATCAATTCGCACGCTCTTTTTGTTGCTGCATACATCGCCATTGGCTTGTCTACACTGTCAGACTCGGAAAATGGAAGTTTTTTATTATTTCCATAAACAGAAGAGGACGAGGCAAAAACAAAATTTTTGATTTTATATTTTACCGCCAGTTCCAAAAGATTCAGACCTCCCATCACGTTCACATCGGCATAGATATGGGGATTTTTTATTGAATTCCTCACTCCCGCCATAGCTGCCATATGGACTATTTTGTCTATTTTTTCTTTTTTAAATATTTTTTCAAGTAATTTGGCATCCCGAATATCTCCACGATACAGTTTGAATTTATATCCTTTTAAAAATATTTTTATCCTGTCCTCTTTAAGTTTGGGATCGTAATAGTCATTAAAATTATCAATAATCACCACTTGATCACCTCTGTCAATCAGTTTTTTAGTGATAGCTGAACCGATAAAACCCGCCCCGCCTGTTACTAATATCTTAGTCATAAAATTCTGTAGTTAAAAGTTTATAAAAATTTGTAATAATAAAAATAAGAAACAAGATACAAGAAACAAAAACCAAATAATATTCAAAAATCAATTTTCAAAAACCAAATAATTTATTGTTTATTGTTTTTTGTAACCTTATCAATAATTGCTGACAGTATATTTTTGAGTTCAATTGCTTCTTTTTTAAGAATATTCGCTTCTGATGTAAATTCCGGATTTGCTTCCTTGATGAGCTCCAGCCAATGAATAGCTTCTTTGGATTCTTTTCTGGAAATTTTAGCTCTTAGTATAAAATCTTTTTTTCCAAGCGCATCATTGGCTTCTCTATAATTTGCACCTACCGATCCCGCGGATCCGACTGCTTGTCCAGTTAATCTGTTATTTATTGAATCTTTTGGTAATTTTCTGCATAGTTTAACAACTTCGACAGCAAATTTGGTAGTTCTCTCCTCTAAATCAAAGACTTTGCCCTGTTTTTTTTGGTTTTGCATTTTGTTTATTTGTGTGTTGAGATTTGTTTGTATCTTGTGCCTTGCTTCTTGTTTCTTGTAAGCACAAGCTTGCAACTTAACGGGTGTCAAGGCTTGTCTCTGAGCCTTTTATCCATTATACTGTACTCATGCATTATACCCAATTGATAAGTAAAATTCAAGTTTTAACGTTTTGGAAAAATCCCAGATTTATTCTAGCGCTTATCCTGAGTGTTTTTTTTCTGAAAGGCGTTTTTTTGGCAACTATAACTCCTATTTTTGTCGGTCAGGACGAATCCAGGCATTACAGTTCTGTTCAATACTTAGCAGAACCTCGCCCTATAACTTGGCCGCTAATTGGAAAAGATTTAACCGAAAAAGAAGGTTTTGAAGTATACAATTATTCACAGGAGGTGCAAGGAACAGCCAGGGCTATTGAGCATGACAAAGTGAATGATTATCTATTCAGCACTTATTTTTTTATACAGAGATATGATGGTAAAAATGAAACGGAAATCAATAATAATAACTGGCATCAATACAACGAATATGCTTCTCCGAATATTGCCGGGAAATACTTATATCATCACTTAGCATCCGGCATAGAAAAAATATTTGGTGAACAAAGTATTTTGGTGCGATATTTTCTTGTCAGAATTTTTTCAGTCTTTTTAGGAATGCTTACTATTTTATTTTCTTATCTTATCGCGAAAAATATCGGCCTTTCCTCAAAAAACAGCTTGCTCTTGACGGCCATCATAGCCTTTCAGCCCAGATTTTCAATCTACTCAGCCACTATCAGCTACGATGTTTTGCTAATTTTAATGTTTGCCCTTTTTACTTTTGGGTGCGTTCTGGCTCTAAAAAACGGCCCAAATTGGAAAAATATCCCTTTAATCATGGCTTCGATATATCTTGGAATTCGAGCTAAGCCAACCGCATACATTCTTGTGATTGGCGCCGCTTTATTGTTTGCATATTTTGCGTATGAAAAAGTAAAAAACAAAAGCAAAAATATAAAATATGTCACCGGGTTATTGATTGCTTCCGCGGCGGTAATTATTTTAATATATTTTAAAAATCATTTTGTGGGGAGCGTGAATTCTTTCGCTATTTTCGCAACCTCAATCAACAACTATCTGCACGAAAGCCTTACGGCAGGAAGATTTGCTTTGTCATCAAGAACCTACTGGGGTTCACTCGGCTGGGTAGACAATTGGTTCCTCGGAAACGCAACTGATATTATTTGGGGCATTGAAGCTTTTGCAGTTGCCGGAATTGTTTTTTTCTTTGTTTCCAAAAGACCAGAGCATCTGCCCGAAAGAAAATATATCGTATTTCTTGTGGTTATGATTATACTACTTCAGTTCGGAATCCGCGCTGCCGATTGGACAATTTTTAGAAACCTCGGAAGCCTTGAACTTGGCACTCCGGGGAGATATTTTCTTCCAAATCTGACCACCCATATTATTTTAGTTTTTATCGGAATCGGGGCGCTTCTCCAAAAAAAGATATATTTTGAAAGATTGCTGATTATGGGTTTAATTATAATGATGACTTTCATGATGTATATAATTTTCGATACAATGATTTTTAGGTTTTATATGTAATCACTAAGTTTATAAAGTTTTTAAAGTTTGTAAGGTTCATAAAGATTTAAGGGGTTACAAATTCGTAATGTTTGTAAAATTTATAAACGACAACGATGCTTAAATTCTCTTCAAAAAAAATATTATTGGTCTTTTTCGCAATTATGATGTTTGCTGTGTTTTTCAAGTTTTTCAGCATCCTGTCTTTTACTGATCCGGAAATGGTTTTGGAAAAAGGTGAAACTATCAAGCTCAAAGCGCGCAATACATTGACTCAAAAATTTGTTGCCAACCGCGATAATTTGTTGAAAATCAGATTTTTATTAAGCAAAACCGGAATCAACGATGGAGATGCTGTAAAAATACAAATTGCGGACGAAAATTGCTCGGACGTAATCAGGGAAGGTATTTTAGTCCCGTCCTTTTTGGCTGTTGATAATCTTTTTGAATTTCAATTTGATAAAATTCCTAATTCAAACGGAAAAACATTTTGTATAAAAGCAACTTTTGAGCCCCAAGACCCTAAAGCAAAAGCTATTAAGTTTTTTTCTAAAAAAGACGACTCTTCATCTTTATGCATAAGACCGGCTTATAAAAATAATGCTTGGCAACAAGATGTCAGCGAGCTTAATCAGCGAATGTCGCAATATAAACCGTGGTTTCTGAAACATTTTTACCTTTATGCAATATCTACTCTTTTTATCTTGCTATCCTTCGCAATCGTAATAATTCTGATTCTGGTTTAATTTTGCGATTGTTCTAAAACTAGACGACCGCATCGTTTTGGAACAATCAATACTATAGGCGTGAACTGCAAATGTGACAAAATTGGACGACCGCCCGCCTACTTCGAAATATTATGATAATATCAGTACTTTCTGGTTTAGCCTCAGATTATTTAAAGCTAATTCTGACTCAATAAGTATCGAAGCATTTCGGGCAGGCATTCTACTGTCACAATTTTTATTATTTTATAGTTGCAATTAAAAAAACTCTGCGTAAGCAGGGTTTTCTTTTTATATAAAACAAGCTATATCTTACAGTTTTATTTTTACTGCGCCTTGGCGTAAAATTTCCACTTCGCCGTTTTTTAAAAGCCGCACCAGGGTTGAGTGGACTGATTTTGATTTTCCGTCATCGACATAAAAATCAACTTTATTTTCAAAATATTTTTTTGCCTCTCCGCATGTTTTAGCGGGTTTTTCGCCATCCATGTTTGCGCTAGTAGCTACCAGCGGTCCGGTTTTTTTCAAAATTTTCACCAAATTTTCATTTTTTGGAAAACGGAGCGCTAAACTAAAAGTTTTGCAATGAAGATAGCTGAATTTTTTTGACTTGCAATCAAGAACTATGCTTACTTTTCCCGGCCACAATTTGGCAAGAATATTTTTTTGTTTTGCAGTTAGGCTGATTCCGAATATACGCAAATCATTCACTGAAGAAATCAGGACTATCATCGGTTTTTTGAGTTCCCTTTTGCACAGTTTGTAGATACGCTTGATTGTTTCTTTTTTAAGCGCACTGCCGACCACGCCATAAATAGTATCAGTCGGGAAAACGCCAATCCCTCCCGATAATAATATGGGTACGATGACTTTTTCTTCACTGTTATTTTTTATCTTCATTTTTGCCATAAAATTAAACGATATTTGTCCTATTTCCCGGAACTGAATTAACCTGCCTGGATATCCCGCCATTTTGCCGTTTTTTCATTTCCATCTTGCTGAATATAAAAATGTATAAAATATCTAGAATTGCCAGAGAATTAATAATTAGAAGCGCAATAAACCATCCTAAATGTCCGCGCTTGGCAGATTTCCACAAGGCAACACCCTTCCACGGAATCGACCATAAAATAATTAAAGCCAGAATCCATGAGTGCTGTAGGAGTGTTTTTCCCATAACTTTGATATTTTAATATTTACATTTGGAGTATACCACAAAATTTACATTTCATAGGGATTGCCTGTTTTACAAATATATTATATAATTCTGACAGAAAACAAACATCAAAATACGGGTGATGCTTGGGGGGATTCCTGGGTTGTTCCCGTTTAAAACAAAATGACAAAAAATCAAAAGACAACCGAAATGAGCGAAAACGAAAAAGCTCACAAAATAGAAATGCTCCGCCAGATGATGCTTAATGCTGAAAAAACTATGCAGAGCGCAAAGGCTATGCTGCTTCAATTAGAAGGCAAGAAAAAAACCGGGCGGAAAAAAAAGATTGACGATGAAACTGAGGGAAATATAATCGAAGGCACGTTTGATGGACAGATTATGATTGGAACGGACGGAAAACAATATCCTGTTCCTGCTAATTACGCATCGAAATCAAAACTCGTCGAAGGAGATGTTTTGAAACTTACTATTACTCCGGACGGGTCTTTTATATATAAACAAATCGGACCGGCTCAGCGCAAAAGCTCTATTGGAATCGTAAGTCAGGACGAAAAAGGAAATTATTTCATACTTGCCGAGGGAAAACCTTATAAAGTTTTGCTGGCTTCAATTACTTATTTCAAAGCTCAACCGGGAGATGAAGTGGTTATTATGATTCCAAGAGAGATTGATTCTTCCTGGGCTGCGATTGAAAATGTCATCTCTAAGGGAGGACATGGTTTTTCTATTCCAACAACAGAAAAGGTAAAGAAGCTTCCCTCCGACGGAGAATTCAGCTCTTGGAAAAAAGATTTGGCAGATGAAGATGCTCCAAAAAAGAAATCCGCCTCAAAAAAATCAACTCCGACAAAAGAAGAACTTATTGACGAATGGACATCTGATATAGATGAATTGGAAAAAGAAATCCAAGCACAAGCATAATAAATAGTTCTCGGTCAATAGTTCGTGGTTCGTAGATTTAACAAATAATTACAAATATATAAAAATACTATGGAAAATACGACTGGAGTCAGAATCACACAAAAAGATTATACGTTTGCCGTAATCGCCGGGCTGCTTATCGGGCTCCTGCTTCTTCCTGTATTGAAAGCCGCAAGTCCCGCGCTTTATTTAAAATTTTACCTCGCAATTGTTCCCTTTTTTCTGCTTGCAACTCCTGTTGGACTCAGAATCGCATTTTTTATCGGCCAAAGATTTTTTCTCATATATCAAGTTGCGAAGTTCGCGCTTATCGGTGTTTTGAACACGCTCGTCGATATTGGAACTCTTGCATTTCTCACATTTGTCTTCAGGTCGTCTCTCGGCATCGATTCAAAAACAGCTCTTATCGGCGTAGTTACTTTTTATTCTTTGTATAAATCCATATCGTTCATAATAGCCAATATTAATAGCTATTACTGGAATAAATATTGGACATTTGAGCAAGGCGGGAAAAAACAAACTCGGTCTGAATTTGTTCAGTTTTTTGCGGTAAGCATCGTCGGATTTATTATAAATGTATTTATAGCCTCGGTCGTATTTAAGATAATATTAGGATCGCTTATCGGTTTCTCTTCTGATCAGCTTGGCCTCATTGGCGCAGCAGCCGGAAGCATCGCCGGACTTGTGTGGAATTTCGTCGGCTATAAGCTTTGGGTCTTCAAGAAATAGCTCTCGTGTTAGCTTAGACCTTCGTTTTTGGCGAGGGTTTTTTCTTTTAAAGAATGGTGCTAAAATACCTATAGTTCACTAATATACAAATTTCATACAAATATGGCTTCAACCTCTTTATATAGAAAATATCGTCCCCTGACATTTTCGGATGTTATCGGACAAACTCATATCGTCCAAACACTTTCGAACGCTATCACGCATGGCCGGATTGGTCACGCTTATCTTTTTACCGGTCCTCGCGGAACCGGCAAAACAACTCTGGCGCGTATTTTTGCGCGGGCAGTAAATTGCCAAAATCCTAATGGCGCAGAGCCGTGCTTAAAATGCGAACTCTGTAAAAATATAACCGATGGCAGGTCGCTGGATATATTTGAAATAGACGCGGCTTCAAACACCGGCGTAGATAATATCAGAGAGCTGAGAGAAAATGTAAAATTTCCTCCGTCACAAGCAAAATACAAAGTATATATAATCGATGAAGTCCATATGCTCTCAGCGGGAGCTTTCAATGCCTTGCTTAAGACACTCGAGGAACCGCCTGCCCATGTCATTTTCATTTTAGCCACTACGGAAATACACAAAGTTCCCGAAACTATAATTTCGCGCTGTCAGAGATATGATTTCGCGCGTCTTCCTGTCGACAACATCATAAAAAAACTTTCCCTAATCGCAAAAAGCGAAAAAATTGAAATAGAAAAAGATGCGCTGGAAATGATTGCCATTTCCGCCGAAGGAGGAATGCGCGATGCGGAATCTCTTTTATCGCAAATCATGTCGCTTGAAGATAAAAAAATTACCGCCAAAGAAGTCGAGGAAATTCTTGGAACTTCACAGCGCCAATCGCTTGAATCTTTGGTCGGACAGATACTTGCCAAAAATACAACCGGGGCTATTGAATTAATAAACAATCTTTCGCAGGAAGGCTATGATCTTGATGTCTTTAATAAATCATTATTAAATTATCTCAGGCAGTTGATGCTGACCAGTGTCGATAAAAGACTTTCCAAGCTTTTTTCTTTTGAATTGACGAAAGAGCAGGCTGACCATTTGGCAGAACAGACTGAAAATCAAAATCCTAAAAAAATACTTTTTATCATCCAATGCTTTGTAGATATTCAAGGTAAGATAAAATCGTCTTTTATCCCCCAGCTTCCCCTGGAAATGGCCATTATAAAAGCTATCAATGGTCCCGAGGATATGCCAGAAAATGGGCCTATTGTGCCAGTTCCGCCGAAACCGCGGCAGATATATGCTTTTCCCACCCCAGAGACCTCTACAAGCCCAGAAATGGCCTCTAATGCGCCGATTGAACCAAAAAGTATCCAAATAGCACCCGTCGAAAAAGCTCCGCAAATAAAGGAAAATGAGGCTGTTTCGGAAAATTTGCAATGCTCCCTGAATGATGTCAAAAAATGCTGGAACCAGGCCATAATTGAAATAAAGCCGTTGAATCACAGCCTCTCGGCCATTTTGCAGAGCTGTCATCCAATTAAGGTTGAAAAGAACGTCATAAGTATTGCAACAAGATTTCCATTTCATAAAGATAAGCTCAATGACGATGCTAATAGATTGACAATGGAGTCTGTTTTTGCTAAAATCTTAGGATTCCGTTTGCGGATTAGCGGTGTTGCGGATGAAAAAATAGACGTCAAAATACAAGAAACGATAAGCGAAAAACAAGAAGCGAACGATGAAAAACAAAAGCCGAAAGAAACCAGTTCCCTTTTGACTCAGGCCTTGAATATCATGGGGGGCACGGTAGTGGAATAATTCGTATTTAGTATTTTGTATCTAGTATTTGGTATTAAATACTAGATACAAAATACACTATACCAAATACTATTTTTGGGCCGTCGCCAAGCATATTATTGCCCGGTAGCCAAGCGGTAAGGCACCCCGATTGTTATCGGGGCATTTCGGAGGTCTGAATCTTTTAAAAAAATTTTGTGTGGAGTTGGGGTGTAGCCAAGCGGTAAGGCACCCCGATTGTTATCGGGGCATTTCGGAGGTCTGAATCTTTTAAAAAAATTTTGTGTGGAGTTGGGGTGTAGCCAAGCGGTAAGGCAGGAGCCTTTGAAGCTCCCATACGTAGGTTCGAATCCTACCGCCCCAACTACGCACAAAATTTTCTTCATATTTAAAAAGCATGTTTTACTTTGTCTACATTCTTAAAAGTTCAAAGGATAACCGTTTTTATATTGGTCAAACTAATAATCTTGACGACAGAATCAACAGGCATAATACCGGACAAGTAATTGCGACAAGAAATAGAAGACCATTGCAAATTGTCCACACTGAGACTTTTGCAAGTCGTGCTGCGGCAATGAAAAGGGAAAAGTATCTAAAATCTCTCAAAAGTTCAAAATATATCGTGGCAAATATAATAAAGATGTAAGGCATCCCGATACCAATCGGGACAACGCCTAGGTTCGAATCCTAGCGGCCCAACATTTAGAATAAAGGGCTTTAGAGGCCTTTTTATTGTGTTTTGATTTAAAAAATATTGATAAATTGTTGTTAACATTGCAGCAAAGGGGTTTACACTTTTGGAAAAAGAATTAAGCTAAAAGGTCATATTTTAGCTTAAAAACAATGAATAAATACGATTCAAGGTATATGCTACTGCAAGAAGAAAAGCTCAAAGCTATCATCCAAAAACAGGTCAAGGTTGCAGATGTGGCTGAGGAGCTCAATGTTTCCAGGCAAACCATTCATAAATGGCTTTTAAGATACAAACGCTTTGGAATCGATGGGCTCATATCAAAAAAGAGCAAGAGACAAACTCCTGCTCACAATCGCACATCTAGTGAAATTGAAATCCTGGTAGAAAAAATCTCTCACGATTACTGGCAAGATGGAGTGGAAACTTTACATGACAGGTTACAATTGGAATACAATATTACGCTTCACCCAACAACCATCTACCGTATTCTAAAACGTAATGATGTGCGTTACACTAAGAATTATCAGCATACGAAAAAGCAATGGAAGAAACAGCTCTATGCGCATCAAGTTCCGGGAAAAGAGCTTCAAATGGATACCAAATATCCTTACGGTTACAAGCAAGGAAAAGTAATTTACACAATCATTGATGACGCAACCAGGTGGGTTTTTGCTTGGAGCTACAATGTTGCCAATAAAAACAACACTCTGGATTTTTTAGAAAAGGTATTCGCAAGAGCTCCTTTTACAATCCAAAAAATCCGCACCGATCAAGGAAAAGAATTTATTGCGAATGATGTAAGGGATTTCATACAAAATCAGAATGTAATTTACAGAAACAACACTCCGTATTGTCCAGAAGAAAATGGGAAAATAGAACGATTTCATAGAACATTAAATGATAAAGCTCTGAGATTTGGGTTTGTTGCAACTGAATCGTTAGATGCTATGCAATACAAACTTAACCTATTCCTGCATTATTACAATTATCAGAAAAGACATCGCGGATTAGGGATGGAAGGTAAAACGCCGATACAAAGACTACAAGAGTGCACAAGTGTAAACTTGACGCTGCAATGCCACATCCATTGACAAGAATGTGTTTACAGTGTATACTTTATATATCGTAAAGACTTCTTGAATTTTACCTTATTTGAGACCTTTTTTAATCTTCAAAAACATAAGACTTTTCAAACTTTCTTTTTTGAAAGCCTTTGTTCTTTGAGTATTTGTCTTGATGGTCTGGTTTCACATTTTGGGGATATGGTGAAATTGGTATACACGTATGTTCACCCAGTCACTTATACATAATTAAAAAATTAGGGCGGATGGTGGAACTGGTAGACACGCAGCGTTCAGGTCGCTGTGATAGCAATGTCATGGGAGTTCGAGTCTCCCTTCGCCCACATAATAATTACCAGTGTTATATTTCGCAATAAGTGACGGGGCAAGGGAGCATATGGCAGTAATGCTGTGAGAGTTCGAGTCTCTCTATCCCCACAACGCTAGAATAAGAAACTAAAAACTTTTAATTTGTAAATAACTTTAAAACTTGTCATCTTGAGCGAAACATAGTGGAGCCGAAAGATCTGAGCCCTTTAACGCGCAGATTTCTCGATTACGCTTCGCTGCACTCGAAATGACACCACGTAAACAGTTAATAATAAAATATGTTTAAAAAACAACAGGGTAGCCCAATGGCTGCAAACGCGAATTCGGTCGCGCACAAAAGACCGATGAAAAAATTTAAGAAAAACATGCCAACAAGTATGGGTATGCGGAACAATCAGACAAAAGCTCAGATGTTTCCGGGAAATCCCAAGGGCAGTCATTTACGCATTACTCCGCTGGGAGGAAATGAAGAGGTCGGCAGGAACATGACTATGTTTGAATATGATGGCGATATCATAATTTTAGACATGGGAATCCAATTTCCGGAAGAAGATATGCCAGGAATAGATTATATTATTCCAAATATAAGTTATCTAAAAGGCAAAGAAAAAAATATCCGAGGAGTGCTTTTAAGCCATGGCCATCTTGACCATATAGGCGCGGCTCCGATATTGCTCAGAGAACTTGGCTATCCGCCAATTATCGGACGCGATTTGACGCTGGCTTTGGTGAAAAAGAAAATGGAGGATTTTGAAAAAAATTCAGCCCAAAGTTTGAAAATTATAAGAATTAATTCAGTTTCAGACAAAATAAGGCTTGGAAAATTTCAAATTGAATTTTTTAATGTGGAACATTCGGTCATGGATGCGGTCGGAGTTATTATTAGAACCCCGGACGGAACAGTTATCCATCCCGGGGACTGGACCCTGGATAAAAATCCCACCGATCACCAAGCGCTTACTTATGATCAGTTATCTAAACTTCCTTCGCCGCGGATACTTATGCTGGAAAGTCTTGGCTCTACTGATTATAGGCCGGCGGCAAAATCGGAAGCCGAGATGCATAAAAATCTTAACGAACTTATCGCTTCGGCGAAAGGCACGGTTATTATCGGAGCATTTTCTTCCCAGATAAGACGTATTGGAAAGATAATCGAATTTGCCGAGAGTATCGAAAAAAAGGTGGCCTTGGATGGGTATAGCATGAAAATGAATATCGAAATTGCTAAAGAATTGGGATACATCAAGGCTCACAAGAAAACTTTGATTTCAGTCAATGAAATACACAAATATCCGAGAAGCAAAGTCGTTGTCGTTTGTACCGGAGCGCAGGGCGAAGGGAACGCGGTGCTTTCGCGCATCGTCAATGATGAACATCGTTTCATAAGAATTAAAAAGGAAGATACTATTATATTTTCTTCATCTATAATTCCCGGAAACGAAAGAACGATTCAACGTCTTAAGGACGATCTTTATCGGAAATGCGACAATGTTATCCACGGCGATATTCTTGATGTCCACACCAGCGGACACAGCAACGCCAATGATATCCAGGATATTTTGCGCCAAATCCGTCCTGATTTCTTCTTGCCGGTTTACGCCAATCACTATTTTCTCAAGGAAGCGGAAAAATTGGCGGAGAAAATCGGAATCAAAAAAGAAAACATATTCGTACTGGATAACGGAAGCCAGATTGAATTTATTGATAAAAAAGCCAAGGTTCTTCCGAAAAAAATCGACACCAGCTACGTTATGGTCGACGGACTCGGAGTGGGCGATGTAGGCGAAGTCGTTTTGCGCGACAGGCAATTGCTTGCGAAAGACGGTATGTTTACGATCGTTGTCATTATCGACAGCAAGACAAAAAAAATAATCGGCACGCCGCAAATTACTTCACGGGGATTTATTTTCGTCAAAGAAAATTTTGACTTGGTGAACGCGACGAAACGCGTGGTGGAAAAAGTTGTCAAAGAAAAAACCAGCGAAGGTCTGCCAATCAACTGGGATTATGTCAAAAATAATATCCGCGAATCAGTCGGCTCATTCCTGTTCACTAAGACAGAAAGACGGCCAATGGTTCTGCCAGTAGTTATTGAAGTCTAAAACAGCTTATTATACCAAATTAACTTGATTTGCATTTGGGAGTTCGACTCCCACAAAGGGAGTCGAACTCCCAGCACCACAAAGACCCGGCCTATATGGCCGGGTTTTTTGTTTGCAAAGAAAGCCTATTTTAGGTACTATTACTTTATGAACTTTATAACTTTTTCCCCTGGTGTCATCTCGAGCGCAGTCGAGAGATCTGAATTCAGATTCCTCCGCTACGGTCGGAATGACATATTTTTTACTTTATGAATTTAAAAAAACGTATTTTTTCAGGAATCCAGCCTTCGGGTAACTTGCATATTGGGAATTATTTAGGCGCGATTAAAAATTGGGTCAAGCTTCAGGACGAGTTTGAATCAATTTTTTGCGTAGTGGATATGCATGCCATTACGGTTCCGCAAAATCCGGAAGAATTAAAAAAGAAAACAATTGAAATAGCCAAAGCTTATTTAGCCTCCGGAATAGACCCGAAAAAATCTTCCATTTTTATTCAATCACATGTACAAGAACATGCGGAATTAGCATGGGTTTTAAATACGATTGGCAAGATGCCCGAACTCGACAAGATGACTCAATTTAAAGACAAAACACAAAGCGGAGGCAGAGAAAGCGCGGGAGTTGGTTTATATGTTTACCCGGTTCTTATGGCGGCGGATATTTTATTGTATGACGCGGATAAAGTTCCTGTCGGTGAAGACCAAGTTCAGCATGTGGAATTAACCAGGACTTTGGGGAAAAGATTCAATAGTAAATTTGGCGATACCTTTGTTATTCCGGAACCGTTTATTACCAAAGAGGGGATGCGCATCATGGGGTTGGATAATCCTGCCAAAAAAATGTCAAAATCAGCCGCTTCAGAATATAACTACATTGCGCTAACTGATAACGCTGATACAATTCGCAAAAAGATTAAAAAAGCTGTCACTGACAGCGGCACGGAAATAGTTTATTCCGACAAAAAACCGGCGCTCGAAAATCTAATCAATATATACTGCGGATTTTCCGATAAATCTCCGCAAGAAATCGAGAAGATGTATGCGGGAAAAGGCTACGCTGATTTTAAAAACGGTTTAGCGGATGCGATTATTGAAGGTCTGAAACCAATCCAGGAAAAAATGAAATCACTAAGCGACGAAGAAGTTTTGAAAATTCTTCAGGAAGGCGCCGGCAAAGTCCGCCCGATAGCCAAAAAGAAAATGGACGAAGTGAAAGAAAGGATTGGATTCATAAATTAACCTAATTTCTAATTAACCTAATTGCTCTAAATAAATCCCAAAAACCAATGGGATTTTATTTTTTAAGCTTATTATTTATAGAATTAAAAATAAGGTTTATCTCTCTGGCTTCGTTCCATAATATGCTTGCTTCACTTTTTAATTCTGGTTCGGCCACAACAATCATTCTAAACCAATGTTTGCACTCCCTGGATTCTTTTTTACAAATTCCGATTTTATGCTTAAAATCCATTTTTGATTCAGCATCATCCGCTTCGCAATAATTAGCTCCAACACTTGTCCCAGATTTTATCAATTGGGAAATAATGGGCAATGTTATTGTGTTTTTGGGTATTTTTTTGCAAAATTTTATAGTATTCTCTCCAAATATTGCAGTTCTTTCTTCTAAATTATAAATTTTTTCAGACATTGATAATTTTTTAGGTCAATTAGAAATTAGAACAATTAGAATAATTTTCTTACTTTATTTCTTCATGAGAATAGTTGGGAGATTCTTTAGTGATAGTCACGTCATGGACGTGGCTTTCTTTTAATCCGGCATTTGTTATTCGGATAAAATTAGTTTTGCTTTGAAGTTCGGGAATATTTTTGCATCCGCAATATCCCATGCCCGAGCGAAGCCCTCCAATCAGTTGAAATATTAATCTGCCAAGATGTCCTTTATAGGGGACCATGCCTTCGATTCCTTCGGGAACTAATTTTGCATCTTCAACTCCGGCCTGTCCGTATCTGTCTTTCGAGCCTTGCTTCATGGCGCCCAGCGAACCCATTCCGCGATAAGCCTTGTAACTTCTTCCCTCATAAAGAATGCTTTCACCGGGTGCTTCCTCTACGCCGGCAAGCAAACTTCCAATCATGACGGAACTGGCTCCGGCTGCCAGCGCTTTAGTAATTTCACCCGAATATTTTATACCCCCATCGGCGATAACAGGAATGCCATATTTTTTGGCGACAGAATAACATTCGGAAATTGCGGTAATTTGAGGAACTCCAATTCCGGCAACAATTCGTGTTGTACAAATTGATCCGGGACCAATTCCAACTTTAAGCGCGTCAGCCCCGGCTTTTATTAAATCCAACGCAGCTTCTTTCGTGGCAATATTTCCAATCATGACCGGCACGTTAAATTTTTTCTTAATTGTTTTTAAGGTATCAATTGCCGAAACAGTATGCCCATGAGCAGTATCAATAACAATAATATCCACACCGGCATCTGCTAAAAGTTCAGCGCGGATAATCGCTTCTTTTCCAACACCGACTGCGGCTCCGACCCGGAGCCTGCCCTTGCTGTCTTTGCAAGAATTGGGATAATCCTTACTTTTTTCAATATCTTTTATCGTAATAAGACCCTTAAGTTTCATATCCTTATCTATGAGTGGAAGTTTTTCAATTTTATATTTGTGCATTAAATCCTTGGCTCCCTCAAAAGTTATTTTCATCGAAGCTGTTACAACTTTTTTTGTCATTACCTCGGAAACCAAATTGGCCATGTCTTTTTCAAAACGTATATCGCGGTTAGTGATTATTCCTACAAGTTTTCCGTTTTTTTCAATTACCGGTATTCCGGAAATATTATAATACTGCATTAATTTTACGACTTCCGATATCGGTTGCTTCGGAGAAATGGTAATCGGATTTTGCACTATTCCGCTTTCAAATTTTTTTACTCTTTTTACTTCTTCGGCCTGATTTTCCGGAGAAAAGTTTTTATGGATAATTCCAATTCCGCCTTCGGAAGCAATGGCAATTGCCAGGCGGGATTCGGTAACCGTATCCATCGCGGCGCTCATAATCGGGATATTAAGCCTTATTCCTTTCGTGAGATTTACGCCGGTAGCTACGTCTCTCGGGAGAATACCGGATTTTGCCGGAACCAAAAGAACATCATCAAACGTCAATCCGATTTTTAGCGAGTCGTTTTTCATTTTTTTAAGACAAAAAAAGTTCTTTTTGAAAAAAGAATCAATTCTGTTTAGTTATAAAAAAGTTATGTATCTTCGGATTATATAGCAATTGATTTTTCTGGTCAAACAAAAACCGGCAAGAAAGTCCTAGTTTCTTATAAGTTTTAACAGCTCGTCTCTTTTTTCTTCCATCAGTTCCTTAGTTTTTGCCTCAAGGTTTAGTCTTAGTTTCGGTTCTGTATTTGAAGGCCGCACGTTAAACCACCAATCGGGATAATCTATGCGTATGCCGTCTGATTCATCGAGCTTTCCGTCATTATATATTTCTTTTAGTTTTTCCATCATTCCATTTTTATCTTCCACATCAGAATTTATTTCTCCGCTATGATAATACCGTTTTAAATTTTTCACCAATTCCGACATTTTTTGTCCAGCTTCGTTTAGCAGATTAATTACCATGATAGCTGCCAGTGTTGCCATTTCCGCCTTGGAATTTTCCTCAAAAAAATAGTGACCGGAAAGTTCACCCGCAAAAATAGCCCCATCCTCCCTCATTTGTTTCTTAATCAAAGAGTGTCCAACTCGGCAACGATTAACTTTTCCTCCAGATTCTTCGATTACTTCTTTTACTGCATTTGAACTTCGCAAATCCATGAGAATTAGCCCACCCGGATGCTTTTTTAGAATTTCTTCGGATAAAAGCGCAATCATATAATCCATAGGAATTATTTCACCATTTTCCGAAACAAATCCTATGCGATCGGCATCACCATCGTAAGCAATACCCAAATCAGCCTTTTCTTCAACTACTCTTTTTCTCAAGGCTTCGAGCGTTTCTGTTTTTAATGGATTAGCCTCATGATTAGGAAAAGATCCGTCGAAATTGTCGTACATATAAATCGCTTCAACATTTTCTGATATTTTTTCGTAAACATCTTTATCTCCAATACCCATGCTATTGGCGAAATCAATAACAACCTTCTTTTTTGCCAAACCTTTGTTAAAAAATCCAACAATATAATCTAAGTATTCCTTTTTTAGTTCATTATTTTCTTCTATTTTTCCTTTCTCGGAAACATTAGTAAATTCTCCTTTTAATGCTAAGCCTTTTATTTCTTCCATTCCATTGCCCTCGCCGATTGGAACCGCATTTTTTTTACACATTTTCATGCCATTCCACTGCGCTGGATTGTGCGAAGCCGTAATTACTACAGACGCATCAACGTCCAATTTCCAGGAAGCAAAATATGCCATTGGAGTAGATGATAATCCTATCCTAACCGCATTAGCTCCCTGGTCAATAATTCCGGAAATTAATCCTGCCTCAAGTTCAGGCGAAGATTCGCGCATATCATATCCAACCGCAACTTTTTTAGCTCCAGTGTATAATACTAACGCACGACCAATCATGTACGCCGCGTCCCTGTTTATATCTTCAGGATAGACTCCTCTAATATCATAAGCCTTAAAAATTTTTTCGTTCATAAATTCTGTCACTCATTAAATTAATAAATAGCTTAATAATTCTATCAAAATGGACATTTTTATTCAAGGTGTACGTTTTGGTTGAACTTTTCCAATCCTTTTTTGAGCAGGGGAAACTTCTTAAGATCGGGGCTTTCTTTAAGGGTGTTTTCGGCATATTTTTGGGCAATTTCAATCAGTTTTACGTTCGTGATATGTTGCATAGCGATATCGGGCAGGCCGGATTGCCGGTTGCCGAAAAATTCTCCCGGACCTCTGAGCTCAAAATCTTTTTCAGCGATATCAAAACCGCTGGAATGATTAACGAGAGCCCTGAGCCGGTCCTTTACTTTTGAAGTCGCGCTACCCGTGAAAAGAAAACAGTACGATTGCAATTCGCTTCTGCCAACGCGGCCGCGGAATTGGTGAAGCTGTGAAAGTCCGAAGCGGTCCGCGTCCTCGATAATCATAATTGTTGCGTTTGGAACATCAATACCAACTTCAACGACAGAAGTTGCGACCAGGATATCATATTTTCCATCTCTGAATTCTTGCATGGTTTTTTCTTTTTCTTTGGCGGGAACTTTTCCATGCAGAAGCGCCAGTTTCAAATCCGGAAATATTTCTTCGGACAGTCTTTTGTGTTCTTCCGTGGCGGCCTTGATTTCGGTAAGAACTTTTGATTCTTCAACGAGAGGAAAAATAATAAATGCCTGGCGGCCTTTTTTTATTTCACTTCGGACAAAATCGTGGGTTTTTTGCCGGTCGCGGGCGCCTATTATTTTAGTTATAATCGTTTTGCGGTTCTTGGGCATCTCATCCAGCACGGAAAGATTTAAGTTTCCGAAAAAGGCCAATGCCAGCGTTCTGGGAATTGGAGTCGCAGTCATAGTTAACAGGTGTGGCGTTTTTTCTTTTATACCGTCATCTATCGTAGCGGTTTGCTGTTGCAGGTAAGCTCGCTGTTGAACGCCGAATCTATGCTGTTCATCAACGATAACAAGCGTGAGATTTTTAAACTTAACATCTTTTTGAATAAGCGCATGTGTTCCAATGACTAAATCAACTTCACCCGATTTTATTTTTTCAAGTAATTTAGCACGATTTGGGAGTTCGACTCCCATAATGGGAGTCGAACTCCCATGGCAAATCAGTCTGTAAGAATTGGTCAGCAGTGCAATATTAAAATCATAATTTTCGAAAAGCTTGCAGATACTTTCGAAGTGCTGTCTTGCTAAAACTTCGGTCGGAGCCATGATTACTGCCTGATATCCGGCCTTAATAGCATTCAGGCTTGCCATGGCGGCCACGACAGTTTTTCCCGAACCGACATCGCCGTTAAGCAATCTGTTCATCGGCAAAGGCTTCCCGATATCTTTCAGGATTTGATAAGCCGCCTTTCGTTGCGCGTTGGTAAGTGAAAAGGGGAGCGATAAGACGAATTTTTTCATGAGCGCTTCATCAAAAAAAATCGGTACGGCTTGTTTTTTATTCCAGGAAATTTTTACGCTCTGCGAAGCCAGTTGCGCGAAAAACATCTGTTCAAAAGCCAAACGTTTTTGCGCGAGCACGCTTTGCTTTAATGTTTTTGGAAAATGGGCATAATAAATCGCGTCTCGTAAATTTGGAAGATGGAGTTCTTTTAAAATATTTTCAGGAATCGGATCTTTCAATTCATCCGCATGCTTGATTAAACTTTGCATCTGCCAGCGCAGCCAGCGCGAAGTCAGACCCTCGGTTTCAGGATAAATCGGAACGAGTCTGCCGGTATTGGTCGGAACGCGCGAAGAAAGTTCCCAAGCGGGATTGGAAAAAAATAATCCTTTCGCGTCCTCGGAAACTTTTCCGCTTAGACGCACGCCCTTGCCTTCAGTCAACGAATCGCTGACATATGGCTGATTAAACCAGACTGCGCGGACCGTACTCGTGTCGTCTTGCACAAAGCATTCAGTAATCAGCATTTTTTTCTTCCATGTGCGGATAAGTTTGCTTTTAACAACTTCACCCATGACAGTCGCTGTTTCTCCGGCGAAAAGATTATCAATAGAAATTCTTTCGGAATAATCCTCATAGCGGAAAGGGAAGTGCAATAAAAAATCCTCAACAGTTTCAATGCCGAGTTTTTTCAAAGCCGCCGCGTATTTTAACCCTATTTTGGGTATTTCGGAAAGTTTAGAATTTAAATTTGGCATATCTCTAGTATAGCCCATATCTTATATTTTTGTCATTTTCGCGGATTTAACATTTTAATATTTAACACCAGAAAGATGCCAAAAACAAACAAACTATTCTGGTATTCTTGAGAATACCAGAATAGTTTTGTATAAACGTATTAATTGGTCGGATATGTATTTTTTGAGAATAAAAAAAGCCCCCGATTCACTTGCGTAAATCGGGGGAGCGGGATGATTGCGTCCCGCTCATTTGATCATGTAAAATTCCATTATAACTTTGTATGGATTGTGCGGGTAACTTACCCTAAGCACCTCCACCTTTGCACCTACGGGAATTTGACACATAGGGATGACCGGTATAGAAAATATCGCCCCATCCCTCTCGCGTTTTATAGAAACGCGTCCTATTACATTAACCGCTTTGTCCAACTCCTTGACTGTATCAATAGTTCGAAAGTTCTCTTCAGGTTCCCATTGGGTAACCGTTGCTTGAGCGACGACGACATCTGATTTTTTGTCGACTCCCTTGAAATGGAGAACAACAACAACAAAGGCTATAAATAAAGATGTAGCCAATATTGATATTATCGTTTTCGCATCAAGCTTCTTTTCGGATACTTTTTCCATCTTGAAATCCTACCTTTCTTTGGTTTTGTTATACATACAGTTATACATACAGAGGACCATTGCCTTCGACATGTCCTCTACCTTTAATTCTTTTCTGTCTTTCCTCAATTGCGGCTTGGCAATCCGTGCAATTTAGAGCGGCGGGTGATATTCTTAACCGTTCTCCGGAAATTTCACCTCCACAGGTTAAACATGTTCCATATTCACCTGTCTCCTCGACTCTCCGAATGGCTTCTTCCATTTCTTTCCAGGTTTTTGTTAGCCTGGAAATATTTCTGGTTAAATCCATATCGGGAGTGCTCGGTACATCCTCAAGCGCCATTGTTTTGTGACCCTCTTGCTTTAGGCGCATTTTTGCTCCTGCGGAAACCAAGTTCATTGCTACTAATGTGTCGTCGAGTTTCTTTCTTAATGTGTTAAGTACCATCTCTTTTGCTGTGTCTTTTAATTTAGCCATGCCTGCAATACCTCCGCTGCTGTATTTTTATTGGCGCATAATTGCGCATAAAAAAATTGTTAACGTACTAATACCAATGTTGAATAATATACGATAATAAATAAAAAGTCAACCCCGCACTAAATTAGCACCGCGCCGAAGGCGCAAAAATTAAGACAGACATTACAAGTTTATTATTAAAAAAACGTGAGTTTGTTAAGTCGGGGTTGTATTAACAAAAAAGTGTTAACTTTCAGTGCGGGGTCAAGCATGAAATACTGACTTTTTCTTTTGTGCGCTTGGCCCTCCTTCGCCCCCGCCCCGCTAAAGCTTTAGCGGGCGGGAAGGCTTCGGACGGGCAAGCAGGAATTTTACCCCCACACCAAAAATAAAGACTAAATTGTGTCCTTGGGAGGAATCGAACCTCCGACCTTCTGGACCGCAACCAGACGCTCTATCCACTGAGCTACAAGGACATTAATAATTTGTGTTGTTTTTTGTTTTGGTGCGGGGGCGTGCCTCCGACCTCCCCGATAACAATCGGGGCGCTTCTATCCACTGAGCTACAAGCGCATAATTAATCAATAACTTATAACATATGACATATAACTTACAATAAAACACTAAGAAAAGCAACCGCAACGGATGCCTGAGCTATTTATTATAAGTTATCAGTCGTAAGTCTTTAAATATGCAAAACTCTTTCGATAGTATTTATCAGACTTGGCTGTTGTTTGATTTCCGGAATATTTTGCATAAGTAATTCGCGCAATTTTACGGGTTCCTCATTTTCAATCGGGATATGCACGAAGGGAAGCACGGGCGCTTTGGTGTGCAGGCTTATGACTTTCGTATGCGTCGGTTCGTAAAAAATCCAAAAAGAAAAAATATTTTCGTACGGATAAAAATTATTGTCGGCAAGCAGGCCCTTGGATGTTATGGAAAACTTTATTGTGCGAGGTTCCTTTTGCGCGTATATATATCCCACAATGCCGATTAAAATAAAAGTGACTGCCATAATCGGACCATTTGTGAGAATAGCATAAATGATTACCACAAAAAGAAACAGCGTGGCAATTATGTACCAGTTTCGGGATTTTTCATACACTTCGAATTCCGGAGCCTGCCAAGAATAAAGAATTTCACCCGCATCTCTTTCCGGTTTCGCTTCGGGAAAGTCAGCTTGTTTTTCCCGGTCATCTTTTTTCACGGTATCTTTAAAACGGTCTTTTACAAAAAACTCGTACGGCTGTTTCACTTGCTGTTCATCTACTATTTTTTTCAAATCAAATGGCATATAACAACTTTATCATATTTGTCGGGGTTTACAAACATGCTTATAATTAGTATCATGTACAAAGCCTGAAAGCAGGGCATTTTTTATTCAATCCCGCTTAGAGCGGTTGAATGGTAGAAAGCTTTATGTTAGACTGCATTCATGAAGGAATCTAATTGTAAATTCTGCGGATACAGCTTTGAAAAAAAATATAAAACTCAGCTATTTTGCTCTCTTCGTTGTGCCAATAGGCTTAACTTGAATAACAAAAAAATCGTTAAGCTTCCCAGAACATATACAAAAGAATTGGCTGAACTTTTTGGAATACTTCTTGGAGATGGCAGTGTTACAAAATACTATGTTGAGATTTATTTAAATCGTATTACCGATGCAAATTATGTACCCAATGTCGAAAAAATGTGTCGTAAATTATTTCCAGGTGCGCCAGTAACAACTCATAGCAAGGAAAAGAGGGGAACGACTGATATACAAATATCTTCCAAGGATGTATGTGACTATTTAAGAGGTTGTGGTTTTAATCCGAAAGAAAGAAATATACCGCAATGGATAAAAAATGATGTAAGGTTTGCAAAAGCTGTCATAAAAGGACTTTTTGATACAGAAGGGTCAGTGGGTATAAAATATTTTAAAGGTAAGGGTGGAAATTATATTTATAAACAACTTACTGTTACGAATAAAAACGAAAATATTTTAAAATTTTTAGAGGAATACTTGTCCAGGTTTGGCTATAAGCCGACTAAAAATTCGAAGAAGAATATATACCTAAGCAACAAGAATGATATTTTTAGATATTTAGAGGATATAGGATCAAATAATCCTAAAATTGTACGAAAAATAAAAGCAAAAGAAAATAAAAATTTTATCTGGAGGGTTGCGTCGAATGGCTAAGACAGCAGTCTTGAAAACTGCGGCCTGAAAGGGCTTAGAGGTTCAAGTCCTCTACCCTCCGCACAATTTAATAAAATTTGGAGAGGTGGCTGAGCGGTCGAAAGCAGCACACTGCTAATGTGTTGAACTCGAAAGGGTTCCCAGGGTTCGAATCCCTGTCTCTCCGCCTTCGCTCGCCGAAGCGAGCTACGGCGGACAATGTCCGCAAGTAGATCGCGAAGGAGAGAAATATTTATGCATCATGTCTATGTTTTAGTATGTGCAGATAATTCTCCATATACTGGTTGCACTAATGATTTAAAAGAAAGAGTAAAACGGCACAGTGATGGGCATGTTCCGGCAACAAAACCAAGGTTGCCAGTACGGCTGGTAAATTATATTGCGCTTGAGAGTAGGTATAAAGCATTCGAATTTGAAAAATATCTAAAATCCGGTTCCGGAAGAGCTTTTTTGAAAAAGCATTTTATGTAGTGCTATAATAGAAGCGACCGCAATCTTATATTTCCCGTGTTGAATCAGGAGAATATAGGCTGGATATTCTAGAAGTAAAAAACTTGCTATTTCAATAATTATACGGTAACCTGCAATATCCAATTGTGATTGAAAATATTTCTGCCTGTTGTGTGTATTTAGTAATATGTGGTATTATATATAAAATGGAAATATATGGAAAACAGTAAAACATTTATTTTATTTAAATCAATGCCTTCTTTTTCAAAGGGATTGTCTAGGTCTGTTGATATGGGAAACACAATAGATGAGTATAAAACATCTGAATCTGGTGATGTAGCTGATTACATTGCCATAAAAAGTGATTGGGAAGCGGTGGGTGAGGACATAAGAACGTCGATAAAAAAATATGGAAAACAAGTTGGCCAATAGAAAATCAGATAGCCAGACAATAACGAGTAATCTTGAAAATGGAGAAAAAAGATGTCTTGTTAAAACCGAAGAATCGATTTCTATGTATTCTGGACCATTGCCTCATCCAGAAATGTTACGGGAATATGCGATGATTGTTAAAGATGCTCCGGAAAGAATATTTAAGATGGCCGAAAGTCAAAATAAGCATAGAATAGAGATTGAAAAAACTTATATAACTGGAAATATGAAGTTAGAACAGCTGGGTGTTTTATTTGGATTAATTATTCCAGTCGCTGGTATGATATGTGGAACGATTATTGCAATCAGCGGATATGGACTATGGGGCTTTAGTTCCATTATTGCTACACTTTTACCATCCTCGGGTTCTTATATTTATGGTAAAATAAAAAATTCAAAAAAGAAAAACGGTGAAGGTACAAATGAAAAAAGTAAAGAAAATTCAAAAGTAGTTAATACAAATGAATAATAAAAT
>Ga0247841_10000454_pt1 | contig 105485 bp, 93 predicted proteins | sample LaCruzMarch2015__2_FD_192410 | JGI IMG/M metagenome (GOLD analysis project Ga0247841, IMG submission 192410) | Freshwater microbial communities from meromictic Lake La Cruz, Castile-La Mancha, Spain - LaCruzMarch2015_18m | ecosystem: Environmental > Aquatic > Freshwater > Lake | place: Spain... | reverse complement strand
TCTGCCCCTTGGCAACCTCATCACCGGTCTCACAGAAAATCGAATCAATCTGCCCCGAGCAAACCGATACTACCTCCCTTGGCAGTTCCCTGATCTTGATGATCCCGAATCCTTTGACATGCTGTGTGACCGACCCAAGGAATCCCCAGGCAAGCATCCCGGCAAGAATAACTCCTATACCTGCCAACATCAGCCATGTCCCTGACGAGTTGACCTGCAATAATTCATCCAGGTCCTCCGGGGTCATCATCTTATTCAACGATGTTTTTCTGAAAATCTGCCGGCCAATCATATCGAAGAGGGATCAATAAAGAAAACAAATATAGCTGTATTTTTAAAAATATCTGACAGCGGTCCTGTCTTGATCATCACTTTTTTACAAAATCTTACTCCAATTTTTAAATCCTTACTTGTACTGATTGGAAATAGCTTTATAAGTGCTTACTTTTGACATGCAGTTAATATCGTATCAAAGCCGGATTCAGGTGGCAGGAATTGTGTAACACAGATAAAAATCATTGGTCATTATGTCAGATTTAAGAATCAAACTGGAACAGCAGATCATCGAAAAAGCAATGAAAGATGATTCATTTCGTAAGCATTTGCTTGAAGACCCTAAAACCGCATTCGAACAGGAGTCCGGGATAACACTACCCGCATCCTTTAAGATCACCGTGCTGCAGGAAGATCAGCAAAATGCTTACCTTATCCTTCCGCCTGTAAAAAGCGGGGCCGGCGAAGACGAACTCACTGAAGCAGAACTGGCTTCAGTCGCCGGGGGGGCAGGGCCATGGCTCAGTGGAGATGGTGGACATCACACATAGCCCCGGTTTGGGCTTCCCGGTGACCGCTGTTCTGGCAGAAAAAGATCCTTGTGCAACTTTCCTTCGCCGATCATATTGATATCATTTCCAAGCCCCTTCATCCCGCGTTGATGGGAGTTGATTGTATGAACGCATTGAAAGAACTATGTGCCCTTTTTCCTTTTGACCAGACCCGTGATTTTGGCTTTGAAAGCCGGCTGGGTGAGCCCGCGGCCGCATGCGATTTTTCGTTTCTGATCGAGAAAGGCAGTGAAGGGGCAAAAATATTGGCCGGAAAAAATCTATTATCGGATCTGCATGAAAGTTTACTTGCTGATTCCCTTTGGCAAAGAATAAGAAACCTTTTTCTAGCATGGAATACACAGGGAAACCTGTTAGACGGTTCATTGAGGTCGATCTGGCTTGAGTTTGACTATGACGGGATATCCTATAATCGACGCCCGAACATATTTTTCGGGATTATTGCTGATGATAAAGCAGGCCGAAAAGCCCAGGTTGAATCAACAATCCGGATACTGGATGAAATATATCATATCCTTTTTGACATTCCTTTCCCCGACGAATTATCGGCAAACCTGGGAATGTCAGTCTTTGCACTTCCCGAACATGCCGGTTTATACCAGACCGGTCTCATGATCCCCAGGCATAAGGAGGTGGTTCGGCTGGTGCTTACACAAATAAATGCCGGCCGCCTGGAATCTTACCTCCGGGATATCGGCTGGCCGGGAGATTTTCAGAAAGTCAGATTCCTGACCGATCGCTATTCCGGCCTGTTTGATTCCTTCGCCTGCAATATCAATATAGGAAAGGAAATCCTTCCTTACCTGGCATTGGAGATGATGTTTAAGAATCTCGGCCAGCCCCGGTTTAATCCGAAGTGGGAGGCAGCGTTGGATGTTCTGGAATCAGACAAGCTGGTGACCCTTAAAAAACGGGAGGCCCTCCTCCGCTTCTGTGGAAAAACAAAGTGCGAGTTTCCTTATCCGGCTAATTACCTCAGGGGCATCAACCACCTGAAAATTGTGTATAAGGAGAACGCTCCGATTGAATGCAAGGGCTATTTCGGAACCATGATACGGGAGGGATTTTGAGATTCACTGACCTGTCTTACCTGGATTGAACTAATTGCCCCGGCCTGGCCTCGTCAATGGGTGTTTTTCCAATGCCAAGTGAATTCTCTCCGGCCAGAAAAAGATCATTCCTGATCAATTTGAACTTCGCTTCCAGCTCTTCTGCCACAGCAGGACAGTGCATCCATTCCGTGCCCTGGGATAGTTCGTCAGGAACCCTGCCGAAATGTTTAAGAGCTTTGTCACTGACTGAAACCGCATTGAGGACGATCCTTATGGAGGCCCCTCCCAGCGTAAGATTGAAGGAGGATGGAATGCTATGGATCACTGGCTCATTCGCGAAGTCATACTGCCCTGAAAGCGCTTTAAGTCTATAGGCGGTCTGTCGCAGTTGCCCTGACAGTGAATCCAATTTTGAAGAAGGTTTTTCAAAATTACTGCCATTCCGCTCTATAGTAGTAGTCAGATAGACCCCGGTGAAACCTATGGGTGAAGGAGCTCCCAGAAGGCTGAACAGATCTTTAGGTTCCCGTCCACGCCAGATAATGTTAAATTTGAAAGCAACCCGGCTGAATTGCAATAAGAGGTTCACCTGGGCCATGACGGCCTTCTTTTGCGCATACTTCAGCACACTACCCCAATGAAAGCTGTAAGCCGATGCAATACTTACGATATCGAACAGATCTTTAGGGTCATCACGCGCCAGAATGGTTATGAGTTTTTTTACCAGCATGTTCTTCATGTTATCCACCGGAATCCGCCCTGCTATTACCGGCATACCCCACTGTTCGGAGATGTCGTTGGCCAGGCTGATCTTGAGTTTATCCCTGCCCTGTATCCACAGGTGAATAGTTCTAGTGAAAACATCCACATTGTCATCCGAAACATGGAATTGGGTTTTCAGCAGATCAACTACGGGAGCGGCTTTTCTCGAAAAACAGGGTAAAAGGTTAACCGAAAGATCCAGATCGTAGGCAAAGCGGTGGTTCAGATAGTACCTTGAGAGGGCAGCACCTCCCGTTAAATAGAACGGTCCGCATCGACCCGAAAGAGCGTTAAGCGTCTTATCCTGAATCGTATAGAGTTCGGCATACTTTTCTTCGGGGGTCGGCATCTTATTTACCAGGAGTTTAAATCGGCGATTGCTTTGAAATGATAGAGGAGCGGTTGTTTCATAGTGTTTCCGGTTTTACCGTTCCGGAATAGGTCTTCTGATAGCACACCAGCGAATCGAGCACGGCTGCCGTAGTAAACAGCGACCTGTGATCGGTAACCACGGTGCCCCAGGCAGCTCCTTTTCCTTTCGGCCAGTTTCCAGGATTGACCGGTATTTTCATAAAAGGCGGAGGAACCTGCAGCAAGGCAGAAGGTTGCCATGACCCGTTGTCCTGCTGCCTGCTGATGAGCCAGCAGGCAACCGCCCCGGATTTTTCACGGGTCTCATCACTTTTCCCGGCGAGGAGCAACGTCTTTAACGCCAGGGCTGTGGAAAAGGGAGATCCCTCACGAAAAACGTCATTGGCAATAAAAGCTTCCTTGCCGAAATGTTGCATCGCCCAGGAAAACGCCCGCTTAATCGCATAGCGGTGTTCTGCCCCTCCTTCGGCAATAATGGCCTCTGTCGCAAGTGCTGTGGCATAGGCGGGTTCGCTCCACCAGTAGGCGTTCCAGTTCCCGGCAGGGAGTTGATGTTCCAGGAGGTACGGCAACAGAAGCCTGCTGAACCCGGGAATCGCGGCGGCGGCAGCAGTTACACAGACGTGGGAGGCCATCCAGCCTGAGATGTCTTCTCCTAAATTGGCGCCAATCAGTTTTCTCAGCTCCTTTTCTAGGATGTAGGTCGTGATCCCGCCATCTGCTGTATGATGTTTCAGAAGGAACTCCTCCGCTATCTTTGTCCTTAGCCTCCCCTCCAGGCCAAGGCTGAGTGCAAACCGGATGCCCCAGGCGGTGCTGTCTGCATCCTCGGGGGTACGCAAGTTATACCCCCAGCCCCCGTGAGAGGTGAACAGGTTTTGAGCTGAAAACACATTCCATGCCTTCATCGTTTCCCTGATGACACGGTCATCACCAGCTCCGACGAGGACTGAACCTACAAACCCTGTGACCCATCCGCTGCTCTCTCCGACAGGAAGACGGAAATCGGACCACAGCCCCTGCGCATCTTTGGAGGATATCAGAAAACCCATGGCTCTTTTAATGGCTTCGGTAATTAATTCATGTTGGGATCGAGTCATTGGCATGCAGCGCGTTATCTTTTCTTCCTGTTTGGGTCTTCAGTCTGAGAATCAAAGCTAAACAATCTTCAGAGGGATTCCATGGAATTCAGCCCCTTGTTACAATTTATTACTTCTATTGTAATACCCCACCTGCTTTTTTAGAAATCTCTGCAGTTGATTATGCTGTTAATCCATAATATCAATCGGATAATTCCAGTTCAAAAACCTTATTTGGATATCCCTTTTGAAAGGAATTTACCAAAGGATATTCCGGCTTGCTCATAGCATGCCTGAAGGCGTTGGCCAACTGCAAAATCGAAAGTCATGTCGCCATAAGTCACCTGGACCTTTTTAAATACATTCTTCATTTCAACCGAAGCAGCTACCTTTGAATGATCTGCTGTTTCTACTATATCGATCACAAGGTTGATGTGGGCCTCATTTTTTGAAATACCGATATTGAAACCAGGATTAACAAAAACAGTTTTCATTATCAGCGTATACCTGGCATCGGATTCATTCTCTTTCGCGACTACTCCTTGTTTTTCAAGTTTCTCGTTGAGTGCCTGCAGAAAAGCTGGCTGAAAAAGCCTGGTACGGTCATCCTGCCAGGCCTGGGCCCAGCGGTCGCCGTCCCCTGGTTTTTTGGCATTGAGGTCTGAAGTCTTTTTTCCTACGTAATCTTTTTCAGGGATACCATTGCTTGTCGCTAAAGGGTTAACCGCATTGCCAATGGTTATGTTTGAATAATCAAACATAACATTCAGCGTTTTTTCACCTTTTAAAGCATCCAGGCTGCCAGAGGTTAATTTCTGGGCAGCCAGGTTGACGGATGATATCATGAATACCGCCATCAACATTAAAATTCCTGGTATTTTCATAATAATTCACATTTTAGTTAAAAGATCTATTTATCTTGTTAATAAACATAAAAATAAAGTCACCACTATCCATAAACAAGAAAAGGTGGTAAGAATCTTACAATAAGAGTAAGAAAAAATAAAAAACCGACAGAAACCGGGCTAACCTAAGGGTTCTTACAATTCTTTACATCTATTGCCAAATCCTTACTTGCTTAATTTTAATAGATGGCCACGTGAGGTATTTTTATCCTGTAAACCAGTAGTGGGCACTTAAATCCCACTGATTTTTAATTGATTAGTTTCTTGTTCTTTGACATTATTGTAATCGCATTTTGTAAGTATCTCTCTCACAGGAGTTTTGTCCAGGAGAGAAATGCTGAGAATTTGTAATATTTCGTAGATTGGACGATCAACTTTCAATTTGTTGCCAATAATAGCTACCAAACAGTAAGCTATAATTGCACAATAAATTTGGACTTTTACGGCATTGATCGTTGTACCCCCAAAGGCTTTGACCTTCAAATGCTGTTTCATCCATTTGAAAAATATTTCAACTTCCCACCGTTTCTTATAAAGCATCGCTATCTCTGTGGCTTTTAGATTGGTATTATTGGTTACGAACACAAGATATTTTTTACGTTCCGCATCATAATACTTGATTCGGCGAAGCTTGTCTGGGTAATCTTTTTTGGAATAATATACTTCCAACTTACCAATCTGGTCACTTTGTACCCCTGTTGCCTTATCCACAGTTTTGGAATACATTCTTTTAAAACGCATATTATCTTTAGCCCTGGTGACAAAAAATGATCCCTGTGTGTGAATCTTGTAAAATCGACGGAAATCGATGTACCCTTTATCAACGACATAAAAACTTCCAGTTTCATACGGGATGAGATCAAGGATGTTGACATCGTGGACACTGGCCTTGGATACATGCAAAAAAGCCGGGATGGACGTCTTTACGTCATATAACGTATGAAGTTTTATCCCACCTTTATGCTTTCGAAATTCGGCCCACCAGAAAACGCTCAAACAAAGGTCAATGGTGGTGGAATCCAATGCATACACATTACCGTCAACCTCAACTTCGAAATCAGTTCTATAACAGCTTTTGCGGGCGTCCTCGATCAAAACATAGGCAAATTCCTCAAAAATTTTATAGCTGCGCTTTTCGTTTGCTTTACCAAGATTCCTGCGAGTAACGGTTTGACCAAATCCAAGATGGTAATATTTGGGTTGGTGAGCTTCAAGACTTAACATCAGATCCCGCATACTGTCTCGTGAAGTGAGTTGCCCAAAAACCATGCACAGCATTTGATTCCAGCAGGTGAATGACCTGACGTATTTATTGCCTTCATGGTTTTTCACGATACCATCAAAGATCCTTCGAGGTAAAAATTCGGTTAGCTGTGAGAAGATATATTTGCCTTGGTTCATGGATGTCTGCTTATTTAAAGCAAAAATCCATTATTCAATTCAAATCGTCACGCATCTAAAAACCTCTACAAGCGCGATCAACAAAGAATTTCAAAGAACGTTTATTAATATTTAGTACCCACTAATGATATTTTATACGTATATAATCTGTGATTCCAGTTTTACGAAGGTATTTTTTTTATACCCGTGACACTGACATTGAAGCAGTCCCTTAAAGCAAAAATCCCTAAGACTCAATAAGGATTAAAGAGTTGATGTTGACTAATGATACTTAACGAAATCGGGAGAGTATTAGGTTCAATCTCCTTGATGAAAGATAGAAAACGGTAACAGCAATAAACGATAATTTTGAAGCAATTTCATGGTCAATTTGGGCTATATTGACTTTATTTGTTACCATTATGTTACCCGATAAAAAGGAAAAGCCTGTAAACATTGACGTTTACAGGCTTTATGAGTAGCGGGGACAGGATTATCTGCGGTGATCCTTTTTTGGGGAGCTTAACAACAAATCCTGTCCTCATTTCGTTCGAACGGTCTTTTTCTTTTTTCCCTCTGCCTGCTAACAAGTTTGCAGCATCGATCAAAAAGAAAAATCCCCGTTGCTTTCACAACGAGGATTTGTTGTAGCGGGGACAGGATTCGAACCTATGACCTTTGGGTTATGAGAACAATGGATGAATTTTTACCAATGTGTATTATGCTATATGACAATAATTTACACTGGCATGTCTTATATGGTTTCCTTCCTCCACTGCCTGTTTTTGGCTTTTTTCCTTACTCTATTCCTTACTCTGTTTTACTGCTTGATGAACTTCCCGATGCAGACATTTTTGTCCCCCGTCACCCACACAAAATATACGGCGGTTGGCAAGTTGCTGACATCAATGGTGGTGTTCCGTTCGGTGATTTCCTGATGCAAGAATTGCTGACCACTGGTATTAAAAATTGATAGGAGCCCATCAGTGGGGGTTTGAATAGTGATAGTAGTGGCTGTCGGGTTGGGGTATACTGATAATGAATTGCCATTTAAAATTTCATTAGTTGATAAATGGACACACGCAGAATCCACTTCCGCTATACTGTTGCATCCAGTTGCATTGGATTCAATCTTAATGGTACCATTTGGGCTGGCTAAATAATTACAGATACTTTGCACTGCGCAGATTGATAACGAAGTGTTAGCCCTGATGTCTAAATCGGCAATAGAACCAGCATCTATGTTGTTTATCCCCATTAGGCTGGTCAGGGCGGTGTTGCCAAAAATTATAAGACTTCCAACGATTGAGGTCAACTGATTCATCCCATCGAGGTTGGTTAGAACGGTGTTGCTAATAATCATAACTATCCCACCAATGGAATGCAGATTGTTTAGACCTGTCAATTCTAATAGGCTGGGGTTATTTTGTACTATGAAGTTCCCACCAATGGCAGACAACGAGTTCAAACCCGAAAGATTTGTCAACAAATTATCGTTCCAAATGCCAAGGCTCCCCCCGATGGAAGTCAAAACATTTAATCCGTTGAGATTAGTAATATTGTTACCACTAATGGTGACATCTCCTTCAATCTGCGTACAATTTGGATAATTGGTTTGAAAATTGTCGATTTGGGCTTGCGTTGTAAATGTAATACCTTGTGGCAGGCAAGATACGTAAGGCTTTTTTGGCTGACCCATGGCCCCGTTCACAACAAACAGCGCAACCAATAAGATGTAAAAGTTTTTCATACAGTGGGTTTTTGAAGATTGACGATAATATGTTTTGGCTTACTGTTTAATGAACTTCCCAACGCTCACATTTTTATCGCCCGTCATCCGAACAAAATAGACACCGCTTTTCAATCCGCTGACATCAATCGTGGTAGTAGGTTCGGTGATTTCCTGATGCAAGGATTGCTGACCACTGGTATTAAAAATTGATAGGAGCCCATCAGTGGGGGTTTGAATAGTGATAGTGGTGGCTGTCGGGTTGGGGTAAATGATGAATGAAGGCAGATTTTGAAGATCACCAATTGCTAAATGAACACAAGCGGAATCTACTTCTTCTGGACTGTTGCAACCTGTGGCATTATCATGAATATCTACTGAAGCATTAGGATTGTCCAAATAATTACAAATGCTTTGCACAGCGCAGGTAGACAAAGAATCATTATCAAAAATAGTTAACCACTGGATAGACCCAGCATCAATATTGTCCAACCCCGTCAGGCTGGTCAGAGCGGGATTGTCTGAAATCATAAGGGAACCCCCGATGGAAGTTAAACCCTCCAGCCCCACCAGACTGGTTAGGGCAGGGTTTCCACTTATATTAAGGAACCACCAGATGGAAACTAAATTATCAAGCCCTGTAAGAGAAGTCAGGTGCTGGTTTTCATAAACATTAAGATATCCACCAATATAAGTCAAACCTTCAAGCCCTGTCAAATTGATTAAATGATTTCCAGCAATGGTAAGTGATCCTCCCATGATGGAAGTAAGATTATTCAGCCCCGATAAACTGGTAAGGACGGGATTCCCATAAAGTCCAAAATCTCCATTGATAATAGTCAAGCCTTCCAGTCCTGCTAAACTGTTCAGAGCGTTGTTGTAAGAAATAAAAAGTCCATCGATAGAAACCAGACCTTGTAGTCCTGCTAAACTGGTCAGAGAGTTATTTTCACGTATATAGGGTCCACTTATGGATGTCAGACTTCCCAGCCCTGTTATGCTGATTAAAGCATCATTCTGAACAAGAATGAGCCATCCTCCAATAAAAGTAATATTGTCGAGTCCTGTTAAATTTGTTAAACCGTCATTCCCTTGAATAACAAAATCTTCATCAATTGAAATCAACGAATCCATCCCTGTTAGACTGTTCAGATCGGGATTATTCATAATAACAAGGCCACCCCCGATTGAAGTCATATTATTAAGCCCCGTCAGGCTGGTCAGGGAGTCATTGTCATGGATCAAAAGAGAATCCCCGACCGATGTTAATGCGTTCAATCCATTTAGATTTGTAATATCACCTCCGCTTATCTCCACGGTTCCCTCTATTTGCGTACAATTGGGATAATTAATAGGGAAACTATCTATCTGGGCTTGCGTTGTAAAGGTGATGCCTTGTGGCAGGCATGATTGCGAGGAAACTGTGAAAGAGAAAAACAATCCGGTAAAGAAAAGAAATAATTTTTTCATTATTCACCGCATTTCAAAATGATAATAGAGTTCACTGCTTAATGAATTTTCCCACGTTTACCGTCCTTTCACCCGTCAGCCGTACAAAAAAGACCCCGCTGGGCAAACTGCTTATGTCAATTATCGTTTTGGGCTCGGTAATTTCCTGTTGCAGGAGTTGCTGTGAATTGATGTTGTAAATGGTCAAGTATGTGTTTTTTATGGCTGAGGTATGGAGTAATTCGAAGGTGATTTGGTCGGATGATGGGTTAGGAAAAACCTTTAAATTATATTCCGTAGCGATATTTTCCTTGATTGAAACAGGAATACCATTTTCATTATAAGCAGCCAATCCACCATCCCAATACAAACTACCAAGCCACTTCGTCCCGTTTGCCTCTAAGGCTATTGACCAGACACCGTTATCGGGCAAGCCCGAATTTGAGGTGTCGTAAGTTGTCCAGTTCGTTCCGTCAAATTCTGTCAATCCTTTTCCCGATGATTCATCACCTGTCCCAATCCATTTTGTTCCGTTTCCATCTATGGCTATCTCTCTGACTAAGTTACTGGGCAAGCCCGAATTGGAAGTGTTATAAAAAGTCGGGACACCTGTGGTTTTATCAAGTTTCACCACACCGCCATTAGTACCTACCCACATATCGTTGCCTTCTTCTGCCAAGGCATAAATATAATCACCATTGTTGTAATAAAACCATTGTGGATTTTGTGCATTTACAAAGCCTATCAGGCTTATTAATGCGACAATGAGTAAAATTACTTTTTTCATCCCCTTGATTTTTTAGATTGTGAAACCCCATATTGATTCGGCTTGCAGAATAATACAAGCCTTTCAAGGGGTCACTGCCTGTGTGGGAAGATGGCGGCAGCAAAGGGGAGGAAGGAGAAACATGAGACCGTCAAGGACATTAAACCCCTATCAATGCCCAAATATATGAAAAAAACATTATTTGTTACGTTTTTCACAGGTTATATCAATTACTCACCTGTAAATAACCGTACGTTTTTTTGACTACTGAAAAACAGGGGAGGTTAAAGGGATTTGCGGGACTAAAATACCCCACGAATTATTTTATAGGGTGTTTTTTGAATGGTCATGAGCCAAACGGACACAACCATTTGTCTTATAATTTCACATGCACGTCTGCAATTTCCTTATCCTTGATGACGAAAAACACAATATGATCAACTCACCGGATGGATTTATTCCGGTGTCATGTTATTGCTTCACAAATTTTCCCACCTGCACCGCTTTTTCACCCATTAGCCGGACAAAATATATGCCCGTTGGCAGGCCGGCGATGTCAATTATCGTGTTGGGCTCGGTGATTTGGCGGGTGATGAGTTGCTGACCACTGGTATTAAAAATTGATAGGAGCCCATCAGTGGGGGTTTGAATAGTGATAGTAGTGACTGTCGGGTTGGGGTAAATGGACAGATTATTGGTTATTTTATTTTGATTAAATATTCCTAAAGGAAAACCACCGCCATTCGTTGTTGTAAGGATAATTCCTCCATCACCCACCACATACCCCTTATTGGCATCGAGGAAGAAGACTGACTTTAACGAATAATTTGTTCCGCTTGACAGAGCTAACCAGTTTATACCTCCGTTGGTTGTCTTTAAAATAATTCCTTCATCCCCCACTGCATATCCCGTATCCGTATCTGCAAAGTAAACTGAATTTAAATTCCGAGTTGTCCCACTTGATTGAACCACCCAATTAACACCTCCATCGGTTGTCTTTAATATGACTCCTCCATCCCCCACTGCATATCCCGTATCGGTATCTGTAAAGTAAACTGCATTTAGCTTCCCAGTTGTTCCACTTGATAGAACCACCCAATTAATACCTCCATCGGTTGTTTTAAATATGATTCCTCCATCACCCACCACATATCCGGTAGTGGCATCGGAAAAGAACACTGAAAAAAAAGAATTATTTGTTCCACTGAACAGGAGAGCCCAGTTTGTACCTCCATCAATAGTTTTATAGATTATCCCAGTGTTAGGACCCCATCCACCAAAAATAGTACCTACCGCATATCCCGTATTGGCATCAGTAAAGAAAACTGAAAATAAACAAACATTTTTTCCGAGTGACAGAACAGCAGTCCAGTTTATACCTCCATCAATAGTTTTACAGATAATTCCATAGGGTTCAGTCCATATATCTAATTGAATTCCCACCGCATATCCTGTATTGGCATCAGTAAAATAAACCGAAAATAAATAACCGGCTAGTGACGTAAGAATAGTCCAGTTTGCGCCTCCATCGGGTGTTTTCAGGATTGTTCCTCCGTCACCCACCGTATATCCTGTATTGGCATCGGTAAAGTAAACTGAAGATAAATTTACGTTTGTTCCACTTGATAGAACCACCCAATTCATACCTCCATCGGTTGTCTTTAATATGATTCCTCCATCCCCCACCATATATCCCGTATTAGCATCGGTAAAGAAAACTGACCTTAACCAGAACTGCCAATATATTCCGCTTGACAGTGGAGTCCAGTTTTTCCCTCCATCGGTTGTTTTTACAATGGTTCCATAACATCCCACCGCATATCCGGTATTGGCATCCGTAAAGAAAACTGAAGATAAATCATCATTTTCTCCGCTGAACAGGACTGCCCAGTTTGTTCCCCCATTGGTTGTCTTCTGCATCGTTCCTCCATTCCCCACCACATATCCCGTATCGGTATCGGTAAAGTAAACTGAATTTAAATTCCCGATTGTTCCACTTGATAGAACCACCCAATTAATACCTCCATCGGTTGTCTTTAATATGATTCCGCCATCCCCCACCATATATCCAGTATTAGAACCTGTAAAATAAACTGAATTTAAATTCATGGTTGTTCCACTTGACAGAGCAAACCAGTTTATACCTCCGTTGGTTGTCTTTAAAATAATTCCTCCATCACCTACTGCATATCCCGTATCGATATCGGTAAAGTAAACTGAATTTAATTTCCCGATTATTCCACTTGATAGAACCACCCAATTCGTACCTCCATCGGTTGTTTTTATGATGGCGCCTACATCACCCACCGCATATCCGATATTTGCATCAGCAAAGTAGACCGATGATAAGCCAGAATTCGTTCCAGTTGACAGAACAATCCAGTCTGTGCCACCGTTGGTTGTTTTTATTATGGTGCCTCCCCCGCCTGCCGCATATCCAGTATTGGCATCGGTAAACCGAATTGAAGATAAACCATTGCCTTGCGGTAAGGGATTTTGCCAAGTCCATTGCGCCATTGTCCCGTTAATCAGAAACAGCGCAACGATAAAAGCGTAGAAGTTTTTCATAGCGTGAGTATTGAAATGAAACATAATGATTGTATAGGCTTAAAGGATTAATAAGCTAATTATGGGAAGCGCCTGCTGTGGAAGAAAATTGGCAGTGAAAACAAAATAGGAAAATTGCTATTGCATCAAAGACAGTATCCCGAAATATTTATCAAATATAAACAAGAAATACAGGAAGTCAATACTTTGTATAAAGGCTTATTGCCAAAAAACTGTAGGTTCTTTAGATAGCCGAAATACAGGGGAGGTTAAAGGGATTTTCGTGCCTAAAATACCCCACGAATTATTTTATAGGATGTTTTTTGAATGGTCATGAGCCAAACGGACATACCCATTTGTCTTATAATTTCACATGCACGTCTGCAATTTCCTTATCCTTGATGCCGAAAAACACAATGTGATCAACTCACCGGATGGATTGATTCCGGTGTTATGTTATAGCTTCATGAACTTTCCCACCTGCACTGTCCTATCACCCGTCAGCCGCACAAAATAAACCCCGTTGGGCAGGCTGCTGATATCAATTTGCGTTTTGGGTTCGGTGATTTCCTGATGGAAGAATTGCTGACCGCCAATGTTGGTAATGGAAAGAAAACCTTTGATGTGGGTTTCAATGGTGATGTTGGTGGATGTGGGGCAGGGGTAAATGTCAAGTGCGTTTGTGGTATTATAATAGTTATCAACTCCGACAAATCCGCCACCATTTGTTGTTTTAAGGATGATACCATTTTGACCCACCGCATAACCATTATTTGGGTCAGTAAAATGAACAGAGTGTAACCAGTTTGTAACCCCTGATGTCTGATTTATCCAAAACGTTCCCCCATTAGTGGTTTTTAGGATTGTTCCGCCAGTACCTACAGCATAACCTGTATCTTGAGCTGGAAAATGAACTGAAGCGAGAAGACCAATTGACATTAATGAATCCTGATTTGTCCATAGAATACCACCATTGGTGGTCTTATATATTTTATTCGTAGTATATAAGTTACCACCAGCTACATACCCTGTATCTGCGTTTGTGAAAAAAACAGAATATAAAGACTCGTAACCCCCAATATTTTGAGTTGTCCAGTTTGTTCCACCGTCGGTAGTTTTAATAATATAACCTTCACTAACCGTATCAGCAGAACCAACCACGTAGCCTGTATCTGCATTGACAAAAAAAACTGAATAGAAACGAAATGATGTATCTGAATACTTTTCTGTCCAATTTGTACCTCCATTTATGGTCTTTAGAATTATACAGGCAGTATACCCCCCCGTTCCCCCACCCACATTAATATTACCAACAGCATATCCTGTATTTGCATCTGTAAAATAAACTGATTCTAAAACCTGATTTGTTCCAGAATTCTGATTCGTCCAGTCTATTCCGCCATTTGTGGTTTTACGTATTATGCCATTATTTCCGTAAATATCGATTCCAACGGTATAACCTGTATTAGCATTGGGAAAATAAACAGAACGAAACCAGTCTGTTGTAGAACCTGAATATTGCGGTATCCAGTTAAGCCCACCATCCGTAGTTTTTAAAATAGTTCCACCATTACCCACCACAAATCCAATATTTGCATCCGTGAAATAAACGGAAGATAGCTCTTGGGTTGTACCCGAATTCTGCGGGAGCCATTGTGCCATTGCCCCGTTTATCAGAAACAGTGCAACGATTACAGCGTAAAAGTTTTTCATATTATCAGGCTTTGTGGAGATAAACTCACTGTTTAATAAACTTTCCTACCAGTACCGCTCTTTCACCCGTCACCCGCACAAAATAAACCCCGCTCTTCAATCCGCTGACATCAATTGTGGTGGCTGTTTCGGTGATGTCCTGCTGCAAGAGTTGCTGACCGCTGATGTTGTGAATGAAAAGGGAGCCTTTGGTGTGGGTTTCGATGGTGATGTTATCTTTGGCTGGATTCGGGTAAATAGGCAGGGTGTTGATTGTTTGATTATGGTCATTAATTCCGACAACACCCCCATTGGTTGTTTTCAGGATACCACCGTTCCACCCCACTACATAACCCGTGTCAATCCCAGTAAAAAAAACTGAATTGAAAACCCCAATCTGATAAATACTGTTTTCAAAAAAAGTCCAATCCCAAGAAATACCACAGTCAACGGTTTTCTGAATTATTGCTCCCGCCCAAAGGTCACCTCCTACTGCGTACCCTGTGCTATCATCTGTGAAATAAACTGATGATAATGAATATGAAAATGGGGTACATTCCCCCGTAATAGTCCACGTTGTTCCCGCATCAATTGTCTTTGCAATTCTTGCACCATAACCCACCGCAAAACCAGTATCAGAATTCGTAAAGAAAACAGAAAAGAGCCCACAACTATTTGTATCAATTGATGAAGCAGTCCACGTTGTACCTGAATTGATGGTTTTTAAAACTAAATCTTCATCAGAGTTTATATTGTAACCCACTGCATAGCCTATACTTTCATCAGGAAAATAAATGGAATTTAACCATATTCCTGAGTTAACATATGATACAGTCCAAGTTGTTCCTGCATTGCTGGTTTTCAGAATGACTCCCTGACCGCACACGTATCCGATATTGGAATTTGTAAAGTACACCGAATTTAATCGTTCAGTCACACCACTTGACAAAGTATTCCAAGTTGTGCCTGCATCAACGGTTTTTAGAATGGTTCCGCTATCACCCACCACATAACCCGTGTTAGCATCAGTGAAGTAAATGCAATGAAGTTCTTTTGCTATCAATGTCGTAAAAGGAGACCAAGTTGTGCCTGCATCATTCGTTTTAATGATGCCGCTTACAGAATCAATATTATTATACCCCAACACATATCCTGTATATGCATCTGTAAAAAAAACAGAATTTAGAATATTGGTAGTTCCCGAATTCTGCGGCACCCATTGTGCCATTGCCCCGTTCATCAAGAACAGCGCAACGATTAAAGTGTAAAAGTTTTTCATAGGTGGGTATTGAAATGAAACATAATGATTGTACAGGCTTAAAGGATAAATAAGCATATTATGGGAAGCGCCTGCTCTGGAAGAATATTGGCAGTGAAAACAAAATAGGAAAATTGCTATTGCATCAAAGACAGTATCCCGAAATATTTATCAAATATAAACAAGAAATACAGGAAGTCAATACTTTGTATAAAGGCTTATTGCCAAAAAACTGTAGGTTCTTTAGATAGCCGAAATACAGGGGACGTTTGCGGGCTTTTAGGGCCTAAAATACCGCACGAATTATTTTATAGGGTGTTTTTTGAATGGTCATGAGCCAAACGGACATACCCATTTGTCTTATAATTTCACATGCACGTCTGCAATTTCCTTATCCTTGATGACGAAAAACACAATATGATCAACTCACCGGATGGATTTATTCCGGTGTCATGTTATTGCTTCACAAATTTTCCCACCTGCACTGTCCTATCACCCGGCAGCCGCACAAAATACACGCCGCTGGGCAGGCTGTTGATGTCCAGTTGCGTTTTGGGCTGGGTGATTTGGCGGGTGATGAGGGCTTGACCATTCAGGTTCATTATAATTACATTGCTTGGGGTTGGCGTTGATGATGTTTCGATGGTAATAAAATCGGACGAAGGGTTGGGGTATACTGACAATAAATTTTCATTTAAAATTTCATTAGTTGATAAATAGACACATGCAGAATCCACTTCCGCTTGGCTATTACATCCAGTTGAATTGTCGTGAATCTCAATAGTACCATTAGGGCTGACTAAATAATCACAGATGCTTTGCACTACGCAGTTAGACAAAGTATCATTGTCAAAAATATATAACGAGTGGATAGACCCAGCATCAATGTTGTCCAACCCAGTCAGGCTGGTCAGAGCGGGATTGTCTTTAATACTAAGGGAACCCCCGATGGAAGTTAAACCCTCCAGCCCCGCCAGACTGGTCAGGGCAGCGTTGCTACTGATTTGAAGCCACAGCCCGATGGAAGTCACATTATTCAATCCTGTCAAACTGGTCAGGGCAGCGTTTTGATAAATCCAAAGTCCTTCTCCGATGGAAGTCACATTCTCCAGTTCCGTCACGCTGGTCAGGGCATCATTGTTTTGAATATAAAGGTTACCCCCGATGGTGGTTACATTGTTCAGTCCTGTAAGAGTGGTCAGAGAGTTGTTGTGAAAGACATCAAGGTTACTCCCGATTGAAGTCAAACCCTCCAACCCCGTCAAACTGGTCAGGGAATCGTTATCATAAATATCAAGGTAACCCCCTATGGAAGTCACATTATCCAATCCCGTCAGACTGGTCAAGGCGGTGTTGTAATAGATTTCAAGGTATCCCCCAATGGAAGTCACATTCCCCAGCCCAGTCAGGCTGGTCAGGGCGTCGTTGTCTTGAATAGCAAGTTCTTCCCCGATGGAAGTCACATTATCTAAGCCCGTCAGGCTGGTCAAGGTACCGCAAGATGAGATCGAAAGTGACCCCCCGATTGAAGTTAAAACGCTTAATCCATTGAGATTAGTAATATTACCTCCACTGATTGTCACATCCCCTTCAATTTGGGTACAGTTTGGAGAGTTGATTTGAAAACTGTCGATCTGGGCTTGCGTGGCAAAGGTGATACCTTGTGGCAGGCATGATTGCGAGGAAACTGTGAAAGAGAAAAACAATCCGGTAAAGAAAAGAAATAATTTTTTCATTATTCCCCGCATTTCAAAATGATAATAGATTTCACTGCTTAATGAATTTTCCCACCTGCACCGTCCTATCACCCGTCAGCCGCACAAAATAAACCCCGCTGGGGAAATTGCAAATAATTTTACGACTGAAGAGTGATGCTAACTCTTTTTATTGGCTTTTTTTTCAATCTTATCGGCACGCTTTTCCTTTGGCGTTTTTGCAGGCGCTTTTTTCATATTTTTCTTAACATCTTTCCCTTTTGACATAAATTTATGTTTTACTTGTTAATGATATTGTGCATTGTAAAAATCCGAGGATCAGATAAAATTAGGAATAAATCTTATAAACTATTATAAATCTCAAGATTTTTCTTGACTCAAAGTCCGTCAGTCTGCAAACCGTATCAAATCTAAAGTATACGGTAAAATCAGTACAATAGCTGCCGATGGTCTGAACCAGTTAACCGAGCAGGTTAAGATGCTTGATGAAGGTGATAAAGGAACCAATCAAGAGCTAGAAAACTAAGTGGAGGTTTTTATTTTCTAATTTCAAATATAAGCGTCGAACCAGAAAGGACGGCAATTGTCTTTGCCATTTTTTTTGCGTCCAAGTACTTCATTTTTTTTGTATTCATTAAAAATTTTGTCGTTGTCAGGTGCAATGGTTTTGCAGCAAACAAGGTCAAATACTCAGTATTTCCATCGTGGCAGTAGTTAAAAGTTAGTCCTTGTATGGGCGTATCCGCCGCCCCGTCTATTGTGCCGATGTTGTATTGCTCTCCGTTTAAAGTGATGGTGAAAATATTTGCAAATGAATACGTTTCATAAGTGAAGGATGTCTTGCCGCTTGTTGTCTGGGTGGAATACTTTTTTGTGCTGTTGTCATAAACATCGTTGCTGTCCTTAATTATGTCAAGTGTTGTCTGTGACGATTGAAAGTCGAGCACCAATGTGTCCTTGCCATTGGCAATCTGAACGTATCCAGTCGTCGTGCCGAAGAATTTTCCATAGTCAATCTGCTGAAAAATTGACTTCTGTTTGTTCGCCCACCAACTGTTGTAGGTGCTGTCGTCTGGTATCTGTCCAAAGGAATTGCCTAAATCGAAAAGGGTGGCGAGTATTAAAAGAAGTGCTCGTGTCATTGTATAGCGTTTGTTGAATTTTACTTCTTCGAAGATCAGTTTACTTTGTTATAATCATTTTGACCAAAGCTCTAATCAGGTCAATCACAAATAGAACGATTCCGACGAAAAAAGCCAATAATATAATTGGCGGCAGGAGCAACGTAAATAAATCTGAAATGAAGTTAATCCCGCCGTGTGTCGCAATTTGAAAGGTGTCTAAGAGGGGCACTAACATTAAGCCAAGGACAAGTCCTAAAGTCAAAAAGAAATGTAATTGTTTTGACTTTCGTGTGAACTTTAAGGATTGGGAATAATCAGCAATAAGATACAACCCACCAAACGCCAGCCATATAATCCCAATCGCGACGTATATGTAAGACACATAAAATGTTGCATTTATCCCTTTGAACCGTTCACCTAGATTGGGGTTTTTTAGAAAGAAATGGACGATGGGTGCATAAATAAAATTACATAGGGCAGTAATAAGAAACCAGTAAGTGCTTTTTTCAATGTTGATTTTCATTGTGTCGGTGCCAGCGGTTTTATACCATTGATTTCATTGCAATTTAATAATAAACGGGGACAACGCATTCTGACTGGTATTCGTTTTTATCATACTTTTAATGGTCAGAAACATAGACAAAATAACACACTCCCTGTTTAATAATGTTTTTATCCAAAATTATGCCGCTATGAAAACAAAATTAAAGAAAGATGAGAAGGTCGTCCTGCTGATCAGGCCTCATTGGCTCGTACTGGTTGTGCCTTCATTATTTGCGGTTGTCGGGATTGTTGTCGGGATTCTGATCGGAACTTATGGCTTGTTAATCCCCATCGTCCCAATTTTGTACTTATGGTATAAAATCATTGAAAGGAACAACAACCTGTGGGCTGTTACCAACTTGCGTGTTATTGATGAGGATGGGGTGTTTTCTAATAACTCCAAGGAAAGCCCATTGGATAAGATTAATAACGTGACGTACAACCAATCCTTCTGGGGCAGGATGTTTGGTTTTGGGAACGTCCAGATTCAGACCGCGGCGGAAATTGGAGCAACGACCTATTATACCATTGAAAAGCCCAAGGAGCTTAAAGACGCGATTACCCAAATGCAGGAGGAATACAAAAAGTCTCTGATCAGAGCCCAAGCTCAGGAACTGGCAAGCGCAATTTCATCCGGATCAAAACGACAGCCCAAGAAAGATGTGGCTAATGAAATTGAAAAGTTGTTCGAATTAAAGCAAAAAGGGATACTTACCGAGGCGGAGTTCAACACCAGAAAAAAGAAGCTACTCGAAGAATAGGACCTAAAGCACAACCTATGCCGGCCAAAATAATAGGCCGTGCAGCGTCCAATCGTTGGTCGAAAGGTCGAGAATAGATGGGATTTCCTGAAAGGCATGAAAAGAATATTTACTAAAACCTTTGGTAATTAAACGTTTTGAGACTGTAGATATTAACAAATTATTCGTTTTATCAACAATTTCAATGGTTTCAGGTACAATACACTTGACAATTGGTTTAAAAGCCCTATCTTTGCAGGGATTTTCATTATAATTTTAATTTAAACTTAAAAAAATGAACAAAGCGCAATTAATCGATGCAATCGCAAAAGATGCAAAAATTACCAAAGTAGAAGCCAAGAAAGCACTGGGAGCATTCATTAACACAACAACAAAGGCGTTAAGCAAAGGCGAAAGAGTTGCCTTAGTGGGTTTTGGTTCGTTCTCCGTTTCCAAGAGAGCTGCCCGTAAGGGACGTAATCCTCAAACTGGGAAAGAAATTAAAATTGCCGCCAAAAAAGTTGTAAAATTCAAAGGTGGCGCAGAACTTGGCAAAAAAGTCAAGTAAATCTTTATCTCTATTTAATAAAGATGCCGCCCCAAAATGGCGGCATCTTTTTTTCTATAGGCTGATAATTATGGCACCTCAAATAACTGGAACCTGCTGACCTTTTAAAACGCTTCCTTTATTTCAACAAATACCGAATATTTAGATCATTTTAGCACAATCCGAGGCTCAAAATTACCGAGCCAGCTGAGCCCAATATCCAATGCGACCAAGAGCCCTTTATTCCCAAGGCTTTCCGAGGAGTGCTATATTCAGGCAGGATAATCTGATGGTGATATTTATACGCTTTAAACTTGTGGCTTTTTCAATCCGGTGAATGATTTATTCAGAAGTTTTGGGAATTTAGCTGTATTGAAATTCAATAGTCCATCCATTCAAAACCCTTGATGGACGGGGGGTTCCACGTATCCCATAGCGGGAGCCCTCGTCAGTTCAGTGATGACGGGGGGTCTGTGCCGTCCATAAAAAGATCATCGTTCCAGAAATTTTTACCAGAAAATCAACCCGTTTTCAGAACCAAGTGGCGAAGCACCGACAATGGCATTTAACCCTGATAACTTCCTGAAACAGATTGATTATGCACGACCTTAATATCGCAACGAAATATCGTAGAACAGGCTGTACGTGTATTGCAATAAGTGTAACTGTTCCTCACTCCGTTACTCCCATAAATGAAGAAAGTCAGCATAACTTGCTGACTTTCAGTGTAGCGGGAACAGGATTACCTGCGGTCATCCGTTTTTGGGGGGGGTAACAACAAATCCTGTCCTCATTTCGTTCGAACGGTCTTTTTCTTTTTTCCCTCTGCCTGCTAACAAGTTTGCGGCATCGATCAAAAAGAAAAATCCCCGTTGCTTTCACAACGAGGATTTGTTGTAGCGGGGACAGGATTCGAACCTATGACCTTTGGGTTATGAGCCCAACGAGCTACCTCTGCTCCACCCCGCAGTATATTTTTGCTTACCTTTGCGCTGCAATTGTGGTGCAAAGATAATAAAAGAGTTTGGTTTATAACCTAATTGAATGGTAAAAAATAAAACACACCGATCCGGATTCGTCACCATCATCGGGTATCCCAATGTGGGTAAATCGACTTTGATGAATGCCCTGGTTGGTGAACGGTTGTCGATCGTTACCCATAAAGCCCAGACTACCCGGCACCGCATCATGGGGTTTGTCAGCGGAGAGGACTTCCAGATCATCTATTCCGATACACCCGGGATCATCACGCCACACTATAAACTGCACCAGGCGATGGTCTCAGCCATCTTTTCCGCCATGGAAGATGCCGACATTCTCCTCCTCGTCACAGAGATCAACCTCGATTTCAAACATGAAGAGATCCTGCAACAGATAGAAAACCTGCAAAAACCGGTCATTGTGGTCGTCAATAAGATTGATCTTGGGAATATGAATATCCTTGAAAAAGAAGTGGAAAAATGGAAAACGATCCTTCCAAAGGCCGAAGTCTTCCCCGTGTCAGCCCTTCATAACCTTAATGTGGACCAGGTGATGAAAGCTATCCTGCATTACCTGCCGGAATCACCTCCCTATTTTCCCAAGGAAGAGCTGACAAACCACTCCGAACGCTTTTTTATTTCCGAGATCATCCGGGAGAAAATCCTCTTGAATTTCTCCCAGGAAATACCATACAGTACCGAAGTGGCCATCAACTCGTTTAAAGAAGAGGAAGGCCTGACCCGGATCGAAGCCACGATCTTTGTTGCCCGTGAATCCCAGAAGGGTATCCTCCTCGGACACCAGGGACAAGCCATTAAAAAACTGGGTACCGATGCCCGGAAAGACATCGAAGAATTCCTGAATAAGCATATTTTCCTGGAATTGCGTGTGAAAGTGGCAAAGGAATGGCGCGAAGACGAACTTGCACTGAAACGGTTCGGATACGAAATGACTTAATGACCTAATGACCTAATGACCAAATACCCATGACCCAAATTGTTGCAATCGTCGGCAGGCCGAATGTGGGAAAATCAACATTATTCAACCGTCTCTGCGGGGGGCGTGATGCTATTGTAGATCCCACCAGCGGGGTAACACGTGACCGGCATTACGGCAAATCGGATTGGAACGGAGTTGAATTCTCTGTCATCGACACCGGGGGATATGTTGATCGTTCCGGGGATATTTTTGAGGAAGAGATCAAAAAACAGGTGAGGCTGGCCATTGATGAAGCCGATGTGATTCTTTTCATGGTCGACATACGGGAAGGGGTTACCGGTATGGATGAGGACCTTGCCAGATTTCTGCGACGTTCCCAAAAACCGGCTTTCCTGATAGCCAACAAGCTGGACAGCAATAAACAGATAAACGATATCCATGAATTCCACCGGTTAGGCCTTGGTGAAATTTATGGGTTATCCGCCATCACCGGCAGCGGGACAGGGGAATTGCTGGACGATGTGGTGAAAGCATTACCGGTTGCAGGGGGGGAAAACAACCCGCCTCTGCAACCGGAATTGCCGAAAATCGCCATCATCGGCCGTCCGAATGCCGGAAAATCCTCCCTGATCAACCTGCTTCTGGGTAATGAACGAACCATCGTTACCCCCTTACCGGGCACCACACGCGATTCGATCCATTCGCATTACCAGTATTTTGGGATGGATTTCATCCTGATCGATACCGCAGGCATCAGGAAAAAAGCCAAAGTCAGTGAGGATATCGAATTCTATTCCGTGATGCGCGCGATCCGGTCCATCGAAAGCAGTGATGTATGCGTCCTCATGGTCGATGCCGTGAGGGGATTTGAAGCCCAGGATCTGAATATTTTCTCCCTGGTCGAAAAAAATCACAAGGGGGTCGTCATCCTTGTCAACAAGTGGGATCTGGTCGAAAAAGGAACAAATACCCATATTGCCTTTGAAGAATCGATCCGTGAACAGATTGCCCCTTTCCGGGATGTCCCCATCATCTTTACATCTGTCATCCAGAAGCAACGTGTTTTCAAAGCGATGGAAATGGCTGTGACCGTTTATAAAAACCGGTCCAGACGACTTTCCACCTCCGAACTGAACAATTATTTCCTCCCTATTACCGATGAAATGCCGCCACCATCCGTGAAAGGGAAATATATCAAGATCAAATATGTGACACAACTACCTGCCCGTTATCCCTCTTTCGTCTTCTTTTGCAATCATCCTCAATACTTAAAAGACCCATATAAACGTTTCTTAGAAAATAAACTCAGGGAGCGCTTCACTTTTACAGGTGTGCCGGTTGAAATATATTTCAGACAGAAATAACACGATGGAAGAACGGATCCGCATCGATAAATGGCTCTGGTCAGTACGTGTGTTCAAGACCCGCAACCAGGCGACAACAGCCTGCAGGGCAGGACAGGTAAAAATAGCGGGAATCCCGGTCAAACCCTCAAGAGAGATAAACGTTGGCGAGGAGATCAGCATCCATCTGAAACCAGTCAGTAAATTAATACGGGTCAAAGGATTGATCGGTCACCGTGTCTCTGCAAAGCTTATCACGGATTATATGACGGATCTTACTCCGGAAGATGAATACCGGAAGTTTAAAGAGTTCAGGTCAATGAACTTTGAACACCGGATGCATGGTCTGGGCCGGCCGACCAAATCAGACCGCCGCAGGATCGAGTACCTGAAAAAGTTTCTGGGAGAATGACCTTGAAACGCTTATCGAGCCTGGATGAACTTGCTTTTAAAGGAAGGAATAAAGCCTATGGGGCTTTTGATCTGAGAAGGAAGTATTTCAGGTATTTGACTTTTTCTTTGATTTCGGGTATCATCCTTGTTTCCCTATTGGTACTGATCCCGTTTCTGATCTACTATTTTCAACCGGTTCCGCTGATCGACATCAACCGGATGTATGATGTGGAATATTACAGCCTGATGCCTCCTCCCGAAGAGGACCTGAATAAACTTGCATTGTCGCTGGCACAACCCTTGCCGGAGACACCCCAGGTGCCGGTTGTAACCGATTCCATCAAGCCGGAAGATGAAAAACCACCTGCCGAACCATCCCCCCCCAAGAATCCGGATGAACAAAAGGAAAAATCCGATAGTATCGGAAATGCTAAGGATGGTTCCCCATACGGTCAGCCGGGAGGAAGTGAAACAGGAGTATCCTCTGTCATTGATGTCTATCCCCATTTCCCCGGAGGCGACGAAGCCAGGCTTTATTTTCTGAGAAAAAACGTCCGATATCCGGAAGGTGCGATCAAAGGCGGAATTCAGGGTGTGGTTATGGTGGTATTCATCATTGAAGCCGACGGATTCATTTCCAACGTCGAGGTCAGCAAGGGAATCGGAGGGGGTTGCGATGAAGAAGCCATCCGCGTGACCAGGAATATGCCCCGGTGGGAACCGGGTCGCAGGAATGGAAAGTCCGTCAGGGTTATGGTCCGGATGCCCATTGTCTTCAGGATACCCGGGAGGATAACCTCATAAAAAAAGAGGAAACCCATCAGGTTTCCCCTTCTTTTATCAGCTATATTTAAAAACGGAGCTGCTTTATTTTTTTTCAGGTTTCGGAGCAGCAGCGTCTTCTTTCTTTGCATCTTTTGCACAGCAACCCTTGGCATCTTTCGAATGGGAGCAATTTTTCATGTCTTTCTTATCGCACCCGGATTTAGTGTCTTTATGCGGGCATTCCTTTTTCTCGGCAGGTTTGGCAGTTTTATCCTGGGTCTGAGGAGTCTGACCAAACGTCAAACCGGCGAAAAGAATAAATGTCGAAACGATCAAAGCAACTTTTTTCATAGGTATGGGTTTTGTTAAATTTGACTTATTTAGAACGATGCAAAGTTACATTTAGTATTCGGATAATCCAAACGTGAAGTGTTAAAACTTTGTTAACCTATGCCAGTCTGTTCGTTTTCCGAGAGCGCGGCTTCAACCAGGTTTAACAGCGAGGCCTGATCAAAGGGTTTGGGAAGATAATGGGTACATCCCTCTTCCAGTAACTTTTCCCTGTCTTCCACCATGGTATATCCCGTTACGGCAATGATCGGGACTTTTTCATATCCTGGGATTTTCCGGATTTCCCTCGTGACTTCAATGCCTGTCTTTCCGGCACCCAGATTAATATCCATCAGGATGACCGAGTACTGTTTTGATCTCGCCATGCTTAAGGCGGTCAGCCCGTCAAAGGCATGTTCTACCTGGCAGATCTTTTTAAGGAAAAACTCGGTAAGATCTTTGTTGACAGGGTTATCTTCCACGATCAATGCGATCGGAAGAGACATCTTCCCGTTTTTCGGTTTTTTTACGGTTATTCCCTTTTCCTCCTTTATATCCTGAGAGGGAGCCACACTTTTCTCCGGTGATCGCAAAGGCAACCAGATGGAGAAGGTTGATCCCTTACCCGGTTCACTTTCCAGGGTAATTTTTCCGTTCAGCAGGTCAATGATCTTTTTACAGATTGTCAGTCCGATACCACTTCCCTGGTATCTGCGCCCGAAACCTTCGCTCACCTGGCGGAACTCCTGGAAGATCAGTTCGTAATAATCTTTTTCTATACCGATTCCTGTATCCGTAACCTTGACGATCAGCCATTCATCAGGAGGTTCGTTGATCTTGTGTGTTTCAACGATGATCCCTCCTTTTTCGGTGAATTTAATAGCGTTGTCGACCAGCTGACGCAGAAGCAGTTTGAAGAGATGCTCATCGGTAAGGATGGCCCCAAGTTCCATCCCAAACGTCTGGATGGTGATGGCCTTTTGTTCTGCGAGTGGTTTCATCGACTTTATCACCGATGTAATCCCTTGTTCAAGATTGAATGCTTTCAGCGACATTGGGATTTTACCGGCTTCCAGCTGTGAAAGGGTGATGATGGAATTCAGTGTGATCATCAGGCGGTGTCCGGAACTGTATATGTTTTCAACCATTTTCTCATATTCCGTATCCCGGAGTTCTTCCCGGAGTATTTCAGCGAATCCGAGGATCCCGTTCAGGGGAGTACGTAATTCATGGCTGATGTTGGCCAGGATGGAGGATTTCAGCCGGTCCGATTCTTCTGCCTTTTCCTTGGCGACGATGAGTTCCTTCTCATATAATTTCCGTTTGGTAATATCCCGGAAAATTCCAAAGGTCCCGGTAAAATGACCCGCCGCATCGAACTGGGGAGTGGCGGTCACAATGATCCACCTTGGCTGGCCATCAGGCCGGACCACCTCCATTTCATAGATGCTTTTTTCTCCTTTTTTCCGGATCTGGGTTTGCTGCATTACCTCTTCCCTGGAACCCGGCTCAAGAAAGTCGAGCAGGCTTTTACCGATCATTTCTTCATGGGTGAGACCAAAAATTTCACATGCAGCCGGGTTGGCAAACGTGAATGTTTCCTCAAGGTCGACCACTCCCAGTCCTTCACCGGTATTCTCGACCAGGTCGCGGTGCCGCTCTTCACTTTCCCGCAGGGCTGTTTCCTTTGCCTTGATGTCCGTAATATTCCGGGCTATCAATAGGAAGAAAATTTCGCCATGGAGTTCAATGCGGGTTGCGCTGACCTGAACCGGGATCATTTCGCCGTTCTTATGGATCCAATCCGTTTCTGAGATGAAAAGGGAATCCTGCTTCTCACCGGCTTTCCATTGCTGCTGGATCTGATTAAATTCCCCGGAAGCCATGATGTCGGATCCATTCTTCTCCAATAGTTCTTCTTTGGAAAAGCCGAGCAGTCTGTAAGCTGCCTGATTTGCTTCAACCAGGATGCCTTCAGGTGGCTTAAGCATCAGAATGGCATCGCTTGCCAGCTCAAAAAGGGCTCGGTATTTTGCTTCACTCTTTTTGATCGTTTTCTCAAATTTATCGAGCCGGGCCTGAATGGTTATTTTCAGATCAGGGAAATTAAAGGGTTTGGTGATATAATCATCTGCCCCCAGTTGCATACCATAGCGAACATCTTCTTTCCCTGCTTTGGCAGTCATGAAAATAAAAGGGATCTGGGAAGTTTGAATGCCTGACTGAAGTTTTGCAAAAACCTGATAGCCGTCAATATTTGGCATGTATATATCGCAAAGGATGAGATCGGGCTGACTGGTTTCTGCAGCGTGGACACCTTCCGACCCGTCGTAGGCAGGGATCACCTCGAATCCTTCCTCTTTCAGAAAATCCGATGCCGTTTCCATCAGGATACGGTCATCCTCGATGATCAGTATTTTTTTCATAATTACTTATTTTCTGTTTCAGCGGTCACATTTTATTAAAACCATTTCCTGCATATGTGCCATTGTTTAAAGGTGGAAAGGTAAAATCGGGTAATAGAACATGGGCCGTTGTCCCATTTCCATGCTCACTGGTTATGGAAACGGATCCCAGATGTAAGTCAACACAACGTTTCACAATGTATAAACCGAGGCCCGATCCTGGAAAAGGAGCTGCATTTTCAGCACGGAGAAAGGGTTCGAAGATCTTTTCAAGGTCCCTGTCAGGGATACCAATCCCCCGGTCCTGGACCTTAAAAGCCACGGTTTTTTCGTCATGGTCGGTAACTCTGAAAAGGATCTCGCCCGTACCCGAGGTGAATTTTAGCGCGTTGCCAAGGAGATTTACAAAAATATGCCGCAACAGATCTTTATCCATTTTTACCCCGACTTTCGAACTGGTATATTCAAACCGGATACGATTTCCCTGGGGTTGCAGGGCAGGGGTATTGATCAGTTCCCTGCAAAACGGGGAGAGCTCAAAATACGTAGGGTTGATGGCCAGTTTGCCGCTTTGATCTTTGGCCACATAGAACAGGTCATCCAACATGGAAATCATTTCCTGGATCGCCTGCTGAAGGCGTTGATAGACTTCCTCCTTTTTTGCGGCAGCCCATTTTGCCCCGTACATCTCAAGGAGCTGGATATTGGAAGAGATGGCTGAAAGGGGGGTCCTGAATTCGTGGGAGACTGTGGTGATAAACTGGGTTTTCAGGCGGTTCAGATCGATCTCCCTTTCGAGGGTTCGGTTAAGGGTCATCGCAGCCTCCTTGCGGGCTGTGATGTCACGGACAACAGCAAGATAATCCCCCATGGTGGTTATCGTGAGTGTCGCTTCAAAAAAAAGCTTTGGATAATCCGGAAAGGAGAGGGGAAACTCAAAGGTTTGCGGCGTTTTGGTTTTGTTGACCTCATTGATGGCATTCTTTGCGAGGGTACTGACAGAGGGTGGTAAAATTTCCTCGAGGTTCTTTCCGAGAACCTGTGCGGAAGAAACCGGCAGATCTTTGATGTTCCCGGCATGAAAGTCGGTAATAATACCAAAGAGATTGATCCGGAACAGGATATCAGGGATTGCCTGAAGGATAGCCCGGTTCTTTGCTTCGGCATCCGAAAGGGAAAGCAGAGCGTCATTTTTTTCATGGATGATATCAGCCAACTCTTTCTTTTGTTCAAAAAACCGTTCAATCATAACAGCAATCTGACCAAACTCGTCCTGTTTGCTGGTTAATTTCCGGATGGGATTTGAACTTTCGAGTGCAAGGCTCTCGGTGAGTTGCCTGAGTGGTTTGTTAAGCCAGAAGTACAACGTGACTGCAGTCAGAACCACCAACAATAGAGAAAACACCAAATAGCCCAGAGCCGTAATCTCTGTAATGGCTGTAAATGAGTAAAGCAATTCATTTCTATGGGCTGTGTCCAGATTTTCCTGTGACAGGCGGACAAGAAGGACATCGCGGTTCCCCTTGATCACCAGGAAAACAAGGTATGCGCAGACAATAACCAGAGCCATTGTCGCCAAGCCAAGGATGATTTTCCGCTGGATCTTCATAAGGAAATAAACAACTCAAATTTCGAAAAATTTATAACAATAACCTAAATAATTCGTATATTCATATCTCCGGTCCCGACTTCAAGGCGGTAAAAGACCGAATGGATGAAGTGCCATGCCCCCTGTCGGCCTTGAACAATGTTCCGGATACAACCAGACCATCATGATCGAAATGCTCGCCCAGGCTTCTGCCGATGCCCGTCAGAGGGCCGAGAAGATCGCGCAGAATGCCGGGGGAAAACTTGGAAAGCTACGAAGTGCAACCATATTTCTCATTCTTTGATTTTTGTATCAATTATGATCGTCACCGGCCCGTCGTTGATAAGGGATACATCCATCATGGCGCCGAATTCCCCTTTCTGAACGGATTTCCCCAGGTCAGACTCGAGCAGACGGATGAACACCTCATACAACGGAATGGCCGTTTGCGGTTTCGCCGCCCGGATATAGGACGGCCGGTTCCCTTTCTTGGTGCTCGCATGCAGAGTGAATTGACTCACCACGATCACCTCCCCGTTAATCTCCTTGACCGAACGGTTCATGACTTCCTGATCGTCGTTGAAGATCCTTAGCCGGACAATTTTCCCGCTGAGCCAGTCACAATCTCCGGCATTGTCGGATTCCTCGATGCCAAGAAGGATCACCAATCCATGCCCGATGGAGGCCACAACTTTTTTTTCAATTTCAACAGAAGCCATGCTGACACGCTGAATGACTGCACGCATACCTATTAATTATTTTAGATTTACAATTTTATTTAGATTTCATTTAATCAGCTTAAAATATTAGATTGATAACTATAATAATGCCGATTTTTATTTATAACAAATTCCTGATTGTTAAATAATTCATTCGTAAATCTAAAATCGTAAATCGTAAATCCTAATGTGGTTAGTTTCTTCATTCAATTAATTTCAACATTAACCTAAATTGATTTAACCTATTATTGTAGTTTTGTATAAAATGACCGGGATGTCAAAACTGAGTGTAAATATCAACAAAATTGCCACATTAAGGAATGCGAGGGGCGGAAATCTGCCCGACCTGGTAAAGGCGGCACTCGATTGTGAACGGTACGGCGCTCAAGGGATCACGGTGCATCCCCGTCCGGATGAGCGTCATATCCGTTACCGCGATGTATACGATCTCCGGCCTTTGCTGAAAACGGAATTCAATATTGAAGGATATCCTTCGGAAAAGTTTATTGACATGGTCCTGGAGGTTAAACCGGCTCAGGTGACACTGGTCCCGGACCCTCCGGAGGCCCTTACTTCCAACGCTGGTTGGAATACTGTTCAGCATGAGCGGTTCTTAACAGAAGTTATCCTTGGATTCAGGCAAAAAGGGATCAGGACATCCATCTTTATAGAAACCGATCCTGTGATGATACGGAATGCGGCGAAAACCGGTACCGACCGGGTAGAACTTTACACCGAATCCTATGCAAAGGATTTTAATACGAATAAAGAAGCGGCCATCATGCCGTTCATCATCGCAGCAAAGGTTGCCGCTGAAGCCGGACTGGGACTGAATGCGGGTCACGATCTGAACCTTGACAACCTACGGTATTTTTACCAGAACATTCCCGGATTACTGGAAGTCTCCATCGGCCATGCCCTTGTCTGTGATGCCTTGTACTTAGGATTGGAAAATACCATCCAGTTATATCTCCGTCAACTCGAATGACCATCTTAAAAATACAGATCAAGCCGATGGATAAAATATTATTCTTACTGTCCGGATGTATCCTTGTTATGATGGCAGGAAGCGCCCGGGCAGGAAAGCCGGAAGCGAAAACCAAAGCAGCTGTCATTCACCAGGGAATCCTGACCATCGATTCACATACCGATACTCCTTTACGGATGATGCAAAAGGGGTTTGACCTTGCCGTCAGGCATGACTCCAGAAAAGAATATACCAAGCTCGATTTTCCGAGGATGAAGGAGGGGGGGCTTGACGGGACTTTCTTCGGGGCTTTTGTCTCACAGGGAGCAAGAAACCCGGAGGGCTATGAGAAAGTTCATAAAAGAATCCTTCTGCTTTTTGACACCATCGAAGCCGCTGTTCTCAGGCATCCTGAGATGGCTGACCTGGCGGTCACCCCCGATGATGCTTACCGCTTGAAAAAAGAAGGGAAACGGGCTGTTTTCATCGGAATTGAAAATGGATATGCCATCGGGAAGGATATAGGCCTCATCGAGGATTACTTCGACCGGGGTGCACGGTATATCACCCTTTGTCATACTAAAAACAACGATATTTGTGACTCATCTACGGATACCGTCGAATTCAAGGGTCTGAGTGATTTTGGAAAAGAGGTTGTTGCCGAAATGAACCGCATCGGAATGATGATCGATATCTCCCATGCCTCCGATAAGGCTTTTTACGATATACTGTCGCTAAGCAAGGATCCGGTCATTGCCTCCCACTCCTGTGCCCGGGCTTTGTGCGACAATCCCCGGAACCTGGATGACAAGATGCTCGTTGCCCTGGCGAAGAACGGCGGTGTGATCCAGATGTGCATCCTGAGCGATTATGTGAAGAAACCCGATCCTAATCCGGTCAGGGATTCCCTGCGTGAAGCGGTTTATCATAAATACCATGACTGGGATCATATGACTGATGAAGACATGAAGGATTTCCGGAAGGAGATGCGGGCCATCGATGCGGTATACCCGCCTCGGCTGGCTACCGTATCTGACGTGGTCGATCACATCGAGCATATCGTTAAGGTAGCAGGTATTGATCATGTGGGCATCGGGACCGATTTTGACGGGGGAGGAGGTGTGGAAGGATGTTACGATGTTAGCGAAATGGGTAATATAACGGTTGAGCTCGTCAAAAGAGGCTATTCAAAAGGCGCGATCCGGAAAATCTGGGGAGGGAATCTCATGCGCGTGATGCGGAAAGTATTAAACTAATCCATTATATTTCACCTTTTATGTTTCTCAAGATCATCATCAGCCTGATTCCGGTTTTTTTATTTCTGTTTTTGCTGTTGTACCTCGACAGCATGAAGCTGGTCCGGAAGGACCTCCTGCTGATCTGTCTTGGCTGGGGTATTGTCAGCGCTTTCCTGAGTTTTCTGGTCAATACCTTTCTGATCCGCCGGTTCGGGATCGATTTTAATACCTATTCGGGGTATATCGCACCCTTTATTGAAGAATTCCTGAAGATGATGGTAATTCTGGTCCTTGTGCGTAAAAACAAGATCGGTTTTATGATCGATGCGGCAATTTATGGATTTGCTGTCGGATCAGCCTTTTCCATGTCGGAAAACCTTTTCTACCTTTTTCATTTTGCCGGATCGGAGAGCAACCTGATGGTCTGGGTCACCCGTGGTTTCGGAACTGCGCTGATGCATGGAGGCACGGTCGCCATCTTTGGCATCCTGACCATGAGTGCACTGAACCGGCGAGCCAATATGACGATCGCCATTCTCTTCGGAATGGCGATCGCCGTGGTTTTTCACGCGGCCTATAACCAGTTTCTCGTTTCCCCCCTTATTTCAACCCTGCTGATCGTCATCCTGATCCCGGTAACCATCAGCGTGATCTTTCAGAATAACGAACGTACTATTCGCAAGTGGCTGGAAATGGAATTTGATTCGGAGGTGAAAATGCTTCAGATGATAAAAAAAGGAAAATTCCTGGAAACCCGGTCGGGAGCTTTCCTTGCTTCCATTAAAAACCATTTTCCCCGGGAAGTTGTGTTCGATATTTATTGCTTCATCAGCCTGTATATCGAACTCTCCATCAAAGCTAAAAGCATCCTGATGTTAAAGGAAAATGATCTCCCGGTCTATCCCGATCCGGAAATCGAGGCTAAACTAAAGGAACTCCAGAGCCTTCGCAAAAACATTGGGAAAGCAGGTTTCCTGGCTATTGCACCGGTTTTACGCATGAGCCGGAAAGACCTTTGGAAAATATCTTTATTGGAAGTGAAATAAAAATTTTATAACTTTCACCAACTTTTTACAAATTTCCTGTATTTATGATCACAAAGGATGACAACGAACTGGTATATGAAGTAATCCATGGTAACATTTCATCTTTTGAGATACTGATCGAACGGTATCAGAAAACGATCTTTAACATAGTGCTCCGGATGGTGAATGACGAGGAAACTGCCCGCGATCTGACCCAGGATATTTTTATCAGGGTTTATGAAAAAATGGGAAGTTTCAAGTTCAGCTACCGGTTTTTCAGCTGGATATACAGGATCGCTGCGAATGAAACGATCAATTATCTCAAGTCGGCTCAGCGCATCGAACTTCATAAACTGACAGAAAAACTGGTGAATGAAGCGGATTCAGGATCAGAGAGGGAAGAAACCATTCAAAAATTACGGAAAGGACTTCGTCAGATCCGGCCTGACCTCCGGTTGTTGCTTCTGCTGAAGTATTTTTTCGGATTATCTTATGAAGAAATGGCTGAGGTTTTGCAACTGCCGGAAAAAAAGATAAAAGCCCGGTTATTCACGGCCCGTGAAGTACTAAGGGAAGAGTTATTAAAAAACGATTTTTTTGACCATGACCGATAAAAAAATAAAGGATCTCATCTACCGCAGTCTCGAGAAGGAGCTGACTCCTGAAGAACAGCAGAACCTGGACAGATGCCTCGCAACCCATCCCGGTGCTGCAAGGCTTTATAAGGAGTGGGATCAAATCAGTGACCAGGTTAACCGGGAAAAGGAAAATCTCGTTAATATTGATTTAAAGCAAGCCATTTTAAGCAGGATCGATATGAAAAAATATGCCCAGCAAGAAGCAAAGCCGGAAATCAGGATTACGACGGCATTATGGCACCGCCCGCAGGTAAGATATGGGTTTTATTTCCTGATGGGTGTCTTTGCCGGATTTCTCCTTTTCAGCTTTCTCAAGGTCGATATCACCGGTTCGAAGGTTCAGACACAGGATATGAAAGGAACCTTATACGATTCCCGTTCCTTCGACGATATGAAAGTTGCCGACAATATCCTGTATGAAAGTCCACTTGCAAGAGCCGTATTTGCCGTAAGATATTCAACAAAGATTGTGGAAGCACGCATTGACCTTTCTTCGCTTTATCCCATCAAAACCACCGTAGAATTTGATTTTAACAATTTCGAGGTGCTGAACGTCCAGAATGTCAGCGTGAATGATCAAACTACGGCTATGGCCGCATCAAACTTCCTTCAGATCAATAATGTGGGCGATAACAAATTCATTGTCCAGCTTTATAATAAAAACAGCCTTCAACATAATATCGACTTTAAGATCTATCAGAATGACCTGCCGCTGTACCAGAATTCAGTTACTGTTAATAAAGAATAAAAAATTATAGAAGTCATGAAAAAACAAACAAAAATCATCATTGGCGTCGTGATCATCGTTGTAGCCGTTATCCTGGTCATATCCTTTTTATATCCACCAGTATTTAAAGGATTGACCTCGGGAACATTCGGTAGAGTGGAAAAATACCGAAAGCAGCAGATGACTGAAAAAGATATCCAGCTGAGGAGTGAGTTCGTCAATGATACAGGCCAACTTCGCAGCATGATCCAGGGACTGATCTATTTTTCACTGTTCACCCAGGAGCTGAGTTATACGATCGATACCTGTGTCAGATCGTTTCAGGAACATGGCATCTGCACTCAGCAGAATAATACTTGTCACAACGTCAGCCTTCTCGAGGATTATAGCGTATTTATCAAAAACAACAACAAGACCCTGAGCAATACCATCCGGATGCTGACCGATTTTTATCTGAAGGATACAACAGACCAGTCGGTCGACGTGGAAAAGAACATCCGCGACTTCGGGAATTATGTGAACCAGCTTAACCAGCGGGATTCGGTTGTGGAAGATGCACTTCACAGCATGGATAACTATATGCTCGGACCTGCCATGAAACAGGTCAAACAGACGGAACTCGCCCAGGTAAAATCAATCCGTGACCAGTTGCTGATGAAGGGCGTCCAGCTTGCCAGTTTGCTACAGGACAAACCTTTGTGCTCAAACCTGATCGGTTATGCCCTGAGTTCGAACCCGCAGCTCTGCGCGATCCTTGGCTATGACAACCTCCAGATGGAACTTAGTTCCGAAGCTTACGACCAGCTAAATATCGTAAACCTCGGGTCGAATCTGGTAGGGGATAAACCGCTGGGATTGGTTTCTGACGGGCAGCTGGGATATGTGGTGAGCTCCCAAAGCCAGGATGTCAAATCATATGACCAGCTCAACGAATCCCTGATGCAGGGAGCGATCGTTGTCTATGATAAGCCCCAGCTTCAGTTTGCGGTAAGCAGCATCTCGGACCTGAAATCCTTTTATTCTTCACAGGTACTTAATAATATAATGTATGGCAGCAACTCGGATCTGAAGAGCGTGGCGGCAATCGCTTATTCCTCGTCAGAAGGATTGAAAAGTATCTTGCAGTCGGTTGAGCTCCAAGGGTACCTGTCGAACCAGCTGTCGAATATGGTCCATTCTGCTGAGCTTGGCCAGGTCATCTTCGGCTCCCATGAGCTCGGAGTTGTATCACTCGGAAACCAATTTGTCAGTGCGGTTGACCAACTGAACAATATCGGGTCTTACGGATCTTTACCCGGGGCACAATAATATAAAAGATTTTTTCAGGATTATTCGTAATTTGGCAGTGAAAAATCGCTGTTATGAAAAACAGGATACGCTTCACTGCCATTTTTCTTTTACTGGCGTTCAATTTCCCCCTAATCGCCCAGCAGAAGCTAAAGATCAACAAATACGAGACTTCCAACGTACGGCTGGTCTTCATTGACAAGAACACCTCCTATCTTGTCCCCCATACCGTTCGGTCATTTGAGAATGCCCTGGCCTTTCACGAACAATTCTGGGATTACCTGCCAACCGGCGAGACCAACATCCTCTTTAACGACTTTTCCGATGTCGGGAATGGCGGCACTATGGTCATCCCGAGGAATTTCCTTAATATCGGGATCTCTCCGTTCGACTATACCTTCTCTGTCGTCCCATCGAACGAACGGATGCAATGGCTGATGAGCCACGAGCTCACCCACCAGGTGATGTGCGACAAGACCTCATTGACCGATCGCATCCTGCAGGGAATTTTCGGAGGCAAGGTCATACCTGATAACCGGGATCCGGTTTCCATGGTATACAGCTATTTTACCACACCGCGCTGGTACTCGCCACGCTGGTACCATGAAGGGATTGCCGTCTTCATGGAAACCTGGATGTCGGGGGGGGTCGGCAGGGTGATGGGTGGCTATGATGAAATGGTCTTCCGGACGATGATCCGCGACAGCGCCTTTTTTTACAATGTCATCGGGCTCGAGACCGAAGGGACCACCATCGACTTCCAGGTAGGGGTTAATTCCTACCTTTACGGGACCCGCTTTATCAGCTACCTGGCCTATAAATACGGGATTCCCAAACTCAAGGATTTTTATTCCCGCAATGATACCAGCCGCCGGTTCTATGCCTCACAGTTCAAGCATGTCTATGGGATCCGGATCCAGGATGAATGGAATAACTGGGTGAAATGGGAGAACGGATTTCAGCATGATAATCTGGCCAGGATTCGCGAAAACCCGGTAAATACCTATCGCCCGCTCCTGAAACATACCCTTGGCTCGGTGTCCAGGCCTTATTATGACAAGGATAACGGGAATATCTACCTGGCTGTAAACTATCCGGGCAAGCTTGCCCATCTGGCCAGCATCGACATGGAAACCGGTGAAATGACGAAAATCAGCCCGGTGCCCAGCCCGGCCTTGTATTACGTTACCAGCGTAGCCTACGATGATTCCTCAAAAACCCTTTTCATCTCGACCCATAACAACGACTGGAGAGGATTACGCTCCATCCGGATCGCAACCGGTGAAACCCGCGATCTGATCAAATTCGACCGGGCAGGGAGCCTGGTCTTCAACCAGAAAGACAAGGCGATCTATGCCGTGCAAACTATGAGCGGACGCTCAATCCTGATCCGGATCAGACCACCCTATTTAAAATGGGAGGAACTCTATACCCTTCCGTTCGGGAAAGACCTGTCGGATCTCGATATCTCTCCAGACGGACTATTGATATCGGCGACATTATCGGATATCCAGGGGAAACAAAAGCTTGTCCTTTTCCGGATCTCCGATCTGATGGCCGGCAACACAAGCTATAAAGAGATTTATGAATTTGAAGATAATCCCGTGGCGAATTTCGTATTCTCGCCTGATGGAAAGTATCTTTACGGGACTTCATACTACACAGGGGCTTCCAACGTGTTCAGGATATCGCTGGAAACCCTGAAGCCGGAGATAATGACCAATGCCGAAAGCGGATTCTTCCGGCCGTTGCCCATTTCTGCCGATTCCATGTTAGTCTTTGAATATACCTATCAGGGAATGGTGCCGGGAATAATGAAGATCGATACACAGGCTAATGTAAATGCCATCGAATATCTCGGACAAAAGATCTACAAGAAACATCCCGTAGTGGAAAGCTATATGCTGCAACCTCCTTCGAAAATCAACCTCGATTCACTGGATGTGAAGGAAAAAAGATACCGTCCCATCAAAGAATTGAAGCTGGCCGGGGCTTATCCGATCATCCAGGGATATAAATGTTATTTCGCTGGCGGTTACCGCCTGAATTTCATGGACCCCATGGGGCTTAATTCTCTGGTGCTGAAACTCACCTTTTCACCCTATCATTCCCTGCCTCTCAAGCAGACCTTCCATTTTTTCGGAGAATATAACCTATGGAACTGGACCTTTACCGCGACATACAATTATGCCGATTTCTATGACATTTTCGGACCTACAAAATTCAGCCGGGCAGGATATTCCCTTGCAGTGAAGTATTATAAGCTCTTTAACCGACTCTCTCCCCGGAAGACCGATTTTTATGTAAAACTAACAGCTTATGGCGATCTGGAGACCCTGCCGTACTATCAGAATGTCGCCTCCGATTACAAAAACCTATACATGGCTACGATAAATTATCATTCCAGTTACCTGCGAAAATCGCTTGGTGCCATCGAACCGGAACAGGGATACGATTGGAATGTTTTTGCCTTCGCCAGCTTTGCCAAGCAGACTTTCTATCCCCAGCTGATCAACAATTTCGATTTCGGGTTCCTTCTGCCCTTACGGAATTCCTCCCTCTGGTTCCGCACCTCGGTGGGACAAAGCTTCGGGGAATCGGATAAGACCAACTCCTATTTCTATTTCGGTGGTTTTGGTAATAACTATATTGATTACCGTTCGGCGCAGCAGTACCGCGATATGTCGAGCTTCCCGGGAATGCAGATCGATGAAGTATCAGCCCTGAATTACGGGAAATTGTCAACGGAAGTGAACTTCCAGCCCATCCGGTTCCGTAAATTCGGGATTCTCGGTTTCTATTCCACCTATATCCGCTTTACCGTGTTCGGCCAGGGATTGTTCACCAATTTCTTTAATAACCAGGTTAATTATAACTTCTTCTCCACCGGTGCACAGGTCGATCTGGAACTGGTTTTGTTCTCCCTGCTCAAATCGACCCTTTCTTTTGGGTATGCCCGTGCTTATATGGATCGGATGTGTCCGAAAGACCAGTTCATGATCTCGCTGAAGTTGTAAGAACCGGCTGCTTATAAGAACCACTTTGAAATTTACGATTTACGATTTACGATTTGTTGTTGAAGTATAGTCGTCAATCGAAAATCTAACAATTCAATCGAAAATCATAAATCTTCCAATCGGAAATATGTTTGTTTCCCTCGTCTTCTTAGATACAACACCATAAAAAAGAAACAGGCAAAAAATCTTTGTTTCTATTATTTTATGATTTAAAAGCGTTAACTTTGATTCATGTAATTGTTGTTTTACTAAATTTTGGAATATGAAAACAAAAGGACTTTTTTGTGTATTGATCGCTGTTACCATACTTTGCTATACTTCCACAGCACAGGAAAAGCCGGTGGGTAACAATGAATTCAGGGTTGGTTACGGAATGCTGACCGGCGTTGAAATGGCGAATGCAATTTTCAATATCTGGCCTGCCATCGGGATTACTGCAATCGCCCGGGACACCATCGCAGATTATTCCCCATCCTTCTACGGAACAGGAGGCATTGAGTATTCCCGTCATCTGAAGCCCTGGATAAGCATTGGCGCATCGGCTACCCTTAACCCGATCAATACTTATATCAGGAGCAAAAAAGGATATGAATATACCTGGACATATTATGTCCTCTCCGTCATGCCAAGGGTCGATTTTTATTATCTGAACAAAGGTGTAGTCTCTTTGTATTCCGGGGTCCAGGCCGGAGCTGCATTCATTTTCTGGTCCGATAAAACAGGTAATACCACTACGACAGATTTCGGTGTTACTCCGGCATTCCATATTAATGCTTTCGGTATCCGGATTGGCAAGGATATCGGCGGATATATGGAATGGGGCTGGGGTTTCAGGGGAGTTTTTAATTTCGGAGTATCCGCGAAGTTTTAAAATGATAGTCTTTTGCCGATAACTTTTCCGAAAGCCTTAGAAACCGGAACGTTAAAAGAGATCCGGACCATCCCGAAGTCTGATCTGCATAACCATTGCCTGATGGGAGGCCGGGTCGCCACCATCGAGAAATTTTATGGCAAAAAGCTAAGCCGGTTCAAACCAGTCAAAGGATCGATTCATGAATTGGATCGCTGGATTATTGAGGTGTACCGACCGTTTTTCATGGATTATCCTGATGCTTTCAGGAAAGCGGTCGAAGCAGCCTTTCTTCAAGCCCGTTCCGATGGCGTTAAGGTCCTTGAAATGAGCCTGGATATCGGATATGCACCCGCTTTCCAGACAAAACCCGGGCAATTAGTGGAAATCTTAAAGCAGGTCCATCAATCCATCGCCCCCGGGATTGATTACCGGCCCGAACTCGGATTCATGCGCGGACAATCCATCCGTACCCTTATAGCCAATCTTGAGCCTTACCTCGATCTCAATTACTTTAAATCGGTGGATCTTTACGACGATGAATTTGCGCAACCCATACGGAATTTCAGGGAAGTATTCCGTTATGTAAAAAGAATAGGATTGAAATGCAAGGCACATGCCGGCGAATTCGGCGATGCCGACTCCGTGAAAGAGACCGTCGAAGAACTTGAACTGGATGAGGTCCAGCACGGGATCGCGGCAGCCGCATCACCGGCTGTGATGTATTGGCTGGCCGATCATCATATCCGTTTAAACGTTTGCCCGGCCAGCAATATCCGTCTGAAACGGGTCAGGTCCTATAAAACCCATCCCATCCGTATGCTGTTTGATCACGGTATTCAGGTTACTATTAATACCGATGATGTACTGATATTCGGAGCCGGAGTTTCGGAACAAATGAAACGGCTTTATACCTGTGGTCTTTTTACATCTGCTGAGCTGGATGTCATCCGCATGAATGGACTTGAAGAAACCCGATATAAACAAGTTTTAAACTCCAAGCGATGAGCACAATAAGTCCCAAGTTGGCATTTACCCTGTGCCTTCTCATTCTGGTAGTCATCGGTTGTACAAAAAGTGAAGACAAATCATCTGATGTGAAAACCGCTGAAATAGCAAACAATAAAAAAATTGCAGTAGCAGTCGTTCATTCCTCAGCGGTGGGGTTAAGTGAAACATTGAAAAACATTCCTGATTCAGCCACAGGTGTACAGTTCATCCGGACCTATATTGATTCCATCAGGTTTTACGACGACCGATCGGGATATTTTTATGTTTATAACTATCAATGTACTAATATTGCACATGCAACCCAGAAGGATCTTCAGGGGAAAAACCTTTTGGACTATCAGGATTCAAGAGGTAATTATGTGATCCGGCTGCTATCTGCTGCTGCACAACAGGGCGGTGGTTTTGTCGAATATTATTGGATTAAACCCGGGGCAGAGGGGGAGAAGCTTAAGATCGGATATGTCGAACCCATCAAAGGAACCAATTATTTTATAGGAAGTGGAGTATATATTCCCGAATAGAAATGTAATACAGTATTTTACGCTTTTCATTTATTTTATCCCATGAAGCGAGCAATCATCCTGACCGGCATCCTGATCATACTGATCCTCCTTGTTCTGATCAAGGTTTTTTCTGATAAAGGAAGAAAGAAACAGGAAACGGCGGTCAATCCCAACCCACTGATTCCGGTTGAAGCGATGGTGATCAAAGATACATCTGTTCAATTCCAGTTTGTCACCGTAGGCACCATCCGGGCCAATGAAAGCGTGGAAATCGTCAGTGAAATAAACCGAAAGATCATCTCTATTTTCATGCGGGAAGGCTCATTTGTGGACAAGGACCAGTTGCTTTTCAAGCTTGACGACGCAGATATCGTAGCCAGGATCAATAAGCTGACGGTAGAAGCAGACCTTGCCGCAGACAATGAGATTCGTGAAAAAGCCCTGTTGTCCAAAGGAGGTATCAGCCAGGAACGGTATGATGAAGTTTCGAACCGGCTGAAAACTTTGCAGGCTGAAATAGCCGTACTGAAAGTGGACCTTTCCAAGACCGAGATCCGGGCCCCTTTCTCAGGTAAGATCGGACTTCGTAATATCAGTGAAGGCGCCCTGGTACACCCGGATGTGGTCCTTGCCAGCCTTCAGGATGTGAATCGCGTGAAGATCGATTTTGCCATTCCCGAAAGATATGCCAACGACCTCCGGCCCGGCGCCCAGGTTTTATTCACAACCGATTATTCACCAGATGTATTCACCGCCACCGTGGAAGCTGTCGAACCTGCCATCGACCTGACGACCCGGGCAATGCGGCTTCGTGCATACAGCGATAACCGGGCAGGGAAGCTGGTGCCCGGCGCCTCGGTGAAGGTTGACCTGAACATCAGGACACTTGATAAAAGCCTGTTTATCCCCACCAGCGCACTTATCCCTTCAATCAAGGGATATGGTGTTTTTGTTGTAAAATCCGGTATGGCAGCTCTGAGAAGCGTGAAATCAGGACTCAGAAACCGGGAGTCGGTCCAGATACTCGACGGTTTATTTCCGGGAGATACCATAGTCACGACCAACCTCTTAAGGGTAAGAAAGGATTCTCCGTTAAAAATCATTAAGCTGAATTGAGATGAGCCTGTCTTCGGTCAGTATTAACAGGCCGGTTCTGGCCATCGTCTTCTCCCTGCTGATCATCATCTTCGGGTTGGTCGGGTTTTCCTACCTTGGCATCCGTGAATACCCGGAGATGGATCCACCCATCGTTACGGTGACGACCACTTATACCGGCGCCAATGCAGAGATCATCCAGGCCCAGATCAATGAACCACTGGAAGATGCCATCAACGGGATAGAAGGGATACGCGTCCTTTCTTCCGTCTCCAACGACAACATGAGCCAGATCACTGTGGAGTTTAACCTGGGGAAGGATATGGAATCGGCAGCCAATGATGTCCGTGACCGGGTTTCGAAGACGATCAAATTCCTTCCTAAAGATGTCGATCCGCCTATTGTGGAAAAACTAAGTGCCAATGCCAATGCCATCATCTTTATGATCGTCAGAAGCTATCAGCGGAACATCATGGAGGTCAACGATCTGGTGGAAAATACCATCAAGAACAGATTACAGACCATTTCAGGAGTAGGCGATATCAAGGTGCTCGGAGAAAAAAAATATTCCATGCGTTTATGGCTTGATCCGGTGAAAATGGCCGCCAACAATATTACATCCGTCGATATCCAACGAGCCATCACCCGTGAGAATGTGGAACTTCCAGCGGGCCGTGTTGAAGGTAACCTCACCGAACTGACCATCCGGACCCTGGGTTTGCTGCATACCCCACAGCAGTTCAATGATGTCATCCTAAAGGAGGATAATGGGAATATCCTGCGTCTTTCCGATATCGGAACGGCTGAATTGTATCCTGAGAATGACCGCTCTTCCATAAAGATGGACCTCCTCCCGGTAATCATCATTGGCGTGATTCCCCAGACCGGTGCGAACAATGTGGCCATTGCCGATGAGTTCTACAAGCGGATGGAGGGGCTTAAAGGGGAGATCCCTTCCGATTACGACGTCAGGATCGGTTATGACTTTACAAAATTTGAACGGGAGGCGGTAAAAGAAGTGCAACAGACCATCATTGTCTCACTGATCCTCGTTATCCTGATCATCTTCTTTTTCCTCCGCGACTGGAGATCGACCATCATCCCGGTCGTTGCCATCCCGGTCTCCCTCATCGGTGCTTTCATCATCATGGCCCTCATGGGACTCTCCATCAATGTGCTTACCCTGATGGCTGTTGTTCTGTCAATCGGCCTGGTTTGTGATGATGCCATCGTGGTTCTTGAGAACATCTATACCAAAATAGACCTCGGCATTCAGCCCTTTGAAGCAGCCCAGCGTGGGATGAAAGAGATCTATTTCGCCGTGATCTCCACCACCATCACCCTGGCGGCCGTCTTTCTCCCGATCATGTTCCTGCAGGGACTCATCGGACGGCTATTCCGGGAGTTTGCCATCGTGGTCGCCGGATCGGTCCTGATCTCCGCCTTTGTTGCATTGACCCTGTCACCAATGATGTGTTCCAGGATCCTGACAGCCCAGCGAACCCTCAACACGAACTGGCTGATGGAGAAGACCGAACCCTTCTTCCTCTGGCTGAACCGGGGCTACCGGTATTCGCTGAAAGCGTTCATGAACCAACGGTGGCTGGTTTTCCCGATTTTCGTAATTCTGATCGGAATGATCATCGTATTCTTCCGGGCGCTCCATTCAGAGCTGGCTCCTTTTGAAGACCGTTCCAATATCCGTATTCCGACCCTGGCCCCGGAAGGCTCTACCTATGAATTCACAGAAACATATATGGACCAGCTCAACCGTTATGTTGCAGACTCTATTCCTGAAGCTGCTGTATTTTTTTCATGGATTACCCCGAACCTCGGAACGGTGGAAAATCCAAACAAGGCCCAGGAGATCATCTATCTGACCGATCCGGATAAACGGAAGCGAAGCCAGCACGAAATTTTCCGTAAGATCACCAAAGACCTTCAGGGAATTACCGGCATCAGGGCTTTCCCGTTTGAACCCCCTACCATCGGAGACCGTTTTTCGGGTCAGCCGATACAATATGTCCTGCTGGCACCATCGTTGCCCGACCTGATTTCCGTATTACCTGAATTCCTGGAGGAGGCTAGAAAAATACCGGTTCTGCAGTTCATCGATGCCAACTTCAAGGTCAATAAACCGGAGATCCGGGTGACCATCAACCGGGAGAAGGCGTCTCAGCTGGGGGTTTCCACGGAAGAAATTGCAAAGACGCTGCAACTGACATTGAGCGGCCAGCGTTACGGATACTTCATCATGAACGGCCTGCAATATGAGATCATCGGCCAGGTGTCGCGGGAGGACAGGGACAAGCCAGATGCGCTGAAATCACTTTATGTCAGGAATAATAAGAACCAGCTGATCCTACTCGACAACCTGATAACTATGGAAGAAAATATCAACCCTGCTTCCATTTTCTCGTTCAACCGGTATATTTCAGCCACCATATCAGCAGGATTAACCCCGGGTGCGACCCTTGGCGACGGGATTAAAGCCCTCGATGCGCTTTCAAAAAAGGTCCTCCCGTCTACCTTTAATACTGCCCTTGCAGGCCAATCACGCGACTTCAGGGAAAGCTCATCCAGCCTTATCTTTGTATTCATCCTGGCCATTGTGCTGATCTTTCTGATCCTCGCTGCTCAATTCGAAAGCTTTGTGGATCCGCTGATCATCCTGTTCACCATTCCCCTTGCAATCGGAGGAGCCATGTTATCACTGTGGTATTTCGATCAAACCCTGAACATCTTCAGCGAGATCGGCATGATCATGCTGATCGGTCTGGTGACCAAGAACGGGATACTGATCGTGGAATTTGCCAACCAACGGAAAAATTCAGGTATTGAAAAGCTGGAAGCGGTCCAGCGGGCTGCCGTATCCCGTTTCCGGCCAATCCTTATGACCTCCTCCGCCATGGTCCTGGGGATACTACCGATCGCCCTCAAACTGGGCGCATCCGCCGAGAGCCGCCAATCGCTCGGAATTGCCGTGGTCGGTGGCCTGATCTTTTCAACTTTTCTGACCCTTTATATGATCCCGGCCATCTATTCCTATCTTTCAAGGAATCCGAGAACAGATCGTCTCGATCATACCGAACTGACCGTTGAAAACAAACCCATCTTGACAGACGACATCAGCTGATGAAAAAAATAGGGATCACCGGATTTTTCCTTTTTCTTTCCTGGGTTTTAACGGCCCAGGAAATCCTGACACTTGACAAGGCTATTGAGATAGGTCTTGCCAATAACTATGGGATCAACATCGCGAAAAACAGTTACCAGATATCTAAAAACAATGCTTCTCCCGGAAATGCGGGTATGTTACCCGTGATTGATGCCAATGCCGGTTATATAAAAGGTTTGAGCAACGCCAAGGTCAAGGTTGTTCCCGGCTCCGAGCTCGACAATACCCATGCCAATTCCGATCTGGTTACGGCCGGAGTAAACCTGGAATGGACCCTGTTCGATGGTCTTGACATGTTCATTACCTATGACAAGCTGAAGAAGCTTGAGGACATGGGTGAGCTGGGTTCTAAAATTGAAGTGGAAAACACCCTGGCCAAAATCTTGGCGGCCTATTACGACATCGTCCGGCAAGGGAGAGAGACCGCTATCATCCAGGACCAGGTCGGCATTTCACTTTTCCGGCTCGACCTCGCCCGCCTAAGATATGAAACCGGTAGCGGTTCGGAAATGGAATTACTGAAGGCGAAGGTCGAGCTGAATGCGGATTCGGCCAGCCTGCTGAATCAGAAGACCATCTATCTGAACTCCAAAACAATCCTGAATGACCTGTTGTCCAGGGATGTCAATACACCTTTTGAAGTCAGGGACACCATTCTTGTTTCCTATGTCTTAAATTATGACTCCCTTCGCAGCAGCATGCGCCTGGCCAACCGTAATCTCCTGCTTGCCGGAAAGAATAAGGAGGTCAGCTATCTCGATATGAAATCGGCCAGGGCCAAGCAATGGCCATCGCTTGACTTCCTTGCATCATGGTCTTACTACCGGAATGAAACAGAGGCAAGTTTTATTCAATATAACCGGTATTTTGGCCCCACCGTCGGTCTTTCGGCCACCATGACGCTGTTTGACGGACGTAATCTGAACCGGGAGTATAAAAATGCAAAGGTCTCCCTGGAGATGAGCGAGCTGGAGATAAAGCAGCTTGAAAGTCGCCTTGAGACCTATCTGGCGCGGATCTATAACGAATACCGGAATGAGCTACAAATGATCGGATTTGAGCGGGAAAATTTGCAACTTGCCATGAAGAACATGGATATCGCCAAGGATAGCTATGCTCTGGGGTCAATCTCCTCCCTTCAGCTCCGGGAGATCCAGAAGGACCTTTTGAATGCCAATACCCGTCTTGTCACTGCCGAATATACCGCCAAGCTGACGGAAACAGCCCTGTTGCTTCTGAGCGGGAAGTTGATCCATTGAAATCAGGCTTTCCTGAATTTCAGACGTTCGAAATAGTCAATGACCCGCCGGATCACATCAAAAAGCAGAGTGAAATACAAAATGACCGACATCAGCCAGATGATCCCGAAGTTATACCAGAAGGTATCGATCTGCCAGCCAAAAAGGTTTTTAACCGGGGCATAAAAATGACCGTTCCCGGTGGTCGATTCCGGGATCATGAAAATGGGATCTTTCTTGCGGATCAACCGGCCCTGCCCTTCGATGATCTTATTCTCGGCGCTTTTGTTCAGTACGAGATCAGCCAGATTGTCGTTGTAATAATCCTGCCGGAACCGGTACACCTGGTCGCTGCCTATACGGTTCATCAGCTTATCATAAACGGCATCGCGCCGGGTGGTGATGCCCCCCAGACGGGCAGAGAAAGTGCGGCTCAGCGAATCGAGGTAAATCGTAGCCCGGGAAGCGGTCTCGTCGGTAAAGACTGCCGGGGTCAGATCATTGATCTGCGGGAAGGGTCCGAAGCCTGCTTCGTCTTGCAACCGGGGAATCTCTTTTTTCAGGATGGTAAGGTAATTCCTGGTCTCAGCAGGATTTTTCTTAAGCTGAAGGTTTCGAAGGCAGGTTTGCATTTCCGATTCAAGTGTTGGGATTTCGTAGGCGGTGATATACGAATAATGTGAAATCTTCATATCATACGGGTAGAAGATCTTTTCGTATTCGTTGTTCCTGAACTGCTCAACGGCAAGCGCTTCAAAGGTCCAGCGGGAAGTCATCATGTTCCCCACCAGTGGCACATTGATTCTCGAAGCAATGCTTGGATTCAGATAATCGAAGGAAACGATGGTCCCGCTCAACAGGAGCTGAGGGACCAGGATGAAAGGGATCAGGATGTAAATGGCCACGATGGAGTTAAGTCCGGCCGAGATGTTCAGACCGACCATGTTGGCAAAGCAGCAGGTGGAAAAGAGGATCAGAAAATAACTGAGGGTCATTCCCTTGATCCCCAGGATCCAGTTCCCGGTCAGGACATAGAGGATGGTTTGAATGGCTGAAAGGACGAAAAGCAAAATGATCTTGGAGTTCAGATAACTGAACCGGCTCAGGTTAAGAAACGCTTCCCTTTTAAGGATCCTCCGGTCCCTGATGATCTCCTCGGCACTGACCATCATCCCTAGGAAAAGTGAAACCACAACGCTCATGAACAAGTAAGGAACGAGGTTCCGGTTATCGCTGAAGATATAATGATCACCGAAGGAATATCGGGTAAGATAGGCAAGCAGGGCCGCCAGGAATGGCGCTTCCAGCAGGTTGATCACCATGTATTGCCGGTTGGTGATCTTCGTCAGCAGGTTCCGGATGCTGAAGATCCGGAATTGCGTGAACCGGTCCGGGATCTTGAAGTAGTTCTTCGGGAGGTGATGCTTTTCTTCGCTGGTCTTCAGTTCCGGCTGGATATTCTTCCGGAACAGATCGTACCATTCCCTGGGGACAATCTTCCGATTACCGGTCAGTTTCCCGTATTCGTTCAGGATCTTCGACTCGGTGATCTGGAGCAACTGTTCCGGGTTGACATACCCGCAGCTGAGACATTCGCTTTCGCCGGGATTGACATGGCTGCTGGCCGATTTGAAATAAGACAGGGCATCGATCGGGTTCCCGTAATAGATCGGGTATCCTCCCTTATCCATGATCAGCAGCTTATCGAAGAGCTTGTAGATATCGGATGAAGGCTGATGGATGTTGACAATGACGAGCCTGCCCTTGAGGGTTTGCTCTTTCAGCAGGAGCATCACCATCTCCGAATCCATGGAAGATAGTCCTGAAGTAGGCTCATCGGCAAACAGGACCGAGGGTTCCCGGATGAGCTCAAGGGCGATATTCAACCGCTTCCGTTGCCCCCCGCTGATGAATTTATTCAGCGGATCGCCGACCGTCAACCGTTTGATCCCGATCAGGTCAATATCCATCAGCACCCGCATCACCGCGCGGATAAGCTGCTTCTCGGTGAAGTCTTTGAAGCAGAGCCTTGCATTGTAATATAGATTTTGAAAAACGGTCAGCTCCTCGATCAGCAGATCATCCTGGGGGACAAATCCGATAATTCCCTGCAGTTTCTCCTTCTCTTTTTCCAGATCATGACCGTTGATGAGGATCTGGCCGTTTTTAAGGCTCAGGTTCCCGTTCAGTACGCCCAGCAGAGTTGATTTTCCGACCCCGCTTCCGCCCATTACCCCGATGAGTTCACCCGACCGGGCGGTGAAGCTGAAAGGATAGATCCCGTTTGAGCTGTTCCTAAACCGGTATTCGATTTCCTTTGCGGTAAATTCAATCTCCACGATCTCTCTGGCGTGCATGAAATGAGCTGCCACATCGGTATAATAAACAGGACTGATCTTCAGATTCTTCAGGATGGAACCGTTGGTAAAGATGAAAGATCGGAACGGAGGAACATTGTGACCGTTCAGGTACAGGTCATCTTTCCCCAGATACCGGCAAATGAACGATCGTATCGAAGGCAGGTACAAAATAAGGATTTGTCCGTCAAGGTGTTCCCGGAAGATAAAACGGGTTCCCGGCCGGACAACGGATTTGTCACTGCTGGTAACCAGCAGGTATTCCCTGTTCATCTCAGGTCCGAAGGGGTCAAACACAAAAGCCCTGGCGTTATGATATTCCTGTTCCGGGAAGTTGAAGACCGTTCTGAAAACCTGGATGTAGGTATTGGCAAGAGGGATGGGTATCGTTCTTTCTCCGGCTACCTCCCGGGCAAGTTCTTCAAGGAATTCCAGGAACTTGATGAATACAATGAAGCGGTCTTTCGCTGAAAGATCCTTCTGGATCTTCCGGCAGATATCCTGGATCTTTTCATGAACATCGAGGCTTTGTCCGTCGCTGATCTCTTCCACCGGCTGGTGAAAGAAGAGCAGCTCGTCAAAAAGTTTCAGGTACTCTTCCAACTCCCGGCTGTTGAGGTGCTGGTGGAGGTATGACTCAAGGATTGTCCGGGTACTGCCTGAAATTTGTTTTTTGACAGAAGCGGCAACGATCGCGAAAAGTTGCACCAGGGCCATCAGGATGGGTTCAGACATGCGGGTAAGTTTTGAACAGGTTCAAAAATACGTAATTTATGGTTAATCCAGTGAGGATTCCGTATCCCATCAGCAGAAACTATTCCGGATTGACCGGGAGGTTACAACCAGCGGAACGGTAAAAGAAAAAGGATCAGTGCTTGGCCTGATCCTTTGCAAGGAATTTGTCGAAAAACACGGAGGCAGAATCTGGGTGGAAAGCAAATCCGGAAAAGGCATCCGCGTTAAATTTACTTTACCAGCTTATCCCTGACACTCTCGGTGAGATCAGCAATGCCGGAAGATTTCTCCAAGGGCATTTTCTTATCGGCTACCAATCCGAAATCGGTATAGACCGCTTTCAGCTTACCCATTTCCATTGCCAGCTGTTTCATATTTTCGTCCGTCTGATAAGCTTCCAGGATAGTCAGCAATTTGTCGAGGTTATCTTTTTGCTGATAAATGACGGTGGTGATCAGTTTGTTGTCTTTAGCCAGCTCGTTGAGGGATGCTGCGAGGTAGATCCCTTCGGCAAAAGCGCCCGTGGCGATCAGCACGGCAACCTGGTTGCGGTTGTTGTTCGAAAGAAATGCGTTGGTGGAGTTGAATACCTTGCTGATCAGCATCACTACGGTGTCTTTATTGTTGTTGTATTTCTTGATTTTATCCAGCAGGGTTTTATCATAAACACCGGCAATTCCCAGTTCATCAGCCAGTTTGGACGTACATGCGAGGAATTTATTGGTCTCGTCGATACGGTTGTAGGTAGCTGAATAACTTAGGTCGGCGCTGTATACACCCAAGTTAATGGCCTTGCTCTTTTCGGTGACGTATTTCCCGATCTCTGTGGGAGGGTTGGTGATGTCGAAGATATAGGCGGCTTTGGCTTTTTCCAGCATCATGGTCACCTCAAAAGGCGTCGGGAACTGATACAGGAGATTACGGGTTTCAGGATTCAGCGTCAGTTCTTTTTTGATGGTGTCGGAAGCCTGCTGGTTAGCGGCCGTATCTTTATTCGGTGCGTTGTTGCAACCAACCAGGGTAATTGTTAGCAGAAGAACAATCCCTGCAATACCGGAGTACATGTTTTTCATAGCTTTCATAAATCAGGTTGAAAATTTGTTCGTACTTATATAACCAATATTTTTTCTGTTAATGATTGTACCATGCGAAATTAAGCGATTTTTTTATATCCCAGCAAATTTTCTTTTTCAAAAATATCAATAGTATCTATCTGCTTTCCACCTTTTCGGTTTAAGGAAAAGGTGTGCTTCCGATCCATCAATGCTTTATCAGTACTTTCAGAGATGATGGCTTTTGGGCATAGGTGAAGGCTTCGAGGATGTGGGTAAAATCGAACACCCTTGAGATGAGGGGCAACGGATCGACCAGATTCTGATCAAGCAGACTGAGTGCAGGGACAAATGCCCCGCAACGAGATCCGATCACCTCAAACTCGTTGATGACGATCTGGTTCAGGTCGATCTTCTCTGGATCGGCAACCGTCGTCTTCAGTACCAGCTTCCCCCTGGGATACAGATGCGACAGGGCCGTTTTGATCCCGACGGGATTCCCGGTACAATCGACGCATACCTCGGCCATTTCACTGCTCTGTAAGGTGTCAAGCAGACGTGCACGGATTCCCATGGCGCCGGCCTTTTTTACCTTAGCCCGGTTGGTGTCAAAGGTGATGTATTCGCATCCGTTCAGACGGAAAACCTGGGATATCAGGATCCCCAGCTTTCCTGCACCGAAGATGAAAACATTCTGTGAAGGCCGGATCTGAACCTGCTCGAAAATCTCGATTGCAGAGGCCAGGGGCTCTGTGAACACCGCTTTTTCAATGGGAAGGGAATCAGGAATGACATGAAGGTTCTCAACGGGCAGGGTGGTATATCCGGCAAAGACGCCGGGACGCTCAAAGATCCCCAGAACGGAACGGTTCGGACAATGGGTTCTCCTGCCGGTCTTGCAAAGGTAACATTGACCACAGGAACAATTGATCTCCCCGACCACTTTTTTACCGGACAGCGGACCTGATCGCGTAACCACCTCCCCGACAAATTCATGACCGAGAATACCGGTAAACCCCATGTACCCTTTGATGATCTCCAGGTCGGTATTACAGACGGAAGAGCAGAGGATCCGGATCAAAACCTCGTTTTCAAGAGGCTTCGGCTTCGCGACGTCATGGATCTTTAACGACCCGTCAAAAAATAAGGCTTTCATTACACCAGGTTATTCGTTATAGATTTTCAGGTATTGTGATGATGAACTCGGTAAACTCACCTTCTTTCGACTTCACTTCCAGTTTCCCCTTGTGAATCTGGGTGATGATGTCGTAACTCATCGAAAGGCCCAGTCCTGTCCCTTTCCCGGTCGGCTTTGTCGTGAAGAAGGGATTGAAGATCTTCTCGATAACATGCATCGGGATCCCGGTACCGTTATCCCTGATCCGTATCTCAATCTTATCGCCTGCTTTCCGGGTACTGGTCACCACTTCGGGGACATAGCCTGGAATTCCTTTCTTTGCCTTTTCATCCACGGCATAGCAGGAGTTATTGACGATGTTCAGGATCACGCGGCTGAGCTCCTGCGGCAGGATGTTTGCCTTGCCGACGGCCGGATCGAGATCGGTCTTCAGACTGGTATTGAAGCTCTTGTCTTTTGCCCGCATCCCATGATAGGCCAGGTTCATGTATTCTGCCACCAGGTTGTTGATATCCACCTTCTCAAATTCTCCCGTCTTTCCGCGCGAGTGCTGCAACATTCCCTTGACAATGCTCTCAGCCCTCTTGCCATGCTCATGGATCTTCTGAACATTGCCCCGGATCATCCCGATAACCTCTTCCGCATCGGCATATTTCTTTTCATCCAGCATGTGTTTGATACTTTCAAGGAATTCCTTCAGCTCCTCAGCGAGGTCGGCAGAAAGGGAGGAGAAGTTGTTGACAAAATTCAGGGGGTTCTGGATCTCATGGGCAATGCCTGCAGTAAGCTGTCCGAGGGAAGCCAGCTTTTCCGACTGGATCAGCTGGTCCTGCGTCGCTTTCAGGTTCTGCAGGGTCAACTGGAGGTCCTCAAGGATCCGGGTCTTGATGAAAGCGGATATGATATGTTCTTTTGAATTGCGGATAAAGCTAAGATCCTTGATCTCAAAGGCATTTTCCCGGGTCATGTTTTCCAGTATCAGGAATGCCTCAACCGAGGTTTCTACTTTAATGACAAGGACCAGCATGGCTTTCGGTACTTCCATGTCCTTCAGGAGGGGGATCTCTTCGATGGATTTGAAATCGGTCTTCAGGAAGATGTCCTCAAAGATCTCTTCGGAATCCTTCAGGTAACGTTTTTCCGCCTGGGCAAGAGTAAGGGTGACCGATTCAAGCCTCCGGACATCCCACCCGAAACTTGCCTTGAAACGGAATGCATCAACGTTCTTGTCGTAGATGAGCGCCGTCGACTTTTCAATCGACTTGATCATCTTGGTCTTTTCAAGCAATGATTGAAGCAGGTTCGTAAAATGGATCTCCGAATTGATCGCTTTGACAAGGATGCTGATCTTTTCCAGTTCATCGTTTTTATCCGTAAGCTCTTCCGATTGCTTTTCGATCTCTTCTTTCTGTTGCACCACCTCGGCAGTCCGCTCCTCGATCTTTTGCTCAAGGGCCTTTTTTTCTTTGAGAAGCTGGCGGTTTCGGAGGATAACGATCAGATAGATGGCGGCTCCGGCGAGGATGAGATAAAGGGCGTAAGCCCACCATTTGGTATACCAGGGTGCAAGAATGATGAAATGGAACGCACTCTCGCTGCTGATCTTCCCGAAGATATTCCGTGCCCTGATGTGAAAGGTATATTCGCCTTTTGGCAGGTTGGTATATTCCTTGTGGGTCTGTGTTGTCCAGTCGGACCAGGTATCTTCAAAACCATCAAGCCTGAACTGATACTGGGTTTCTCCCTGAACGGAGAAGAACGGACTGGCGAATTCAAAACGGATGGTATTATCCACATGACTGAACTGCATCGGACTCCATCCCGACGGATCTTTATCTGCGTTCCCAAAGTAAATGACCGAGTCGTTGTGAATGATGATCTGACGGATTATTGCCGGAAAAGTTCCGGTGAGGTCAGTTTTTATGGAAGGGTCGTATTTAACCAGTCCGTCAGGTCCCCCGAACCATGTGATTCCGCCATCTTCCGGGTAAATGGCCCAGACCACTTGATTGGCAATGGGTAAAAAGGGAGTCTGATCCGGAATGTAATCGTCTCCCTGCTTCTTAAAGAAAGTTACATTGGTCTCATCCCCGTATGTTACCCAGAGATTTCTGCCCTGATCTTCCTGGATGATGGAAAACCACTGCCTGGTCATGGTCGTATCGTGCTTCAGCAGCTTTACCGGTTTGAATAACCGGGTTGGTTCATCAGCAAAATATAATCCTTTCCGGGTCGCAACGCTGACCATTCCGTCGACCACATTGATCACATTCCCGGTGATCTCCGGAAGACCCGAAGATTCCCTGAATACGTCCACTACCCCGGTCGACGGGATATAGCGGAAAACCTCCTTGGAAATGGTTGATCCCCAAAGGGCACCGGAAGAATCCGTCAGCAGGTCATTGACTTCCCCATCCGGACCTTCGATCCGATGGGATTTCCAGGCACCTCCCTTGTTTGAGAGAACATAGAGTCCATCGGTCTCTCCGACAAAAATCAAGGATGGATCCTCTTCTGAAAGGGCTAATGACAAGACAAATCCTTCTTTGATCAGCTTCGCTTTCTGGTTCGAGATAAGAAAAACCCCCTGGGATGTGGCAGCCAGCACCTCTTTTTTGTAAGGGATCAGATACCAGGCAGCGGTGATGATTTCGGGATAGGAAACAAATCCCTGGATCTTCTCATCAAAATAAAACAAACCCTGGTAAGTGGCAACATATAACCGGTTGTCGAGGCGAAGGATCCCGTTGACTCCTCCGTTGAGACCCGATTTATCGTCAAAATAGGATAAAGGGGCAGGATATTCGATCATCGAAAGACCGTTATTCAAGGCAGCCCACAGCATATTATTGTCACCGACATACAGGGATTGGATGTTCTCATCCTGCAATGATGCCCTTTTATCGATGACCTGAACAAAGGATCCGTCGGGATCCATGATGATGATCCCTCTGCGGTTGGTACCGAAAGCAAAAGAACCATCTTTCAGAACAACGGCTGAGGTGATCAGGTTTTTTTCAAACCAGGTATTCATCCGGGAAGGGAAGGGGCTGATGCCATCCGGTCCCTGAAGATAAAGGCCCTCAGTGCCGGTAGCAATCAGCATCTCGTCACTTGAATAAGGCAACATGCTTTTTATCTCCATCGCCCCGGCAAACAAATCCCCGCCCGCGACCGGAACCACCGATTTGTTTTTGTAAACAACCAACCCCTGGTCTTTCAGCTGCAGGTAAAGGGAGTGATGAACCCAGGATCCGGAAATGATTTCTCTATGGGTTTTCCAGATATCGAGCTTCCCGTTGTTCCAGATAAAAATTTCATTTTTTGTAATGAAATAAACCTCCTGGCTGGTGGCAAAAGTCTGGTTGACTTCAAAGAATTCGGGCGGTTTCAGACCAGCCTGGTCAAAAAGACTTTTAAAGGTAAGTTCTCCGGATGGATCAGAAGAGAGATAGCCGATCTCACCTCTGGCTCCGACGAAAATCGTTCCGTTACTGTCAATGGCCAGTGAGGAAACCTTCGTTGTGTTCTCCGTGGGGATCAGGCGCCAGAATTCCCCGTCGAACTGAAGAACGCCGGCAAAATTTCCGAAATACATGATGCCTTTACGGTCCTGGACAATGGCGAAATTCTGTGCATGCGCCTTATACTGGCTCGCGGGGTAATTTTTCAGGAAAGGAAATCCCGTTTCCGTCGAGGCAACTACGGGACAGATGGTAAGCCCCCAGGAGAATAAGGAAAGGAGGGTTAAAACGAGTCTCTTCATAATCCTTCTTTTAGATATGAATGATTCATATAAAGGGAGATAAAACGTTCGGTCAGCATCCGGTTGCCCGACATCAGCTCAAAAAGCTTTTCTGCAGGGATACCAAGCTTTGCCAGATCGTCCGGCAATGACAGTCCGGTCTGTAAAACTTTTTTAATGGGTTCCGTGTCCGGCCGGGTTCCGGGTAAGTCATGACAAATGCTCCTTGCAAGCTCCACCAGAACCATATCGGTCATTGGTGCAAACAAAGCCGAATTTTTCAGTTTCAGCACCGTTTCAAAGAGCAGGGTTATTTTATTATTCTTTCTGGCGGTCATTTCCCGGATGATTTCAGCTGATCCGTCTGCATCCTTTTTTTCAAATCGTTTCATCGTCCCGGTAAAATAATCCCTGTCGAGGTTAAACAGTGCCCAGCAAGCCATCTCACTGATCAGGATGTCGGGGTTCATCATGTTTGCCGCAAGCAGCATTGCTGTTTCACCGGGAACATCCAAGTCAGGATTCCCGAGTATTTCAAAGGCACACGCTTTTGTCCAGTTATTGATCTTTGTATAATCCTTGTTGATGATGTCGTTCAGTCGCTCATGCAGGGTGAGTTTTTCCTGCGGGAAACGGAGATTGAAGTGGCTCAGTCGCTCATGGAGCGGAATATCCTCGAACAATGGAATGAACAGTTCCTTGATTTCCTCGGAAACCGTCATGTCGCAGACTTCGAGGGCGTAAATTTTTGCATTTTTATCTGGACTTTCAATGTTCTCCCGGATGTGCCGGATGGTTTTTGACTCGTAAAGCATGGAAAGAAGTAAAAAGAAATACTCTTTCTTCTCCTCCATCTCCCTCATCAGGGAATCCTGAATATTCATCGTTTCGATGGAACCCCCGATATCGATCAGGGAAGCCATGATCCAGACCATGGTTTCAACGGTTTCCTCAATGGCTTGCTTGATAAAAGAAACTTCAGTGACCGTTGCATGGTATGAAAGGGTGCTGAGCGCAGATAAAACTACATATCGGATATCTTTATCGGGGTACGAAATTTTGGCACGGAGAAGCCGGATGGCCGTTTCACTGCCGATAAGCTCATATAACCGGATAATACGTAATAGAACCGCTTTCTTTTCACCTGTTTTATTGAAGAAATGATCCACCTCCTTTAAGATCGGTTCCCCGATCAGGATAATGGCCATCATGGCTGCGTTACTGTATTCCGGATAGGCCAGGTTTTCAATAAGGTAAGGCCACAATTCAAACCGTTTGATTTTTCCTGCCGAGATCAGGGCAGCCTTTTTAACCGCCGGCTCCGGATCATTCAGCAGGTTCAGCAATAGTTTATAGGTATTGTATCTTCCGGAATATCCCAGTAGCCTGACAGCCCTGATGCGGTTTTCAACCTCTTCCGACCGGGCAAGTTCCATCAGATGGTCAAAAGGAAGATCCTCGGCTTCTTTTAAAAGATGGATTGTCTTTTCCAGTGATTCCTGTAGTTCCGGATCCGGATTCCTGGCAATCAGGGTTTGAAGGAAGGCCAGTGCAGAGATATTTTGTTGTTCCCGGATCTTTTCCAGGATAACCCTTCTAACAGGGACCGTGGAAGCCATATAAGTGCCTTTCAGGGCATTTTCGCTACCGACAGGTTCGATCCACTCAAAGAAACGGTAGAACCGGTTAAAATGCATGGGATCGGAGGATGAAAGATATTTCTCGATATATCCCCCTTCCTTTTCACTATCGATCTTTTCTTCATGTTTCACGTCAGACAGCTTCGACTTGATCTGATTCCGGTATTCCTCATACATCTTAAAGGAAATCCAGACCCATAATCCCAGGACCAGGATGAAGAAATAGTCAAAATGAACCAGGTTGAAAAAAGGAATGGCAGCCAGTCCAAGAAGTACGGCACCCGTAATAACTGTCCCCAATGCCTTTGGGATGCCTTCGATCTGGTTCTGGAATGGCAACCTTTGTTCACTTGGCAGTGGCTGATAGAGAAGCTGGAAGGCGGGTTCGTAAACGGAACCCCTGACGGAGCGTTCAAAAAGCCGGGCCATGGAAACAAAAGCAAAGAAAAGACCGACGGTGCCATAAACCGTTCCGAAAAAGGCTGCAATCAGAATGCTGAAACCCAGGATGAAAGGGAGTGATAAAAGGCACACTTTAATTCCATATTTATTGAGAAAGTTACCCGAGAATAACTTGAAGATCAGTTCAACAATGGATACAAAACCAAGAAAGATCCCGAAGAACCTCGCAATAATCTCGGGATTGTTGGCAAACTCCAGCTTGGTCTGGGCAAGAAAAAGGAAGTTCACGAAAAGATATCCGAAGATGGGCAGCAGGGCCATCAAGGAGATCAGGAAGAAGTAAGGCTTCCTGACCAGCTTCCAGTAATTCCATTCCGGTTTTGTTTCGTCCTGATCATCACTTTTTTCGGTTTTTTTTGTCTGCAGCTGATCCCCGAAGTTGCGAAGAATGATCAGGACGGTAATGAGGCAGATGAAAAGGGAAAAAGAAGCAAGGAACAGCAAGTCCGGAGCCTTCAGGAACTGCAGAAAGAACGGGATGGAGAAATATCCGATGATGATGGAAACCGCTTCCCCGATGCCAATCAGTCCGAAAACCCGTTTACCCTGGCGCAGATTGAAGAGGTTGCCGGCAAGCCCCCAGAAGGTGATCAGGATGACATAGGAGAGGACCCGGATCCAGGTGAACATGACAAAGGAAAGCCATGCGGTATCAAAAAACCATACCCCGAGGCTGATAGCAAGGACGGTGACCAGAATGAACAGCAGCTTGACTATGACCTGGCGCGGAACGGATAATTTCTTATCGAGCCGGGAAAGGATCCACCAGATTGCATAAACGACAATTCCTGAAATGATATAGGAAACAGAGATCATCATCGACCGGAAGTGCTTCAGAAAAATGGCATTGGAAGCCGTAAAATAGAAGGTGACCGTCAGTCCGACGAAGAACGAAAATAACATCAGGAGAAAAACAGGCTTTGTTTCATCGCTGCGGATATTCAGTATTTTCAGGATCCGATCTTTTACTTTCATGGTGCTGACTCGATTTCTTTCTTCCTGAGGGATGCTTCCCGGGATCAGAAATTATACGATAACTGGATTAAAAAATGTCTGCCTCGTTGCAGGATAGCCATAGGATTAACTGCTCCGTCTGCTGATTTGGGTCCCGGGTGGTAATATGTTGTATTCAGGATATCATTGCAGATCACCTGCAGGGAAAGACCCGGAACGATCTTCTTATTGGAGTATCCGATGGTCCCGTTCAGGATGGCAAGGGCCGGGTATGTGAGCGTATCCAGCGGAACAGTTGTACCTTCCCCGGTCTTCCGGTTACCTGTGAAATTCAGCCGGAGGTTGATGTCAAGCTGGTCCCAGAATACTTTATCCACACCGATATTGAACTGGTGGCTTGCAATATCGCCAACCCGGTTATCCACTTCCCCTTTTTCTGAATAGGTTTGTTTTGGTGCGCAGAATGTATAGTTAAAATAAGCAGAGAAAGATTTCAGCTGGAAAACAGCATTAGCCTGAATACCGTTGATCCTGAATTTTCCGATATTCTGGTTCTGGGTCTTTCCGGGTTGGTCCTCCAGCTGAACCAATCCGACCACGTTGTTGATGAACTCCCGGTAAGCGGTGATGTCGGCCTGGAATGACTTGTTCAGCCGGAAACCCGCGCTGATTTCTATGTTGGAGATGTTTTCGGTACCCAGTGTCGGGTTTGGAATACGGTTTCCGGCAGATGAATATTTTGTCCAGTTGGATACATTAAGGATACCTCTGGAGTATATGGCTTTGAAAGTGAACTTGCCGGGAGAGTAAACCAGGGCAACCCGCGGACTGAATTCATGGCCAAATCCTCCCTGATCACGAACCCTGTTGAAGTCATAACGGAGCCCAAAGGTGATCTTGAGTTTCCGGAAAGCCTGGAAGGTCCCCTGGGCATAAGCCCCGATATCCCAGACATTATAATCGTTTCCGCCTTTCGGGGAAGGGGTGATCACAGCCGAATCCTGGGGAGGAGGTGTCAGGCTCATCAGGTAAGCTCCTTGCAGTGTACTGTTCCGGATTTCCAGACCCGTAACCAGATCGAACCGGGAAACCGGCCGGTAGATCACCTTGAATTCGGTACGGAGCTGCTTTGAAATTTCGTAGGCATACTGGGTGATCCATTCAGGGGCGCGGTTATTCACAAGATCGGTCAGTTTCCAGTTCCCGCGGGCATAATTGGAAACAGCAACAAATCTCGACATATCGGTAAGGACGTGGATACGGTAGGTTGTAAGATTTGAGAAAAACACTTTTTCACTCAGCTGGTTCTCGTATTTGGCAAAAAACAGCGAGAGCTGAGGAACATAGGTAAATCCATTGGCGGAACCAGGCACATAAGTATCGGTGTACTGGGTAGTCGATCCCCGGTTATATTTCCAGGTCTCGGCGCCGAAAGTGAAATTTCCGATCTTGATTTTCGCATTCACGAACCATTCGGTACTCTCGTTGGTAAACCCGACCGGATGTCCGTTCACGGTCTGGCTGTATCCCGATTTATCAAGGTTCCGTGCCGTCTCAGCCCCGAGTGGTGTCAGGGTCAGCTGGCTGGAGTCGGCTGAGAGCTGGTAATATGGATTGCTGAACGGCAGCTTGTTCTTGATCAGGTATTGTTTGGCGTCCTTGCTGATATCGAGCAGGGAATTATAATCAACGGCATCATAAACAGCAGGATCATAATCGAAATCGGACTGGCTTGAAAGGTCCATCTCGGAGGAGTGATAATACCGCCCCGTCAGGGTGAAGGAGATGTTACGCCTTTTCCCTGAGATGCTCAGATCGACCGTAGTGGTATTATAAGTGCCGTAATTGACGGCACCACTGATGCCGATGCTTTTGCCAGGCTGAATGGCATCCACCGAATTTCTCGTGATCACGTTGATAACACCCGTAAAGGCAAGTGGGCCATACATAGTGGAAGCGGGGCCATAGATGATTTCCACCCGTTCGATGTTGGATAAAGGATACTGCCGGTCGATGGAAGCCTTATTTGACCACAGGTCGTTCTCCTCGATCCCGTCGATAAGCAGCAGGGTTTTGTCAGTGCTGCTCTGCCGGAATCCCCGCTGGTAGATATTGGCATATTCTCCGCCATACCACATGGAGAGGTCGAATCCCGGAACATCCTTCAGCATCTCAACGAGGTCGTTATATCCGCGTTTCTGGATCTCTTCGCGGGAGATGACCACGATGGTGGCAGGGGCCTCATAGATCGATTCGGCTTTCTTTGATACCGAAGTTACGACCTGGGCCCCGCCTGCGAGTTTCAGGGTGTTGACCAGGTTAATAAAGGCCGGAGGGTCAAAAAGGTTGGCCTGATAGGTCGGATTGATCTGTAAGAGATCATTGGTTTCGTTCGTGGCCTGATCGGCTGAGTCGGTCGCCAGGTAGGTCATGGCAAGCAGCCGGAATGCTTCAACCTTTTGTTTTTCATTGAATCCTTTTTGAATACAGGGATGCAGCATCTGAATAACATCGCTGAACTTCCCGTTCTCATAATTCTTTCTGGCCTCACTCAGGGTAACGTCGCTGCATTGCTGAGCCATGACAGCTACCGGTGCGATCAAACCTGACCCTCCCAGGATCATGAACATCGGCAAGATAAGCAATTGTAAAGCACTTTTCATCATAGTCATTTCGTTAACATTTGGGAAAATAACCCGACTCCGTCATGGCAGGTCCGCTCTTGTTTTTTCATAAGGTATATCGGCCCCTACATACTTATTCCATTCTTCGGTCGTCATGTTTCTTTTAAGGTTCTTCACGAGCCGGTCGGCCATCCCTGAACATTCTGTCGAAAAGATCTGGATGGTCTTATCGGCGCTGCAAGAAATCAGGTGTTTATTATCAGGGGTATATATAATATCGTACACCCAGAGCTCATGATTTCCGATGGAGACCGGGGTAACATCCCTCGATCGGAAATTCCCGATTCTTATGGTATGGTCGTAACTGGAAGAGGCAAGCTCGCTGCCATCTGAACTGAAAGCCAGAGCAGTCACCCCTGACAAATGACGTCCGATCAGTTCCAGGGGTTGTGCGCTCAGATTACCCGCATCCCAGATCCGGATTGAACCATTTGAAAAACCGGCGGCCATACACCTCCCGTCGTTGCTGAAAGCCAGAGATAATACAGGATTTGTTGAGGAGAAGATCAGCATGGGATCTTTATCTTTTACTCCGGGGGTGATCATTTTCAACAGACCGGATGAAGTACCATAAACAAGGGATCGTCCATCGGAGCTGAAACTCAGGGCATGCACCGATGACCCCGTAGAATCGATGAGGGTATTATGAAAGCTCTCCCCTTCAAAATTCCAGATATAAACCTTGCCGTCGGAACCGGCGCTGGCAAACTGGTTCTTCTTCGGATTCAGCGCAAGGTCATTGACCACTGAAGCGTGTGCCTGTAATATCTTCGGAGGAGTCAGGGGATCATGGATGTTAAAGACATAGATTTTTCCGGAATAGCCACCGGCAATCAAATAGTGCGTATCCATCGTTATCAGGATGCTCCGGAACTTTTCCTTTACCGACTTGGGGATCTTTAACGGTGTTGGTAACACATCCGGCCTGTCGGGTTTCCAGATATAAAGCAGGCCGTCGTCGCCGCATGATACCAGCATCTTTCCGTCGGCCGAAATGGCTACCGCCCTGACGGCATCCTCGTGTCCTCGGAGGATGACCGGATCATTGAGTATGGTCGATAAGGCCGAATAGATGACCGGACTGTTTTCAGGTCCTCCGTTTTCTTTGTTGAACCGGTAGCCCTGACAGGCGAGCAGGCCGGGAAGATCATCCTTGACAGAGGCAGCAATCTGGCTGGCCTGGATGGACATAGACCGGGCAACCGATAAAAGCCTGAGCCGTTGCGTATTCTTTTCCGATTCTTCTGCCTTGATACGTTCTTTATCAGCGATTACTTTCTGGGCAATGGCTTCCTTGCGCTGGTCTTCCGCTTCATCTTTGGCCTTGACGGCATCCTGCCGGGCTTCATCTGCTTTTTGTCTCTGCTGAACCGCCTCAACCGTCTTTACCTCTGCAATGTTTTGTTGCTTGACGGCATATTGCCGTTGCTGCTCAGTAATGATCTTCTGCTGTTCCGCGATCTCCTGCTGTTGCTCAGAGATCTTTTTCTGCAGGATGGCCTCTTTTCGCTGTTCCTCCGTCTTCTTTTGCTCAAAAATGGCAAGCTTTTCCTTACTCAGTGCCTCTTTCCGGCTTGCCTCAGCTTTGAACCGGAGATTCAGTGAGATGATCAGGAATAGGATGGAAATGATGGACGCCCCTCCCAGGATGATAGCAGATTGCCGAGCCCGTTTCAGGTTCCGCTTTTGCTGCACTTCTTTTTTTGTGATCTCAAGTTCGTTCTGTTTACGGCTGTATTCGAGGAAAGTGAGCGACCGGTCGAATGCCGGATCATACCGCATAGCCCAGGTTCCGTTGGGTTTGTTGCGCTCCTTCCATTGCAGTGCAAGCTGGAGCTCGGGATTGACCCATAAACCAGCCTTTCCTGCCTGATAGAGTTCTGCCGATTTGGCAAGGCGAAGGTAAAGCTGGGCCGATACACTTTCCTCTTCAACCCATTTGCGTAAACGCGTCCATATCCGCATAATGCTCTCATGCGAAATATCGATGATGGTATTAGGGTCCAGAGATATCTGACGGGAAGGCATAAGGAATGCCCGACCGACATCCCTGAAACAATCGATCACTTTGCTGACTTCCTCGTCCTTGGCGTCGGCCAGGGTGCAGATTTCACTCATCTGCGTGGGTCTGCGCGTGCCTCTGTTCTCCTTGCTAACCTCGGTCAGCGCTTTAAACAGCTTCTCGGTGATGAACTTGCTTTTCTGGTCTTTCAATTCAAGAAAAATCTCCTCCAGATGAACCGACAGGGCTTCCTTCATCGTCCCGATGGCCTCATAGTGCTTGACGCCCATCGACTGGTCACCAATCCGGTTCAGGGTCCAGTACTCCCATGTACGCATTAAGGCATGCTGAAGAATGGGCAGCTGGTCGGGATCATCTCCCACCTCATCGAGCAACCGGTGAACCAGTTCATCACTGATCTTTCCTCCGGTAGCCAGTACAGGCCCGGTGATGGCAAGCTGCTTTTCTTCCTGGTTCATCCGCGGGACCAGATAATATCCCTGGTTGATTGCCTCTGTGAGCCCGGGAAATCCCGTGCAATCGTCCAGGAAATCGGTTCGCATGGAAAGAACAATATAAACCGGAACCTCAGACTGGCTGATGGTATAGAGGAGGATCCCGACAAATAAAGCCGATTCATTGATCGTCCGCTGACTGGTTTGCGACTTTCTAAACCGGAATAGTTCTTCAAACTGGTCGATGAAAATCAGGTAAGAATAATCTCCTCCTTTTGACTCTTCCTTTAGAACCCTGACCAACCCGTCTTCTCCCGATCGGAGAAGACTGCCAATCTGAGAGACCGTAAAATTGTCTGTCGCCAGGGAATTCGAGAGGTTCCTGATGGGATCATCCCCTGGACGGAACACCTTCAGGTTCCATTTCGCTGAAATTTTTTCCGATTTGTTCTTCATTAAAGCCGGGATCAACCCCGCTTTGATCAGGGAAGATTTTCCACAGCCTGATGATCCGACTATCGCAAGGAATCTGGTCTCTTTGAGTTTGCCGATCAATTCCCGGATCTGAATTTCCCTGCCAAAAAACAACTCATCTTCGTGAATTTCATAGCTCCGGATACCCGGAAAGGGATTAATGTGAAGTTTGGAGGATGCCATGGGTGGTCTGTACGTTAAATACTTTTCGAAAATTAATACGAAAATTTCATTTATCTTCGAAAAATGTTATCATCAACCAAATTTAACCATTCTGCATAGAATTTCTTAATAATTTTATACGGTCCGAAAACTCCATCCATGGAAATAACCCCCAACGGTCACAGCGGTGAATTGAAAAAGCGCATCGAACAGCTTGATACCGAACTGAATCAAAAAAACAAGGAATATGAAGATCTGACAAATCAGCTTCAGCATGTCCAGACGCAGCTGCTCGAAAGTGAAAAGATGGCGACGCTCGGGCAACTTACTGCCGGAATAGCTCATGAGATCAAGAATCCCCTGAATTTCATCACCAATTTTTCTGAGCTTTCCCTCGAACTGATACGGGAAGTGACCGGCGAACTTGGTCCCTATCTTTCTTCCCTGAATGAAAAAGATTCGGAATACATCAAAGGAATGCTTCAGGACCTGGAAGAAAATGTGAAAAAAATCCTCGAACACGGGAAACGTGCCGACAGTATCATCCGTGGAATGCTGCTCCATTCGCGGGGGACAGCCGGTGAAATGGTACCAACCAACCTGAACAACCTGCTGGGGGAATATGTCAACCTCGCCTTCCACGGCATGAGGGCGACCGATAATACATTCAACATCAAGCTGGATTATGATTACGATAATTCCATCGGTATGATCCCCGCCATCCCGCAGGATCTGAGCCGGGTCTTCCTGAATATCATCAACAACGCATTCTTTTCGACTCATGAAAAGAAAAAAGAACTAAAAGATAGGTATTCACCCGTTTTCCGTGTAACAACCCGTGACTTTGGTGACCGGGTTGAGATCCGTCTTTGGGATAATGGAGGAGGAATATCCCAATCCATCCGGGAAAAAATTTTCGATGCTTTCTTCACCACTAAACCGGCAGGTCTGGGAACCGGTCTGGGATTGTCGATCAGCTATGACATTATTGTCAGGGAACATCATGGTGAAATTGCTGTTGATTCCAAAGAAGGGGAATTTGCTGAGTTTATCATAAGGCTGCCTAAGTAGAAAAAAATTGATAATTGATAATTAATGACTTAATGCCCTAATGACCTATTATGACCAATGACCTGTTACAATCATGCAAAATCATGGTAGTCGACGATGAGATCGACCTAGAACCTTTGATCAGACAGAAATTCCGCAAGCAGATCCGGGATGACAAGTACGATTTCGTTTTTGCGCATAACGGATTGGAGGCCCTTTCCAAGTTGATTGAATATCCGGGAATCGGGATTATCCTCTCCGACATCAACATGCCGGAGATGGACGGCCTCACTTTATTGATGAAGCTTAAGGAGTTAAAAAATCCGGGGTTGAAGACCGTCGTTGTTTCGGCTTACGGGGATATGGAAAACATCCGGACCGCCATGAACCGGGGTGCCTATGATTTTATCACCAAGCCCGTCAATTTTGAGGACCTTGAGATCACCATAGATAAGACCATGGATGAAATCCTTCTGGTCAGGAAATCCCTGGAAGAGCATGATCAGCTCATCTCCATTCAGCAGGACCTGAGTACGGCTCGCGAAATCCAGCAAGCCATCCTGCCAAAGATCTTTCCTCCCTTTCCCCATCGGACCGATTTTGATGTCTATGCCTCAATGATCCCGGCAAAGGAAGTAGGCGGTGACTTTTACGACTTTTTCATGATTGATAACGACCGTCTTGGATTTGTGATCGGTGATGTTTCCGGGAAAGGGGTCCCTGCAGCCATCTTTATGGCGGTGAGCCGCACGCTTATCCGGGCAACCGGCCTGAAAGGAATTCCGGTCGAAGAATGTATGAATTATGTTAACCGTCTCCTTTGTAATGAAAGCGTTTCCTGCATGTTTGTCACGGTATTTTACGGGATACTGAACACCCTGACTGGTGAGCTCGATTATGTGAATGCGGGGCATAATCCACCCTATTTACTTTCGGGTTCAGGAATCAGGAAACTGGAGATGACCGGCGGAACCATCCTGGGCTGTATGGAAGATTTCACGTTCAGGTCCGGCAAGTTCCACCTGAAACCCGGTGAGCGGTTATTTCTCTTTACCGATGGGGTAACCGAAGCATTCAACAAATCAGATGAAGCCTTTGGCGAGGAGAAGCTGGAAGGATATCTTAACCAGTGCCCGGGCCACCCTCTTCAGGATGTGGTAAAGAACGTTTTTCAGGAAGTGAATACATTTTCTGCAGGGATGCCACAATCGGATGATATAACCGTTTTGACCGTGCACTATGCCGGCAGATCCTGATCAGATAAAACCGGAACGGACATGAACGTTGTCCGGAAAAAAGAAATATTGCTCGAGGTCCTCGAAGTCCAGGGACGTATTGATGGTCTGACGGCCCCGGATATCAAGCGGGCGTTCGACCAGGCGATTTCTGATGGTCTGCATGACCTCGTGGTTGATTTCCATGGAGTCACTTACCTGAGCAGTGCTGGCTTAAGAGTGATTCTTCAGACCCATAAAAATCTGAAGATCATTGGAGGGGCCTTGCTCCTGGTTGCAGTCCCGCCGGCTGTCGTTGATGTTTTCAGGGTAAGCGGAATGGAGGCCTTTCTGACAATTTTTCCTGATCTGGTTTCAATCCGCAGATACCTGAACAAGGAGATCCATGAAGAAACCAGCCAAAAGATAGAAATAGACGGGCTGACATTTCAATGGCTGAAGGGAACGGATGATTCAGGTAAATTTTTTCCTGTCGGTTCGCCTGCTAAGCTTGACAGCTCAACCTATGGTCCGGAGGATGTGATCAGGGTAGATCAGTTGGAAATCGAATACGGTGCCGGACTTGCGGTGGTCGGTAACGATTATGAAGAGTATCGTAGCCTTTTCGGAGAATCGGTTTTCCTCCACCATCATTTCTTCTCATTTCCGGCAGTCAGAAGACCGGTAGTCGATTATTCCTTTTATACCTCCGGATCAGACCAGAAAATAAATTTCCTGCATGGGTTTGGAATGTCGGGAGATTTTGCAGGGATCCTTCACTTTGAAACAACGGATCAGGCACCGACTCTGCAGCAGCTTGTGGTCGCTGCCGGTAAAATGACAAAGTCAGGCGTTTTTGGGGTTGTCATCCTTGCTAAAAGCGCGGGTATCTTCGGTATGCATCTCAAAAGATCGCCCGTTGAACCTAAAAGACCCGCAAAAGGAAGCATCTTTGATAAAGAGGTTTTCCATAACTGGATGAGTTATTCCCTTGAAGAGGAGGATATCCATGAAACGGTTGCAGCTACCGGGATTGTAATGAACCATCCGGAGCTGGCCGGCGCCGGTTGGAATAAGTTTTTTCCGGTGGGTTCTTCGCTGCATATCCATGCCGTATTATTGGCAAATGGTTTATGGAGCAACCAGCCTGTGGTATTTGAAAAGGAACTGGAAAGGGTGATCAGGGAGTTTGAAGTGCTGAAGGTCATTCATCTCCTGCCAGCGTCGAGGTTATTGAATGGATTTGTCGGGATCATTAACCTGGAGGGTGTCTGATGGAACTGTGGATCGGAGCGGTAAACCTCGGTATTCTCTATGCCTTCATGGCCATCGGAACTTTCATAACCTATAAGCTATACTCCTTTCCGGATATCACCATCGACGGTACCTTCACAACCGGTGCGGCGGTTGCTTCCATCCTGATCGTGGATGGGTGGGATCCTTTCCTCGTTATACCGGTTGCCTTTACAGTGGGATTCCTCGCAGGGTTTGTCACAGGCTTTATCCACACCCGGTTTAAGATTGAAGGGTTGCTGGCTGGGATACTGGTCATGACCAGCTTGTATTCAGTCAACCTGCACATCATGGGAAAGTCGAACGTCCCGTTGATTAACAGCCCAACTTTCGTTTCCATAATTGCTGCCTTCAATCCCGGTCTGCATCCTGAAGTATGGAACGGTATCTTCCTCATTTCAGTCATGGTCCTTTTCTGGATGGCTGTTTCTTTGTTCCTTAAAACCGATTTTGGTCTTACGATGAGGGCTACCGGGAACAACCCGGTAATGATCGCAGCCCAGGGCGTTTCTGTCAAACGGATGAAGATCTTCGGAATCGCGCTGGCCAACGGTTTTGTGGGTATCTCCGGCGCCATGGTCGCCCAATATCAGGGATTTGCCGATATCGGAATGGGCATCGGTTCGATCATCTTCAGTCTTGCCGCTGTCATTATCGGAGATGCCATATTCCGCCACCGATCCATGTTTGTAAAGATTCTGGGTGTAATTCTGGGATCCATCATCTTTCGTCTTGCCGTTGCCTTTGCACTTCATCTGGGTATGAACCCCAACGACCTGAAGATCATTACGGCTGTTTTTGTGTTGCTGACCATTATCACTACCAACGTCTTCAGCTCCAGGGAAGGAGGGGCAGTGATCCGGTTCCTGCGCAATAATAAATGGATTCTCCGGATCATCGTTATACTTACTATTCTGGCTTTCATTATCTGGATCCTGTTTAATGTTTTTTCCTCCACTTCCGATGAAAAGAAGAAAATCAAAATTGGACTTATTTTAGCCAATCAGAGTTCGCTGATGACAAATACCCGTGACGGTTTCGTGAATGAGATGAAGAAGCTCGGCTATCATCAAGGGGTGAATTGTGAGATTCACGAATTGAATGCCGAAGGGGATATTCCTATGAACAGGACCATTGTGGATCACCTGCTCGCTGAAAATGTGGATGTCTTTGTATCGGTTTCATCGGCGTCCACTCAGGCTGTAATCAATAAGGTCAAGTATAAACCGGTCGTTTTTGCCACGGTTGCCAATCCATTTATCCTCGGGGCGGGAGAAACAGCCACAGATCATCTTCCGAATGTTACCGGGGTTTATGGATCTGCTCCATGTAAAGAATTAATCCAGATGTTTACCCAACTTTATCCCGGCATCCAAAAGATCGGTACCATCTATAATCCTGCCTTCCCCAATACACGGGTTAATCATGGTGATCTGATCGAAGCCCTGAAATCGTTCCCGCAGATTTCGCTGGAGGAAGTGGCCGTTTCAGGAACCAGCGAAGTCCTTCAGGCAGCACAGTCACTGGCTTCAAAGAAAATAAAAGCATTCGTGCTGATCAACGACCTTACCGTGTTTAATTCCCTTGAGTCGGTCATAAAGGTTTCCCGGCAGAAAAAAATTCCGATCTTTTCCAATGAGGCTGAGCGACTGGACGATGGGGTCCTTCTGGTATACGGGTATGAATATTATGTCAGCGGCATGCAGGCTGCCCATCTGACAGACCGGATCCTGAAAGGGGAAAAGCCAGCCGGTATACCCTTTGAAAAATACAAGATCATTACTTACGGAGTGAATTATGATGTTGCCAGAGAAATCGGGATAACAATACCACCATCAATAAGGAATGCGGTGGATGCTCAGGTTATTAATGGCAGACTGATCAAGCCTCGGCTGGTTCTGCCGGATGAGCCGGGGTCTTCTCTAAAAACACCATCAAAAAAATAACCATGTTATTCACTGATCATGATACGGATTACCGGGGTCAATAAAACTTTTCGTGCGGGCTCCCTCGATGAAGTGACTGCCCTGAGAAATATCTCGCTGGAGATTGATAAGAACGAGTTTCTGACAGTGATCGGTACAAATGGTTCCGGAAAATCAACCCTGCTGAATATCATTGCCGGAAATATACGACCCGATAACGGGACGATCGAAATCAATGGGAAAGACGTTACCAGGAAGATGGATTATGAGCGGGCTGAATATATTTCAAGGGTCTTTCAGAATCCTTTCTCGGGTACTGCCCCTGATATGACCCTTGCTGAGAATCTTTTAATGGCATGGCTTCGCGGGAAACGGCGGTATCCTAAAATCAGTCTGAACCGGATGGGTCTTAATTATTTCCATAATCAGCTACATTCCCTTGAAATGCAGATGGAAGACCGTATGGATAATGTCATAGGAACCCTGTCGGGCGGGCAGCGCCAGGCTATCACCCTGCTTATGGCAGTTATCCGGCAACCAAAAGTTCTTCTGCTGGATGAACATACCGCTGCCCTCGATCCCACCTCTGCAAGCCATGTGGTAAAACTGACCCAGAAATTTGTATCGGAATCAAGATTCACGACGATCATGGTGACGCATTCCATGAAGCAGGCACTGGAAATGGGAACCCGGATGATCATGATGCATAATGGTCAGATCATTGACGACATCCCGGCAGCAGAAAAACAGAACCTGACCGTTGAAGACCTGCTGAATAAATTTGAAGATATCCGGAAACGGGAAAAACTCACTCCGGAACTCATTGAGCAGCTAACCAATCTCTATCTGTGAAAAGGGATTAAAACCGCTTGACAAACATAACCTTTCCGTCACCGATTTTATAAAAATCCTTGATTTCCGCCTCCAGGAGGTATCCCATCTTATCGTAAAAATACCGGGTAGGAGCATATTTCTCAAGAGTTGAAGTCTCCGCAATGATCAGACGGCCCCCCATTTTTTTTACAATCTCGTGTGTTTTTTCCAGAATGATCTTTCCGATCCCTTTACCACGGTAATCATTGTGGGTAATGATCCAGTAAAGATCAAAGCTCCCTTCAGTACCCATGATCGGTCCGTAACAGGTATACGCAACCGGTTTCCCGTCAATTTCCGCAAACAGGAAACAGTAATCGCTTTTCTCCCCGTGCTCGATCTTTTCCCGGACCAGCTCGAGGGCTACAGGAATTTCAAAATCATAGAAAAAGCCGGTGGAAACGACCATATCCCGGATGATCTCATCATCACCCGGCAGGGTGTCATGACGAAAGGTTAACTTTTCGGTACTCATAGCGTTTATTTTATTGCATCCTCCAGGATGCGATTTACGACTTCTGGAAATTTCAATCCGGCCCGCTTTGTCGCAGCCACATATCCGCTTTCCGGAGCAATACAAGGATTCCCGTTTATCTCAAGAACATATGGCTGATTGTTTTTATCAACCCGGAAATCCACACGAACATACCCCCGCAGGTCAAACTCCTTCCAGCAACGGAGCGCAATAGATTTTAACTCCTCGATCAGGGAGCGGTCCCTGTTTCCGAACCGGAAGGTACGTGGTGTATGAGTGTATTCAAACGAATCTTCCGTCCATTTGGCGTTGTAGCCCACTACTTTGGGCTTATCCTCCGGGTAATCCTTGAACAGGATCTCGGCCGGTGGCATCACCTGAGGTCCATTCCGGCCGCCAAGCACCGACAGGTTGAATTCGCGGCCATCGATGAATTCCTCAATAAAAAAGATCCTTTTATCCAGCTTCTCAAGCTTTTTAAAGAAGGTCTTATTCCTGCCCTGGAATACGCAGTTCTCATCCAGCCCCAATGAACCATCTTCACTGATTGGTTTTACAATGTATTTCATCCGGGGATCTATCTGGTGCAGCTCGTCGAGCATATACCATCCGGAAGTCGGAATACCCATGAGCTTCATTTGTTTTTTTGTCAGCACTTTGTTGGTGGTGATGAACAAAGCTTCCAGTGGTGCACCGGTAAACGGGATCTTCAGATAATTCAGGATGGAGGGGGCGATGTGCAGCAACTGTCCGGTGCCCATGGTGGTTTCCACCAGGTTGAAGACGATCCATGGATTGAGCCGTTTAAGCTCTTTCATGACTCCTTCCAGGTCGATGGAAAAAGAGAGTTCTTCTGTCGTGTATCCAAGGTGAATCAAGGCTTTTCTGATGAACTTCATTTGCCGGATCACATCCAGTTCATCTTCCTTTGGATTTTCCGGGAGTTTGTCATAAAGAAAAACGACGCGTTTCTTTTGCATGGAAACAGGGTATATCGGAATCAACGGTTATTTCGGATACGCATCCTTGCCGAATCCATGATCATCCGGATCAGCTCTGAAAAGGGAATTCCCTGAAAATTGCAGATGATCGGAAGATCCGAGTGCACGGGATGAAGTCCGGCAAGGGGATTTACTTCAATAAATCCGGGCTTTCCCTGTGCATCGTGCCGGATATCGACCCGACCGGCATCCCGGCAGTTCAGGCATCTCCAGGCGGCCAGAGCCACTGCTTCACACTCCTTTGCCGTCTGATCAGCCATCATCCGGTAACCAACATGGTCGTCACAGTACTCTTTGTTCACATAGGTATAAGCATTTGTTTCCGCCGTTTCATTGAGTATGACTTCCATCACACCCAGGGAACGGGCCTGTTCCCCGGTGCCAGCTATTGCCACCGTGAACTCCCTTCCCGGAAGAAAAGTCTCAATGATCAATCCATTCGCGAACCTTGGAAGCAACGAATGGCATACTTCATACAATTCCTTTGTATTGTTGACTTTCGATCTGGCATCAATCCCTTTACCGGTCCCTTCAGCATTGGGTTTTACAAAAAGGGGAAATGGAAGATTGATCCGTCCGATGTCTGATACATCTTCGACCAGAGCAAAATCAGGAGTGGGGATCCCGGCATCCCGGACAACCCGTTTGGTCATCCCCTTATGTAGGGTGAGAGCCAGAACCAGCGGATCGGAGAAGGTATAAGGAATGGCATAGGCATCGAGGAGTGCGGGAACCTGTGCCTCCCGGCCGATCCCGTTCATTCCCTCGCAGATATTGAATACCAGGTCCCATCGGTCACCCCGTGCAAGCCGGTCGACGAGGCGGCGGACATGTCCGATCCGGTCGGTGAAATAACCCAGTTGTCGTAAGGTATCATCAATGGCATCAACGGTACTTTCACTATCAAATTCTGCGGTTTCCTCTTCGTTGAAACCTTCTTTTAGATAATCAGACCGTAAGTCGTACGTAAGCCCTATGATCATAGGTCAGGGGGTAAAATCCGGGTACCGGAAGAGCTGCTCTTCATAATTTTTCAGCAGGGCATAATCCCCTTCATGACCCAGATAATAATCGGGAAGCAAGGGTATCTTGCCGCCGCCGCCGGGAGCATCAACAACATAAGCGGGAACGGCATACCCTGAAGTGAACCCCCGTAAACCCCGCATGATCTCGAGCCCTTTTCCGATGGTCGTCCTGAAATGATGGGAACCAACGACCGGATCACACTGATACAGGTAATAGGGTTTCACCCGGATCTTCAATAAGGCGTGCATCAGGTTTTTCATGACAAGAATATCATCATTGATACCTTTCAGCAAAACGGTCTGGCTTCCCAGCGGGATACCTGCATTGGAAAGCTTTTCACAAGCTTCCTTGACTTCCGCTGTGATCTCATCCGCATGGGTGAAATGGATGCTCAGGAACAAAGGATGATATTTTTTCATCATGGCTACCAGGGGACGGGTAATCCTTTGGGGAAGGACAACCGGCACCTTCGTACCGATACGGATGATCTCGACATGCGGGATATTCCGTAAACGGGATAAAAGATACTCCACATGCAGATCAGGCATCGTGAGCGGGTCCCCTCCTGAAATCAGGACATCCCGTATTTCCGGGTGCTGCTCGATATAACTCAGACCGGCTTCCCAGGCTTTGACACCGATATGACACTTGTCCTTTGCCACCATCCTTGTGCGTGTACAGTACCGGCAATAGGTCGAACAGAAGCCGGTGACCAGGAAAAGAACACGGTCGGGATAACGATGGACCACATTGGGTACCGGACTGTCGCTTTCTTCTGATAAAGGATCGGAAGCTTCACCCCGGTGCACCAGGAATTCATCGAAAACGGGAACCACGCTCTTGCGTAAGGCCTGATCGGCATTGAGGGTATCAAGCAGGCTGATGTAGTAAGGGGTGATCCGCAACGGAAGGGTCTGGCTGTTTTCTGCCTCTGGCCTGACTTCATTGTCGGAAAGCCTTATGTACCGCGATAATTGCTCGATCGACCGAGCACTGTTCTTGATCTGCCAATGCCAGTTGTTCCAGTCTTTGATGCCGGCTTCCGGAAAATAAGTCTGTAAAAAAGTTAGGGAACGTTCGCTGATTACTGATTTATCACGGTCATTCCGCGATTTTAAATATTCATCTAAAAGGGATGCTTCATCTATAAAAGTGGGCTTACCTGGAGGTTCTTCTTCTTCTGATAATTCGGGATGGAGATTGATCGGTTTTTCGCTTGGAATTTTTTCCATTTTTCTGTTTTTCGATTTAGAAGATTAAAATTAATGATGCCCTTTGCCTTTATGGTAAATGGTTAAATGATTAAAATTCAGTTTGTCAATGTTATAAATCCATTTCATTTTGGTCACTGGTTCCTGATCTAAAAATCAGCTGCAAATAGGTAACAATTTTATGTACTTTTGACGTGTACGAACGACTTTTTTTCAACAAAATTGTGTTAATAAACCTGATTCCATTTTTTTTCAAACCTCCGGATTATGAAGTTGTTCTGTCGGCATTACGGCTCCGGTGATCCGTTGATACTTTTGCATGGATTGTTCGGCCTTTCCGATAACTGGGTTTCGTTCGGGCGCCAAATGAGTGGACATTTCGAAATATTTATTCCGGATATACGCAATCACGGCCAGTCTCCGCACAGTCCTGTGTTTGATCTCCCGTCCATGGAGGAGGATCTGATGGAGCTTATCGAAGAGTATCATATAAAAAATTTGAACCTTCTCGGTCATTCCCTGGGTGGAAAGATCGTCATGCTGTTTGCCCTGCATCATCCGGAAATAGTAAGAAAACTTGTGGTTGTCGATATAGGTCTTCGCAAAGCTCCGCCACAACAGGGTCATCAGCAGCTTATCAATGCCATGATGCAGGTGGATTTTTCAACGGCGGCATCGCGCACAGATGTTGACCGGCAGCTGGCTCAAGCGATCCCGGACCCCCGTATTCGTCAGCTGATATTGAAGAATCTTTACTGGAGTGACCGTCAAACACTCGGATGGCGGATGAATCTGAAAGCCATTGATGAAAACCTGCCGGCCGTTTATGAAAGCATCGAATCCATGGATTCTTATCCGGGGCCAGCTTTGTTTATCCGCGGCGGATTATCCGGTTACATAAGCGAAACCGATGTCGGACTCATCAAAATGAAATTCCCCGGATCGGTCGTGGAAACCATCAGGAATGCATCCCATTGGGTCCACGCTGACACACCCGGGGAATTTTTTAAGTGTGTATCTGATTTCCTTAAGGGCTGATCAATATCGCTTGATCTCTATCTTGGATATGGCCGTCTTGACGGTGATGTATATCTTGTTCTTACTGCCCGAAAAATTAGGCGTCTGATAAAGCCCGTCATCTACCTTGTCAAAACCTTCAAAATCCTTGCTTATCATGAAGGATTCCGATTTAACCTGGCACCCCGATCCCTTTGGGATCTGGAACCCGATAGATGAAGCTCCTGCATTCAGGGTCACTTTGGTCAAGGGACTTTTATCTCCTAATTTAATGTCGATGGAAGAAGCGCCGGCATTCACTTCCGTGGTATCGATCTTGTAATTGCTCAGATCCAGGTTCACCTCTGCAGCTCCGATGTCGAAAATCAGGTTCCAGCTGGGTTTCTCATTCAGCCGGATATCGACCTGGTTTTTACTCATAGACCCACGGATATGGGTCTCTTCCATTTTGAGATCGATTTTTTTGACCCCTTTGTTATCGGAGGTTGTCAGGGAATAATTCCCGACATATCCTTTTTTATTAAAGGCAAGAAAATCGGAAGTATTGCCTCCGACGCAGAAGTTCCCGGCAGCGGCATCCAGACGGAGCACCCCTTTCCTGGCAAGTGAATCAAATGGAACCGTGAGGCTCTGTTCTTTATAGTTATAGGTTTTGGGTACCGTGTCCTCTCTGTCCCAATTCCATTCCCATTCCGGTCCGTGATTGGCACGTATATGAAGCCAGGATGGCGTTTTGTCGAGGCGGTTAAAAAATATGACTGAAAAAGCCAGGACCAGCACCAGACAGGTGATCTTGATCCAGTCCTTGATCGGCAGGATCGATATTCCCCAGAAAATGAGGATGAGGGGCCACAGGCTCCAGAACGCCCACCAGCCAAAATCGAGAATCCCGATATTATTGAGTATGAATAACACCCCAATGGCAATCAGGAGTAATGCCCAAAAAACATGTCTGTATTTCATTTTAAGAAAGTTTTATATTATTTAAATTTCTTGATATTTATGGCAGAGAACTCTTTTTCTTGCCGGAAATAGCATTGATCAGGATTCCGATACCCAGAACGATCAGAATGACGGGCCAAAGATCACCAAAGTCAATATTGGGTATGAATTCATTGACCATGAACAAGGCTCCTAAGGTGATAAGGATAAGCCCGCCGATCAGACTGCCTTTGTGCTGTTTTTCCTGTGCGGGTTTCGGATTTTCGGGTTTTGGCGTCTCCTGATAAGAAGGCGCTGCTTCTTTATGGCTTTGCTGATTATCCATGGTTGGCTGATTTATCGCATTAGCTGGTTCATATGGTTTTTCGGGTGTAACAATCCAAAGGATCAGATAGATCAGGAAACCGCCTCCGCCCGCGAAGACAGCTACAACAAAGATCAATCTGACCAGTAAAGGGTCCATGACAAAATATTCTGCAAGGCCACCTGCGACACCGGCTATTTTCCGGTCGGTGATACTTCTATAAAGTCGTTTTGATTCCATAAGTAAAAGATTTAATTTAATGCTTGCGTTAGACGATGGCAGAAAATGAAAGTTACAAAGCCATCATCCTGCCAACTCCTTTTCCTCATTCACCTTTTTTCTATGGATCGACGTTGAAACGACAACACTCAGCTCGAACAGAGCGTAAAGGGGAATAGCCACTACCAGTTGACTGAATATATCCGGACTTGGCGTTATCACTCCGGCCACGATCAGGATCCCGATAATCGTATATTTGCGGTACTTCCTCAGGAATGCAGGAGTAACGATCCCGATCCGGGTCAGGAACAACACCAGTACCGGGAGCTCGAACAAAAGACCCATCAGAAGGGTCATCAGGGTAATGGAACTGACATAGGAAGTCAGTGAGATCTGGTTGGTCACGGCAGGGCTGACTTCATACCCGCCTAAAAAATTGATCATTAACGGAGTTGCGATAAAATAGCTGAAAAGAACCCCTGCCAAAAAAAGGAAGGAAGTAATGGCAACAGCGCCCCTGGAGCTCCGGATCTCTTTTTCAGTCAGGCCGGGTTTGATAAAACGCCAAAGTTCCCATAAAATGTAAGGCAGCGCAAGGATCAAACCGGTTATCAGAGATATGTTCATATGAGAAATGAATTGACCAGCCAGATTGATGTTGATCAGGTTGAAATGGGAAGGATCGATACACAGCGATGGGATGGAAAGTACCTTTCCCAGATGACAGAACAACCGGTAGGTGATAAAATCCTTTGATTTTGGAGCCAGGAGAATATGGTCGAAAAGAACCTCCTTAAAGGCAAAAGTGATGATGGAAAATATCAGCAAGGCAATGATGATCCGCCAGAGGGTTCCCCTCAATTCATCCAGGTGCTCCCAAAAGGTCATTTCCTTTTCATTCCCGGGGTGGGGTAGCCGGCTTTTTCCCATACTGCATTGTTAATGGTTGAGCCAAAGGTAGAGATAAATTTTTTTTAGATCCGGTTAGGGTATAAGTTTTTAAATTCGTACATTTGTATAAACAAACGAAGAAACCATGGCAGAGCGGGAAGAATTACTTGAGCAGATGCTCAAAGTGCTCAAGGATATTGAAACCAATACATGCGATAAACAATTTTATCCGGACACGAATATTCTCGAGAAGAAGCTAGATAAAATAATCGACCTTCACGAAAAACATCTGGAGTTACTTAAAATCCTTACCTCAGGCGACGAAAAGCCGAAAAAAGAAAAAGGCAAAAAAAAGAAAAAGTCAAAGAAAAATAAAAAAGAGTCCTGAAAAGTTGACTGAGTTTTCCTTTTTTTTTTTTATGTTTACTCCCTGGCAGGAAATCTTTACCCGGATGGTCCAATATTAACCAAATTCCATAACTATGAAAGCAAAACTTTTACTGTTTTTACTATTCATTGCAGCCAGTCCTCTGATTTTCGGACAGACGTTGCTATATGAAGACTTCAGTTCAGGGACCAACCCTCCTACAGGCTGGACGGTCGATTCACATTCGGCCAACTGGCAGATATCGATGAGCGGAGCTTCGGGCAGCATACCTCCCGAAGGGATGCTGAACTGGACCCCCCAGTTCAATGGCACATCCCGTTTGATTTCCCCGGTTGTCAATACCTCCGGTTATACCCAGCTGATCATAAGCTATAATCAGATGGTTGACAATTACAGCGGAGGATATAAAATCGGGGTTGCAACCCGTGCCGGTACATCCGGAACCTGGAACTCGGTGTATGAAAAAACTGTTACCGCCAGCTTTGGCCCGGAGTATAGAATTATTCTTGTTGAGAACGCCAATGTCGGCGCAAGTGATTTTCAATTATGCCTTTATTTTACTGGGAGCTCATACAACCTGAATTACTGGTACTTTGATGACATCAGGCTGGCCGTTTCCCACAACAGGAATGCCGCCCTCACAAAACTGAATGTTCCGAAATACAGCCTTGGAAATTCGGAGGTACAAGGTGCTTTTTACAATATGGGACAGACCCCAGTCACTTCGATTGATATATCCTGGCAAGCCGATGGCGAAACCGTGCATGTGACCCCATACAGCGGTTTGAATCTTGACTTTGGAGAATCGTATGCATTTACTGCCAACGATCCCCTTTTCCTGACACCCGGCAACCATCTCCTGAAAGCCTGGGTCGGAAATGTAAACGGGGATGGCCCCGACGAAGACCAATCGGATGATACCCTGGCGATGAATCTGGTAGTTGCCAGCGATTCAGCGAACAGAAGACCCTTCTTCGAAGAATTCACCAGTTCAACCTGTGCCCCGTGTGCCACCTTCAACGGAAATATCTTCAATGCATTCACGACACAGCATGAAGATGAAATCACGCTTGTCAAATACCAGATGGATTGGCCGGGAGTCGGTGACCCCTATTATACCGAAGAGGGAGGGGTAAGAAGGTACTTCTATAATGTAAGTTATGTACCCGATTTGTATACGGACGGGATGCAGACAGCAACAACCAGTAATGGCGTCAACACGGCCTTTAATAATTCCATGGACAACGCGGCCTTTATGACGATCAACGCCTATCATTCTTTCTCAAACCTGGATGCCGATACCACCGTGGAAGTCCTGATCGACATCTCTTCCTATATTACAGCCACCCTGAACGTATATGCCGCACTCCTTGAGGAAGTCACCTACGACAATATAATGACCAACGGTGAAACCGAATTCCATCACGTAATGATGAAGATGGTTCCGGATGCCTATGGCACTACGGTCAACCTGGTGGATGGAGAAATTATTTCAATTGATGTTTCTGCAAGCCTGTCCAATACCAACATTGAGCGTATGAGCGATCTTATCGTTGCCGTCTGGGTGCAGGATACCGCATCCAAGATCGTCTTCCAGACCGCTTATTCCGATTCCATCGGAGTAGGCATTCCTCCTTCCGGCTCCCCTGAAACGATCCGGGTATATCCGAATCCTACAACCGGAAAGGTGTTTATCAAAGGGATCAATGAGCCAGAGATCCTTAAGGTATTTGACAATATGGGTAAACAGGTCATTGAAAAAACAAATATCACCAGCGGATCCCTGGATCTGGGCGATCTGCCGGTTGGCCTGTATATTCTTCAGATCCGTTCAAAAGAAGGAGTCAGGACCGCCCGGGTCAACATTATCCGGTAAAAGACCTTATCATACTTCGGAAAAGCCCTGTGGAATCTGACCTCAGGGCTTTTTTCGGTTTATTGACAACGCGGCTTTCCCTGGCCGCCCCGATGCCGGTGTTGGTTACCGGTGGCTTTCATCGGGCAGCCGTAAAGATCACGGTAGAGTGCCGATAGACGTTGTACCTGTTCCGGGGTGCAAACGCTCTTTAATTCCAGGTATTGTTTGATATTCTCTCGCTGCAGCCGGGTTTGAAGTACAGTCAGGTCAATGGTCACCCGGTTTAACAGCGTTGTGTCGGGAGAGGTATTATTGAGTTCGTCGAGGATTTCAGAACGTTTTTCTTTTATTGCGGAGACAAGAGGTTCAGCGTGGGAACGGTATTCCTGATTGATATGCTCCACCTTTGCCGACTGGTTATCCGACAATTTTAATTCTTCACAAAATCCGCTGCACGACATCGACGGGGATTCCCTACAAACCGGTGGGGACTGGACCTTTTTAAACACGAAAATACTCACCAGTGCAGAAAGGTTAATGACGATCAGAAAGATCAAAGCCCAGAACAGGAGTCGGTTTTTCTTGTACAGTTCCATATAAATTGATTAATGGTTAATGAAAAAAGTTTTGTCTTCGTCCACGAAATCAGAAATGAAAAGGTCAGACCGCAGGGTTTCCACAGAACGGGGATTTGCAGTGGATGTTTTCTCATTCAGGTTTCCTTGTTTCCCAATAGAATAACCGATGACGATCGCGATCATCAGGCTGAATGCAATCCATAATGGCTGGAGAGACCATCCGGGATGAGGCCGGTCAGAATTCCCCCTGGCTGCCAGTTCCGATTCGATGTGCTGCAGGATCCGGGTACCGGCAAAGGGATTGGGTTCTGATTCCCTTTCTTTCCCGATCCGGTAATAAACGCCACGGACACCGGAAAGTAACGCGGTACAAGCCTGACACGAACAGAGGTGGTTCTCGAATTCATACCTTTGATCCGGAGAAAGTTCGTCATCCAGGAATCCGATCAGGTTTTCTTTGACTTGGGAACATTCCATACGTCAGTTTTTTGAATAATCCGAAAAATGATGAATCAATCGCTTTTGAAGATTTTTTTTAGCCCGATGAATAAGTGATTCAACCGAGGATAGGCTGACCCCCATGATCAGGGCAATTTCTTTATACGGGAGATCGTCGAATTTGTGCAGGACGAAGGCTACCCGCTGATTTTCCGATAAACGGGAAATGGCATCATAAAGCAATTTCCTGTTCTCTCCCTCTTCAAGGACCGGTTCTGTCACCGGAAGCTTTCCCTGCGGGTAACTGCGATTTTCATCCTTTGGCCCCGCCAACCGTTCTATCCGGGTAAATATTCCGTTCCGTCTGTTTTTCTTCACAACATTCAGAGACCGGTTGACTGTAATACGGTAAATCCATGTGGATAAGGCTGAGGATTGTTTAAATCTTGCCAGAGAATCAATGATCTCCATGAAAATTTCCTGGGATAAATCTTCGGCGTCTTCCATGTTACCGATAAAATAATTGGCCGTTTTGATCACTTGCTTCTGATAGGTGTCTACCAGGTATTGAAAGGCATTGCGATCACGCCTGAGGATTCCTTCAATCAATTCCGGGTCGGACATGCACGTTCAGGGGCTAATTTAAAAACGGAAGACAAAGATGCCCGAAATTAGGCATATTTTGTCTTCCGCGTTCATCGGAAAGATTACTTGGTTTGCACTTTGTCCGGTTGGGAGGACTGACTGTTGCCCTCTGCACATGCACCATGACGGTGCTGACATCCGTTGCAACTCCCCTGACCCTGTCCTTTCCCGCAGCAATTGGCTTTTTCCTGGCCTTTGCAGTTCACGCCACAACCTTTACAATCCGTACATCCTTTCCCGCAGCTTTTCAGGTTTCCCTTGCAACTGGCTGAACACTGGTTTTTTCCGCTGCAACTCTTATCGACATTACTTTTTCCCGAGGGATGTTTTGCTTCCCAATTATCACAGATCCCATTTTTATTGTTATCAACAAATTTACCCTGGGTGACAGCAGCTATCGTCGAAGATTGCGGGGCGTCTTTTTTTGCTGAAGATCCGGTGGTGTTCTGTGCATAGAGCTGGCCGGCAATAAAAAATACCAGCGTTGTCAACATAAAAATTCTGGATGCAGTTTTCATCGTTTTTCAGTTTTTATTTGTTAAACATGTGATTTAACAGTTAGACAACCGGAAAACAAAAAACTTGCGGCCAGCAAAAAATAAATTATTCCTTTTTCCGGGTGCTCAGGCCAAAAGGCAGATACAGCGGGCAAAAACCAAGAATGCTGGTCAAAACGAAAATTGCTGCAATAATTAGCAGGATAATACCTATAACGCCGGTAATGACATCCGTAAAAAATAAAACGGCAAAGACGACAGCCACCAGAAGCCGGATGACAATGTCGATGGTTCCCATGTTCTTTTTCATAATTGATAAGGTTTTGGTTTAAAGGATTAATAAAATGGATATCTCATTCAAGTATCCTGATTTCATAAGTGATCCCGGCCGCTTTTCTCAGAGTCGCTGAGATACCGCAATATTTTTCCTGGGATAAATCAACCGCTCTTTTCAGCTGATCAAAGGGAAGATCCTTCCCTTTGAACTCATAAATGAGATGAAATTGGGTAAATTGCTTGGGATGCTCTTCGGTCACTTCCCCCTCGATCCTGATATTAAACCAGACCAGTTCAATTTTCATCTTTTTCAGGATGGAAACGACATCCATACCGGTACATCCGCCAAGCGCCGCCAGCAGCAAGGATTTTGGCCTTGGTCCCAGATTATGGCCGCCAGCCGCCTCCTCAGCGTCCAGCACGATTTCATGACCATTCAGATTGGCATTGAAGGCCATATTGGATATCCATTGGAGATCAATCATCTGCTTTGCCATACTTCAGGTTTAAAATGAAGATTCAGCAACTTAATACGTACTTAATCAGGTTTTCTTATTCCCTCTGTCAAGCCCCAGGTCAACAACCCGCGGGAATTCATCTTACCTCCGCTAACTAATAAGTACGCTTTCATACAAGACCCCAAACGTATTAATAATGCGAATCAAGGGTAAGGCCGAATCAAACATGCGCTGCATCCAATGGTAAATTAAAACCATGTAAAGGTCTTTAAATCCGACGGATACAATATTGAAAACACCCACCCTCCCGATGAAGGGGAGAATCGTTAAATGATCCTTATTTTTTAAAAGTATAATAAAGCCCGATATTAAAAACCGAACCTGTACCTACCGTATTAACTCCAACATCGAAGGCGGAAACAGTATTTCTTTTGTCGCCGTCCTTGTCTTTATAGGCTATTGAACTAAAACCTGCCAAACCATACTGCGCGACAGCAGTAAACCTTGGAGAAAAGGCATAGGCAACTCCAATCCCTAAGCGGACTCCAAACCCTAAATGAGTTCCTTTCTTTTCAACTTCCGAACCAGTGGAATAGCTATAATACTTATTTGTTCCGGAAATAAAACTCACGTAAACTCCTGTAAAAGCACTGAAGTTATCAGTTAATTTGAAAAAATACCTGGTATACAATGTTGGGCTAAAAGAGATCGATGTATAGTCCTTATTACTCCCAACTTTTCCTGAACTGCCGTCCAGACCGACAACCAATCCCAATTGAACTGATTTCGTTAAAAAAGTGCCAATTTCAGGACTGACTGACCAGGTTGATCCTACAATTTTAACGCCGGTGCTGTCATCTTTATCAGTTGAGGAGCTATAACCAACTAAACCGCCAAGGTACCACGACCCTTTCTGTGCCATCGAAACCATTGCAAAAACAACGAACGAAATAAGTAAAATTGTCTTTTTCATGTTTAAAATTTTTAGTTAAAGTAAATAAATGAATTTTATAACAAAAAATAGATATCTTATTCGTATTCAAAGAATAAACTCAGGTACACTTTCTTGTGATGACCCTAAGTGTTTTTTTCTTTTTCAAATCCAAATTTCCATGCAAGCGCAGCGAGAATAGCGCCGGTCAGGGGAGCAACAAAGAATAACCAGAGCTGGGCAAGGGCTTTACCACCGGCAAAAATGGCAGGTCCAAGACTACGGGCTGGGTTAACGGATGTTCCGGTCACAGGAATGGTTACAAGGTGGATCAGCATCAGGGTGACGCCGATGGCCAATCCGGCCATGGCTCCGTTACCGAATTTAGAGGTTGTTCCAAGGATTACAAAGATGAAAAGGAAAGTCATGACCGCCTCTATGATAAAAGCGCTCAATGTATTATAACCACCGAGGTAACCTTCTCCCCATCCGTTGGAACCAAGCGCCCATTCGCCCATGGTAAAACCAGGCCGGCCGATTAGGATCAGATAAAGGATCGCTGAGCCAAGAATAGCTCCAAGGCATTGTGCCACGATATAGCCAATGGCGTCTTTCACAGTCATTTTTCCTGCGGTCAGAACACCAATCGTAACAGCCGGATTTATGTGGCAACCGGAAATACCGCCGATGGCATAAGCCATTGCAACAACGGCAAATCCAAAGGCGATGGCAATTCCCAGTAGTCCGATCCCGCTCGGTCCGGTGCCGGATATACCGGCGATTACGGCAGACCCACAACCAAACAAAACAAGGCTGAAAGTCCCGATAAATTCTGCTAAATACTTTTTCATGTTCATGGTTTTGGTTTTAAATGTAAATGTTAAACGATCGATTAATGAGGTGTTTTGTTAAACAGGGACTAAAAATAATAAAATATATTACAATCAGAAAAAATTTCCTTAGACAGGACAATTTTTTAACTAATTGAATGTCAACGATAATTTTAATAGCTTTGTTTATATGGGGTGGGGTACTCACATCGGTCATTCAGGGCGAAACCTGTTTCCATCGTTTGAAAATTCATATAACGAATTGTAAATAAAATGAAAAAATAATAAAATAGTGATATTTATGCGCTTTGATTAAAAATTTTTATAATTTTGCAGGCAGATAAAAAAAGTCGAACATTATGGAAATGGAGATAACCTTTGAAGGAGGAAAAAAAGTCAATGCCCGGTTTAATGGACATGTTCATAGAACTGATCAACCGGTCGCCTCAGGTGGTATGAACTCGGCACCCTCCCCCTTTGAATTATTTTTAGCTTCAATCGGTACCTGCGCCGGTATTTACGTGAAATCATTCTGTGATCAGAGGGGACTGTCAACCGCACAGGTCAAACTGGTTCAGTCGATGGAATATGACCATAGTACACACTTGTTGTCAAAGGTGAAAATTGATATCAAGGTTCCTCCGGATTTCCCTGAAAAGTACCGGGAGGCTCTGATCAATGTCGCCGGATTATGCGCTGTGAAACGCACCCTGGCCAACCCGCCAAAATTTGAAATTGCAACTACAAATTCCTAATGAATTTCCCATATGGACTATTATTTCAGTAAAAGGATCACCGCTTCATTTGATGAAGCCATCCAAAAAGCAACCGACGCTCTGAAAGCTGAAGGCTTTGGTGTCATCTCGGATATTGACATGCAGGCCAAACTGAATGAAAAGCTTGGAGTTGACTTTAAAAAATATCGGATCCTGGGCGCCTGCAATCCCGGTTATGCCTATAAAGCCCTGCAAGCTGAGGAAAAAATAGGAACCATGCTCCCCTGCAACATCATCGTCATCGATCAGGAAGACGGACAGGTCGAGATTGCTGCAGTTAATCCCATAGCCTCCATGATGGCCGTTCATAATCCGGAACTGGAACCGGTTGCCAGGGAGGTTACGGAAAAACTCAGGAGAGTGATTGAGATGATATAGAAAAGTCAGAAGTACGAAAGACCTTCTGATCACATAGAATGGATGTTAATCACTCCATCTTTCCCGACTACCGTTGTCCATTCCCGAACGTACCATCTCTTCACCAGGCCATTCTTAACATAAGGATCCTCCTGGGCGAATTGCTCCGCTACGGCCGGCGAAGACCCGCTGAAAAGCAGAACAGCCCCATCAACCGGATTTGCCAGGGCGCCGCCAAGGATGAGTTCACCCCGCGCCACCGTTTGTTGTGCATATTCAAGATGGGCTTCACGGAAAGGTATCCTGCGCTCGGTGTACCCGTCGACTACATCATAAAAAAGTAAATAGTGCATATCGCGTTATAATTTCCTGATGGAACTATTTCTTCTTCTTCCCGATATCCATGACCACTTTCACGTACTCCTCTTCGGTGATGTAGCCGTCTTTATTTACATCCCATAATATATACTTCTCCTCAGCTACTTTTTTATCTTTCCAGATGGCAAAGAATTCAACCTTGCTGATCTTTCCATCCTTGTTCTTATCGGTTTCCTGCAGGAGCAATTTATAGGCATCGCGGGCACTTTTCTCCATGTCTTTTTGTGAGGTTGCATGGATGACCGGAACAAGCAAGAAGAAAGTAGTCAGCAGTTCATATACGATCCTTTTCATGGTTTTGGGATAATTGATTGATCAGGACTTTGGACATCTTTACGAACGATCTTAGATATCCAAAGATAAAACATTTGAAAACAGGAATAAACCTTTAGCGATTTTTAAATTAGTTTTTCACCTTATCTTTGTTAATTCATGTATACGGAAAGTTATGCATAAAGAAATCTTCAAAACCTTACTGATCAACGTGATTGCCGGATTCATGGTGATATGGATGGCCGCCTCCTGTTCAAAGCATGGACCACACCCCGGGCCGCAACCCGGACCAATAGATATTAAACTCGGCGCTATCCTTGATCTTACCGGTAATTACTCTGAGGAGGGATTGGCCGGTAAAGCAGCCATAGGGATTGCCATCAGTGACCTGAATGGGCGTTATGCATCCGTAAATTCACCGGTAAGGTTTTCTTGTGTGTATGCCGACACCCACATGGATACCGTGATGACCCTGATAAGGGCAAAAGAGATGTTTTCCCAGGGGATCAGGCTGCTGGCAGGGGGACCGGGCAACAGCACCGAGCTGAAGTCGATCAGATCGTTTGTCGATGAGAATCAGGTACTTGCTCTGACCTGTTTCAGTTCCTCTCCGTCACTGGCCATCCCTGGTGATTTCATCTTCCGTCTGATCACCGATGACAATGTCCAGGGACAGGCGCTGATCAGGATGATGCAGTACGACAGCATCAAAGCACTGGTCCCGGTATGGCGGGAAGATACATATGGGACAGGACTGTATCAGACGGTGAAAGAACGGTTTCAGACCGTTGGAGGTACGGTATATAATGGTGTAAGTTATTTGGCCGATGAAACCAACTTTACGGAATTGATACAGCAGGCAGCCGTGGATGTCAGTTCGGCAATCGCAACTTACGGGGCAAGTAAAGTAGGAGTTATCCTGATCTCATACCAGGAAGCCAGTGAATTCCTGAAGGCTGCCGCTCAAGTACCCGATCTGGCGTTGGTGAAATGGTATGGATGCGATGCCAATGTGCAGAAATCTTCGGTAACCGGTGATCCCGACGCAGCCCAGTTTGCATATTTCACCCGGTTCATTGCCCCGATCATGGCCATCGGGACTGCCGAGTCACTGCCATTGCCTGCACAGGTGATATCAATGCGGATCAAGGAAATTACCGGGAAGGAGCCTGACGCCTATGCCCTTTCGGCCTATGATGCGGTAATGATCTACGGGTTATGTTATGATCTGGTGAAGCGTTACGATCCGATGGCTATTAAATCGGTACTGCCCTCTGTTTGTGCCTCATACAATTATATGGGTATCTCCCGCACCCTCAATGCAGCAGGAGATCTTGCGACTGCCAACTATATTTTCTGGAGGGTCACCGGCGATGGTGCTGGCTGGACTTGGGACAGCTACTGTACCTGGTTTGCCGACGGGGATTATATACAAGTTAGAAGATAGATGTTCGAAGTTCGTAATTCTGAATTGCGCTCTGAGTTCGAATTTCTAAAATCTAACTTCATTTCACAAGAAAGCTGTCAAACCATTTTTTAGCCTCCAGAAGGGCTGGTAAAAAACCATCCCCATGGTTGTATTTCTGACCGAGGTTGATACTATCGACATTTCCGCCCAACTCCAGCCATCGGGCGAATGCCTTATTTTCGATGGCATAGGGGACTACTTCATCACCCATCGAGAAAACAAGCCGTGTCGGGGCTTTCGGCGACCAATCGAATACCTGATTTTCCATGAGATTTAAAGTAAAGGGATGAGCTCCCGCCTTAACGTCTTTAAGAAACTGGGCCTTGAAAATTTTTAATGGGGGGTCTTTCAATTCCTTTATTACCACATTTTCAGGGTATGTGTAATCAAGCAACACCGGAACCAGACTATCATAGGGCTTCTGGAGGAAGTCAGCATAGGAATTTCCAAACTTATAAATGTCAAAGTAGGTTTTAAACATCAAAGAAGTAACTGCTGATGAGATCTGGTTGGGTACAGTGATATGATGATCCCATAGCATGGTCAGGTCAAAGGGAGCTGCCATGATTGCGGATGCGGTAATATTAAATTCACCGCGATGTTCTTTTTCCAGGAGTCGCTGTAAAGCAGCTGTAACATGGCCTCCCTGCGAATACCCTGCAAGGAAAAGTTTATCATTGAGCCCGATGCCTTGTTCTTTACAAAAATCCCTCGCCGCACGGATCATGTCACGGGCAGCTGTGGCTTCGGTCGTTGCATGGAAATAGGGGTGAGGGACAGTACCTGCTTTACCAAGACCGATGTAATCGGCCATGACCACAACATACCCTTTGGCTGCCACTTCCATCATCCAGGCCTGGGCTTCGGGACAGCTATCGGGATAGGTAGGTGCGACTTTACGACAGAATATCGTTCCATGCTGGCAGGAAATCAATGGAAAGGGGCCATTTCCGGAAGGGGGGAGCATCACAAGTCCGGAGGCTGTAACCATTGTCCCGTCAACACCGGGAGTCTGGTAGGTAAGTTCATGGATCCTTACTTCACCGGTTTCCGTTTTCTTTTGTTTACATCCCGGGGTAATTGCCAGAAGGAGTAAAATAACCGTTAAAATTGTGGTTATGGCTTTCATAATCATGGTTCATTGAAATTGAATACTTATGATATGGTCGCCACCAATATACAAAAAATGAAACAAATTCTCAACCCCGGCTGACAAAGATCCTTAACAATGCAAGATTTTTATAAAGTCAGAAGCCGGAAATTCGAAGTAAAAACGTAAGTACAAAGATAGACCGGATAAAGACTTACCGTGAAAAGCATAAAAAACTAAAATCCGTATTTTCGGAAAAGGAAAACAGTAATCAGAAAAACAGTTAATTGAGATACACGGAAATTCTAGATAATTTACAAGGGGTAGAACAGTATTCTTATCTAAGTACAAGGAATAGTCTGAATTGGAGAATAAGCATTAGTACCCTGATAGTTTCTAAAAAAGTTGAAGTATGACAAAAAGACTGGTTTATAAGGTTTTTTTGACACAATCTGAAATGATCATCCTGTTTTAGGTCAGGGTTTCAACGCATTTTCAATTTCGTCCTTCAAGCCCGATTTGAATCTTCCGGGATTGCTTTGGCCAAATGAAAAGGCAAATTGTGTCAGATCGTTTTTGATCTCCTTGCCATGGATTCTTTTAACTACATATAATGCCTGGGTATTGATCTCAAAACGGGCAACGGTTTTAGCCTGGGATTTATCGTCGGTGTTGATGACCTGGAATTTTATCGTACCCTCTTTCATCTCTTTGGCAAATCGTGTCTGCATCAACCTTAAAGCATTTTCTTCAATGGACAGATCGATGGGGCAACGTTCTGTCGGGTGGAAACAATGATTTTCATAAGTATTCTATTGAAATTTTGTCCTTCGGTCCAGTTCCCGCAGTAAATAATCTTTTGTTTTTACACCTACAAATCTATGGATTTCCTTACCGTTTTTGAACAGCACCATAGTAGGGATACTGCGAACCTTATACCCGGCAGCAGTTTTTTTTGCCTCATCAACATTGAGTTTGGCAATCGTCACGTTACCGTCCACTTCTTCGGCCAGTTCGTTGAGAACAGGAACCATCATCTTGCAGGGCATGCACCATTCCGCCCAGAAATCAACTAATACCACTCCGGATTTGATTTTCGATAAAAAATTCTGGTCGGTTAAGATTGTTATCTTCCCGCTTGACTTAACGTTTTTCAGGATTTTCATCCGCTGCCTTGCGTTCAGGATAAGTATGGCAACCAGGATGACAAGGGCTGCAAGTAAAATGACTGTGATTAGCATAATACCTTGAATTTATGCCTGATGCTTTAGCGATAAGCCTGGCTGCAGGCAGGGAATTATCGGTTTGCTCCGGGGTGTTTTGTAATTTGTGAAGCAAAGATATAAAGAAAAATTGAATTAGTGATATTTAAGCGATTTAATTTTTAAAATGAAAGAACAGGGCTAATGGCCGGTAAACAGCGTGGGCAAACTTCGAAAAGGCAAACAGCAGAACAAGTTCCATGGAGATCACCGTGTGAATCAGAAAGATGATATGGTTCACAAGATTGTTGGCGCTGATGGCTACTGAAACTTCCAGCCAGAAGCCGGTAACTCCGGCAATCCAGAGAAAGAAAAGAAAGATCCAATCAGCCAGGTGGGTTTTGCTGAATGTTTTCGTAATTTTTTTAAGGCGATAGTTGATTGCCAGGGTTGCTCCGTAGATCATGCATATTCCCGCAATAGTGCCCAGGATACGACTTGGCCACCAAATGTCCGTTAAAGGGTTTTTAAATATAAAATCAAGGGTCGTGGCCACAAGCAAACCGATAAAACCCCACATAATGGACCAATGGACGAACCAGGGCCGGGCACAACAGGGTTTGTCTTTCCAGAATGAATCTTCTTCGATATCACAGTTTCTGTAGCGCTTCATTGTCCCGATCTCGCTGATCACAAGGGAGACCGCTTTGAAAAAACCGACTGTTGATTTCTCCTTTGGATGCTGGTTACGGATGAACCTGAACAGCATTGCACCAATACCCCAGATCAGGGTAAGACCTGTAATTCCGAAGAGTACCAATCCCATATTATGAATGACATCATAAGGGAGATAGGCAAAAAGCCAACGGGCTACTTCGTGCTCCGATTTTAGCGTCAAAAGGAAGAACCCCAGAAATACTGCAATGACAAGGGTTATCAGAATAAACAGGGGGTTGCTGCGGAACATTAGTTTTGTCAGCCCGGTTGGTTCATAAGAGGCAATTGCATAACGTCTGAGAGCGGCCATATATTGACCCGGATCGGCCTGTCTCGGACAGGTCTCGCTGCAGTCACCGCAGGAATAACAAAGCCAGGGTTCACCACTGCCAAGTAAATCTTTCTTTAGACCCAGCATCCCAAGCCGGATCATATAGCGGGGGAAATTGGTCGATTTCTCCGACAGGGTGCATACCGCGGTACAATTTCCGCAGTTAAAGCAGGCATCGAAATCTTCCGCCCCGTATTTTTTCAAATCATCTGCCAGATATGGATCAATCGTTATCATTTTTCCTTTTTTCTGAGTTGGTAGAAATAGTATTCATCCTTGTCATCAATCCCCGCCGGTTCAACTAGAAAATATTTGTTCATGGTCATCAGATGCCATGTTATAATCTCGGGCTGTATCTCAAGCTCCGCTGCAATTTGTGGAATAGACTTTGGTCCGCCCGACAAGAAATCCATGATGGATCTCCAGATCTGCGGGAAATCTCTCATACCGCCTTCGGCGCTTTCCGCCTTTTGTCCCGCTGCTGCATTCTCTGCTTGAAGGTCGACCTTTTCGGCAAAACCATCTATCATACCTTCGATCTCATCATTGGTATAATGGGCAATGTCAATGGCGTCGGCAGGGCATACAGGGGCACAGATCCCGCATCCCTTACAAACATTTTCATTTACCGACGCCACGACTTTGCCGTTAGTTTCTATCTTGAAGATCGCGTCGTATTCGCAGACTTCCTGGCATTTCCCGCACCAGGTACAGGCCTCAGCATTAATCCTGGCAACGATGGGTTCCAGTTCCAGAGTGTCTTTCCGTATGATGGCATTGATCTTGGCGGCAGCTGCCAGGGATGACTGGACAGACTCGGTAATGTTTTTCGGGCCCTGGCAACTGCCGCCAAGGAACACCCCGTTGATCACCGTCTCGACCGGACGAAGTTTCGGATGTATTTCATTGAAGAATTTGTCGCTTCCGATGGGTATCTTGAGCTTCTGTGCCACTGTGGCGCTGTCGGAGCGGGGCACCATGCCGGTAACCAGCACCACCAGGTCAGTCTCCAGCTCAAGTTCTTTCTTTTTGGTGAGCAGGTCTTTGACCCTTATATTTACCATATTCTTGCCATGTTCCACAACAGGAGGTTCCTTCTCCTGATAAACCAAGTAGGTGTCACCTGATTTGGAAGAGCGTTCATATAAGATTTCATTTTTTCCGTATGTGCGGATATCACGGTAAAGGTGAAATGCCTTTATCCCTCTGAACTTTTCATGTACCTGAAGGGAAGAGTGGATGGCTGCGGTACAGCAGCTCCGTGAACAGTATTTATTGTCACCCTGGGACTGCCTCATCCCTACACAGTAAATATAGGCTATGGTCCGAACCAGCCTTCCCTCATAAGACAAATCACCGGATGAAGATTCGACCAGCCTGTCAAAATCATGGAGGGTGATCACACGGCTCCCCGGAAGATAACCGAATTCTCCTTCCTTCGGCTGATAGAAATCATATCCAGTGGATACCAATATGGCCCCGGCCAGAAAGCTCATCAGCACTTCCATTTTCCCGCTGACCTTCACCTCGGCTTTGAAATTTCCTATGCTGCCGGTGACTTTTTCCAGGCTGGCATTGGTAAACAAGGTTATTCCCGGGGTTTTTCTGATCTGTTCCAGAAGTGTATCAACAAGTTGCTGTCCTTTTTGTCCGGTCGGAAAAACCGGTCCTCTGCCTGAGAGTTGTCCGCCTACCAGGGACTCTTTTTCCACCAGCACTACCTGGTTTCCCATCCGTGCCAGGTCAATGGAGGCCCTCATCCCGGAAACCCCGGCACCGACCACAACCACCGACTTATGGGTCCTGATTACTATGTTTTTCAAGGCTTCCGAACTAGCTACCCGGCGGATACCGGCACGTATGAGTCCGGCAGCCTTGTATGAAGCCTGGTCGGGATGATCGGAATGAGCCCAGGAGCATTGCTCCCTCACATTCACCTGAACATAATGATACGGATTCAAACCGGCGCGTTCAGCCACACCCCGGAAGGTGTGAAGGTGAAGTTTGGGGGAACAGGAAGCCACAACAATCCCGTCGAGCTGATGTTCCTTTATGTCGGTTACTATCTGTTTCTGGTTCGAGTCGGCACAGGCGAACATGACGTTCTTTGAAACCTCGACGCCCTCTTCTTTTTCCACTATATCGCGAAGCTGTTCCACATCCACGTAATCGGAAATATTACCCCCGCAATGGCAGATGTAAACGCCTATTTTTTTTATTTTCTTTTTTTCTTGCATTGAACTTTTTTTTTCCCTGACAGGCTTGATTATTCTCCCGGGCATTTACCGGATTAAAAAAATCCGGTCCGTTTACAGGGTTAACACATTCTGTTGCTGACTAAGGTATGCAGCGACTTCCGAGGCGGCAGCCCCTGCCGATAAGATCGAATCGGGTATGTCCATGGGTGCGGCCGAAGTTCCTGCCACGAAAACCCCTTCGACCGTGGTCCGGCTGGGATTCAGCAGCAGTTCGGGCTGCTTGATAAAGTTGTATTCATCAAGGGCAGGGGTTTCCATGCTGAATGAACCCAGGACTTTGTTTTCCGGCATTACACCTACCGAAAGCACAACAAGATCATGAGTGAATTCCTTCACTTGTCCCGACTCAACATCTTCCACCCTCAGCACCACATCGCCCCTGCCATCTTCCTTCCCCCTGATCCTGGCCACTTTTCCCTTGATCAGGTTAATACCCATGGATTTCGACTGCCAGTAGAACTCTTCATAACCCTTTCCGAAGGCACGGATATCTATATAATAGATCGTAACGTCAGCCATTGGCAATGCCCCCATCAGAAGCTGGGCCTGTTTGAGTGAATACATGCAGCAGATTTGTGAACAAATGGGGTTGTTGCTGGCTGCGACACCGCAACTCCGGTAATTCTCAATGCTTGAATCCCTTGACCCGGTGCAAAGCACATAGGCTATATTTCCCGGCACCTTACCATCACCCGGCCTCAGTACATTATTGAACGGACGGGTAGGAGCGATGAGGCGGTCCATCTGCAGGGAATCAATCACATTCTGAAGCTGGTCAAAGGAGTACTGAGGCTTATATGCTGCGTTGAACAGATTAAAACCGGTAGCAATGACCACCGCCTCTGCAAAGGCTTTCACCAGCTCTTTCTTCTGGGAGAAATCGATTGCATAAGCCGGGCAGGCGATCACACATTGGTGGCATTCGCGGCAGTTGCTGCAATCGAGGCAACGGGAAGCTGCCCTGCGAACCTCCTCTTCCGTAAAGGTCAGTTCAACCTCATGGAAATCCCGTATCCTTTCGGCCACCGGTCTAACTTTCGCATCCAGTGCCGGTTTTATGGTGATCCCGGGCCTTGATAATACTTTCTGTTTGTCCATCGCCGGCAGTTTATCACCGAATTCAAAATCGGCCAACTCAAGTCCCCGAAGGTATTTGTCAAGATAGAAAGCAGCTTGTTTACCCATTCCTGCAGCTTCGATGATGGTCGTGGAACCGCTGACCGAATCCCCACCAGCGAACAACCAGGGAGAAACCGATTGAAGGGTTGTGGCATCGACTTTTATCCTGCCGTCTTTTTCAAGGATGAGTTCCTTGCCGAAAGAGGATGTTCCTGGCGAAAGCCCGATGGCTTCAATAATAAAATCAACCGTTTCGGTATATTCCGACCCTTTGACTTCAACCGGTTTCCTGCGACCGCTTGCATCTGGCTCACCGAGGGACATATTGATAAGGACGGCTTGAGTGATCCTGCCATCGACACCATTGATTCCGACAGGATTCCGGAGCAACTGAAAGACGATACCTTCTTCTTCAGCTTCTTGAATCTCTTCTTTCCATGCCGGCATTTCTTCACGGCTCCTGCGGTAAATAACGGAGACTTTCGATGCCCCCAGTCGTAGGGCGGTACGGGCTGAATCCATGGCGGTATTACCACCGCCAATAACCATGACTTTCTTCCCCTTCAGATCGGGTTTCACTCCAATCTTTGATTCCCTTAGGAAATCAAGGCATGAGACTACCCCCTGCATATCTGCACCAGGTATATTGAGTTTGCTTGTTTTATGCGTCCCCACCGCAACAAATACTGCATCATATCCTTGTTCCTTTAACTTATGCAGGTTCCCTACCGGGTGATTGCATTCGATTTCCACACCCAGCGATGTGATATTTTCAATGTCCCGGTTTACAATGCTATTGGGAAGCCTGTATTCAGGAAGAGTGAGCTTTAACATACCGCCGGCTTCCGGCGCGGACTCAAAGATCTTAACCTTATGTCCTGCCTGAGCCAGGTGATAGGCTGCCGTAAGCCCTGCAGGTCCCGAACCCACTATGGCAACTTTCTTTCCACTGAACTTTTCAACCGGCCGGACCGGAGCCTCGGGGTATTTATTATAATAGTCTTCTGCAAAATATCTTTTTATTCTGCGGATGTCGACCGTATTTTCAAGCCTGACCCTTGTGCATTCCCCCTGACAAGGGGCATAACAAGCCCTTCCCAGACTGCCCGGAATGGGAATATCTTCCAAATGGAGATGCATTGCCTCATCGTACTGTCCATTCCTGACAAGAGAAATGTAGCCGTATGGCTTGACGCCACCCGGACAGGCTGCAATGCAGGGAGCAGAAGTGTCCTGACGCTCAATTACTGCGATTCTTGGATTTGCCAGGCTAAACGGGATATATGCCACCTTACGGCCAGCCAGGTGCGCGTTGTATTCATCCGACCTGACTTCGGGACAAGTCATCTCGCATTCCTGGCATCCGGTGCAGGCTTCAGGCTTTACATATCTGGGGTTTTTTGTGATCTCCAGATGAAAGCCTTTTTCATTCCGTCTGATGCGGTCAATTTCAGAGTTCAATATAAGCGTGATGTTTGAATGCCTTGCCGTTTCTGACATCTTTGGTGTTGTAATACAGGCTGCACAGTCAAGGGTCGGAAAAACCTTGCTGAGTTGTATCATCTTACCTCCAATGGAAAGACTTTTCTCCACTAGTAATACCTTATAGTCCATGTTCGCCAGGGATAATGCCGCTTCTTGTCCTGCAATCCCGCCGCCAATCACCAGCACATCGTATTTTTTCTCTTCCTCAATCATGAGAGTTCAGTTAAGATTTTAGTGAAATTAGCCATATGATTTGCAAAAGGCTCGGCACATACTGAACATATGGCTGCCATCCGGATCCGTTTCGGACTAATTTTCTTCGCCTTCATCTGCTTCTGGCATTCATTGATGATCTCATTGGTAAGTTCAGGGCAGTGCGGACTGTAGGAGCACTCATGTCCGTCGGCAGCGATAAACACCCCATCGAAGCCTTTATCGAATGCATGCATGACCCAGCGGGGCTTGATGGCGGAAGAACATGGCAGGCTGATAACATAAACTGATGGTGAATAGTGAATTTTTCTTAGTCCGGCCTGATCAATCCCTGGATCTGAAATTCTTTCAGTTGAAAAAACCAGTATTTTGGGTGATTTTTTGTTATCCATAAGCATTGCTTTTAAGAAAAACCATTGCCCCGAAGAAATGAAATTATTCTTCCATTCTTCATGATAGAAATCCGAGTAAAATAAAAGCGCTGGTGGTCAAAACCTCCGGGGCGTTGGTTTAAGCTTTTTTAAGGAATAATCTTGAATAGCTGTCTTCTTCTAATATGCCGAGGAATTCATGACTCATTTTCTGACACCATTTTGGGATATCATTCTTGGTGCCTTCATCCGAAGAGTAAATCTCTATGATCTCCCCTGATCCGATCTCTCCAATAGCTTTTTTTGCGGCCAAAAGAGGACCCGGACAAGCAGTTCCGCGTGCATCAACAATCTTGTTCGATTTGAGGTTTTTCAATTCTTCTGTGCTCATGTTTAATTCTCCTGTTTGTATGATTAAATAAATAATTGGATTTTGCTTTCCTGGGCATCTGCAAGGAAGGTAGCCACACCGCAAACGGTCATATTCGGATAATCGATCATCTCCTCGCGTTTAAAACCCATCAGGTTCATCGACATCTCACAGATGTTGATCTCAACTCCCAGTTCCCCGGCAGTTTTCAGCATCTCTTCAATGGATGCAACCTTATGTTTTTTCATGATGCCCTTGATCATGGCAGTCCCCATCCCGCACATGTTCATTTTCGAGAGTTTAAGTTTTGAACTCCCTTTCGGAAGCATCATTCCGAACATTTTTTCAATCAAATTCTTGCCCTTTCCTTTCTTCCCTGGATCACGCAACGCTGAAATAGCCCAGAAGGTGAAGAAAAGTTTTACCTTCATGTCATAAGCGGCTGCACCTGTTGCAATGATCAGGCCGGCAAGGATCTTATCCATTTCGCCTGAGAAAATGACCATGGATAACTGGTCCTTGGTACCTTCCCTCAGTTGATTTACCTGTAATTTCAGATCAGCGGTCTGCTTTTCGAGTTCTGTGCCCATAACAACATTTTTAAATATATAGATATAGATAAATAGATGTGTGCAAAGGTAGAGTTCGGCAAAACACTATAGCGCATAAATCACGTGAAAAGAATCTTGACAGAGTGTGATAATTATCACAATGAAATTGCGAATTATATAACAAAAAGTATTAAGCGACATTTTTGGAGAAGCAATAATATGCTTCATGATCCGGGGTGGAATATAAAAAGCTCTTGAATGAAAGTCTTTTTGCGATACCTTAATTGCGGATGATCCTATTTCCGGATGTTGGAAATTTCTGTTATTGCATTTACGGCGGAATTGATATGCTCTTCGGTATTAAAGGGTCCGATGCTTAATCTTACCGTTCCATGGATTTTGTCTGTGCCCAGGACTTCATGAACCTGTGGGGCACATTGAAGGCCGGTACGGCAGGCAATATTATAGTCGACGTCGAGGATAGTGCTCACATCGCCAGCATCAAATCCTTTGATATTAAAGCTTAGTATCGGATTTTTCTCAACAGGATCTGAGGCGCAGTAAGTCGTAACCTTATCCAGGGATTGCACTCCATTCCTCAACCGGTTCCAGAGTTCCATTTCCCGGTTATGGATGTTTTCAATACCTTGTTCAAGCAACCATTTCACTCCGGCATGAAGACCAGCAACACCTACCAGGTTAAGAGTCCCACACTCCAGCCGATAGGGGTATTCCTCGAGATGGGTCCTCTGGGCCGAGCGGACTCCGGTGCCACCGAACCGTGTTTGCTTCACAGGAACACCCGGCATTACATAAGAACCGCCGATGCCAGTTGGGCCTAAGAGGCATTTATGACCAGTGAAGACAAACACATCGATATTCATCTTTTTCATGTTTACGGGAACAGCACCGGCGCTCTGACTGCCGTCCACGACAAGATAAATGCCGGCTTCTTTGCAGATCTTACCTATATCTTCAACAGGTTGTATGGTCCCGATGACATTTGAACAATGATTCACCACTATAAATTTTGTATTCTTGCGGATTGCTTTCCTGAAATCATCCGGATCAACATAGCCATGTGAATTAAAAGGTATACGGGTGACTTCGATCCGCTTATCCTGCTCAAGGTGGTAAAGCGGACGAAGCACGGAATTATGCTCAAGTTTTGTCGTGATCACATGGTCTCCCTGTTCAGTCAGTCCCTGTATGATCATATTCAGAGAGTCACTGGCATTGTAGCTGAAAGTAAGACGGTTCGGATCATCTCCATTGAAAAGCTTAGTAAGCATTTTTCGTGTAGTCATGATCAGATCCTCCGTTTCAATGGCAGCATCAAAGCCGGAACGTCCAGGGTTAACACCATGTTTTCGGTAAAAATCACTCATAAAAGTGTACACCACATCCGGCTTGGGGAAGGTAGTAGCAGAATTATCAAGGTAAATCAGTTCGTTCATAACACATTTATATGATGATGGCGTCGGCAACCAACTCCGCCAATGTTTTAACCTGTACATTTAGTTTAAACGCGAAATTGATCTGGGTAAGCTGGTCCACGCAGTTGTGACAGGGGGATACCACAATCTTTGCCCCGGTTTTCCGAATTTGCTCTGCTTTAATCCCGGCAGTCTTCATCCTCCTTTCGTTGTATTCGCTCATGGCAAGCTGTCCGCCACCACCACCGCAACAATAATTATCGATTCCATTGGGCACCATCTCCCTGAAATCGCTTATAAATTCTCTTAGAATATACCTCTGCTCCATGGAAATCCCGCCGTTTCTTACTAGGTTGCAGGGGTCATGAAGGGTGACAGCTTCTTTGAATTTTTCCTTATCCAGTTTGATCTTTCCATCACTGAGATATTCAGCGATCAATTCAACAGAAGTTTTAACTTTAAACGGGAAGGGGTGTTGCAGGTAATTAGGAGATTCCCATCTCAAAGCCCTCGATCCATGTCCACATTCCGCAAGCACTAGGGTAGAGCATCTGAGTTTTTCCATTTCATCCCACATGCGTTTGGCAATAAGCCTGGCCTCATCCAGATTTCCCGAATAATATGCGTAATTGGTGACATCGTACATATTGGATGAGAGGGTCCAGCTTTCCCCGGCAGCATAAAAGATCTTTGCCATGGCCGAAATGGAAAGCGGAAAGAACTTAGGTTCTCTGGGATTCAGGGTGTAGAGCACCTTTTTACCTTTGACGTCAATGGGGATTAGCACATCCTTTGTTTTCAGCTCATCGATAAGATCGTCCTCCATCCATTTAAGGGTATCTACAAATTCGGCCCTTGGGATTCCCATATTGTTTCCTGTTTCAATGGCAGTTCTGATAGTTGACTGGAGTGAAGCCGGCACCATTCCCATTTCCGACAGCATACTGCGCCCTGTCTGTACAAGATAAGCGATGTCAACGCCAATAGAGCAATGCATGGTACACCTGCCGCACATGGTACATGCCCCGAACAGCAGGTCGACCATTTCCTTCGAGGTTTCATCATTCAGGTCCTTTGCATTAACCAGGAATGGAAAGCATCTGCCGGTGAATGTATAATACCTGCGGTAAACAGAAGTCACGAGATCGACTTTCCTGGCAGGGGTAAAACGCACGTCCCCCGTAGCTCTGAAATAAATACAGCTTTCGGCGCATAAACCACAATGGACACAACTGTTCATGTGGGTTAACAGTTTACTGTCGTCCCCCCTTTCAATGACCCTGAGCCCTTTCTCATTTACAGTTTTTTCCATCATTCAGGGCTTGAGGTTTTTAACCGGAGGCCAGATACCCCGTCTTCCATAAAAGAATCCCAACTGCCAGCGTGCCGCAAAAAAATATAGCAAATGTTTTAATTTTCCCAGGGGGATATAAAGCAATAAAAGTCCGGCCGATACAAAAAGCCAGGGCCTGACTGAATTCCCGGAAACCAGTGAAAGGCCTGTCATGACTTGGAAAACCGTAACCAGGATATTTGAAATATAGTCATCCGGGTTCGAAAGTTCTCGGAGCCCTTTTTTTAACAATCTTTTGATCAGAATTCCTGTTCCACACACAGAAGAAATCAACAGGAATGCGGAAAGACCCCATGACAGGGCAGAAGGGAGAACCACATTCGTCCATAACAGAAAAATAAGAGAGACAGCAAGAAAAGTACCGAGATGATATATTATTCCCGCAGAGTATGTAGGGAGATGGAGGAAGGCCGATTCTTTTTTTACAGGGTTCATTGCTCTGGTATAAGAATAAACAATACCAGCTGATTCACTTCCTGCAGGGGGAGCATAGTCATGCGGAGAACCTGATCTTACAAGACGGGAAAGATGAAAAACAAGACTTGCAAGACAGATCAGAAACGCAGTCAGAAAAAACCAGGTATACCAGGTCATATACACCTCGGGTTATACACAGCCATCCGGTTTGGGTAAACCTGCCACACGACATGCTCCGCGGGCCGGTCCAAGTGGAAAGAGCTCATAGATCTCCCGCAGCTTGAGACCTGTTTCCTGGCATAACACCCTTACCATGGGGGCCATAGCTTTTTCCTCCCAAGTGCGGCGGATCAGTTTAACCACAGCCCAGTGCTTATCATTCATCTCGGGAATACCATCGAAACGGGCAAACAATTTTGCCACCTCTTCAGTCCAAATTCCAGGATTGGAAAGGAACCCATCCCCGTCGACTTCAAAGGTTTTTCCATCAATTTCAAGTGTCGCCATATATCAGTGATTAAAGGGTTAACCATGTTTCTATTTTCGGTTTGCGCTGGTTTACTTTTTTAGTAATGAATTCATTGGTTTGTTTGTTATATGTATAGTCTTTTTCCCACTCCTTGTGGTGCTTTACAACTTCTATCAAAGCATGAGCAATAAAAATGACCTCTTGTTCTTTCATGGTAGGATGCAGGGATAACCTTACCCATCCTGGTTTTTCGGAAAGGTCACCATGATTTATCCGTTCTGTTATTTTTGCTGACTTTTCGTAGCTCACATCCAGCAGATAATGTCCGTATGTACCGGCGCATGCACAACCACCTCTGACCTGAACTCCAAACCGGTCGCTGAGCAATGAAACGATCAGGTTATAATGGATCGAATCAATATAGAAGGAAATGATCCCAAGCCGTTCAGTGATGTTCTCGGCAAGGATAAAAAGGTTCGGAACAGATTGTAATTCACGTAATGCAAGCGAAAGAAGCTCATCTTCCCGGTGATGTATGTTTAGTACTCCCATTTGGTCTTTCAGACTGATGGAAAGGGCTGTTCGCATCGCCTGCAGAAATCCAGGAGTACCTCCGTCTTCCCGGACCTCGATATCGTCAATGAACTTATATTCCCCCCAGGGGTTTGTCCATTCCACGGTTCCTCCGCCCGGTTGGTCAGGAACCTTACTGGTATACAAGTCGGAATTAAAGATGAGAACGCCTGAGGATCCTGGTCCGCCAAGGAATTTATGGGGAGAAAAGAAAATGGCATCCAGGGCTTCTGCGGGTTTGTCCGGATGCATATTTATTTCATCATATGGAGCGGAGGCAGCAAAATCGATAAATACCTTACCTCCATACTGATGCATCAATTCAGCCATCTCATGGATCGGTGTTCTTACTCCAGTGACATTTGAACAGGCTGTAAATGAGCCGATGAGATATTTCTCATTTCGGTAACGCTTCAAGGCATTTTCAAGGTGGTTCAGGTCTATCGTCAGGTCTTTGCCGGGATTGATTACAACAACATTTGCTACCGTCTCGTACCAGGAAGTATGGTTGGAATGGTGTTCCATATGGGTTATGAAAACAACCGGCCTTTGTTTCTCTTTCAAACACGGGCCATCGGAGATCAGGGTACAGGATTTCAGACCAAGAATTCGCTGGAACTTGACAATTGCACCGGTCATCCCGAAACCTGTCGTTAGAATGACATCATTCGGTCCGGCATTCACATGTTGCTTGATTCTATTATGCGCCTGGGTATAAGCTTCGGTCATTAACTTTCCGGTCTCACTGGTCAGGGTATGGGTGTTGCCGATAAAAGGAGCAATTTCATCAAGGATTTTTTGCTCAATTGGCCGGTATAACCTTCCACTGGCAATCCAGTCCGCATAAATAAGACGTTGCCTTCCGTATGGTGAATAATATTCCAGTTTATTTCCGACCGTGTTTTCCCGGAAGGGTCGGAAATGATCTTCCAGCATCATGGTAACTTCAGATAATTATGGACAACACAGGGTATTGGACTCTTTCCGGCATTCATTCTCAAGATAATGAATGATGATATTCGTAATGATATCTTCCCGTGTATGGATGAAAGGAATTAACTTACTCTCTAAAAGCTCAAGAAAGCCCTGACTCCCTTCATTTACAATGACCAGCGAGCAATCTGAAACAGTGTCAAGAAGGTTATCATCTGATGACGGAACGTCATTTTGTGAATTCCAGCGAAGTTCTTCATCTTGTATTTCACCAGTGATGACTGTCAGAACCAGAAATCCTTTTGCGTGCTCAAACTTTCGGGCAACCCGGATTCCATCAACCGTTGGAATCGCTATTTTCATAATATTCTGTTTTCGTGAAAAAGAATTAAATACTTTGGTTGTCAAAATTAGCAATCAGCTGTGCATAAAGAAGATATTATTGAATGATTATCAGCACAATAAAATGTGATTATCGTATTATTTAAAAGTGACCGAACTCACAGTATATAATTGATAATTGATACTATGACAAGTGACAACAATCACATTAGTACTATGTTTTTTTTTGCACCTTTGTGAGCATAATCTGAAACCTTTTATAAAATTGAATCATGTTTCCTGATAACCGGTCGGTAAAAACCACCTGCAGAGATTGTAAGGAGAAATCATGCGCGGCTGCCGTCCTTGGTACAAACGAACTGGACTTAATCAACCAGAATAGTACTGAAGCTGAATTCAGAAAGGGAGATATCTTGATTCATGAAGGATCTCTTAATTCAAATATCATTTATCTGAAATCCGGCCTGGTTAAGGAATATATCAAAACGGATGATAATAAAGAAAACATCCTTCAGATCGTTAAAAAGTACACGTACCTGGGACTTCACTCGCTTTTTGGTGACCGAATGAATCATTATTCTTATGCTGCCCTTGAAAATATCAAGGTATGTTATATTGATATCAATATATTTAATCAGCTGATACGTCAGAACGGTGAATTTGCCTATCAGATACTCGTGTCTGTTTCACGGGATAGTCTGAATAATTTTCACCGTTTCATGAGTCAATCACAGAAAAAAACATTCGGAAAAGTTGCTGATTCCATTCTCTACTTCTCCCGCGTAATTTATGAGAATCCAGAGTTTATTCTGCCATTCACAAGGCAGGAACTAGCCGATCTTATCGGAATCTCGAGGGAAAGTGCCACGAGGGTTCTTTTAAAATTAAAAGAAGATAATATTGTAAAAGTTGATGATCGTAAGATCACAATCCTCAACATGGAAATATTACAGCAAATCAGCAGGAACGGGTGATTTGCCGTAAAAGGATATTATATGCCGGAAAATCTGATACCCTGGTTAGGTAAAGATGATCTGCGTCTGTAAACCGCCACACAATTCATAGAACTGCCCCACGGTCAGAACATCCTTGACCCCTTCCCACAAGTCTTCTTTCTTGAGCTTGAACATGTCCATGGCAAGCTTGCAGGCATAGATCTCTCCACCGCCGGCTTCGATCATTTCCAGGAATTCCTTTACCGGGGGAATATCGAGCTTATCCATCTGACTGCGCATCATCGCCGATACACCGGCTTCAACACCCGGGATCAGACCTAATAATGTCGGGAACGGAAGTCCTCCGGGCATCCGCATGGCTGGATTGCCAACGGTTCCCGTGTGAAGACTGTTCATTGTCTTCTTCGTGATGGCATCAAGCCCGAAAAAAGTAAAGAAAATTTTCGTTTCAATACCTTCCATCACAGCGCCGTTTCCCATGACCAGTGATGCGTACACATCCTCAATGGTGCCTTTGGCACAAATGATGCATACTTTTTTCAAGGGATGTTCTTCTTTTACCATTTTTATATGTTTTAAAAATTTGTCAATTGGTTACACACACGATGCCGGTTTTGGAATCCCCGCAATCTTCGCGGCTTTCTTCATGGGTGCGCCCGGGAAAAGCCCGTAAAAACCTTTGATATCAGTGATCCCGGAATTACCGACCGACCGGATGGTCAGCATCTCGCCTTTTGCAAAGCGGTCGCGGATAAAATTCAATACTTCAAAATGTTTATCGGTAAGCTGGACGCCTTCCTCTTTTCCGATTTCCAGTGCGATTTCCCTGCTCCATTGTGCAGGATTGGTGAAATAACCCTCTTCGTTCACGTCGACGGTTATACCGGCGATAATTTTCTGTGCCATACAAATTGATTTTAGATTTACGATTGACGATTTAAGATTCACCGGACCAAAGCCTGGTGTTATTATTTTTTATGGCTCTTTATAATTTCGAGTGGGTAACATAATAGGGATTAATTTTACTAAAGTCGAGTTTACCTGTAAGCAGATATATTATTGCTTTGATTGTGTCAGTTCTTTTATAACCTCTTGCCTTAGCTT